>Ga0307474_10000002_pt1 | contig 326117 bp, 306 predicted proteins | sample atmos_gasesECM1C_2_FD_203312 | JGI IMG/M metagenome (GOLD analysis project Ga0307474, IMG submission 203312) | Hardwood forest soil microbial communities from Morgan-Monroe State Forest, Indiana, United States - atmos_gasesECM1C_05 | ecosystem: Environmental > Terrestrial > Soil > Temperate...
ATGGTATTGGTAGTAACCCAGCACAACTCTGCCAAGCCAAGCACCGACCTCGGTCGTGCGATGATGCTTACGGCGTTGCAGCTCAGCCTTGATGGCGTTGAGCTTGGCCGCCATTCGCTTCTTCGCCGTGATCCGCCAGACGATGAAGGCTCCGTTGCTGTGGCGCTGCCCACAATAGTGGGTGAAACCTAAAAACGTGAAGGTCTCCGGTTTTCCCTGTCCACGCTGTTTCCGGTCACGGGCGGCAAACCGCCCGAACTCGATCAGTCGTGTCTTGTCTGCATGTAATTCCAGCCCGAACTGGGCTAGCCGTTCCCGAAACTCACGCAGGAACCGCTCAGCCTCCGTGCGGTATTGAAAGCCGAGCACAAGATCGTCGGCATAGCGGACGACAATTACGTCGCCCCTCGCCACTTTCTTGCGCCAGACTTCGCCCCATTGATCGAAGGCATAATGCAGGTACACGTTAGCGAACAGTGGTGAAACCACCGCTCCCTGCGGCGTTCCCAGATTCGTCTCCGACCACTGACCATCCTCCGATACTCCAGCTTTCAACCATTTCTGGATCAGGCGGAGTACCCGACGATCGGCCACACGATGCTCGATGAACTTCATCGTCCACTCGTGACTCATATTGTCAAAGAAGCCACGAATGTCAGCATCGAGCACCCAGTTCACTCGCTTCCATTGGATGCCCACGGTCAGCGCGTCCAGCGCCTGATGTGGGCTGCGCCCGGGTCGGAACCCGTAAGAAAAGCCTTTGAAGTCGACCTCATAAATCTGATTGAGGATCGTCACCACAGCCTGTTGTACGATTTTGTCCTCCAGTGCTGCGACGCCCAGCGGACGTTGCCGCCCGTCGGCCTTCGGTATATAGACTCGTCTTGAGGGTTGTGCCCGATACACCCCACGGTGCACCCGACTGAGCAGATCGGTGAGTCGATCTTCCAGTCCGGTTTCATACTCCTGCCATGTCACACCATCGATTCCCGGTGACGCCTGACGCTTGAGCGCGTAGAAGCTGTCACGGAGAAGTCCGATGTTCCGATGGTGGAGCAAAGAAGTGAACCGTTCCTGCTTCTTTTCCTTTGCTGCTTGCCGCACACCGCGCAATCCTTGGGACAAGCCTTTCCCGCTCTGTGTCGGGAGCTTGTGTGATTGAACGATGTTCTCCTTAGTCTGTGCCCTTCCCTCCCCTGAATCCGCCGAAGCTTGCGCTTCTTTGTTCGACAGGTTCACAGGTACTACGGCACAGTCCGACTTCTCCTGTACGTGCATGTCCGCCGTTCGGTTTATGGCCTTTACGGACCGGTCTTGTTCTTTCGAGCAAGACGTGCAGGAGATCTCCCGGTTCTCGTGCATGTTGTTTCTCAGCGTGCGCGGGTTCTTAGACTACGCAGGACCTGACAATCCACTCGCGATTTAGCGTGGTTGCCGTGTTGCCTTCCTCCCTTACCGGAACGGAGTCGGCGTCCTGATCCAAAAACTGTGATTAGGCGCTTCCGCGCTGGGTCGAGTGGTTGCCGGGGATTCCACGCGAGAACACGATCAACGATGGAAAACGATAACCCTGATGAGCTAAACAGGCACGGCTTCTTGGTCAGGCCACGGCACATCTCGGCGGACACGTAAACCCATGGAGCCACGCCTCCCACCGAACGTGCCTTGTGCAAGCAATCGGGGGAATCCAGGCACAACGTTGCGAGGGAAACATCCACCGTTTACAGCCCGCCTCCACAACCAGCAGTCCGCGAGTCAACGCGAAGAACTGCCCACGTGCGTGACTGTGCTCGGGAGCCCAATCTTCAGCCGCACGTTTCTTGAAGGCAAGGCCAGTACTGGTACGTCGCTCTCGGCGAGGCGACGCGGCTTCTCCACATTCACATTCTTTGGGATCGAGAACATGAATCTTCGAGAACGACCCTTTCCCGATAAAAATCGCCACTTTCTCGTTAGTGGGCCAACATGAATGTAGCTAGAGTACGGGGCAGATGAGCGAAAAGCAAGAAAGAGAAAACAGACGGTTCGAAGAATGTGTGCGCCATCCGTGGAGCCGGTGAAGTTGTAAGTGTGGTGAAAGTCTGGGCCTACATCAGCGGGGACGTGACGAGTGCCAGCGGAGAGACGGGCATCACCCGTGGTCTAGCATCAACCGCACTCAGTCGTAGTTTTGAAACGCGTTCTTGCAATCTCTTTATTACGATTAAGCCCCCTTTTTTGCGAATCGTCGGGACTTCGACGCCACCAGAAGTGTCGGGCGGCCCGGATGGGCACGTTCCATCGTGCGGCTCGGATGACGATTGTCGCGGAAAAGTTGTCTATGGCACCAAGGGAGAACGCTGAGCCACCCCTTCGACCGACGGTATTCGCGGTTTTGATCGGCTACGCCTTACGAGCACGGTCTCCAACAAGCCCTATCATCTTGGGCAGGAGGGGCAGGACTTCATCTGATACCAGTCAGATAGAACTTCCTACGGAAGTGCGAAGGGCTGAGACTCCAAAGAAGATGGATACTAATGATTAATCTTTAGGAAACGACCCGATGAGTAAAATGATGAACATACAGCGGACGCAAAATAACCGCTGCGTTCCCAATGCCTTTCATGAGCCTCCGTCGGATTTTACAAACATTTGCAATACCTCGCGTACAGTTTCGAAATCCCTCACTACAAATGCTGCACGGGTAGGCCCAGGACCAACGTGTACCGTCCAAGCCCCGTCTGGCATGCGTTCGAAAAGATCTTCATCTGTGCGATCATCACCCGCGGCGAACATAAAGTCGCGGCCCTCGCAGGCGGCGAGGAGGCGCTCGAATGCTTCGCCTTTACTCGTCCACACCGGCCTTACCTCAATGGTTTTGTCGCCACGGAAAGCTCTCAGTTCCGTCTCCGCAAGCATGGCTTCGAGCATCGAGGCCAGTTCGTTCGCCAGCCAATCACCGAATTCTGGCTCGGCCATACGGTAGTGCCAAACTAACCCGTATTTTTTTTCTTCCACAAAGCTCCCGGGCGTGCGATCGACGAAGTGCTCCAAAATCGGCATCACCGTGGATTTCCAGTCGGTCGAAACAGGCGAACGCAGGGACTCCCAGGTCGTTGCGAGCGGAGGCTTCAATTCAGCACCGTGCTCGGCGATGAGCCACAGGCCTTGAACGGCAGCAAACCATCGGTCCAAGTTTTCTGCCGTCCTGCCCGATGTCAAAGCCACGCAATTGCGAGGCTCCGACGCCAGGGTAGAAAGAAGCCGCAACAAGACCGGGGAAGGCGCAACTTGCCACGGCTGTTTGGTAAATGGAGCGAGTGTGCCGTCATAATCCAGGATCAACATGCGTTGGTTAGCGCGCATATATGCATCGCGGATCTCCGATAGCCGAAGGCGCTTGGGTTGCGTGTCAATATAACGTCCGCGTGCTGATACAGCTTCCTCCAGCGAAGCCAGGAATCGGTCCCCCCAGTGAAAAACGTTGTTGCGCAGGATCCTATTGTGCAAGGCTCTCATGCGCTCCCTCCGCTCTTGTTCCTCGAGACTCAGCGCACGCTCGACCGTGGACGCGGTACGATCCTCATCGTAGGGATTGATCAGCAAGGCTTCTCCCATCTCTGCCGCGGCACCGGCAAATTCGCTTAGCACCAGCACCCCATCGCCGTCGGGCTTGCAGGCGACGTATTCCTTCGCCACCAGGTTCATGCCATCTCGAAGCGATCCCACCCAACAGATATCCGCCAACTTGTACAGTGCCACCAATTCCGCCCGCTCAATGGAGCGATTGATATAGACAACCGGGGTCCAATCAGGCGTTCCCAATTTTCCATTGATTTCACCCACAAGCCGGTTTACTTCTGTGCGCAATTCCTGGTAGGTGTCGATCCTCTCCCGAGTGGGCACGGCAATTTGGATCAGCGCGATTTTTCCTTTAAGTTTCGCGGACGAGCGCAACAAATCGGAATATGCCCGCAAACGCTCAAGCACGCCCTTGGTGTAATCCAATCGGTCTACCGCGAGCAGTACTCTTTGCCCTCGGTAGCGCGCAACCCACTCGGCATAATGCCGAGCAGTGGTTTCGTCGTGCTTCAGCAGATCGGTGTACTCCTCCGGAGCGATGCCAATGGGGAGGGCTTCGAGACGAGTGGGACGACCCCCGACCGCGACCTCCGCGACTTTGCTTTCGGTCCCGAGCACCCGCAGTAAGGCAGAACGGAATTGTTGCAAGTGCCCATGGGTCTGAAAAGCTACGAGGTCAGCCCCCAGTAAGCCCTCCAGAAGCTCCTCCCGCCGCGGGAGGATCGGGAAGATTTCAGAAGAAGGAAACGGAATGTGAAGAAAAAAACCGATCGCGGCATCCGGCAGTTCCTGACGCAACATTTGCGGAAGCAGCATCAAGTGATAGTCATGCACCCAAATCAGGTCGTTCGGCTTGTAGCGCATCGCTACTGCCTTGCAAAAGATTCGATTCGCCTCGACATATGCTTCCCAGGCTTTCGCATCAAACTTCAGTTGAGAAGGAAAGTTGTGAAATACCGGCCATAGAGTCTGATTCGCATAACCTTCATAGAATCCTGTCGCGACATCCGTCGGAAGTTCGACCGCGAAACACTGCTCTTTCTGCCCCCAATCTTGAAGAACGGCACTGCGCTCTTCCAGATTTTCATCTCCGGTACCGTTAGCCCAACCGATCCAATCCCCGCCCCTTCTTCGAAGCAGTGGGTTCATGGCACTAGCCAGGCCCCCGGAACTTCGTTCTGTCGTCCAGTGACCATCGACCATACGGAGCGTCAGCGGTAGCCGATTGGAAACGACTATGAGCCGCTTACGCGTTTCTGAAGTTAGCACGATAACTCACCTTGCACCAATCCGTTCGTGTAAGGGATGGGTGTCTTGCCGCATTCTAAATGCAGCAGAATCGAAACGGAGTAGAAACGTGCTTATCGGTTCTCGATTGACAGATTAACGGAGTGCACTTGAAAGTCTTGAACAATGTCGGTGACAGGCGATTCCTGCCAACCACTCAACCGTTGGATAGAAAAGCACGGCAGTACAAAACCAACGCAACTTCCGGCTCCCACCTCGGCTGTCAAGTCGCTCCAAAACTCCCGGTGCACCCCGGAGTTGGAGTCCAAGCAGGTACGTTCGAGGAAGGAGGTCGACACTCGCCGTCGTATCGTGGTGCGATCGCGAATGAGGTGTTCCGCGCCGTGCGAAACGGCATGAAAAGTCAGCCGGAACCGTTGATCGAGCGAGCGTCATCCAAGCCCGCCAGGAGGCTGATTCGCTTTCCAATCTCGTCGTTAATGCAAACGCGGCAGTGCTCGAGGGCAGTGTGGCGCGAGAGCACGACCAGGAAGCGGCCCATTGCATCAGGTGCCGGCTGAACTACGAGGGCGCGGATTTGCCAACGGATACAAAAGGACTACACTCTTACTGGCTCCGCGAGTGTCGAAAAGATATCATCAAGCGGTGCCAGAAACGTAGGTAGCGTCCGGGGCGGATGGTCACAACCGAACGAAGGAGGAACCAAGTTATGTTTCGTTTTAAGACACCACAATTGTTCCTGCTGCTGGGGCTGATCGCCCCCGTCTACAGTTACGCGGCAAACTACTGCATCGCGGTGAACGGCGGCTTCGGCAGTGGCGGCACGAGTTTCATGGGGATAAACTTTGCTCTGCCCGACGACGGCAAGTGCAAACCGTGGTCGGGCTTCACGAAGACCGCTTCCACCGTCATCTTAACGACGACCGGTACCGGGTGCCTTTCCAGCGATGGCAAAGCGCTGACGGTCAGCGTTTTCAGCACCGACCCAGCGTTTCTCGGCGCGGGCCAGTTCGGCTCGGATTACATCCAGTTGTGTCCGGGAGGAGGCACCAACTGCACGAATGGCGGGGGGACAGACCAGGGTACCTTCAGTGGAACCGCGGCACCGGAGACCTGCACGGCCAAACTGTTGCACCTCCCGGCGAAGCACGACTAACAACCGCCTATGGCACTCGTGCGGCCACAAAACAGGCCAGCGCTTGTGCCATGAGCGGTTTTCCGCTAGGACCTCTCCCGCACGCGGAGGGAAATCCAACCGTTGTGCTCATTCACTCGCCCGTGGCGCGGCGCCAGTCGTAGAGGACAGCATGGCACCGGGTTGACGTAACATCTCCACAGCGCTCATTGGCCAGTAGTCAAAACGTATAATGGCAGGCAACATAAACCATCGGAAATAGCAAGGGACGAGACAGGACTTTTACCGGCTATTGTAGCTTCGCGTATTCCGTTTTGGCTTGCTTCAGGATGGGGATGTCGGGGTCGGCGTCTTTCCAGAGCGTGAGGAATTCCTGATACTGGACGCGGGCCTTCGCGGCATCCCCCGTGGCGAGATACGCTCTGCCCAGTTGCAGATGTACTAACGCCCCCAGCACGAAGTTTTGCACCACGCCTCGGTGATCGATCAACTTTTGGAACTCGGCCACCGCCTGCTGCGCGTCTCCGTTTTCGAGGTCAGCCTGCCCGCGGACGTAACCGGGATAGAGATTGCCACCGATCTGAACTTGCGGATTGGGTTCACCCAGCTCGCAAGGCGAGGCCGCCTGCAGTTGGCGCAAGGCATTGTCCGGATGGTGGCGACTTAGTTCCGTTGAAGCGCGAATCGTGGGCAACCAGTAACAGTTCAGCAGGGTGTTCGCGGGGGCGCTACGGCTCAATTCGTCGGCCATGTTTTGGGCTCGCGCCGCATCTCCAGAGCGGGCCAGCGCCAAGGCTGCCAGCACGCGAACATCGCGGGAAGAGAACAAGGACATGGCAGAGGAAGTTTGTGCCCGAGCTTGTTGCGGATTGCCGATCTCAGCTTCGCGCAGCGCTGCGTTCAGCAGCCATTCCGCAGCGGTCTCCTTCTTGTCATTTCGCCTGGCCGAGTCCGCCGCTTGCCGGGAGAGTTCGCGAGCGTTATGAAAATGCCCGGCGTACGCCTCGGTGTCCGACTGAATGGAAAGAAGAAAGTCCTCGAGCCCGGCCTTCCCCGTGATCCGAGCTAATTGCTGTTGCATCTCCGCCGTGTCGCCCTCGAGAAAAGCTACCCCGTAACGATTCGCATGGAGCAGAGGATGATCCAGCTTGCGCGCCAGTGCCGCATTGTAGGCGGCGGTTGCGTCCTGCACGCGGTTCAAGGCAGCGTAATTGGCTATCAAGTTCAGATAGAAGGAAGAATGGTCCGGGTTGATGCGCAGACCTTCATGGAGTTCCGCTAACGCTTGATCATATTGACCAATGAGATTGTGATTGAGCGCCAGGGCGACCAGAGGATGAAGGTCGCGAGGGTAGCTATGTGCCCATTGCTCAAGCACCGCATTCGCCTTGTCCAATTCGCCAGTGACATCGCCGTAGTAGTTCGCCGAAATGCTATAACGCTCCAGTTCAGTGGCACGGTCCCGCAGTTCGTAAGCCTTCTGTATATTCTCGCTGGCCAATCCGTACTCAGCGAGATTGGAATAGGACGTGGCCAGGGAAATGTAGCCCTGAGCGAAGTTTGGATCGAGTTCAACGGCGCGCTTGAAAAACGGAATGGCGGCGACATCGCCTTGCTGGTTCTCGACTCGAAGTCCGGCAGTATATTGACGCAGAGCCTCGAGGGAAGAAGTGGTAGCCTGCTCGAGCGGGATATCGAACTTTTGTACCGTGGCCAGCGACTCGCCCAGTTCGCTGCGCAATTGGCTGGCGATGTGGCCTAGTCCATCCAAGACTTTCTCCTTGGCAGGCGCGGTGATCTGTTGCTGTGCCAAGACCTCGCCGCTCTGACAATCGACTGCCTTCAAACCCACTACGTAATCGGCGCCCAAGGCAGCGATCGCACCAGCGATATAAGCCTGGCTGCCAGTGCGGAGACAAACTTCCCTCGCCAATTCGGGGGCAAGCGTCGTATTGGCCGGACGCGTCATCAATTTCAGCGTCTCGGCAATCTTGTTGTCAGAGAGCACACTGAGGAACGGCGATTGACGCAGGGCAACGCTGAGCGCCTGCTTGAGGGTATCGTCGAAAACCGTGTCCCCGGTGGAATTGGCGAAGTCGGCGAGCACCACCACGTCTTTGTCGGTGAGCCGCCGTGGATGACGGAAGTAAAGGTACCCTCCAACCGCCATCACCACCAGCACGAGGACAGTACCAACAATCACCTTCGAGCGCCTCCTGGGATGGGATGCGGCTTCAGGTTGTACAGCAACTAATAAGCGTGAGGACTCGGTGTCTCGCTTCAGCCGCTGAAGGTCAGTGCGAATATCCGAAGCATGCTGGTAGCGCAGGTTGCGGTCTTTCTCCAGACACTTGGCGATGATCCGTTCCAGTTCGGCTGGCACGTTAGGATTCAGCCGCACTGGAGAAACCGGAGCACGGTTCATGATCTCGTCGAAGATCACCCCTGTACTCTCACCCCGAAAAGGCAAGGTGGCTGCCACCATCTCGTACAGCACCGTCCCAAAGGAGAACAGGTCGGTTCGGGCATCGACTTCCCTGTCGCGGACTTGCTCTGGCGACATGTACGCGACCGTGCCCACGGTCGCGCCGGGCCGGGTCAGGTGCTCTTCCAACGTGACTGTCGATTGCGCCGTTGCTCCAGACACTCTGGCGCTGCCGAGGATAGGTAGAACTTTCGCCAAGCCGAAGTCGAGAATCTTCGCGTGTCCGCGCTTGGTCACGAAGATGTTGGCAGGCTTGATGTCGCGGTGGACGATGCCTTCCGCATGGGCCGCATCCAATCCATCGGCGATCTCAATTGCAAGCCAGAGAACAGTTTCGTTGTCTAAGGGCTTTTCCCCGATGCGGTGCTTCAGCGTCTGCCCGTCCAGAAACTCCATGGCGATGAAAGAACGACCTTCATACTGGCCGATCTCGTAAATTGTGCAGATGTTCGGATGGTTTAAGGCAGAAGCCGCACGGGCCTCGCGGCGGAAACGCTCCAAAGCCTGTGGGTCTTGCGCAACATTGTCGGGCAGAAACTTGAGCGCGACAAAGCGGCCAAGTTCGGTGTCCTCGGCCTTGTAGACCACGCCCATGCCGCCGCCGCCCAACTTCTCGATGATGCGGTAGTGCGAGATGGTCTCGCCAATCATTGGAGTGAAATCTTAGGGGGAGGAACAGGGCAAGTCAATGAAGGTGTGGAAGTTGGCAGCGTCGAAGAGCATCAGTTGTCGCGTCATCATCCCAGCGGTCGTCGCTGTGCGTCCGATACGATCTGACAGAATCCCTCCCAGCAGGCAGTCGACGCTCCCGTCCCGATCGTCACGAAGGTGAGAAAAGACGCCCCGCCGAACAACCACATCTGCTGGGCTCCAAGGCGCTCGTTCACGTATACGAGAAGCGATGCCCACATTGCGTACAGCTCCCACATGTGTCCGAAATAGCCGAGATTGGCGAGGAGGAGGTCTCGATCGCGGAAAACAGCCCCAGCCTGCCGCGGATCGAATATAGCGCGTCCAAAGGGATAGGGTCCCTCGCGGGCGAAGAGCTAACAATACTGTCTTTTCCCAACCGGACAGCGATATCCCCCATCGAACATCGCGCTGTTGGAGGACTCTCGTCGCTCTGACCGCGTCCGCGGAGTTTTGAATGAGTTCTCGCAACGGCACTGTCGAATCCTCACCATACAATTCCTCGCCTGCCAGCTTGCTAACGAGCCTTGCTCCATTGGTGACCTTCACGTGCGCATCATCGGGGACCAGCCTTGCGTTGGGGAATGGTCGCCCCGACGTATAGACCAAATAATCCCTGCTGGAGGCTAGGCGTGTGGATGTGATAAATTCAGCTAGACGAGAGGGGTCTTCTACACCCTGCGACGCCCCTTGCGGCCAAGCGCTTCTTCTTGAGATCGACCATCAACGCATCGACGCCCCGTAGCTCGCGGTCGATCATGCGCAAGGTTTCGAAACACAGCCACCATGACGAAGCTTCGGTTGAAGAATTGACCGTGCGGCTTGAACTCTCCGTTCTGTAGGGCCTTGCTTATCTTACGCAGTGTGTTTGTGTCGCCCGCCAATCCCATCATCGAGAGGGGTAAAAAGAAAACGCAGATCGAGCAAGTATTCGACGATCTGTATCAGGTTCGTGGGAGACTCGCTCTTGGACACAAACACGTCTACCAATGCCAACACGCTCTCTGGTAGCTCATCATCGGCGGACAGCAGCACGATTGGAACATCGGGTTGACTAGCTTTCATGCACGCTGCCACCACATCGCCGCGCATTTCCGGCATGTGATAGTCGAGAAGCACTAAGTCAATGGGATGGGAAGCAAATAGCTGCAGAGCTTCCACTCCGCTTGTGCTGGCTAGAACGTTGCAGCCGCTTTCTTCGAGCAGCATCTTTCGCCCTTCAAGTCCGTTCCACTCGTCATCAACGCACAGGACTAGAGGTTTTTTTGGCATGGCAATCCTCGGATTTGTCAGCAGACAAGCACGATCAGTCTTGCCTTTGGCCGACTTCTCGAAGGCAGCGCCTCTTCGCGAACAGTGGCACGAATCGTGCCAAACCTGCAAAGGACAGCGGAGCACAACTTAAGTCCAACAGGAGCCTGGGAATGTAAACATTACTTAGTAACGACGGACACCACGTGTGTAAAAAGAGCCCGGAGGTGCGTGAGCATCATTTGACATGCAGACAACGATCGGCAATTCTCCATGCGAGATTCGCGAAGGGACCTATCGATTGGGGAGTCGGGCGTCCAAGCTTCGAGATAAGGTGTTCCTTGCCGCAAGCGAACAAGCGGGATTACATTTAACGCAAGACTTGGTCAACACAGCCGTGTTTAAGACCTTCCTTATCGTTATTCGCACCAGTAGGGCTGTTTCCGACAGCAATGCCTTCCTGACCAGGGACAACAAGACTGGCAATCTTTTCGGAGCGACAATTAATGGCGGCCATTCTAACCTTGGCCAACTGTTCGAGATCGACATCAAGGGAAAATTCACCGTGCTGCACAGCTTCAAGGGGAGCGACGGCGAATTCCCGGGTGGCCTGATTATTAATGGGAGCAAGATTCTTGGAGCCGTCGGCGGAGGAGGCGACCTGTCGCTGCGTAACAGTGGTTGCGGTGTTTTGTTTGAGATGGACACCAATGGCAAGAATTTCAAATTACTCCACACTTTCAAAAGTACCCCGGACGGCTCGATCCCTTACATTTTCTTGGCGCTGGACCAAGGGGGAAGACTCTGTGGGACTGCGACGGAGCGTGGCGACTCTTCGTTGTGTAGCGTCGGTTGCGGAACGGTGTACAGGCTGACACTCAACGCGACCAAATAACGCTCCCCCGAAAAATCCCAAGCAGGATTCCGTTTTCTGCTTGGGGTTTTTTTGTGGGTCACCAAGCAACGACCGCAATTTTTGTAGCGGGGCAGCCAGCGGAGGCACCGGCCTCGATTCCCAAGGCACGATTTTCAAGATCACTTTCCGCGGTAAACGAGCCGTGATTTACAACTTGCGGAGCAATCGGACGGAAGGCCTGCCAGCATTTCGCTTGCCGCCGCGATTTTCTCATCCAGTTACGACTGACGATTTCAGTGCCGCTTATGCACTGCGAAACCTCCCCCATTAACATTTTGCAATTTGCTACCAAATGCTACCAAACGGGAAAAATCGGAGTTGGTAAGTAATTGAAAAGATGGTGGACCTGGTCGGGTTCGAACCGACGACCTCTTCCATGCCATGGAAGCGCGCTCCCAACTGCGCCACAGGCCCACTGAGGAAGAACCAACGATGACACAATTCTCGCTTACCCTGTAAGGTTAGTCAAACTCTGCACGGCTGCCAGCCGGATGGTGGTGGCTGCGGTCGCATCAATTTTACGAAAATTGCGAAAATGGATATGCTGAGAACGAGCGCCGACCTCATGAAATTTTGTCCTGCCCGCGTTTGGTGGTATTGGATGGTGCCAGTTCTAATGACGGCGGCGACCGCCCAGGTGACGACGTCCCCTTCGCCCGCAGCCTCCGCGCCGCCGGTTCCCTACGCTTCGGTTAGTCAGTTGAATCTGTTGCTTTCGCAGTTAGAGGAGACGGCGCAGGCGATGCAGGTCGATTTGGCCAAGCTGCGAATCGAAAAATGGAAGACCGATTCAAACACAAAACGCAGCACTGAGGCGGACGTCGAATCCCTTCAGCGCAACCTGCAGATGGCACTTCCGGGAATCATCACCGAACTGCGAGCTTCTCCGGAAAACGTTGCGACGACTTTCAAGCTCTATCACAATCTCGACGCGCTTTATGACGTGCTTGGACCGGTGGTCGAGTCTGCGGGGGCTTTCGGTACCCGGGATGAATTCCAAGCGGTACAGAACGACCTCAGCTCCCTCGAGAGATCGCGGCGAGCGCTGGCTGAACGAATGGATACACTGGCCAGCGCGAAGGAAGGAGAACTGACGCAACTGCGAACCCAAGTTCGGGACCTGCAGGCTGCGGCGGTCCCGCCCACGCCGCCCAAGAAAGTGGTTGTGGACGACACTGAACCACCCAAAAAGCCTGCGAAGAAAAAGGCGGTGCCGAAACCCCCGAAGCCGACTACGCCGGCGACGACACAACCGTCGGGGACGACTACAAGTTCGCAGCCTCCGACGCAGCCACCGCAACAGCCTTGATCCGGATTCAAACGACCAACGATCTTTCCCTGCCTGGGCTTGTGTATTCCCCTTCTCTTTATCTCTTTATCTCTTTAGCGCTCGGGTGGCGGGCTGCATTCTGTCGCCGGTTCGCGGCGGCGGACTCGTGTTTTGGTCACTGTGACGCGGTTCAGATGCACATATTCTGGTGCAAGATTTCTCTCAAAAAACGCTCTCTTTTGCGCAAAATGTAGAAAACAAAGGGTTGGAAATTTTCTTGCCTCCTAGATCTATGGTTCTAAAAGAGTTAGAGGCAAAATCTTGGAAACATGCGGGTTACGGGTGTTCTGAGCGTCCACGGTTCCGTTCTGGGAACGGGAGCGAAGGTTTCGATTTCCAGGTCTATAGCCTGGAGCCTTGGGACATGGACAAGTTGTCAAAGACTGTAGATTATCTAATAGATAACCTATGCAGTGTTATATTATCGTAATTGACGATGCGAGGTCAACAAGAAAGCGGAGCGGCTACGAGCCCGGTTCCAAATTGGGAATCTGCGGTCCACGCTGCTCGCGTTGTCATACGCTAGCCGCTCTTTCGTTCATCTGCTAAGGTCTGGGATACCCGGCAGGTACTTAGACCGAAGCTTTTGTTCAAGGTAAAAGGGTTCGCCTCGCGTTATTTGATCTCGGTGTTATTCCCGCTTCAGGGCTTCCACAACGATGTCCACTGGCTCCCATATGCGCTTTTCGAGGTCGAAACGAAGAAACAACATTCCCCATCGAAGGGGCGGTCCAGACGGGGGTGCCAATCCGCGAAGCTGATCAGAAGTTTCTGACTTATAGTGCAGTTCAATCAGCGCGAAAAGTTTATCGATAGCTTCATTCTGCATTTCGGCGGGAATGCCCTCCCAAATCAGAGCCTTCACGCGGTATCCATCTCGGCTTTCGAAATAGAGGGACAACGACAAAGAAATCCGTCGTGCCCGCGATGCACGCTCCGAGCCGAAGAGTGATCCAAGCAACTTCTTGAAGCCGGTTTTGATTGCTGGATAAGCTTCTTCTGCAGCCTTCTTGAGCAGCGTTTCCAGAAAGGGCTTCAAAAGGTAAGCGGCCACCGCTGACGGAACAGCCCACTCCAAACCCGCATAGGAAGGGTTGCGCGTCTTTTCGATCTTGAGAGAAACTCCGTGAGTTTCCAATTCCTTTGCGAAATCGAGGTACACGCGTTCGGGGAGAGAATCCGGACACACCAGAATGACGGACGATTTGGCTTCCTCTGTCAAACTTGGTTCCTAAGGTTGCCGCGCCTCGAGTTGCCGTGCAACAGCCCACCTTCTCCGGCGGCGTCGGCATTGAATCCAAGCAGGGTTTGCCAAGTACTATTTCACGAAATGCAGTATCCAGCTTCGATATTCCCAAGCTGCCGCGGCCATGACCGCAACAATGAAGTGGAGAATCCAGTAGAACCATCTATGAGCGGCCATGCGTTCCGTGTACCAGTGTCGGACCGAGGTGGTCTGTGTTTGAAAGTTTCCTCCAACGTTAACGGTGTTGCCGGATCCGGAGATCAGAACGCCGCCACCAGGAGCAGCAGGAGGAAGTGACGGTCCGCTAGAGCTCGACATTCTGTTCACCTCGAATGACGAAACGCCCTTCGCCCATACTCGGCGACGCTTGGATTGACCACGCTATGTTGGTGGCTCGGGTCTGCACAAATGACATGTATGCATCCGCATCTTGCTTGTTAAAAGTGGAAGCATCTTCTACGCGATAGACCAGCAAAAGCACTTGTGTAGTCTTGCCGGTTTGCAAATCGAACAAGACGTTAGCGCCAACCCAGAACACATTTTTTTGTTGTCCAGCCATGTGCGCTGGATTCTACGCCACCGGTTAAAGTCTCGTCAATTCAATCACTTCGGTGTTGAGAGCCCTGTTCCCTGCGGGACGTGAATCGGAGCTTGGGCTTTGCGGCACCCTGAATGCCGTCCCCCTTTGAAGACCGTTTCGCCCCTGCGGGGCGTGATCGAGTCTGGGCTTTGCGGCGCGGCTGAAGCCGTGCCCTTCCACGAATCTTCGCGGGCGAGGGCGCCCGCGCCACACGGGCAATCCTGGCGAGCTTCGCTCGCTTGGCAGCCGAGGGCGACCGTCCCCACGTGATCTTCGCTCGGTAACAGGTGACATAGGTAACTTCGCCGTGGAACCTGGCGGAGTGCTTTGGGGTCTATAGGGTAGGGGCACATGGCGGTTGGGAGCTTGGCGGGGGTATGATTCGAATTTTGGCGAGGGCTTGCGGCCGAAAAGCACCTATAATGGAGGTCGGGCCATGAGGGTTATGGCGGGAGCAACCACTGTGGGTGATTTGGCGGGAGCGATTGGCATCCGGAATGAGGAAGCTGCGATCGTGGCCGAATTGAAGGCTGGATCGGAGGAAGCCTACGCCTGGCTCATTGGAGAATTCCACCAGCCTATCTATAGCCTGGTTTACCGCATGGTGGCGGATCCCGCGGACGCGGCTGACACGACCCAAGAGGTGTTCTTAAAAGTTTTCCGGGGTATCAGCCATTTCCACGGAGAGTCGAGCCTGAAAACCTGGATTTATCGCATTGCGCTACATGAGGCTTCGAACCGGCGGCGGTGGTGGTTTCGGCATAAATCGAAGGAGACGTCGATTGAGCCGGTTATCGCGTGCACGGAATCGGGCTTGGCCTCGGCGATGAAAGATTCGTTAGTAGACGGGGCGGACTCGCCTTTCGATCGGGTGGCGCACGAGGAGGTTCGGGCGCGAGTGGAAGAAGAGTTGCGAAAGGTTCCGGAACCTTATCGCACGACCCTGATTCTTCGCGATCTTGAAGAAATGTCGTACGACGAAATTGCGGACGTTACGCAGGTTTCGTTGGGTACGGTGAAATCGCGACTGACACGGGGGCGGGAAGCGCTGCGGCAACGGCTTACGGGATATGTGCAAGAGGTCGGATCGGAACTGGGACTGCGGGCTGAGGGACGAAAAGTTCACCACTCCCGGGTCTCCTGCACGGGACGGGAATTCGAGGTGGCATCATGAAATGCACCCAAGCGGAATCGATGTTCTCGCCTTATCTGGATGGGGCAGTGACGGGCATGGAGATGCTTGCGCTGACCCGGCATTTGGACAGTTGTGCGCCTTGTCAGACCAGGTATGTTTCGCTTCGTCAATCTCAGCAGTTACTGACGATGGTGGGGCGACGGAAAGTGCCGGACGATCTGTCGCTCAAACTTCGTCTCGCGATTTCACGGGAGGTAGCGCAATCGCGTCGTCCACACTTCCACGATCTTCGCATTCGGGTGGAGAACGCCATTCAGGCGTTCATGGTTCCGGCGACGGCGGGATTGGTAACCGCAGTGGTGATTTTCGGATTTCTCATGGGGTTCCTGGCTTTGCCGTTGCAGGCTGATAATTCTGACGTTCCGTTAATGTTGAATACTGCGCCGCAATTGCAGCAATCGGCTTTTGGAACGGCTCTGGAGTCCATTGCGGATGATTCTCTGGTGATTGAGGCCTATGTGGATTCGAATGGCCGGGTGCAAGACTACCGGGTGTTGTCGAGTCCGCAGGATGCGAAGGATCTTTCGCCGCAGGTGAAAATCATGCTCACCGAGTTCACTACCTTCCGTCCGGCGACCTCCATGGGCCGGCCTACCGTCGGGCGCGCGGTTTTGTCGTTCTCCATGGTCAGGGTGAAGGGTTGAAATCAGCTTTTGGCTCTTGGCTTTTAGCTTTTGACTTCGCTAAGGACTAAGAGCCAAAAGCTAATAGCTGCCTTTTATTGACCCTCTGCGCAGAACCTCTTAAACTGGCAGTGTAGCCTGCAAATCCCACCGTTCTGCTGGAGGGTTCCTGGAACATCGGTTTCGGATCTCGCTGTTTGTGGCCCTGCTTGGGCTGGTGGCGCAGGTGTGTGCGGCTGAGAATACGCCCAAGGTTGCGTTAGATAACAGCGAAGCGCTCTTTACGGTTCTGACAGCGATCAATGCTTGTGGCTACGATTCGGATCTGAGCGTTTCAGATCCGCTGCGAGCACAGATTCGGGCGGAGGTCGGGAAGACGATTGAGGCTTCGGCTGAGGCGAAAGAGTCCACTCAGGGTATGTGCCAGTTTTATGCCGAGCATCAGCAGGATAATCCCGGCCGCACGCTGGCACAGTACGTTTCGTTGGCGCTCTTTCTTAATGCTCCCCCGGAACTGACGCTGAAAGTCAAAGAGGCTGAACTTCCTCCGGATGCGAGCTTCGTGTCGGGGTTAGTGCCGCTGATTCAAAAGTTCTATGGTGTGGCGGGGCTACGCGCGATTTGGGTGCGTCATGAAGCAGCCTACTCGGAACTGACCGCGCGCTATCACGAACCGCTGGCAAAAGTTCTGTTCGATACCGAAGTTTACCTGAAACTGCCGTCGGCTGGATTCCTCGGACGCGGCTTTACGGTTTATCTGGATCCGATGGGATCGCCCGGGCAAGCGAATGCGCGCAATTACGGAAGCGATTATTACGTAGTTATTTCTCCTGGGACCGGATCGGGGCTCAAGATGGATCAGATCCGGCACACTTATTTGCATTACCTTCTCGATCCTCTGGCGCTAAAATATCCGGCCTCCATGGCGCACCTGAAACCTCTGCTGGAAAATGTCAAGGGCGCGCCCTTGGACGAGAGTTTCAAGACGGATGTTTCCCTTCTGGCGACGGAGTGCCTGATACGTGCCATTGAGGCTCGTACCATTGGTTCGAGCAAGACCCCTGAAACGCAACGGCAGCAGTTAGTCGAACAGTCGGCGGAACAAGGGTTCATTCTTACGCCTTATTTTTATGAGGCGCTGCTGAAGTTCGAGAAGAGTCCGGCAGGGTTGCGTATTGCGTATGGAGATTTGATCAGCAGCATCGATGTGCGCAAGGAACAAAAGAATGCGGCGCAGATAAAGTTCGCCAGTAAGGCGGACCCGGAATTGTTGCATTTGTCGCGTCCAGCCGAGGCCAAACTGTTGATCACTGCCGAGCAGCGTCTATCGAGCGGAGACCCGGAAGGCGCGAAAAAATTGGCGCAGCAGGCGCTCGATGAGAAGAAGGAAGATCCTGGGCGGGCGCTTTTTATTCTGGCGCAAGTGGCCACGATGAATCGCGATATCCAAGGGGCGCGCAGCTATTTCGAGCAGGCACTGGGTGTTGCCCACGAACCTAAGGTGTTGGCGTGGTCCCATATTTATCTGGGAAGAATCTTTGATCTGCAGGAAGACCGGGAGGCGGCGCTCGGTCAGTACCGGGCAGCACTGAGCGCCGGCGGATCATTGCCGGAGGCCAAAGCCGCGGCGGAACACGGGATTGCACAGCCTTATGAGCCGCCCAGCCATCCCCAGCAGTAGGCAATTAGAGTTTTTCATGACCTGCGACCAAGAAGCCAGAGTCTCACACTAAGGAGAGAGCATGAAGCGAGCAGCCACGATCTTGGGGATGCTAGCAGTAGCAGTTTTGGTAGCTGCACAGCAGCAGCCGGCGACTACTCAACAGACGCAACCTGCGGGAGCGCAGGGCGCGGCGCAACAAGGCGCCGCACCCGCGCAGCCACAAGGTAAACGCCCACCGCAAGCCAAGACGCAGCCGGAGTTTGACGCTTATAACGCGGCGATGGCAAGTCAGAAGGATCCGGCCGCCATGGAGAAGGCGGCAGACGACTTTGCCACCAAGTTTCCGCAAAGCGAATTGCGCGTCCTGCTCTACAAGGCGGCGATGCGGGCTTACCAGAACGCGAACAACGGCGACAAAATGTCGGAGATGGCGCAGAAGTTGTTGAAACTCGATCCGGATGATCCGGAGGCGCTGATTGGTTCTGCGGAAGTGACGGCCGAGCGCACGCGGACGACTGATCTGGATAAGGATCAGCGTTTTGCTCAGGCCACGAAATCCGCACAGCACGCCTTGGAGACGATCGACACTGATGTTGCAATACCGGCGGGAACACCGCAGAACCAGATCGACGCGTACAAGGGCCTGTTGCGATCCACGGCATATTCCATTCTGGGTACGATTCAATATGATCAAGAAAAATATGCTGAGGCGGAGGGTTTTTTCCGCAAGTCGATCGACGCCTATCCGGCCCAACCCGACCCCGTAGTTGTCCTGCGTTTGGCGCTGGCGTTGGACAAGCAGGGAAAGTATCAGGATGCGTTGAAAGAGGCCAACCGGGCTGTCGAATTGACCCAGGAGGGAACTACGGCGGGTACTACCGCTCGTCATGAACGTGACCGGCTGATGCAACTGACAGGTAGCGTGATTCCCAGTAGCAGCGCTGCTCCTGCGTCTCAACCACCAGCCCCCGCGACTCCGAATGCAACTCAGCCTCCTCATTAGACGGAGGAGTTCAGGTCGAGATGCTCGGAGCGAACCGAAGCGGCTGGGGCCGCGTACTCGTTGGGGTGAGCGGCACGACTGAGGCGTGCCATCCCACGGCTGAGCAAGAACGGTAAAACGTAGCTGGCTACGTTTCTACAACTACGAATAGAACGGCGCTGCAATCAGGTTGTTTATGAAGCCGCGGAACATTTCGGACTTGGAGCAGGCGCTGCGGTATCAATTCATTCGACCGGAATTGCTGGAGCAGGCTCTTACCCATAGCTCGCAGGCTCGCGAACTCGAATCGCTCCAAGCTAACGCATCAACGCGCGTAGGAGACAACGAGCAGCTTGAGTTTCTAGGAGACGCGGTCCTGGGGCTGATTACGACCGAGGAGTTGTTTCACCGCTTTCCGCATTTTCGAGAGGGAGAACTGTCCAAGTTGCGCGCTCACCTGGTGAGTGAAAGACATCTCATCCAAGTGGCGCGGCAATTGGAACTTGGACACTACCTGCGGCTGGGGCGTGGGGAGGAGAAAAGCGGAGGGCGCAACAAGACCGCCCTGCTGGTGGACGGCCTGGAAGCCGTGCTGGGCGCGATGTATGTGGATGGCGGGTTGGAGACGGTGCGACGGGTGGTGTTGGAGCATGTCGTCGCTCCGGAGGTAGAACACCTGGCGCGAAACGGGAGCGGCTTGCCGCTAACCGATTACAAGTCGGCTCTGCAGGAAAAGCTCCAGGCTACCGGTCGTTCGCAGGCATCTTATGTATTAGTGAAAGAGCTGGGACCGGAGCACAACAAGACTTTTACGGTTGAGGTTCGATTGCAAGCGCTGGATAATCACGGCGAGACCGAATTTGTGGGCCGGGCTGAGGGGTCCACCAAGAAGAATGCCGAACAGGGTGCGGCCCACCAGGTGCTGGAACACCTGGCTTCGCTCACGGAGGATTCGGGCAGCAAGTCGCCCGGCAAAGGACGTCCCTAGCGGAAGTATATGGGGAAAACGCCACACCCGGACTGGTTGATCTCTCTGCAATCGCTGCTGACCACGGTGGTGATTGCGGTTTTTGTGATCACATTCATCATCCAGGCTTTCCAGATTCCCTCCGAGTCCATGGAGAACACCTTATTGATCGGGGACTACCTGTTGGTGGACAAATTGTGTTACGGAGGAAGCAGGTTCCTGGACCGCATCCTGCCCTACAGGACGGTGCATCGTGGAGACATTGTGGTTTTTCATTATCCGGTTCATCCCAGTGAACACTTCGTAAAGCGTGTGGTCGGGGTGCCGGGAGATCGCATACGCATGATCAATCGGCAGGTCTACGTGAACGGCACTCCGCTGACCGAATCGTATGTACGTTACAGCTCGCCGGCGCGTGACATTTTTCGGGACGAGTTTCCCCGCACCGATATTCCGGTTCCTGGCTTGGAGGGTGGGTGGTGGCTGCAGATGAAGAAGCTGGTCGAGGATGGCGAGTTGATTATCCCGGAGGGGCACTATTTCGTGCTCGGCGACAATCGTGACGAGAGCCTGGACAGCCGCTACTGGGGCTTCGTACCACGGGAAAACATCATTGGGCGTCCGCTGCTGATTTATTGGTCGGTGCGGAGCACAGAAGAGGATATGCCGGTTTCGTCCACGCCGAGTGATAAACTTTATCACTTCGCTTACGCGCTCAGCCATTTGTTTCAGCTCACACGCTGGGACCGTACATTTCGAGTAGTCAACTAAGGGCGGGCATCGCCCACTAATGGGAAAAAACCTAGTGGCCAAGAAAGAAAATACGCAGGCGGAAAAGCCGCGCGAGACGACCGTTGAGTTTCTCGCCTCGCTGGCGGCCGTGCTGGTAACTGGTCTGTTCATTATTACCTTCATCGTGCAAGCATTTGAAATTCCTTCCAGCTCGATGGAAAACACTCTGCTCATCGGGGACCACGTGTTTGTGAACCGCGAGCAGTTCGCGCCGCGGACGCGCTGGCTTGGTCCTATCTTGCCCTATCGGCAGATACGCCGCGGTGACATCGTCGTATTTCTCTCGCCGGCGGAGCCCGGCCTCTACGTGGTGAAGCGAATCATCGGCATTCCCGGAGACCGCATTCATTTGCGCGACGGCGTGGTTTATCGCAACGGGGAAAAGCTGAATGAGCCTTACGTGATTCATCAAGGCGGCGATCTGAGCTACAATCCTTACCGCGATAATTTCCCCGCAGTTGCGCCGACAGAGTTCAGCAATGTGACCCCGGTGTGGGAGCTGGCATTGCCGCAGTACATTCAGGGCGACGACTTGGTGATTCCTCCCAATAGTTATTTCGGCATGGGGGACAATCGCGACGTAAGTCTCGACAGCCGTTATTGGGGTTTCATTCCACAGGAAAACGTAATTGGGCGGCCCATGTTTATTTACTGGTCCTTTGAGACCCCGGCCGGGCAGTATCTGGAGAGAGAAGTAGGCCAACGAATTGGGTTTCTGGCCCACGTGGTAATCCACTTTTTCGACGAAACCCGCTGGCGGCGTACGTTCAAGGAGGTGCAGTGACGTTTTGGCGATCGAAGCGCGGAGTGGTGACGCTGGCCGTGGTCGTGGTCCTCGCGCTGTTTCTCGTACGGCCGGGCGCAAATCACTTAAAGGCGCGCATCGTTAATTCTATAAGTCTGACATTGGGGCGGCCTGTCGAGGTCGCGGCGGTGAAGCTGCGACTGCTTCCCACTCCCGGGTTCGATCTTGAGAATTTCGTGGTTCATGATGACCCGGCCTTCGGGGCCGAAGCGATGCTTCGTGCGTCGGAGGTAACGGCGTCGCTGCGCATCACTTCACTTCTCCGCGGACGGATTGAGATCGCGCGGCTGAGCCTTACCGAGCCCAGCCTTAATCTGGTACGGAATCCTGCAGGGCATTGGAATCTGGAGAATCTCATCGAGCGTACGGCACAAATATCTGTCGCTCCCACCAGCAAGTCGAAAACGGAAAGGCGTCCCGGCTTTCCCTACATTGAGGCGGACCGCGGCCGAATCAATTTTAAGTTCGGACCGGAAAAAAAGCCTTACGCGCTAACCGAGGCAGATTTCGCTCTGTGGCAGGACTCGGAGAATGCGTGGGGCGTGCGGCTGAAAGCGCGACCGGTGCGCACCGACTTCAATCTCAGTGACACGGGCACGCTTACTGTCGCCGGATCATGGCTGAGGGCGGAAACTCTGCGCAACACGCCTCTTCAGTTCACACTGCAGTGGGATCGCGCGCAACTCGGCCAGGTCACCAAGCTTGCCTATGGCACTGACAAGGGGTGGCGCGGGGGGATCAAGATTTTTACGACGCTTACCGGTACGCCCGCCCATCTTGCCATCGCGGCCGCAGCCTCAGTTCAGGATTTCCGCCGCTATGACATTTTTGGCGGTGGCGATTTACGGTTGGCGGCTCAGTGCAACGGTCAATACAGTTCCGTAGATCACGTGCTGTCCGAGGTTGCCTGCAGCGGTCCGGTCGGCGATGGCACGGTTCTCGTTGCCGGCAACATCCATGGGCCTTTCACCTCTCCCGATTATGATCTTGCGTTGACCGCTCGGGATTTGCCCATTCAGTCGCTGATTGGGCTCGCACGCCACGCCAAGCAGGGTTTGCCAGACGATTTGATTGCAGCGGGCCGGCTGAATGGAAATGTGAAGCTTCGGCGCGCCGCCGATATACGAGCGAGCGACGCGACTTGGGAAGGTAGTGGCGAAACCTCCGGCTTCGAGCTTGGATCGAAACTGAACAAAACTGAGTTGGTGCTGGGCAGTGTTCCCTTCGCGGTGTCTTCGGCGATGGGGCCGAAATTACGAGTGAGCTCCCGGGAACGTGTTGCGTCTCCGTCAGGACCTCGCCTTGACGTCGGTCCATTTAATTTGGCTTTGGGAAGGCCAGTCCCCACAACGGTGCGCGGCTGGGCTTCGCGTTCGGGATACAGCCTGGTGGTCCAGGGTGACGCGCAGGTTCGACATCTACTGCATTTGGCGCGGATCGTGGGAATTCCATGCCCCCAGCTCGCCGCCGAGGGCATGGCAAGAATCGATCTGCAAGTTGCCGGTGGGTGGTCGGGATTCGTGCCCCCGAGAGCGATCGGAAAGGTCCAACTGCATGCGATTCGGGCAGAAGTACGCGGGTTGAATGCGCCGTTGGAAATCGCTTCTGCGAATCTTCTCCTGGCATCAGAACAAATTGAGGTGCAGAACTTGACGGCTTCGATCGCGGACACTTCGTGGCGGGGCTCTCTCGCGCTTCCGCGGCCATGCAGCATTGCGGATTCCTGCCCGATTCGATTCGATTTGCATACCGACGAGATTTCGACTGACGGATTGAACCAGCTACTGAATCCTTATGTTCGCAAGCAGCCCTGGTACCGGTTTCTTTCTTCACCGCCGACGGGGGTTCCTTTCTTGCTCACGGTACGCGCAACCGGCAAGCTCACAGCCAATAGCGTGCTCGTTCGTAAGCTCGTCGGGAGCCGAGTCTCGGCGAACGTGGAGCTGAACAAGGGGAAACTGCGATTGTCCAACCTGCGTGGTGATGTTTCGGGTGGCAAGCACATCGGCGAATGGGAAGCCGACTTCACCGCAAAGCCTCCCGAATATACCGGAGCCGGCACGCTGAGCGGAATCGCGCTCAATCGGCTCTCCGGGAGCATGAACGATGATTGGATCACCGGTTCGGCAACGGCCACCTATCGTGTGAAAACGTCAGGGCTGGAGGCGGCTGAATTGTTTGCGTCGGCCACCAGCACAATGAAGGTCGAAGCGTGGGACGGTATGCTGGGCCACGTTGCGCTTACCGATGGGACTGGCCCGCTGCAGATGCATCGTTTCGTAGCTCACTTATTCCTGCACGATGGCAAATTTGAAATTCAGGAAGGCAATCTGGAGACTCCAACGGGCAGCTATCAAGTGAGCGGTACGGCATCTCTAACTCGAGTCCTGGATCTGAAACTGATGCGTGAAGGAAACTCTGGTTTTAGTATCACAGGTACGCTGACGGAACCACACGTGTCGACAATCTTATCCTCTGAGACGCAAGCGGCCCTCAAACCTTGAGGGGCGGTACTTAATCTCGATTCAGGATCGCGTCTCTACCGAGGTGATCGAGAGAGGCCTTCGTCGCCAACTCAGGCTGAGTCCAATCAGGCTCCAGATTCCCAGCGCGAGCCATTCGTATCTACTGAAATGACCTGGAATGCCGGGAGCAATTTTCATTAAGATCATGAGCAGTCCGACCATCACTCCGACTGCAGCGATGAAACGCTCGCGCGGCGCCGGAGCCATACGGTAGTATGCCGCGCAGGCGGCCGCCCATCCGACTGCGGACGCCACTGAGCCAACTTCGGAAATGGGCACGAGCGTGGCGTCGCCCAGAAACATGCATGCCGCAGTGGCCAGTCCGATATAGATCACGGCGACGGAAGGCGTCTGATTACGTGGGTGCACATGGCCCAGGCGCTGGTCCACCAAGCCGCGACGTCCCACAGCGAACAATAGCCTGCTGGCAGCGATAAAGTTTCCGTTGAACACTTTGAAAAGCGAGAGCAGTGCCGCGGCTAGTATCACGCTTACAATCCAACGCGAGCCAACTGCGCGCTCAAAAACAACCGCAGTCATGAATCTTTCGTGAGTCAGATCTTTCCATGGTGCGACATATCCCACGGCAGCAACCACCATGGTGTAAAAAAGAATGCCAACCACAATCGCCATCCAGATGGCCTTGAAGAACCCGCGAGAGCGGAATTCAGGGTTCGCTTCTTCCGCGCCTTTCACGACTGATTCAAATCCGGTCATAAAGTAGGGGACTATTTGCATTACCAGAAGCACAGAGACGAATGGGCTATGAGTAAAAAGTGGAGGAAAATTTCGTGGTGACCCTTTGCTCACGCCGACGCTGACAAACAGCGCGAACAACGCCAGGGTTCCGAAGGCGGTCCAATTCTGAAAAGTCGCGCTCAAACGGATGCCTCGATAATTGAGCAGCGTGAGCAGACCTGTCAGGCCCAGACCGATCACCAAATGCGGTAGGTAAACTGGATGGCCTGCGATGCGGTAGAGTTCCGTCGAATCCAGCGCTGGAAAGATATAGCCGGCGATCTTACCGACTGCAACGGCCTCCCACGGACACACGATGAAATAGGCGAGGATCATCATCCAGCCAGTGGCAAAGCTGATCGATTGCGGAAAAACTTTGCCAGTGTATGCGACCTCACCTGCCGCATCCGGCATCGCGGTAACCAGTTGACCGTACACATAGCCGATCGGTAGCAGCAGCGCTCCGCCAATAGCGAAGCCCAGGATTGCGCCCAAGGCGCCGCCGCGCAGCAGCCAGTCATCCATCACGACCAGCCATCCCACGCCCACCATCGTGCCCCAGCCCAGGGCAAAGTAATCCACCACGCGGAGCTTGCGGGCGAGAGTGATCACGCGGCGCGAATTATAAAGCATGGCGAGAGTTCCGCGAACTGGATCGTAGAGCCGCCGCTCTCGGCCACCGGCCGATCCGCGGGATTACAAGACTCGCGTGTTAGTATCAGGTCAAAGCCTGATGACCCTGCAATATGTTGACATTCTGTTTCAGCTGATCGTTTTCCTGTTCGCGATCAGCGTCCACGAATCGGCGCATGCCTGGATGGCGAGCCGCCGTGGTGATCAGACTGCACGCATGCTGGGCCGGGTCACGCTGAATCCCATCAAGCACATTGATCCCGTTGGAACAGTCTTACTGCCTCTGATCGCCATGGTGACTCATCTTCCCGTGATCGGTTGGGCCAAACCTACTCCTGTGGATCCGAGGAATTTCAAGAACCCGGTGATGGACGACATTCTTACGGCGGTGGTCGGACCGATCAGCAACTTCATAGTGGCAACCGTCGCAGTGCTGGCTTTGATTTTTGTTGCGCTGACCTCGCGGTTGGGGGCGAGCATCGTCCACTTGATTCCTCTCGTATATCCAAGTCATTTGGACCTTCTGGCGAATCAAACGGACTCGTTTCTGATGCCGGTCGTTGTGCTTTTCTACGAACTGATGGTAATCAACATTATTCTCGGAGTCTTTAATCTGATTCCGGTTCCACCGCTCGATGGCAGCCACGTGTTGCGTCATTTTTTATCCCCTGAGGTGCTGCGGATTTACGATACTGTGGGAATGTTCGCCCTGATGGCTCTCGTATTTCTGGGCGGTGGACTTTTGGGCAAGCTGATCTTTCCAGTGGTCGGAATTTTTAACTACATCCTCATGAGATTCTGATGCCTTCTGGATCGAACCAACGAAAACGAGTGCTCAGCGGTATGCGATCGACGGGCAGATTGCATTTAGGCAATTATGTCGGCGCGCTCCAGAACTGGGTGGGCATGCAGGATCAGTACGAGTGTTTCTTCTTCGTCGCTGACTGGCATGCGCTCACGACTGATTACGCGGACACTTCGCGACTGAAGGAAAACTCGATCGACGTTCTGCTTGACTGGCTGGCCGCGGGGCTCGATCCGGAGCGCTGCACGATGTTCATCCAGTCGCATGTGCCGCAGCATGCGGAGTTGCATTTGCTGTTTTCGATGATCACGCCGCTGGGCTGGCTGGAGCGTGTGCCTACTTATAAGGAACAGCAGGAAAACATTACCGAGAAGGACTTGAATACTTATGGCTTTCTGGGGTATCCCGTGCTGCAGGCGGCGGACATTCTGATTTACAAAGGCGACTTTGTTCCCGTGGGCGAAGACCAAGTGCCGCACGTGGAGTTGACGCGAGAAATTGCGCGGCGGTTCAATCTGTTCTATCCACGTCTCCGAGGCGCGGGCATGGGTATTCCGCAACCCGGACCAGCAGGACCAGAGACAGACGAGGGGCGGCTCCGTCGTTTTTTCGTGTTTCCAGAGCCGCAGCCGCTGCTGACGCGATCGCCTAAGCTCCCAGGAACAGATGGGCGCAAGATGTCGAAGTCGTACGGCAATACAGTCATGCTTACCGATCCTGAGCCGGTAGTGCGGCAGAAGCTGAAGACCATGGTGACGGATCCGGCGCGCGTACGCCGCTCCGATCCTGGCAATCCAGATGTTTGTCCGGTTGGCGACCTGCACAAGATTTTCAGCGATCCGATCACAATGGCCAAAGTTAACCGAGGTTGCCGCTCGGCCGGAATCGGGTGCATTGAGTGCAAAGGCTGGGTCGCGGACGCGCTAGTTAACATCTTGAATCCCATGCAGGAGCGGCGCAAGAAATATGAGGAGAATCCGCGGCTGGCTTGGGATATTCTGGAGGCTGGCTCGGCGCGGGCAGGTAAAGTTGCTGGGGCAACCATGAATGAAGTGCGCGATGCTATGGGCATTTCGCTCGAGTATGAGGCTCCGAGGGCTCCTCAGTCTGCAAAGTAATTGGTGACGATGAGCGAAGAAACGAAGACTGCTTTTGATGGTACGGCGGCGTTGGATCTTGGTCCGACGCTAGTTGAGCGTTCTGCGCCGCGGGAGCATGAAAAGTCCCGGAGCGAGGAAAGCGACTTCCCTTTTGCCGTCAGCGTGAGCGACGTCTACGAAGGTCCATTGGACCTGCTGCTTCACCTGATTCGCAAACAAGATATCGATATTTACGACATTCCTATCGGGAAGATTACGGCGCAGTATCTGGCTTACGTGGAAAAACTGCGCGAGTTGGATGTGAACGTGGCAGCCGAGTTCATCTACATGGCCGCTGTCCTCATTCACATTAAGTCGAAAATGCTGTTGCCGCGTGATCCTGCCGCCGCTTCGGACGCTCAAGACGACCCGCGCGCAGAACTGGTGAACCGCCTGGTCGAACACGAAAAATTCAAATCTGCGGCACAGATGCTGATGCAGAAACAGCAGATCGAAGATGCGGTGTGGTCGAACCCCGCGCTGAAGGAGTTTCGCGATGCTGAAGGCACAGAGCCAGAACTCGCGGCCGACGTCATTGACCTGGTGAAGACCTTTCAGCAAATCCTCGACCGTGCCCGCAACCGGCCAATGATCCAGGTGGACGAAGAAACCGTCACCGTCGGGCAAATGATTGAGTATCTGCGGCGACGACTGTCGTTGGAAGACCGGCCGATCCGATTGAAGCAGATGTTGCGCAACGTTGAATCGCGACAGGCATTGGTCTGCATGTTTCTGGCGTTACTCGAAATGGTGCGACTGCAAGCCATCCAACTGCGTCAAGACCACTTGTTCGGCGAGATCCTGCTGCGGAAGCATGTGGGGTTTGAGGCAGTCATGGCCGAACAGGCCGCAGTGCGCGACGACTGGAGACAGGAGAAACTGAAGCCAAGGAGCTCATGAGCCTTAAAGCCAAACTCGAAGCCATCATTTACGCCGCCGAAACGCCGGTGACGCTGGATCAGCTAATCGAATTAGTCAAGGAATCGGTGATTAGCGAAGGAGCTGCCAACGGCACTGAGGTCAAGTCGCGCGTGCGTCTCGCCCTCGAGCAGCTGGTCGTTGACTACTACGCTCCGGATCATGGTGTCGAGATTCGCCAGGTCGCGGGCGGATATCGGATGTCGACAAAACCTGAACATCACGATATCGTGCGATCGTTCGCCAAGAACCTGAAGCCGCCGATTCGACTGTCGCTGCCCGCGCTCGAGACCCTGGCGGTGATCGCGTACAAGCAGCCGGTTACGGTGCCGGAGATCAGCGAAATTCGAGGTGTGGACTCGAACGGAGTGATTGCGACTTTGCTGGATCGTAAGCTGATCACGACCGGAGGGCGTAAGGCCGTGATAGGGCGGCCCATCCTTTATAAAACGACAAAAGAGTTCCTGATGCGCTTCGGTCTGAAAGATGTTGGCGAACTGCCCAGCATGGAGGAGTTCGAGAAGTTGGTCGCAGAATCGTTCCAGAGCGATTTGTTGCCGACGGAGATTGAATCGGCTGTAACGAGCGGACTGGAGTCGGAACTAACTGAAACAGCCACAAACGAACCGGCTCAACCCACCGAGGATTCCGACTTAGCCATGGTAGAAAAGCACTCGGACGAGAGCGATCCGGCCGCTTGATGCAGCAACTTGCTCAAACGCCCCGCCGATTCCGATTTTGAATTGCTATGCCCGCTGAACGCCTACAAAAGATTATCGCCGCCGCTGGAATCGCCTCCCGCCGCAAAGCTGAGGAACTCATTACGGGCGGACTGGTGTCGGTGAACGGACAGACGGTGACGGAACTCGGAAGCAAAGCGGATCGCGAACGCGATCACATTCGGGTGAATGGAAAGCTGCTGCACGGCCCGGAACGGCATGTTTACCTGCTGATGAACAAGCCAAAGGGATACGTCACTACGCTGCGCGATCCGGAACGGCGGCCTACCGTCATGGATCTGTTGCACGGCGTCGGCGCGCGGGTTTATCCAGTGGGACGTCTCGACTATGCCAGCGAAGGATTGCTGCTGCTCACCAACGACGGCGAGTTTGCGAATCGTCTGATGAAAGCCGCGTCCCACGTACCCAAGACTTACATGGTGAAAGTGGCGGGCAATCCGCCCGGCGAGGGCTTGGCGCGGTTGCGCGAAGGTATTTACATTCCGTCCGATCGCGGAAAGAGAGTGAAAACTTCGCCCGCCAAGATCCGCGTGATTCGTGAATCTGCCAATCCCTGGTACGAAGTCACGCTGCTTGAAGGCAAGAATCGCCAGATCCGCCGCATGTTCGAAGAGATTGGACACCACGTGGAGAAAATCAAACGAGTGCGCTACGGTCCGCTGGAGTTGGACGTTCATCCCGGGAAATTCCGCAAGCTTACGTTGGAAGAAGTGACTAAACTCAAATCCCTTGCCAGGTAACGCGAACATCAAATCGTGGTCGTAGTTCGCGGGACAGGAGTGTCCGCGCCACACCAAACGCTCCGCCCAAGGTGACACTTCGCGAACAACATGTGAATATTGGATAGCCGAACGATGAGTGACTTCAGGCAGTTTGTGCCCGAACACGTACGAAACCTGGGCGGGTACACGCCGGGCAAGTCGCTGCGCCAAGCGCAACAGGAGAGCCGCGTGAACTGTGTCAAAATGGCCTCAAACGAGAACCCGTTTGGCCCTTCGCCGAACGCGGTGGCGGCGATGCAGGCCGTGCTGGCCGAGAGCAACTTCTACCCTGACAACGATGCCAGCGAGTTGCGTCAGAGATTGGCCGAGCACCATGACGTTCGGCCCGAGCAGATTGTGCCCGCTGCGGGTTCAACCGCATTGCTGGGGATTGTTGCGCGTACGTTACTTTCGCCAGGACTCAACGCGATCACCAGCGAGCGTTCGTTCATCGTGTATCCAATTGCGACGCAGGCGGCAGGAGGACAGCTCATCCAGGTGCCGATGCAGGCCGATGGATTTGATCTGAATGCCATCGCTGCAGCGATTGATCAGCATACCCGCATTATCTACATTTCCAATCCCAATAATCCGACTGGCACAATCGTTTCCGCGAAAGACCTCGATCAGTTCTTAGACGAAGTTCCCGAGCACGTACTTGTCGTGCTTGATGAGGCGTACTACGATTTCGCCCAAAACTTTGCCTCCGTTCGCGGAGTGGACTATTCGCATGCCCTCGACTATGTGAACCAAGGCCGCAAAGTCGTGGTGCTGCGCACATTTTCGAAAGCCCACGGCTTGGCAGGAGTCAGAGTTGGATATGGCATCGGTCCCTCCGAGCTGATGTCCTATTTCGCCCGCATGCGCACTACATTCTCTGTTTCGACTGTTGCTCAGGCGGCTGCGATAGCCGCGCTCGATGACGAAGCTCATATCCAAAAAACACTCAGGAACAATACCGAGCAGGCCGAACGACTCATCTCGGGAATTGCCGGCCTCGGCTTTCACCCGCTTCCCACCTGGTCTAACTTTCTGTATTGCGAATTGGGCGATGATGCCGCCGCCGTCGCTAGACGGCTTCAGGCCGAGGGCGTAATTGTGCGGCCGCTAGCTCCTTGGGGCGCGCCAACGGCCATCCGGATTACGATCGGCACGCCGCAGCAGAATGACATTTTTCTGAATGCATTTAGGAAAGTAACGGAACGAACGACAGTGCGGTAGTTCGTTTTTACTTCTGGCATATAGGGCAATAGTGGCTGCTGCGGCCGCCGATCACAACACGCTTAATAGGAGTTTTGCAAACCAAGCATGGCTCCCCTGCCCGTCCGTAGACACGGTGTTGCAGTTGAAAAAATCCTTCCTCACCGTCCGCATCCACATAGTTGGAGATCGAAGAACCCCCTAGCTCGATGGCTTCTTTGAGCACCTCCTGGATGGCGGCGTAAAGCCGGGGCAGTTCCTTGCGCGTAAGGGAGGCGGCGCGGCGCCGAGGCCGTACGCCGGCCCGGAACAGCGATTCATCCGCGTAAATATTGCCGACGCCGCGCAGCAGCTTTTGGTTCAGTAAGGAACTTTTAATCGGAGTTTTTCGGCGGCGGAATAACTCGACGAAGAAAGGGAGTTCAACTTCGAGTGGCTCTGACCCGGCGGAATCAAATCCATGGGCCACACTCAGACGTCCGAAGCGTCGCGGATCGACAAACCTCAGTTCCCTTCCGGAGGCAAGCCTGGCAACCGCGTGCGTATGTTTCTCGATGGCTTGATCGGGATTGCAGACCAGCATCCGCCCAGTCATTCCGAGATGCACGATCCACTGAGCTGCGGTTGGCGCGGATGAAGGCGGTGCTTTGGATTTCTTGCGCGATTTTCGTGGGACGGGCGAGGACGCTCGTCCTCCATTTTCCAAGTCGAATACGATGTGCTTCCCTACCCGTCGTACGCCGGCGATGCGCGTGGATTCGAGAGTGGCGACAATCTCAGGTGCCGTGGATTTCAGCAGTTCGGGCTTGGAGCCAAGCCAGACCGACTCGATTACGTCGCCGGTGATTCGGCTCGCCAGGCCACGCGCGATGGTTTCAACTTCGGGGAGTTCTGGCATGAGATTAGTTTACAGGCTTCGGAAGTTGGGCTTCAGGCTTCAGGTGCTAGGCTTCAGGCTTTCGGAAGCTAGCGAGAACCTTGCGACAGTGAGGATCGAAACCTGAAACCCGACGCCTAAAACCTGAAGGCAGTGGGTCAGTTTGATTTCCACAGGATCATTGAGAAAAAGAGAACGCAAGCGCAAGTTACAAGGAGCCAGAAGACGAAACGCCTGAACAATGGGAGTCGGCTTTCCAGGAATACTTCTTCGTAATTTGCTGCAACCTCGTCGCCGCCCCGTCTCCACCATGCTATTTTGTCATACGAAGCTCTCCTCGTCAGGCGAACTCTCATAACAAACTCACCGAGAATATTTAAGAGCGCCAGGACCACCAACATTGAGAATAAAACACCGAACACGCTAACTCGCCCTTTCTGCGAGTGCTCTCAGGATAAGCCCGTCAAGCCTGAATTGCTATCTTTTGCCTGCCGGAGTTATCATTACAAGTACACCTCTGCTCCGCTTATATCCTTTGTAATTCAGCGACTCGTTGGTTCACTGCGGGCAACGAGTGTGTGCGACCTGCACTTGCGGCCGGGGTGGCCGCACCATTCATGTTTCAAGGAGTTGGCAATTGAAGAAGGGCAAAGCTGCGGTCATCGTGGGCGCGCAATGGGGCGATGAGGGCAAGGGCAAGATTGTCGATGTGCTCTCCAAAGATTTTTCCATTGTGGCGCGTTATGCCGGCGGGCATAATGCTGGCCACACCGTCATCATCAACGGCAAGAAGTTCGTTCTGCAGTTGGTTCCGTGCGGGGTTTTGCGCGCGGAATGCCGCAGCGTCATTGGGAACGGAGTTGTGCTCGACCCTGTGGCTTTTCTCAAAGAGGTTGGCGCGCTACGCGAGACCGGTATTAAAGTGGACGGTAGCCTGTTCGTCAGCAATCGCGCGCACGTGATTTTGCCTTATCACCGCATGATCGAGTTGGCATCGGAGAATGCGCCGGGACGAGTCAAGATCGGCACAACTTCCCGCGGCATCGGTCCTGCGTATGAAGACAAGATGGGACGTCGCGGTTTGCGAGTTGCTGATCTGCTCGACCTGCGACTGCTGAAGACCCATATTCAGAATGCCTGCCACGAAAAGAACATGATCGCGCACGCGCTGTTCAATTCCGAACCACTTGATGCGGACAAAATGTACGAGGAATACGCTGCCGCCTCGGCAAAGATCGCGCCCTTTGTGTGCGACACGGCCGCATTGTTGAACAAAGCCTTGGGGCACGGCGACTCGATCGTATTTGAGGGTGCGCAGGGTACGATGCTTGACATCGACCACGGTACCTATCCATTTGTGACGTCTTCGAGCGCGACTTCGGGAGGTGCTGTCACCGGAAGCGGCGTCGCTCCTACGGTCATCGATACGGTCATCGGCCTCACCAAGGCTTATTGCACGCGGGTTGGGAGTGGGCCATTCCCCACCGAGGCACTTGACGCAGATGGCGACATGCTGCGCAAACGGGGCAACGAATTTGGCGCGGTAACCGGACGTCCGCGCCGTTGCGGTTGGCTCGACTTGCCACTCTTGCGTTACGCTGGCATGATTAACGGAATCTCCTGGCTGGTGGTAACCAAGCTGGATGTGCTGGACGAGTTGGCTGAGATTCCAGTATGCGTGAGTTATAAGATTAACGGCAAAGAAACTGAGGAAGTGCCGGCGCAGGACAGCGGCTACGGTCAGATCGAATGTGTTTATCGGAAAATGCCAGGCTGGCGCTGTGCAACCCAGGGGATTACGAAACTGGAGAAATTGCCAAAAGCCGCTCGTGAATATCTTGCTTTCGTGGAGAAAGAAAGCGGGGCCCGCGTCGGCATGGTCTCGACCGGACCTGGGCGTGAGGAAACCATCTTTCTGGACGAATTCGCTGGGAAACTTCGGGAATTGACAGGATCAAAAACCCGGGCGCAGGCAAAACTTTAAGAACGGAGTTGGCGATGGTCGTTCTGGCTGTGACGTGGATGGCGAAGGTCGGTCGTGAAGGGGATGTTGCTGGCTTGTTCTCCAAGCTCACTGAAGAATCCCGCAAGGAACCCGGCTGTCAGATGTATCAGGTACATCGGCATAAGACCGAGCCGCGCCGGTTTTTTATTTACGAACAATACAAGGACGATGCCGCGCTGGAGGCTCACCGCGCCGCGCCCCATTTCTTGCAGTACGCGAAGAAGGAATTGCCAAGATTTGCCGATCGTGTCGAAGGCCACTTGTACGAACCGCTTGGATGACTTCGTGTGGCCGCAGGCAACTCGCCCGCAAGGGCCACTCGTCTACCGCGTCACTTCCCTTTGTCCGCCATCAGCACGCCGCCGGAAGCGTAGCTTTCCTTTGAAACTTCATGGAAGGTGACCACAATGGCTTCACGCTTAGCACCGCCTTCTTCCACCATGGCATCGGTTATGCGTTGCGCCAGTTTGCGTTTCTGATCGCTAGTCCGGCCGCTCAACATCGTGATTTGCACTATAGGCATAATGTTACCTAGAGGGATTCCTCACTTCGTTCGCTATGATGCCGGCTGGGCTCAGACGCCCAGCCAACCGGCATCAGTTTGCCAGTTCGTATCCGGCGAAGAAATAGCTCAATTCGAAGCGGGCGGTCTCGTCTGCATCGGAGCCGTGAATTGCATTGTGCTCAATATCGCTGGCCCATTTCTTTCGGATCGTACCTTCCTCGGCGTTGGCCGGATTCGTGGCGCCCATGAGCTTGCGCAAGTCAGCGATGGCATTTTCTTTTTCCAGCGCCAACACGACGATGGGCCCGCTGGACATGAAATCCGTCAATGAACGGAAAAAGGGTCGGCTTGCGTGGACCGCATAAAACTGCTCCGCCTGATGCTTCGAGATTTCAAGCATCTTCATGGCCAGTATCCGGAAACCGTTTTTCTCGAACTGCTCGATGATGTCGCCAACCGCATTCTTGGCTACTGCATCTGGTTTGATGATGGTAAAAGTGCGTTGCAGAGTCTTCATGGTTCAGTTGTTTGTCCTCGGTCGTTAGTCCTCAGTCTCAGTCTTTACGCTTTCGCCCCAACGCCCATAGCCGCCACCACCGTCTCGCCAATCTCTGCTGGTGATTTGGCGACGCGAATGCCGGCCGCTTCCATCGCTTTGATTTTCTCGGCGGCAGTTCCCTTCCCGCCGGAAATGATGGCACCGGCGTGGCCCATGCGGCGCCCCGGAGGCGCAGTTTGGCCGGCGATGAATCCCACCACCGGCTTCTTCATGCGAGCCTTCACATATTCCGCGGCGGTCTCCTCGGCGTTGCCCCCGATCTCACCGATCATCACCACGAGTTCAGTTTGCGGATCCTTGTTGAACAGTTCCAGCGCATCCAGAAAGTTGGTACCGATAATTGGATCGCCGCCGATGCCAATCGCCGTGGACTGCCCAATTCCGCGTGTGGTGAGTTGATAGACCGCTTCGTAAGTCAGCGTGCCCGAGCGCGAGACGATTCCCACCGAACCTTCAAGATGAATCCGAGCCGGCATGATCCCGATCTTACATTTTCCCGGCGAAATGAGGCCGGGACAGTTGGGCCCGATCAACCGTGAGCGCCGATTCTGCAGGTATTCCCACGCGCGGACCATATCCAGCGTGGGGATGCCCTCGGTGACGCAGACGATCAGTTCGATTTCGGCATCGGCCGCTTCCATAATGGCATCAGCAGCGAATGGTGGGGGCACAAAAATCACCGAGGCATCTGCCCCGGTCTTGTCGACCGCTTCCTGAACGGTGTTAAAGATGGGCCAGCCTTCGTGAGTGGTGCCCCCCTTGCCGGGAGTCACTCCGCCGACGATCTTGGTTCCGTACTCTGCACAGGCCTTGGCATGGAACGTGCCTTCCCGTCCGGTCAGACCCTGCACTATGACGCGTGTCGATTTATCTACCAGGATGCTCATAGATTTTTCTCTTCGTAGAGACGTACCTTGCTGCGTCTCCAGCATGATGGCGCATACAGACGCAGCAAGCTGCGTCTCTACAGCGATCAATCAGGCTGCTGCCGCGGCTACGACTTTCTCGGCTGCATCCTTCATGGTTTCTGCGACGATAAAGTTCAATCCCGACTGCTTGAGAATTTCGCGTCCGGCCTCAACGTTTGTTCCTTCGAGACGCAGCACGATGGGCAACTGGATACGCGTTTTCTGCGCGGCTTCTACGACGCCCGTGGCCAGCGTGTCTACGCGGAGGATACCGCCGAAAATGTTGATCAGAACCGCCTTCACGTTCGTGTCGCTTAGGAGGATCTCGAAGGCATGCGTAACTTGTTCGGCATTAGCTCCCCCGCCGACATCGAGGAAGTTCGCCGGCATTCCGCCTGCGTACTTGATGATGTCCATGGTCGCCATCGCCAGCCCCGCGCCGTTCACCATGCAGCCCACGTTGCCGTCGAGCTTAATGTAATTCAGGCTGTACTTTGACGCTTCGACTTCGAGCGGATCTTCCTCGCTAACGTCGCGCAGTTCGCGGATATCCGAATGCCGGAACAAAGCGTTGTCATCGAAATTGATCTTGGCATCCAGGGCAAACAAGCGACCATCGGTACAACTGACGAATGGGTTAATTTCCATCAAAGACGAATCCGTCTCCTGGAAGGCGCGAAACAACCCGGTCATCAAACGCACGGCTTCATTGATCTGCGGCGGCTTCAGACCCAACTTGAACGCTAGCTTGCGCGCCTGGAACGCTTCCAGACCCATCCCCGGCTCGATGTACTCCTTGAGGATGGCATCGGGATTCTCTGCCGCGACTTGCTCGATTTCCATACCGCCAGCGGCGGACGCCATGAAAACCGGCTTCGCTTCGACGCGATCGATAACTATCCCAAGATAGAGTTCCTTTTCGATGGGCAGAGTTTCTTCAATCAGCAAGCGGCGCACTACGCGACCCTCGGGGCCGGTCTGATGCGTCACCAGCGTCATCCCGAGAATCTTCGAGGCAAGCTCGGCGGCTTCATCCACCGACTTCGCAATCTTCACTCCGCCGCCTTTGCCACGGCCTCCGGCGTGGATCTGCGCTTTGACCACCACTCCGCTGGCGCCTGCATCAAACAACTTCTTCGCCGCGGCTTCAGCTTGCTCGCGCGTTTCCGCCATTTCGCCGCGCGGCACTGCGACCCCATACTTTTTCAGGATCGCCTTGGCCTGATACTCATGAATTTTCATAACAATTCCAGATTCACTATGATTTTGGGCAGGACGTGCTTGCAGCTTAGCACTGCGGCCAGCAAACATTTGATTCTATCGAACGATCGCGCATTGGGCAAACACAACAGGCGTAAGCACAGGCAGCTTGGTTTCATTTTAGAGCACGCGAATCCGGCCTTTGCGATGCTACTCTGGTATTCGATCGATGATCATTGACGCACTCCATCGTATTGCAAATCACTGCGAATCGCTCTCCCGTGAGGAGGCGCGTTTGGTCATGGCGCAAGTGCTGTCGGGCAAATGCACCGACGCTCAAATTGCGGCTTTGCTGGTGGCGCTGCACATGAAGGGCGAGACGGTCGAGGAGATCGTTGGTTTCGCCGAAGCCATCCGCGCTGCCGCTGCTCCGCTCGGCCTGCACCCGAATCAAACGGTGGACGTCAGTGGCACGGAGCGCGATGCCCTCGTGGACACTTGCGGCACGGGTGGCGACGCCAGCGGAACCTTTAATATTTCGACTGCCACTGCGCTGGTAGTGGCTGGCGCCGGTGTGCGCGTGGCTAAGCACGGAAACCGCAGCGTGACTTCGAAGTGCGGTTCGGCCGACGTAATGGAAGCACTGGGGGTCAACATCAACCTGCCTCCCGCCCGGATCGCTGCCTGCCTGGAGGAAGCCGATATCGCGTTTCTCTTTGCTCCGGCCATGCACTCGGCAATGCAGCATGTTCAATCCGCCCGCCGCCAACTGCGTCTGCGCACCGTCTTCAATCTGCTTGGACCGCTCACCAATCCGGCCAACGCTTCGGCGCAGGTCGTAGGCGTATATTCCGTTGCCTTGGTAGAAAAGTTGGCGGAAGCGCTGAGCATGTTGGGATTGCACCGAGCCTTAGTGGTGCATGGACTGGATGGACTAGACGAAATCACCATCACGGGTCCAACGCGGATTGCTGAAGTACGGGAGGGGACTGTCCGTACCTATGAAATCACGCCCGAGGAGTTTGGAGTGCAGCGAGGCACGCTTGATGACATCTCCGGTGGCGATGCTGCCGCCAATGCCGCCATTATTACTCAGATTCTCGAAGGCAGGAAATCACCTCGACGGGACGTGGTCCTGCTGAATGCGGCTGCGGCTTTGGTTGCCGCCAGCAGAGCTAACCATCTGGCAGAGGCTCTCCCACTCGCGTCGAAGTCGATTGACTCCGGTGCCGCGGCGGGCAAACTGGAGGCGCTGGTACGCTTCACGAATGCTATCCACTGATTCTTTGACACAAAGCACGGAAAGGACGCCCGCGCGCTTATATTTCTTTCTGTTGCTTTTTTAATCGTTCGATCTGTTGCAAATGATTCTCGCCGTGAGTTCCCATTTTCTCGACGTATCCCGCTACCGTAACGTCGTGCTTTAGTTCTGGATGGTATGCGGACTTCTCCAGATCGCCTGGTTTCAGCCGGCGCAACAATTGCAAAGTGTGATGCCGGTTCAACCCGTAGAGCGCAACCAGCTCCGGAGCAGGCGTCTCCATGTATCCGAGATGTTTCGCCCACGCATCCTGATCGATAGGCGCAATCACGGGCTTGTTGTCGGCGAGCATCTGGCGAAGGCGGTGAGCGTAGACGATCTCAATGTCCGCCAGATGGCCCAAAACTTCCAGGATGCACCATTTGTCCGGCGATGGCTTGTAGCGCAGCGTTTTATCGGGCAGCCCGGAAACCGCCGCTGCAATCTGCTTTGGACTTTTCTCTGCTGCCTCAAGATGCTTTTTCAGTTCCGCTTCTGTCATGGGTCCTCTGATATTTGATAAATGAGTGTCTGGAAACACCCCGCATTCCGATTTTCAATTGCCAAGTGGCAATTGGAAATCACTTCGCCGTGTCCGGCAGCGGAACTTTGAAAATGTTATTGCTAAGGTCACTTTCGGGCACGCTGCCGTCGTTCACCACTACTTCCAGCGGCGTTGACGAGGCCTCGATCCGAACCACGGCCTTGGATTTAGCGTGTACTTCCAGCCGCCTCGTAACTTCACGACCTTCCATTCGGAGCGTCACCGGGACCTCTGCTCCGGCATCTCCGAGATTTTCGATCATAATGGTTACGGTGTAGCCGCCCTCAATCCTTGCTCTAGGATAAGCGGAGTCGACTCGAAAGTCAGGCAAACCGCGGTCACGATACACCCAGTCGTCAAAAAACCATTCCAGATCGCGATGTGTTTGCGCTTCGATCAGGTGCTGTAGGTAAGCAGATTCCTTATCTTGATCTGAATGGTATGCGGTCAGCGCCTTTTTGAGTGCCGCGTCGCCGACCATGTCGCGCAGCATCCACCAGACGTACAACGCCTTGCTGCGATAGAACTCTTCCGTGCTGGTATTGATGAGGGATTCATTGGCGGCTACATTCTGGGCATGTGCGCCTGCCAGTGATTTCTCGGCGTCGACGATCGCAGCGCGTCGTCTGCCGACAAAATCCAGCGCTGCCTGGCGTCCGTTTTGCTGCTCCAGCTCAAGCGCCTGTGCAAAGTGGGCGAGCCCCTCGTAGATCCAGGGACGGGGAGAGAAGAAAACGGCATGCGTAAGTTGGTGAACCGCGGTAAGTTGATACGTCGTGGAATCGCTGCTGCCAAGAGGTGTCAATACCATGCTGCCACTCTCGAAAGGCGCGGCTTCGGCATCGGCTAGCTCTACTGTTTCTGATTTTTGGCGGGTCGTGCCAAACCATTTGTCTACGAGCGGGACGGCCAACTCCGCAGCTAACGCGTAGTTCTCGGCGCCAGACTTGTGTCCGGGAAGGAAGAAGATATTCAAACTTGGCCGCCCCAGCGCCTCATAGCCGCCGATCACAAAGAGAGGCACGGTCAAACCCAGCGGCTCAAACGAGCAATCCCCATGGACTTGAAATGCTCTGCCCATTTGCTCGTAAAACTGCCTGCCCGCCTTGCCATTGCAGAACAATTTCGGCGGCTCCAGAGAACTTTCGCCGGAATCACTCAGCTTGATCACTAAATTTGCTTCTGTTTCCCGCGCCTTCCACCTTCCGAGCGTTTCGAATACGCTGTTCCCTTCTGACAAGTTTGCCGATTCCGTCGCCACCGGATACCACACCACATATCCAATTCCGCGCACGCCAGTGAACGATTTGCTGATCTGGTCCCAGTCTGTGTGCCTGGCTTTGTCTTCGGGCACGCCGATGCGCGTGAGGCGTGTGACGTCGAGCGGAATCACGCCTTCGTATCCAACCTCCAGCTCGATCGCACCTTTGGCCGGAACGGCTTCCGGCAATGTCACGATGGCTTCTGACAGTGCGCCTGTGTGATCGATGTCGGAGGTGTATTCGTGAGTGACAAAGTCAATGGCCTTCCCCGCGATCTGAATCGACTTCCAATCCAAGGTGGAGGAAATCTGCAACGCAATGTTTTTCTGAGGCGTGGTTGAGTCGTTGCGCAGAGTGATCTTGCCGCGAACGCCTAAGCGCTGCTGCTCCGGTTCGACGCGTACATTCAGGTCGTAGTTAGTGAAAGTGAAAGCCTCCCGATCGAGGCTGAGGCTCGGAACCACCAAGCCACCGATTACACACAGGATCGGGAGGAACTTCATGGAGACTTCTTTCCTCGCTGCCGCACGATCTCATACAGCATCACTCCAGCGGCCACGGAGACATTCAGCGATGGCACTTTGCCGAGCATTGGGATCGAAACCAGGTAATCGCATTTCCTCGCCACTAAGTCGTGCAAGCCTTTGCCTTCCGCCCCCAGCACGATGGCGCAGTCCATGTTGTAGTCGAGCGAGTCATAGGATTGTTTGCCGCGTTCATCCAACCCCACCACCCACAAATTCTGCGCCTTCATGTCTTCCAGGGTGCGAGCGATGTTGGTGACTTTTGCGATGGGCAAGTGCTCGCTGGCGCCGGCCGAGGTCTTGGTCACGATCGCGGTCACTCCCGCGGCTCGGCGCTCGGGAATTACTACGCCGTCCGCGCCCGCTGCATCAGCTGTGCGAAGGATCGCGCCTAAATTGTGCGGATCCTCCACTCCATCGAGCACGACGATCAGCGAATACTGTCCGCGTTTGGCCGCGACCACGTCCTCGAGATCGTTGTACTGTTTCGCCGATGTGACGGCGACCACGCCCTGGTGTGCGTTGTTGCCGGCCATGTGATCGAGTTCCTCGCGCGGTACAAAGCGCACGGCAACACCCTGCCGCCGACACTCATCGACGACGTGCTTCAGGCGAAGGTCGTGACGCTCCTTTGCGACTCCTACCCAGGCGAAGGTGCGTCCGCGCGCCTTGAGAGCCTCGGCAACTGCGTTAATCCCGTAGATGTAATTCATGCTTTCGTAGTTTAATTCAGGGCGCGAATCAACGTCGCTGCACGGTTATCGAGCTGGCTCTCGCCGGGTCGTCTCCACACAACCGTTCCGCGATTGACTCCACTAAACTGAATAAATGTTCAGAACCCGATTTAAGAAGGAAATCGTTGCCGAGTTCTTGCCTCCGTTGGGCGCGAGCAAGCAAGAGAAAGTGATTATCCTGTGCGATGGCATGCCTTCGATTCCAAGAAAGCAATCGCTTGTCGAATATCTTTCGTGCAAAGGGTATTGGGTCGTTTATCCGCGATGGCGGGGAGCATGGGAGAGCGGCGGACAATTTCTCGAGCGCTCTCCGCACCATGACATTCTCGATATTGTCGGCGAACTGCCCAAGGGATTCCAAGAGCTTGCCTTTGGGAGAAAATTCCGTTGTTCACCCAGGAAGATCTTCGTTATCGGTGGAAGTTTCGGCGGTGCTGCGGCGATTCTTTCCTCGCTGGATCGGCGCATAACCAAAGTGATTGCCAATTGCCCAGTTGTAGATTGGGCCATTTTGCGGGAAGAACAGAAGAAGGAAACCTCGAACCGGAGCTATCCGGCATACATCCGCGCGGCGTTTGGCAACGGTTATCGCCTCTCCGCCGCGAATTGGAACAAACTTCACGGCGGGGTATTTTATAACCCAACGCATCATCTAGAGCAGCTTACCGCTTCCAAGATATTAATCTTCCATGCAAAAGATGATCCCTACATCCCGTGGAAGGGGGTGAGTGAGTTTGCCCGGCGCGCGGGCATAAGACTCGAGCTCCTATCGCGAGGTGGTCACGTCAAAACCGAATATGTTGTCCAAAGATACTGGCACCGGATAAAAACTTTCTTCGATTCGTAACCGCGGTCGGAGTTGGTGCTCCGAAGCCTTGTCCCAGCGTCGCCGCATCTAAACCCATGCTCATCGAATGCTAGACTGAAATACGGAGGCTTCGTTGTCCGACGTTTATATTCTTTCGGCCGCTCGCACCCCCATCGGTAAGTTTGGAGGCTCGCTGGCTTCGATGACCGCGGCCGACATGGGAGTAGTTGCCGCGCAAGCCGCCATCGAGCGCGCTGGAGTTCTCCCCACTCAGATCGAGGAAACGATTTTCGGGAACGCCCGTCAGGCCGGCGGAGGACCCAATCCTGCACGTCAGATTTCCATTCGCAGCGGCGTTCCGCAGGAAGTACCGGCTTACACGGTGAACAAGGCCTGCGCTTCGGGTCTCAAGTCCATCGCGCTTGGATACCAGGAGATCGCGGCCGGTAATTCGGATTGTGTGCTGGCTGGCGGTACCGAATCCATGTCTCGTCTGCCCTACTACCTTGACGGTGCACGTTGGGGTTATCGTTTGGGCAATCAGGAACTCGTCGACGGCATGTACCGCGACGGCTTTTTCTGTCCCCTCTCGAAAATGTTGATGGGGGAAACTGCGGAGGTGCTGGCCGAACAATACAAGATCACTCGCGAGGAGCAGGATGCCTACGCTCTCTGCTCGCAGACTCGCGCGGCGGCCGCTATCGATGGCAAACGGTTTGATAGCGAACTGGCCTCGGTCACGATTGAAAGCAAGAAAGGTAAACAGACTTTCTCCCGCGACGAGCATCTTTTTCTTGGAGCCACGATGGAGAAGATGGCCAAGCTCTCTCCCGTGTTCCTAAAAAGCGGAACGATCACGGCGGGAAACTCTTCCGGCATCACGGATGGCGCCGCCGCAGTGGTGCTTGCGAGCGAACCCTTCACCAAGAAAAATGGCCTCAAACCACTGGCTCGCATTCTCGCGCTAACTTCGGTCGGCGTGGATCCGCGCGTGATGGGGATTGGTCCCGTACCGGCGTTGCGCAAGATGGAGGAAAAGTATCAACTCCGCTTAGCCGATTTCGATCTGATCGAACTCAACGAGGCATTCGCCGCCCAGGTTCTGGCCTGCGATCGGGAGTTGCATTTTGATCGCGAGAAACTAAATGTGAATGGTGGCGCTATCGCGCTCGGCCATCCTATTGGTTGCACTGGAACGCGGATTACTGTCACATTGCTGCATGAAATGCTCAAGCGTAAGGTCAAACGCGGTGTCGCGACTCTGTGTGTGAGTGGCGGCATGGGCATGGCTCTGGCGATTGAAAATGTGGCATGAGATACGAAACCCAGATTTCGTAAATATTCAAACCTATCCAGATCAGTAATTTAGGCATAATCGTTGAACTTCCGGTTAGCCTGCATCTTTTTCCTCCCCTCGACCGTATATCCCGATAGCATGGACGCCGCAGCTTGTTATTTCGTGAATGGCATGGAATCCGAGACGACCGTGATCGCCCGCGGTCTTCGCCGCCGCGATCCCGACTTGCTCGACCGTTTGATCGAGCAGTATCAGCATCGTCTGCTGCGCTACCTGGTCTATCTCACCAGTAACCGCGAACTCGCTGAGGATATGTTCCAGGAAACGTGGATTCGCGTGCTCGAACGCGGCCACCAGTATGACCCCAAGTACGAATTCAGTACCTGGCTGTTTTCCATCGCGCGCCATCTCGCTCTCGATTATCTGCGCAAAAAGAAACCGTCCAGCCTCGACGGACTGCTGGATGAAGAAGAGGGAGTATCGCTGGATCCACCCGACCCTCGGCCTTCAGCTTTGGAACTGATCGCTCAACATGAGCAGGCGGAGCGGATCAGCGCCGCACTGGTCGGCATCGCCGCCGAATATCGCGAAGCCATCGTATTGCGTTTTCAGGAAGGTCTGGCATTAGAAGAGATTGCCGCCGTGACAGGCGCGCCGCTCGGCACAGTCAAATCGCGGCTCTACCGCGGTTTGAATGCGCTCTTGCCGCTGCTGAAAGGAGCACAAGCGTGATTCGCGACCCACACCAACAAGCGCGAGAGTTGATTGTCTGTGGAGGACAGGACCTCACGGATTCTCAGCAAACATGGTTGCACACGCACCTCGACGGATGTACATCGTGCCGCGATTATGCTCAAGCTGCGGAACAGGTCGTCCGCTCGCTGCGTTCAGTACCGGTCGCCGCCGATCTTGCCCTGGTTCGGATAACCCAGAGGCGAGTGCGTTTGCGCGCCCGCCAACTACAGCAGAGGCAAGAACGCATGTGGCTGGTATGGATGTCTTGCCTTCTGGTCGGCCTTTCTGCCGCCATTACCACGCCATTCTTGTGGCGGGGTTGCCAGTGGCTGGGAGAGTGGGCACGAGTCTCAGCCCCAGTTTGGCAGGTGGGCTTCGTCGTTTTCTGGATCTCGCCAGCGCTCGTCGCCAGCCTGCTTTTTTTGGGTCGAGGCATCCACCTGACTGACACGCAAGGATAAGGAAAAGGATTCCGAGGGAGAACTCGTATGCAGGTAAGAAGCGAAGTACGAACCCAGTTTACGGAGGAACTGCGGTTCATTCCCCGATGGGCCTATGTGCTGGCTGCGTTGGGCTTTTTGGCTGCGCAAATTTTCTTCGCGACCTTCGTGGCGCATCAGAGTGACTCCCCCTCAGCCCCTCTCCGGACTCTCCTGGGCGCTTTGGCCGGAACGATATTCGCCTGCTATTTGTTGCTGATCGGCTACGTCAACCGCGACGCCGGACGGCGGGGTATGAACCGGGTGCTGTGGACGGTGATCGCCATTGTGATTACTCACGGACTGGGCATCATCCTGTATCTGGTTCTGCGGCAACCGCTGCAAAGTCACTGTCCGCAATGTGACGCGGTTGTGCAAGGCGGATTCAACTACTGCCCCCAATGCAATCACCGCTTGCTTCCCAACTGCCCGCATTGCCAGCATGCAGTGCAGGGGAATGAGGTCTATTGTCCTTATTGCGGAGGCGCGCTGGCAGGCACGGACAGGCAGGTCTCACCCTCGCCACCGGCGCCGCAACGCTGAACTCTACGTCGCTACTGCACCGGCTGCTTCTAAATCGGAGCCGTTGCGAGCAACGTCTCTACAGTCGTTACCTTCCTCTGTAGAGACGTAGCTTGCTACGTCTCAAGCTGTCGACGGCGATCGAGGGTGCGCCACAACCATGGCGTCCGCCGGTTGCGTTGCCGCTGGCAGGGCTCCTATACTTCTCAGTAGCGCAAACGGAGCCCTAATGTCGCTTTCCGCTGTCATCGTCGACGATGAGCAACTCGCGCGCGACGAACTAGCTTTCCTGCTGAAGAATGTTGGCGACGTCGACGTGGTTGCCCAAGGCAAGAATGGCCTCGAGGGCGTGAATCTCATCCGCGAACACAATCCCGATCTGGTTTTCCTCGATGTACAAATGCCGGGCCTCGACGGCTTTGGCGTGATCAAGAAGCTGCTGGATCGAAAAGTCGCGTTGCCGAAGATTGTCTTTTCGACCGCCTTCGACCAATACGCCGTGAAAGCCTTTGAGGTCAACGCGGTCGATTACCTGCTCAAGCCTTTTGACAAGAAGAGGGTGGCCCAGTCGGTCGAGAGAGCCCGAGCCAAAATCGAGGGCAGCGGCTCGTCATCCGAGAAATTAGACACCTTGATGCGAATGCTTGAGTCGCAGAAGCCGCAGACCTCTAAAATTCTGCTGAAGGCTGCCGGCCGCTTATTCCTGGTAAATCAGAAAGATATTTGTTTTGCTTCCATTGAAGACGGCATTATTACCGTGGTGACAAGTGGCGCTAACGGCATGGAAGGACAATCCAACTGCCGCACCCTCGAAGAGCTGCTGGATAGCCTCGATCCGAATTTGTTCTGGCGAGCCCACCGTTCGTTTCTGGTGAATATCAATCGAATCAAGGAAGTCGTTCCCTGGTTCAAGAGTTCTTATCAGTTGCGTCTGGACGACAAGAAACAGACTGAAATCCCGGTCAGCCGCGCCCAAACCAAGCGTTTGCGGGAACTCTTTAACCTCTGACCTTTCGGGTTGACAACTTGACTGCGATAGCATGCATCGTACGACTAAGTCGTGATATACCTAGGATTGCGGTCGAAATGGGGCGTTTCTGTTGATTTCATGGGGATACAAGTTGCGTAAGGACACCTCGATCGCAGCTCTGTCTTTGTTGTGTATCCTGCTGGTGACCTTCACCGGCGTTGTCCAGGCCGTCCACGTCCACACTGATAATTCCAAGCTTCCCGGCCATGAGTGTTCGGTCTGCTCCGTGGCCCATTCGGGAGTTCTCAGCACCGCGGCCTACCGGCCCGCCCCGCTGTTTGTCCGTACAGTTGTAACGGCGACAACAGAAGGTACCCGCGCCTCGTTCGGTTTTGTCTCTTCTCTTCGCATCCGTCCTCCTCCCGTCGTCTAGGGATTCGCTCTCGAGAATCGATCTGGGCCTTTAGCCCCATTCGTCAACCCTGGTTCCGTTTCCTTTGGAGGAATTCATGCTGGCTTCTTACAAGAAGCCGCTTCATGCGGCTTTTGTAGTGATTTTCTTTTTGGCACTCGGTCTCCGTGCCCGCGCCCAGTCCAACTCTGCTTCCATCGCTGGCACCGTCCTGGATTCTTCCGGTGCCGTCGTCCCAAATGCAACCGTTGAAATTCATAACCCGGTCAGCCACTTTGACCGATCGACCACCACGGACGGTTCCGGACGGTTCAGCTTCGCGAACGTCCCATTCAACCCCTATCATTTAAGCGTAACCGGCACCGGGTTTGCTCCCTACGCTCAGGATGTTGAAATCCGTTCTGCCGTTCCTTTGGACATCAAAATCAACCTACAGGTCGCCGGATCGTCCGAGAGCGTTACGGTGCAGAGCGAAGCTGGCGAAGATCTGCTGGAGAACGATCCGACGAGTCATACCGATATCGATCGCGGATTGTTCGACAAGATCCCTCTGGAGAGTTCCTCATCGTCAATCAGCTCACTGGTCACGCTGGCGTCCCCGGGAGTCGCCGCCGACTCGAACGGCCTGTTTCACGGCTTGGGAGACCATGCGGAAAACTCGTTCTCGGTTGACGGTCAGCCGATTACTGACCAGCAAAGCAAAGTCTTCTCGAACCAGATCCCTGTAGATTCGGTTGAATCGTTGGAAGTCATCCAAGGGGCACCGCCCGCTGAGTATGGAGGCAAGACGAGTCTGGTGATTGTGGCCACGACGCGTTCGGGTCAGGGCGTGACTACGCCTCACGGCAGCGTCACCGCCTCTTATGGCTCCTTTGGATCTTCCAACCTTGGCTTCAATCTTGCTTACGGCGGACAGAAGTGGGGAAACTTCATCTCCGCGAACGGACTCAACAGCGGACGGTTCCTCGATCCTCCAGAATTCGCGGTGATGCATGACAAGGGTAATGAAGAAAACGTGTTTGACCGTGTCGATCTTCAAGTATCGAATTCGGATTCCCTTCACCTGAATTTCGGTTATTCTCGTTCCTGGTTTCAGAGTCCCAATTCTTTCGACCAGGAATTTCATTTCGGTTTAACCAATCCTGTGACGGGCAATTCTCTGGAAGCAACCGACCAGCGCCAGAAAATAGGGACGTTTAATATCGCACCGACCTGGACGCATGTAATCAACCCGTCCGCAGTGTTTACGTTGGGGGCCTACGTGCGTCGCGATGACTATAACTACTACCCAAGCGCGGACCCCTTTGCCGATTTTGCTCCAGATCTCCAGGGCGAGACCGTCAACCAATCTCGGAGCTTGACGAACGCCGGCCTTCGGGCCGATGTGACCTACCTTAAAGGTATTCACAACGTGAAAGCGGGGGTTACCTATCAACAAACTTTCCTAACCGAGAATGAAAACATTGGCATTGTCGATCCGGGGTTCTATCCGGCCGCCGCCGCCTTTTACAACTGTCTGGATGCGAACGGCAATCCCCTTCCCAATACTCAGTGCGCAGCCCTAAAGCCGTTCGATTTGACGCGAGGAGGCGTTCTATTTCCGTTTCACGGACACACCGACGTGAAAGAGATGGCTCTATATATCCAGGACACTATTACGAAGGGCAGTTGGACGTTCAACCTGGGAATCCGAGGGGATTCATATAACGGCTTGGCCATTGCCCGTCAGGCGGAACCTCGCCTGGGAATTGCTTACAACATTAAACCGAGCAACACAGTTCTTCGTATTTCGTACGCGCGCACCCTGGAATCACCGTTCAATGAGAATCTGGTCATTGCCAGCACAGGATGCAACATTCCCTTTCTGGCCGCATTAGTGCCACCTTTTGGTGTGCCCTGTAACTCCGGACCGATAACTCCCGGTTATCGGAACGAATTCCACGCCGGCCTGCAGCAGGCATTGGGAAAATATCTCGTTGTGGACGGCGAATACATCTGGAAATACACGCATAACGGCTATGACTTCGGTGTTGTGGGGGCGACCCCCATCACCTTCCCGATCGAGTGGCATAACTCAAAAATTCCGGGATTTACGCTCCGCGTGAGTGTTCCGAATTACCACGGGTTTAGCGCATATGTGGCGATGTCGAGCGTGGCCGCGCGATTCTTCCTGCCGCAAGTCGCGGGGCTGCCGATTATTCCGCCCTCGACCGGCGTTTTCCGCATTGACCATGACGAGAGGTTCAACCAGACTACGCACTTTCAGTATCAACCGTGGAAGAATGGGCCTTGGATGGGCTTCAATTGGAGATACGACAGCGGACTGGTGGCAGGAGCAACGCCTTGCTATAACCCGTTAACAGCAACTTGCGCGGGGGCATCGACGATGCTAAATGGCCAACCAGCTATAAGCCTGATCAACACTATCTCGGGTGCGCCGCTGACCGCCGATCAGGAATTTCAGGCGGGCTTCACCTGCAATGGCGTGCGCGCAACCATCACTCAGGCTCTGCCGAGCCCGTGTCTTGCGTCGCAGTTTGGATCAACGCTCATTAGCGTCCCCGCTCCGGGAACGGAAAACGATGATCACAATCCACAGCGCATCAAGCCGCGGAGTCTATTCGATATCTCCCTCGGCCACGACAACCTTTTTCATGGGGAAAGGTACAAGTGGAGCGCTCAATTCACGGTCATCAACTTGGCGAACACGTACGCGTTGTATAACTTCCTTTCAACTTTCAGCGGCACGCACTATGTAACACCGCGCTCACTGACGGCTCAGATTGGGTTCCACTTTTAGGGGAGTTTCGGTCAAGATGTAGACGGCCGGGGAGGATGTCCGGCCGTCTACTGCAGACTGCATCCGTCACTATGCAGCCAGCGCTTCCAACGCCGTACGATTGCGGATCACCAGCGTGGTGCCGTCCAGGCGGATGAATTCCTTTTTCTTGAGATCACTCAGCAAGCGGGTCACGGTCTCCCGCGACGAGCCAATCATCTGCGCCATCTCTTCGTGGGTCAGGCTTGCCCGGATGCGGATTTCGGGGGGGTCGAACTGTTCTCGAATCGGTGTCCACGAGAGCAGCAATCGTGCCAGCTTGCCCGCGGAAGAACGTGCCAACACCAAGTCGTGGATGTCCCGGTACGCCGACTGGAACTCCCGGCTCAGAGCTTGCGACGTGTGCAGGCCCAACTCACCATTCTTTTCCATCAACCGGAGCAGCGCTTCCCGTTCCACGAAGTTTACCTGGCACGGTCCAGCCGTCTCCGCAGTCAGTTCATAGGGTTCACCTGAAATCACAGCGCTTAGCCCGAGCACCTCGCCAGCTTCGGCGATTTTCAGAATGAGTACTTTACCCTCGCGCGACGTGGTCGAGAGCTTGGCCTTTCCCGAGCACAGCACAAAGGCCCCTCGCGGCATCTGCCCTTCGACAAACAGGACGGCATTTCCGGGATAGGTGCTCAAATGGCTTGCAGTGCTCAGCAGTTTCAGAACATCCGGCGAGAGACCACAGAACCAGTGATCCCTCCGCAACTTGCATGTCAGACAGTTTTCCACGATTTCCAAGCCGTACGGTGTGTTCATTTCAGCCACCTTGCTGGGCCCCTGCCCGCTGCGACTCGCCACGTTTCGTACCGCCGGCTTAACCGCCTGGGTCCGGGCTCGACGCAGGTCCCGAACCAAAAGGCGCGCATGCTCCGCTTTTGCCAGCAAGACGGCGGCCGTGGCCCGCACCTCTCGGTCCGGCGAACGCAAGAATTGGATCAACTCCCATCCTGCGCTGGCATTTCGCTGCTGATGCCATGAGACTCCACAAGAAAACACATACAAAAGATCAACTGATGTGCCGGGTTCCTGTCGAGAACATCCCTTGCCCGCCGGCCTGGCTAGGTCCGTCGGCTTCGCTGAATCGGTTTGAACAAGTATCGGAAGCGTCGACCTCTGACCGGCTACCTTGCGTCCTACCCGCCAGTCCCGGTCAGATTTGACTGGCTCAACACCGCTGCGACCATTCGGAGTGCCCAGTTGGATGAGCAAGGAATTCTCCTCTCCTTCTCGAACTCCGCGTAAGCATCCTTGGGGATAGGCGCTACACAGCCGTGCGACTCAAATTCTGCCAATCGCATCCATCCTCGATCTGAGTCTGAGCAACTCGTGTGAGCCTGCTCGACGGGTCCCTTCGCAGTCGCGATGCCAAACTCGATCATGTCCGCAAGTGGCAGCAAAGACTAGGGACCTAAGGAGAAATCGATAGCGGAGTGCACATTTTTGAGGGCAAAACTGCCGAGGCCGCGGCAGAATGCCGACATATCGGCGATGAAAGGCTGAGAGGTCTATTTGAGATCTTGGGACAGCTTTAATTTTCGTAGTCGGTGCGGGTGATTCCCATCTTTTGCATTCTGGATTGAAGCGTGGTTCGCTTCATGCCCAGCCGGGCTGCAGCCCCGCGCAAACCGGAAATCACCCCACCGGTTTCACGCAGCACGCGAATGATGTGATCCCGTTCCAGACTCTCCAAGGTAGTATCGTGGCGAGGGCCATCGTAAGTCGGCCTCAACTCTGACAACGGGACATTGAGAATCGTCCCCTCCGAGAGAATCACCGATCTTTCAATAAAATTCTCCAACTCTCTTACGTTGCCCGGCCACTCCCAGCGAGTTAGGGCGTTCATAGTTTCCGTGGGGATGGTTTCAATCTGCTTGTTCATGCGGCGGGAAAATCTCTGCACAAAATAACGCACGAGCAACTCAATATCTTTTGCCCGCTCCCGCAAGGGCGGCATGTGGACGGGAAAAACATGCAGCCGATAGTAGAGATCGCTGCGGAACTCCCGCGCCGCGACGCTCTTGGCAAGGTCGCGATTGGTGGCGGCGATCAGGCGGATGTTGACCCGAATCGTCCGCACTCCGCCCAGCCTCTCGAATTCCTGGTCCTGCAGCACCCGCAATAGTTTTGGCTGCAACTCCAGCGGGATGTCTCCGACTTCGTCCAGAAACAACGTTCCTTTGTCCGCCAACTCGAGGCGCCCGATTTTTGCGCTGACCGCGCCGGTGAATGCGCCTTTCTCGTGCCCGAAAAGTTCGCTCTCCAGCAGTCCGGTAGGAATAGCGGCGCAGTTGAGCTTAATGAAACTGCTGTCCTTCCGGGAACTCATGCGGTGAATGGCGCGAGCAATCAGTTCCTTGCCAGTCCCAGTTTCTCCCAGGATCAGCACCGTGGCATCGAGCGGCGCCACAGTATTGACCTGGGTGAGGACGTGCTTCAGGGCCGGGCTTTCGCCTACGATTTCTTCGAAATTGAGAACCGAACGAATCTCATCTTGCAGGTAGAGCTTTTCCTTTTTCAGCTTGTCCGTGTGCTCCGCGATCTCGCGATAGGCTCGGGCATTATCCACAGCGAGGGCCACCTGGGCCGCCACTTGCTTCAGAAAGGTGACATCCTGCGGGGCAAAGGCGTGATCCGTCATGCTGCCCAGGTTCAGGGTCCCCAGTTTGCCCTTGCGAGTGATCAGGGGAGTGGAGCAGAAGGATTGGATTCCCAGATCCACCATTCGCCGCATCACCGGAGAATCTACCTCGACCAATTCCTTGCGATTGCAGACCTTGGTTTCCCCCTTCAAAAAAGCTACTCCGCCGGCAGACTCCGCGATGGGCACGATCGTATCGGGAGCAATCAGTTCATCCCCGAACGGGGAATCCAGAGCGTAGAGCCGCAACCAGCGGTGGGCCTCTTCATAAAGCGCAATGCTGGCATAGTCCTGCCGGACTACTCTGCGAATGAGATCTGAAATCGCCGGAAACAATTGTTGCACATCCAGGTTGGACATCAATGTTGTGCCCACCTGCAGCAGCACTTCCAGCCGCTCCTTTTCCTCCAGGAGCGCGGCTCGGGTCATGGTGTTTTCCAGCCCCAGCGCCACCAGTTCGGCAACTCGCTGCAGGAGATGCACATCCTCCTCGCCATACGCATTGGTGCGGGAACTCCCCAACCCCAGCGCCCCCAACCGCTTTTGTCCGGTCGTTAGAGGCAGTCCGCAATAGGACCGAATTCCTTTTTCGATGAGAATATTCACCGCAGGCTGAAACCGGGTTTCCTGGTGCAGGTCAGGCCATACCACCGGCCGCTGTTTTTCCCAAACCAATCCAGCGACCGAGTCTTCCACCGGCATTTCGGTGAGGTCAGAAAGACGTGCACTTCCTTCCCAGAAGTGCATTCGCATTACATTTTTTTCGGGGTCGTAGAGAGAGAAACTGGCAACTTCAAATGAGGCTACCTTGCACAACCGCTGTGCCAGCTCCGGCAACAGTTCCGGCAGGCCGCGATGGTGGACCACAAGGTCCGCCATTTGCAGCAAAGCCTCGTAACGACCTACATCTTCCGCTTCGAAGTGGCGATCAGGGTCCATTTGCGCGAGTCCACATAAGGAAGCCCCCCTCGAGCAAACCTTCCCAACCTAAACCCATACCTGCTTACGAAAATCATAAACCCTATTTCCCTGCAAGCAAGAGCTTTATTTTTCTGTGTGGCATTCTTGGTGCCAGCTTGGCACTGTTCGTGTCAATCTGGCCCTATTTGCGGAAATTCGGCCCGTTATTTCTCCAATCAGCTGTCCAAAATCTGGACGAAATACCCTGTCCGCAGTGACTTGGGCAGGTATAATTTTCGCGTGGCGCGAGGATGGGAGAGCAAGTCGATCGAGGAGCAGCAGGCTCAAGCCGTTTCCAATCCCGGCCCCACCAGACCGCCTCTGACCCCCGTCCAAATCGCCACTCAGCGCCAGATTCAGGGTTTAATGCTGTCCCGCCAGCATGTGCTCCAGCAACTTGAAGCTACCCAGAACCCTCGCCACCGTGAAATCCTGCAGAGTGCACTGGCAGACTTGGACGAGCAGCTCGCACGGCTGGTCTAAGCCGATCGTGCACCGCTGTGCGCATGTCGCCTGACGTATAATGAGGAATCCCCCATGAAAGCTTATGTCTATGTCTCGCTGAAGAAGAGCGTTTTGGATCCTCAAGGAAAGACCATCCACGGTGCGCTCAAGAAAATGGGCTACAAAGGCTTGGAGGAGGTCCGCCAAGGCAAGTATTTCGAGCTCACTCTCGACGGAGGACTGACCCGGGCAGAAGCGGAAGCCGAAGTTGGGCGGATGGCTCGAGAAGTGCTGACCAATCCGGTCATCGAAGAATTTCGTTTCTCCCTCGAGGAGTGACGATCCGGAGAACTTCGACTTTCCGTCTCCCCCGAACTGGATTACGACGTTTAACACAGGAGTTGCGACATGTGCGGCATCGTGGGATATGTGGGTAAGAAGAGCGTCGTGCCCGTCATCATTGATGGGTTGAGGCGTCTGGAATATCGCGGCTACGACTCCGCTGGAATCGCGGTGTGCGGCAATGGCGAAGGCCTGCAAGTTCGCCGCGCCGAGGGTAAGTTGCGCAATCTCGAAGAAGTCATTCGCCTCAAGCCCCTGGATGGAACCTACGGCATCGGTCATACACGTTGGGCTACTCACGGCCGTCCCACAGAAGAGAATGCGCATCCCCATCGCGACTGCACGGGAACCATTGTTGTAGTGCACAACGGCATCATCGAAAACTACGTCACGCTAAAAAGAAAGCTCATCGAAGAAGGCCACAAATTCACCACTGAGACCGATACCGAAGTTATTGCCCACATGGTCGAGAAGTATTACCTCAAGACCGGCAACGGACATCGCCTGTCGCTCGAAGAGGCAGTCCGCAAAACTGTAAAACAACTGGCCGGCGTCTTCGCGCTGGGAGTGATTGCCGTGGATGCCCCGAACACAATCATCGCCGCCCGCAACGGCCCCCCAGCAGTGATCGGCTTGGGCAAGGACGAATTCTTCGTAGCCTCCGATGTACCGGCAATTCTCTACCACACCCGCGACCTGTTCTTTCTCGCCGACGGCGATCTCGCAGTCATCACCTCCGAAGGTGTAAAGATCACCGACTTCGATGGAAAACCCCTGGAACGCAAACCCCAGCACGTAACCTGGGACCCAATTCAGGCTGAGAAGGGCGGGTTCAAGCATTTCATGCTCAAGGAGATTTACGAGCAGCCCCGGGCCGTGCGCGACACAACCCTGGGACGAATCTCGCAGGAGACCGGCCACATCTTCCTCGACGAAATGGAAATTACCGAGGCCGAGTTCAAGGCTGCGAAGAAGATCAACATCGAAGCTTGCGGAACCAGTTGGCACGCCGGACAGGCGGGCAAGTTCATGATCGAGAGCCTGGGGCGAATCCCGGTGGAAGTGGATTATGCTAGCGAATGGCGTTACCGCGATCCAATTGTCTCTCCGGAAACGATCACCTTGGTCATTTCACAATCTGGCGAAACCGCTGACACCATCGCAGCCCAGCGCGAAGCCAAGGCTAGGGGATCGAAGACGCTCGCCATCTGTAACGTTGTCGGCTCAATGATCACGCGCGAAGCCGCGGGAACCATTTACACCCATGCAGGTCCGGAAATTGGAGTGGCGTCGACGAAAGCGTTCACCGCCCAACTCACCGCTCTCTATCTATTCGCACTTTATCTGGCGCAGTTGCGCGGCACGATGAATAAAGAGCAAGCTACGAAGGCCGTTCATGAACTCACTCTGCTCCCCGGCAAGCTCGAGCATCTCTTAACCCACGATGAAGACTGTGAACAGCTGGCAAAACAGTACGTTCGCGCGCAGGATTTCCTGTTTCTGGGCCGCGGCATTCATTATCCGATTGCGCTTGAAGGGGCGTTGAAGCTGAAGGAAGTCTCGTACATCCACGCCGAAGGCTATCCGGCGGGCGAAATGAAGCACGGTCCCAATGCGCTGATCGACGAGGATCTCCCGGTCGTAATTATTGCGACTCGCGATCCGAACAACGAACTCTCGATGGTGCGTTACGAGAAAACGACTTCGAATTTAAAAGAAGTGAAAGCCCGCTCCGGCATCGTCATCGCGCTGGCCACCGAGGGCGATGAGGAGATTAAGGAAGCCGCCGACCACGTCCTGTATATTCCGCCGGCACCTGAGGAACTGTCACCGATTCTCGAGATCGTTCCACTGCAATTGCTGGCGTATCACATAGCGGTGCGTCGCGGTTGCGACGTAGATCAACCCAGAAATCTGGCCAAGTCCGTGACAGTGGAGTAAACCCATTTTCTGCAGAGGCGTAGCTTGCTACGTCTCTACAGTGCTCCTTCTCCGCTACAGACTCATCTATATACCTGATGCCGTTCCAAACCTTCAACGCACGGCTCGTCCGCTCGGTCGCCCTGTCCGAACTCACCAAGGATCTTGAATTTGAGATGACAGGCGTGTCGCATTTTGGCTTCGTCGCCGGACAATGGCTATCATTCAAAACCAACAAGCCTGATGGCGAAGAGATCATTCGCGCTTACTCCATCGCCTCTCCACCCGAGGGCGACAACAAATTTGCCCTGTGCCTGAACCGCGTGCAGGACGGCTACATGTCCAACTTTCTTTGCGACATGAAAGAGGGCGACGAGATTCACTGCCAGGGTCCGTTCGGCGATTTCATCCTGCGACCGCCCATGCGCGACACGATTTTCATCGCGACCGGCACAGGGATTGCGCCATTTCGTTCCATGCTGCATTGGCTCTTGTCCCCAATGGAGGACGGGCGTCCTCGCCCGTCCGAAGCGCGTCATCAGAACAAGCATCTCTACCTTCTCTTCGGCAATCGCACTGAAAAAGATATTTATTATCACAACGAATTCCAGCGCCTGGTCGAGCAGCACCCAAACTTCGATTATCTGCCCACGCTGAGTCGCGGTAGTCCGGAGTGGAAGGGTCTACGAGGATATGTGCAAGAACACGTCCCGGGGTTGGTCTCAGGCCGCACCGACATGCATGCTTACATCTGCGGCCTAGACAAGATGGTCAAAGCCAACCGCGAACTGCTGAAGTCCCTTGGCTGGGATCGTAAGTCGATTCTGTATGAGAAGTACGACTGAAAGTGCGGATAGCTTGCAAGGCTTAAACTACTTCGATGGCTGCGGAATGGCCGGACACAGACGCGAGTTTCGCATCGCGCGTAAGCAAAGTAGCGCCGAGTTTTTCGGCGAGCACGACGTATGCCGCATCGTATGCGGACAGATTGTGCCGGAGCTGCCAGATCCGGGGCAAGTGCACGACGTGGGGATAGCGCGTAATCCGCAGGTCCAGCAAATCTTGAATAGCGGCCCCGGCGCGGGATGCGGAGAGCGTGCCCTCCCGCACCAGGCGGCGCAACACCTGAACGATCTCCAGATCCAGCAAGTCAGGGGCGTGCAGGGAGTGGTTACGGGAGAAGATTCGACTCTCGATGCGCGGGGCTTCTACTGTCTGAACCAGCCAATCAACCGCCGCCGACGCATCCAGAACGATCACCGCGCCTCACGTTCTTCTCGTACCATGCGGGCGCTGTCGAACTCGATAGCAACAGATTTCCTTCGATGCAGGCGTTCGCGCAACTCGGCCAGCGTCGGCCGTTCCGCAATCTCTTTGATTTCCGCCAACAGGTAGTCCGACAGCGATTGGCCCGCCATCGCGGCGCGGACTTTCAAGCTGCGATGCAGCGCGTCCGGCACATTTCGGAGTTGAATCATCTTTGACATGTGCACAGCACACTTTCATGTGCATCACATGTAAAACCCCGGGTCGCCTCCAAATGGTCGCCTCTGGCTATCGGCTCTCCTGGCTGAACACGCACAGCCACTTCCCATCGCGCTGCACCCAGAAAACAGAAACAAAGAAATCGCTGGCAACCTCCTTGTTTTTCCCGGCGATGGTCTTTTCCGTCCGCTTGTAGGTAATCAAGCCGGAAGTCGCCGTAAAGGTGACCAACTTCGCGTTGTCCATGAAATAATCTTTGAGCTTGGAATTTGACGTGTGTTCGACGACGGCCGCTTTGCCCTCGGGGCCGCGGGAATCGACGAACACGGCATCCTCGGCAATCATGTCGGCAAACGCCGCCGTACTTCCCGCTTTCCAGGCATCCAATCGGCGATGCTCCTGCGCTGTAATCTGCTCGAGCAAGTCGGTCTGGGCGGAAACCGGCACCGGCTTCTTCAAGTAGTCGCCCGATTCGATGTAGGCCTTCAACCGGTCGGCGATGAAGTGATGCCAGACCTGGTCCGCGGCCTGAGCATCTTCATTCGAGATCTGGCCCACCATGTTGACGGTGACGTGCATGCGGGTTCCGTTGCCTTCCGGCTTGAATTCGTAGGTGATCACCGCATCCAACGCGTTGCCAGAAAATCCCAGCGGGCCGGTAAAACGTAGAAGCTTGCCACGATCGGCATAGTTAACCACCGCATGCTGCACGCCATTTCCCGTGTCATCGAAAATTTCATAAAACCCTCCACCCGGCTTGGCTTCGATGTAGAGTCGCTTCGGATGCTGGGAGAACGAATGATCCCACCAGGCGCCGATATCGCCGGTAGCCGCGTCGTACGCGACGTTGGGGGAGACAGGCAGAATCACTTCCAGTTCGATGGAGTATCCGCCATAAGCCAGCAGCTTGACCTCTGCCTGCGCAGAAGATCCTAAAGCGATGGTCATCGCGATAATCAACAGGATTACTGACGAGGTTCTGAACGGTTTCATGGCGCCTCCCCGATTTTGTCAGCGGAAGGGTACCATATCCGGCCAAGGCGTAGGTGAAATCGCAGTGTTGACTACTCGCCTAGACAGACACATAATGAAATTCTCTTCCGGAGGACTCACTGATGATCAAATCAACTGTGTTCGTGCTGTTGTTTGTGGGTAGCTGTTTGACCGCACAATCAGGTCAAGCTCAGTCTCAGCCGTCAACCAAGGCGAAGGGGCAAGTGACTGTACAGGGATGCGTAAGCCGGCAGAGTGGCGATTTCATCCTGACGCAGTCTGATCCCGCCAACAGTTACGTGCTTCACGCTGCCGACAACATCAAGCTGGGCCAATACCTCGGCCAGCAAGTGAAGGTGACCGGAACGAAATCATCGACCATGAGCGACAGCTCCGATGCCGGGCGGTCAGTTTCTGCCGTAACGCTCACGGTCAGCTCGGTCAAAACCATCTCTAAGGAATGCGGCAGCAGATAAGCGATCCAGCTATGGTTTCAGGCGATAGCTATCGCCCAGTTTTCCCGCTGCTTGCAGGTGTTTTCGCGCTCTCACCAGCTCAGCGATCTGCCGGATATGTCCCAGATCGTGCATGGTCCACTCATGCAGCATTTGTTGCAGGGTGATTTCGCCGGCCTCCCGGTGCCTGGCGCGGCGTTCACCGGCGCTTCGCGGCAAGGTCCGCAGATACTCCACGTTGCTCTCGCGCTGCTCTTTAAAATGGTCGAAGGCATCTTCCGCATTGGCATTGCGGTACAACTCCAGATACATCTGCGCCTCATCCGGCTCGAACTCCGGCAGTTCCTCACTCACCAACCGGTCCACGCGTGTCCGATAGCAGTGGCCCTCGGAATGGGAAAGATGCGCGAGCACTTCCGATACCGAAAAGCGGTCGAGCGCGGGCTTCCATTCCGTATCTTCGACCGACAGGTCGCACATCAATCCGCGCAGGATCGCGGGCGTCGCTTGCAACTGGTCGAGGCAGTCTAATTCCAATTCTTGAGTCATGCGATTTATCCTACGAGGTTCTCCCTGCCACCTGGGGCACGGGCCTTGTTGGTGTAGAATATCTGAGTAGGTTTCACGATGCCGGAAGGCGTCGTTGCCAGAAGTGGCAGCAACTCGGACGGAAGTCCGAGTCACTCAGTAAACTCTCGGCGAGATGCCGAGCCGACGCGGTCGCGAGATGTGACCGGGAATAGGACCACGTATGAATCGCGAATTTCGGAAGGGAACCTTCGACCCTTCATCCGTAGCAACTGACCTCAAGACCCTTTCTAAGAACGCCAAAACTCTCAACAAGCTAACCGACGACCTCACACAGCAGGTCGGTCAGATCGAGTCCGTGATCAATACCCTGAACCTCGGTTTGTCGAGCTTCGTCGTCATCGAAGAGTCCAGCGACATGAACGGCGTGTGGAGCCACTACACCCGCCTTTGGTACGGTAGGGATGATAAGAGCAAGTGGGGCCTCGCCATTGATGAGTTCGACGAGCACAATCAAGACCCTGACAACTGTCGCAACCACAAGTCGTGGGCATTCAGGGAAGCACCTCGCGTCTTGCGCCTAAAGGCTGTTGGTTACATCCCGGACTTGCTTGCCGATCTCGTGAAACAGTCCGAGAAGATGACCACGCAGACCGCCGCGACGCTCGCGCAGGCGAAAGATATCGCAGCGAACCTGCTCAAACCAGCCCTTGATGGGTCGGAAAAGTGAGCGCTGCCATGACTGGACAGAGAAAGCAAGACTTGGAGCGTGGCATCGATAACTTTTTCACCGTCTGCGAACGGATCATGCTGCGGACTCTCCTCTTCGGGTGTTTCACCTTCGAGGTGTGCCGGTTCGTGCGCTGGATGCTGATTGCCGGTCCGCGGTGACCTTCACTGAAAAGTCACCCCTGGAGGTGAAACCGGGGACAGACGGGACTGACACCAATTTCTAGGCAGCAAAATCAGGTGAACGTCCCGTCTGTCCCCATATTTCCACAAGCATGTGCACCATGAGCCAATGGGCTGGAATCGCAACGATCAGGAATGGCCCGTACAGTAAAAGGTAGATCACAAAGAAGGCACCAATTACGGCAAACGCTTCCGAGGATGCACTCCTCAGAGGCACATAACCCACCTTCTGACAAAACTCCCTGAAACTCGTACTGGCTGCCATGACATTGCCTCGTTTCGCGCGCGAAGTTCTTACGGCATGGGCGAATGGTGCGCCGGTAGCAAAGGGCTTGTCAAACGCTAGCCTGAGTAGATAACCGTGTCGGCTCCTTGCCGGGCCGGGTGGCCCATTCTAAATGTCGCGCCTTTGCGAAATTTAGAGTGGGACGTTCGGGCCCCAATCAAACAGAGTCGGGTGCCCCATTCAAGCCGTTCTTTGGCTTGAGTGGGGCTGTTCCGACGTCAAAGGACCCACTCTAGTCGCAAAGAACGCGACTAGAATGGGCCACCAGCCTGGGGCACCCGGCATTATTTTGCTTTTGATGGTTTCGGATTTCTTCCGCTTCTTACGACGAGCATCCAGAGAATGAAAATTAGCGGAACGAGTACCACCGCCTCAATAGGGATTAGGTATCCCCCTACGCGAACCCAGGTCATACTGTTTCCCGGCATCGTGACTAATAATCCCCTGTTTTGGAGCCAACTCAGACTGATAGCCGGCGCGAACATAACCGCCAGGGCGGCCACACATAAGCACAAGAAGAGGCACCTAAGACCGGATCCTTCTGAAGTATGTCTTTGTCCATTCGGGCACACCTCCCACTATCGCACTGGAATACTAACTCCCATTCGGGGCAAAATCAACGATATGGGCGCCGCGGGCTTGTCAAAGGCATTAGCTCCCGATTTTTTGCCGTGTGCCCGGGCTCCTAGCCCAAGACTTGTTCGAAAATTATCATCGCGGCGGCCCTAACTTTCTCGGACTGCATGTCCAGTCTGCGAAAATCGTCTCGCCAGTCTTTATCCCCACCGTGGCGATCTCGCCAGAAAAGCTTTAGAACTCGTTCGGTCCTTTCAACCTGCTGCATGGCCCCTTCAAGCCTGCTACGCCCTACATCGTCGTCGGTGATAGAGCCTAGATCAATTTTTCTGATCTGTCGCGCCCGCCGCTTACCGTCCATTGCGTGCAAGAGTATTACGATCATCTGCTCGTACGCATACCACCGCTGGCTTAGCACGTGTTTCAGATACGAATGACTGATCGCGAAAAATTCAGTGCGGGGCTTGGCCGTGATGTCCCTGATCCCTTGGGCCTCGCTTGGGAACCAGTTGTAAAGGAGTCCGTATGTGCCGTAGGTATCAATAAGCTGCTTAGCGCTGTTTAGTGGAACCTGAATCTCCCCAAGGGCAAGGTCGACCTCTTGATTATCGAACACGACCATAGGAATTTCGTGAATCTTGGAAAGAGCCTTTCTACCCTCGGTGCTGTCGTATGCGAAGTCGCCCGGGATCACCCAATAGATCGCCGATAGGACATCTTCGTGCTTCCGATCAGCGGCCTTTCCAAGCCCGGTAAGCCACATCTGGCATGTGTCTACGGACCAGGTGCGCTCAATCTCGGACTGCGCCTCGACGTGATCCTTTAGAAATTTCTCGAACTCGCGGCTCGCGAAATTCGCCTCGGCCGGACTCATGTTCGAAGTCGTTACTCGGTCGACGGTCTGGCGATTCAAGACGGTCAACGGCCTAAAATACTTGCTGTCGGGTGCGCTGCAGAGTTCGCTAAGTCGCGTGTATAGAGACCGAAGATGTGAGGTGTCTCTCGGATGGGCGAATGGGTATATTACTATCGGACAGATCCTTCGATCTTCCCGGGCACGGGACACTCCCCTCGGCATTTGGGGAAGGACCGTGCGTCGTGAAGCTCCCAAGCGGAGCGCCTCCTCAAGGTGCTGAAACGATTATCACGGCAGTTTCACGTTGTCAACCGACGGCGCGGTAGGAAATCGTAGGTTTGGCCGGGGTCATCCTGCGCGCTCTCGCAACTTCCTCGCTTCCTCTCGCATCTAAAACTTGACAACGATTCACTCAGGTCTTAGGATGGGGTCGTTCGTAATCATATATCTACTGATTACACAGGACTTATCTAGTTTAGGAGGAGCCAGTTATGGCCAAGATTATAGGCATTGACTTGGGAACCACCAACTCTTGCGTTGCCGTGATGGAAGGCGGCGAGCCGAAGGTGATCCCCAACGAAGAAGGTGGGCGCACTACCCCGTCGGTCGTTGGATTCACCAAGACCGGGGAGCGGTTGGTGGGGCAGGTGGCCAAGCGGCAGGCCATCACCAATCCGGAGAATACGGTTTACTCGATCAAGCGGTTTATGGGACGCCGCTTCGACGAAGTGACCGAAGAGATCAAGATGGTGCCCTACAAGGTCGTGCAGTCGGGCGACCACGTTGCGGTGCTGGCGCAGGGCAAGGAGCATACGCCTCCTCAGATTTCCGCCATGATTCTGCAGAAGCTGAAGAAGGCGGCGGAAGACTACCTCGGCGAGAAAGTGAACGACGCGGTCATCACCGTGCCGGCTTACTTCAACGATGCCCAGCGGCAGGCCACGAAAGATGCGGGCAAGATCGCCGGGCTGGATGTGAAGCGCATCATCAATGAGCCCACGGCGGCGGCGCTGGCGTACGGTCTCGATAAGAAGAAGGATGAAACCATCGCGGTTTACGACTTCGGCGGCGGGACGTTTGATATTTCGGTGCTCGAAGTCGGCGAAGGCGTGATCGAAGTGAAAGCCACGAACGGTGACACGCACCTGGGCGGCGACAACCTTGACCAGCGCATTGTCGATTGGTTGATTGACGAGTTCAAAAAGGACGAAGGCCTCGACCTGCGCGGCAAGGGAAACGAAATGGCGTTGCAGCGTCTGCGCGACGCAGCAGAGCGAGCCAAGATCGAACTCTCGACCACCATGGAGCACGAGATCAATCTGCCATTCATCACGGCCGATGCCAGCGGTCCGAAGCATCTGGTGAAGAAGTTGACTCGGGCGAAACTCGAGTCGATGGTGGAAGACATTATTCAGCGGTCGGTCGGTCCGTGCAAGCAGTGCATGAAAGATGCGGGCGTCGACGCCAGCAAGATCAATGAAGTCGTGCTGGTCGGCGGACAGACTCGTATGCCACGCATTCAGGCGCTGGTGAAAGAGCTGTTCGGCAAAGAACCCCACAAGGGCGTGAATCCGGATGAAGTCGTCGCGATCGGAGCAGCCATTCAGGGCGGCGTGCTTGGCGGCGAAGTCAAGGATCTGCTCTTGCTCGACGTGACTCCGCTGACGCTAGCGATTGAAACTTTGGGTGGCGTAGCCACTCCGATGATTCCGCGCAACACCACGATTCCGACCCGCAAGACGGAAACGTTCTCGACCGCCGCCGATAGCCAGACGTCGGTCGAAGTTCACGTGCTGCAAGGCGAGCGTCCGATGGCGGCGCAGAACCGCACTCTGGGCAAGTTCCATTTGACCGGTTTGCCACCGGCTCCGCGTGGCGTGCCCCAGATCGAGGTGACGTTCGACATCGACGCCAACGGCATCCTGAACGTGACCGCGAAAGATATGGCCACAAGCAAAGACCAGAAGATTACGATCACGTCGTCGTCCGGTCTGAGCAAAGAAGAAGTCGAGCGCATGGCAAAAGAAGCCGACGCGCATTCGGCCGAGGACAAGGCTCAGCGCGAAGCCATCGACGCCAAGAACCAGCTCGATTCCATGGTCTACGGCGTCGAGAAGATGCTGCGCGAGCAAGGCGATAAAATCTCCGGCTCCGAACGCGGCGACGTAGAAAACGCAATTGCCGACGCGAAGAAAGCATTGGAAAGCGGCGACAAAGCAACCATGGAGAAAGCGCGCGAGACGCTGACCCAGGCCTCGCACAAACTGGCGGAGCAAATGTACAAAGCAGCCCAACCCCCGCAAGGGGCTCCAGGAGCAGGCCCTGAAGCCGGACCGGGAGCGGGAGCCTCGTCCAATGGCCACGCCAAGAAAGACGAAGGCGTGATCGATGCGGAATACGTAGACGTTGAAGACAAGAAATAAGAACGGCGAAGAGCTTGGCCACGGATTGAAGCGGATCTTGGTGGATCTAGGAAGAGAAAATCCGTGAAATCCGTGGCTGCTTTTCTTGACCCAGGGGAGATTGAAATTGCAATTCGAAGCGAACGGACAAACATATTTTCTGAACTTTGCCGAGGACGAAGGCCGATGGTACGTCTTCGCGCAAACTCTAACCGGGATAAACCGCATTCCGGTCTACGTGGATGCGCCGAAGTACGAGCGCATTGGCGTTCTCGAAGCGGGAAGACATAAGATCCAGAACTGAACTTGATTTATGCTGCACGACGAAAGATGGCTACAGCAACCAAAGATTACTATGCCACCCTCGGGGTCAAGAAATCCGCCTCCGCGGAGGACATTCGCAAAGCCTTCCGCAAACTTGCGCGCAAATACCATCCGGACGTCAATCCCGGGGATAAGGCTTCTGAGGAGAAATTCAAGGCACTCTCCGAGGCCAACGATGTTCTGAGCGACCCGAAGAAGCGCAAGATTTACGATCAGCTTGGGTTTTACTCCGACAACATTGATCCGGCGACGGCCGACGCCTATGCCCGCGCGGGCGGCGGCGCCGGCGGGCCTTCGGCTGGCTTCCCGGGCGGACAACCCCAAGGCGCTGGGCCTCAGGGCGCTAATTTTGATTTCGGCGGTTTCGACTTCTCTGACCTCTTCGAAGGCGCGGGCGGTCGCAGCCGCAAAGCCAGCGGTGGAGGCTTCAAAGATATCTTCTCCGGTATGTTCGGCGGGCGCGGAGGCGCGGCGCAGGAAGGACCCGAGCCGGGCTCGGATCTGGAATACCAGGTCAACGTTCCCTTCTGGACCGCTATTCGCGGTGGCGTTATGCGCTTGAACATCAGCCGACGCGACGTCTGTGGAACCTGCCACGGCAAAGGCTACATAGAATCTCCGGGCACCTGTCCCGAGTGCGGAGGCACCGGCCAAGTCACGCAGACTGGCGGACGCATGAAGTTCAATGTGACCTGTCCGCGCTGCCATGGCACCAGCAAGAACATAACAACCTGCTCCACCTGTCACGGAGAAGGCACGGTAGAAAAGACCGAGCCGCTCGAAGTTCGCATCAAGCCCGGCACCCGCGACGGCCAGCGCATCCGCATTCCCGGCAAAGGCAATGCGGGCTCCCATGGCGGGCCAACTGGTGACCTCTACGCGATCATTCGCACTGGAGACCATCCCGTTTTCCATCGCGAAGGCGATGATATTCACCTTACCGTTCCGGTGAGCGTCTCCGAAGCGGCGCTGGGCGCCAAGGTCGAGGTTCCCACCATCGACGGCCGCACCATGCTCAAGATTCCGCCCGGAACTCAGTCCGGACAGAAGCTGCGCCTGCGCGAGAAGGGCGTTCCATCGGCTACCAAGGACGGCGCACGCGGAGATGAGATCGTCGAGATCAAGACCGCCGTGCCCATGCCCCGCGACGAGCGCTCCAAGGAAATCCTGCGCGAACTGGCAAAGCTCAATCCCGAAGATCCGCGCGCCGAACTCTGGAAGAACGTTTAGAAAGCGTTCGCGTGCGCCGTCATTACCTCCGTCCCTGACTCTTCGACAAAACTTTTCAAAACTTTTCGCGAATTTTCTTGCATCCTTCAAAATTTGCCGTAATCTCTACACTGCGAACTAACTTCAGCGCAGCTTCCGGAATCTTAGTTACTGGAAGGCCCAGAGCAGCTGTGCAGCGACGGTGCGGCTGAGAGTGATTCGCCCCAAGGGAGGAACACATAGAAATTGGCAACAGCTAGCGCCCCGCGCCAACAATTCCAGCCCCCCGCAATCATCCCCAGCCGGAAAAAATCCGTTCGCCTCACCTTATGGCCACTCGTCGCCGCCACCTTCTTTATGGTGTCGGGCGGCACCTATGGCACAGAAGACATCGTGCACGGCGCCGGCTATGGCAAAGCTATCCTCATTCTGCTGCTGACTCCAATCCTCTGGAGCCTGCCCACGGCCTTCATGATCGGCGAACTCTCGAGCGCTCTGCCCTACGAAGGCGGCTACTACGCCTGGGTGCGCCGCGCCATGGGCAACTTCTGGGGATTCCAGGAAGCCTGGCTCTCGCTGGTGGCGTCGATCTTCGACATGGCAATCTACCCGACATTGTTCGTCCTCTATCTCACGCGCCTGTTCCCCTGGTTCGCTGTGGGATATCGAGGCTGGATGGTCGGCCTCGCCGTAGTCGTCGTGTGTGCGTTGCTGAATATCGCAGGCGTGCGTGTGGTTTCGACCACCTCCTTGTGGCTTCTAATCGTGCTCTCGGCGCCGTTCATCGTAATCGTGGCCATTGCGCCCTTTAAGTTCGGTGCGCTCGCCCACGCCGTAACCAAACCGACCGCGTCGTCGGTCGACATCCTCACCGGCCTGCTCATCTGCATGTGGAACTACATGGGCTGGGACAACGCCTCGACCATCGCCACCGAAGTTGAGCGTCCGCAGCGAACCTATCCCCGCGCCATGCTAGCCGCGGTCGTGATCGTGGCCCTGAGCTACATCGTCCCCGTGGCCGCCATGTGGATGACCGGCCTGTCCTCGAGCGCCTGGGAGACCGGATTCTGGGCCGACATCGCCGGACTGCTGGGTGGCCCACTGTTGCGCGTCGGACTCGCTCTCGGCGGTATGATCAGCGGCTTCGGAATGTTCAACGCCCTGGTCATGAGCTACTCCCGCCTGCCGCTAGCCATGGCGCAAGATGGCATGTTGCCCCGCATCTTTGGTAAACTGCATCCTCGTTCGCGCGCCCCGTGGGTGGCGATTGTTGTCTGCGCGGTCGGCTGGGCCCTGTGCCTCGGCCTTGGTTTCGAGCGCCTGGTAACCATCGACATCCTTCTCTATGGCGCCAGCCTCTCGCTGGAGTTCATCGCACTCATCGCTCTGCGCGTCCGCGAACCCGAGCTGCATCGCCCCTTCCGCGTTCCCGGCGGGCTGTTCGGAGCCATTGCTGTCGGCATCCCTCCCATGCTGCTGCTTGGATTCTCGGTAGTCCGCAGCGAGACCGAGCAGGTCCTGGGAATGAGTTCCTTCGCCTTCGGAATGCTGCTCATCGCCGCAGGCGTAGTCGCTTACCTTCTGAATCACGCGGTAAAACCCGAGGGCTGGGCTCCGTCTTCGCAAGAAAAACCGGAAGTGGTCGCCTAAGTAACATCTTTTTCAGAACCCTCCAATCTGTGTTTACGATGGGGCATCGCGGCTCGGCGGGGTGATCCCCGCGAACTCGAAGACGGTGCGCCAGTTTCCTTGCAATGCGTCGGCGATTGCGGCTTGCGCTTGGTTGAGGCGTTCGAGTTCTTTCGATTTGTTCGGGGATTGCGGATTCTTGTCACTTTCGCTGGGTTTCTTTCGCTCCTTCGGAGCTGGATTGTTGTTTGCTTTTGACCCACAGCTTGCGCTGTGGGCTGTGTTCTTTCGCCGCTTTGCGGCTGGTTCTGCCGCGGGGCTTTCGGCGTTTTCCATCGATACACTTTGCTGCGCGGTTTCTGGTCGGGCGAGAGGCTCGCGCTCGGTGGACGTGGCTGGGGCTTCGCGGACAAGAGTGTCCGCGCTACACGGGTCGGCGGGGTTTTCGAGCTGGTACTGGAGGGCGTAGTCGGGGACTTCGCGGACCATTGGTGGGTCGCTTGGCTGGTAGAGACTGTCGTCGAAGCGGACGTTTTTGGCGTTGCGGGCGGCGATGCGCAGGGCTTGAATGATGAGCTTGGCGCGGTTTGGGTCGAGCGTACCTTTTACCAGGCCGTCGACTACGTGCATGATCGAAAGCTGAATGGCCTCGTAATCCTCGAGCAGGGCCATGGAATGGAGGCGCATGTCGATGCGCTGTTGCACGCCTTTGATTACGCGGGTGTGGAAATAACAGAAGAACTCGCCGCGCAGGGCGGGCGAGCCGCAACGCTGTCCGGCGGCTTTGATATGGGTGCAGACTTTGGGACGTTTGAGTGACGTTGGGGCCATGAATTACTCCTGAAAAAAATCGCGTTTTCGCGTAAATCTATGAATTGATTGAGTCGGGTTGAGGGGGCACCTGCCAGATCTATGAAAAGAAAGGAGTTGCGGGCAAAATCTTGAGAGCAAAGGGGTTGTAGGGCCGGGGAGTGGAGCGGGCTTTGGGTTTGCGTTGGGAGGTGGAATTGGTTGGGTCATGACGGCTTTCTTAAGCGGATATATCGTTATGTTTTCTTATATCTCATAGTGAAGTCAAGGGAATAATGGGAAAAGTTTAGGTGGGATTCCGAAATGGGAATGCGGGGATTTGAGTTTGTTTAACTCAGGCGATGTGGTGCTGCCGACGCCCGCCCTTTCGCAAAGAAAGCAAAAGAACGAGGCTACCCCGAACCTGGGTTATCGAGGCTTCGCTCGTTATGGGTGGGCCACCCGAGCAAGAGAAGCCAGAAGCGGCGGCCAGACTTCGACGGCTGTCGACAAGAGACGTCGCAAGCAACGTCTCTACCGCTAGACGCGGACTACCACAACGCTGAAGTTAAAGGTATGATCTCGAACACGGTGCCATAGCCGAAAGCGCCACCAATGATGGTCGTACCGAAGAGGTTGCCGACAGGGTCGAAAGTCAGACCGGCAAAGGGTTGGGCCCCGCCCTTGTAGTTGCTGAAGCGATGCAGCACCGTCTGCCTCCAGCCCCGACCTGCTTTGGGCGTCAACTCGAATGCCGTGCCGCAGGGGTCAGCGCCGTTCTCGTAGGTCGTGCCGTAGAGATTGCCGGCGGCATCCATGATCAGGCCGCCGGTGGGATTAAATCCGTCTGTGTTGAAGCTGTGCAACACGGTCTCTCTCCAACCGCCGCCCGCCTTAGGCATCAATTCGAAAACCGTTCCCGCCCTGTAAGCCCCGCCGATGTAAGTCGTCCCATAGAGGTTGCCTGCGGCATCCATGATCAGACCGGCGCTAGGATAGACCCCATCGTTAGTGTTGTTGTTGAAGTGATGCAGCACTATCTCCCCCCAACCGCCGCCTTGATTCGGCGTCAACTCGAACACCGTGCCGCTGCCGTAAGCGCCGCCAAAGTAGGTCGTACCGTAGAGATTGCCCGCAGCATCGAAGACTACACCACCAATGGGGGCCTCCCCGCCTCTTCCATTCCGCCTGAAGCTGTGCAGCACCTTCCCTTTCCACCCACCACCCGCTTGAGGGATCAACTCGAACACCGTACCGTAACCGTAGGCGCCGCCATTCGCCGTGCTGGTGTAGAGGTTGCCGGCTGCGTCGAAGATCAGGCCATTGGAACCTTCCCCGTCTCCCACGATGGGGTGGAACTCATGCAGCACCTTCGCCGTCCAGTGCCCGCCCGTCGTGGGCATTAACTCGAACACCGTACCGGTACCGTAAGCGGCGCCCGCTGTCGTCGTGCCGTAGAGATCGCCGGCAGAGTCGAAAATCAAGGCGGTATCGGGAGCTGTCCCCTCTCTGCCGTTGGGATGGAAGTAGTGCAGCACTCTCTCCGTCCAGCCCCCGTCGGCTTTTGGCGTTAACTCGAACACCGTCCCGCAACCGAAGTCGCAGGCAGTATCGCCGCCGATGGTAGTTGTGCCGTAAATATTGCCTGCAGCATCGAAGATCAGGCCGCTCCGAGGTCTGTTCCCCTCCTTGTTGCTGAGTTTGAAATTATGCAGCACTTTTTCCCGGGGGACGGCCCAGGTGTTCGTCGCGAGCAGAATCACAGTAAAGACCGCTGTCACTGCCCTCAATGCGAGCCTCGACCCCTTGTCTCTCATGAGCAATCCTCCGTACTTTTAGAGTCTTCGTGAATAGCCGATCAGGAGAAAACCGGTATTTGCGGCGTGGAACCCGAGTCCAAGAGTGCTCCCGTGATCCTGACCAAAAACAGCCGACAGTTTACACCCGTTTTGCGAGCTCGCGATGCGCTGCAATTGTTTTCATCTAAGGTGGTTTGGCGGGCGGCCAGTGGCCAAATGCATGGATCCTTCGTTGGAAGTCCTTGGCGTTGCCAAGGACTCCGCCGCCTCAAAGGATGACAGCTTATGAATCGGTGCGAATCCGTGGGCTCTTCCTTTTGTTGTAGACTTTGAGCGATGAGCAAGCGGAAATCCAAGGGCGCGTACATGATTTCGGCGGTGGCGGAGATGTATGGGATTCATCCGCAGACGCTGCGGCTTTATGAGCGGGAAGGGTTGCTGAAGCCGTCGCGGACCGAGGGCAACACGCGGCTCTACACGGACGAAGATTTGCAGCGGTTGGAATTCATTTTGTCGCTGGCGCGGGACCTGGGCGTAAACATCAGCGGGATGGCGATCATTCTGCAGATGCGCGAGCGCATGGAAGAAATGCAGCGTCAGATTCAGGACTTTGTGAAGTACATACAGGAAGAAGTGCTGGCGCGGGCTAATGCTGCCACCGATCCGGCCCGCGGCGCGATTGTTCCGGTGCGGCGGGCGATCGTTGCCTCGCCGCTACCGCCTGCCCGGAAGAAGTGAAGTAATGGCGCTCAGCTAGGCCGGTGCCGCAGGGGCGCCGCGGCCGCGCCCCTGTGGCAGAAGTGGACTGCAAAACAAACTTCTCGCGATCGAGAAACTAAGCCGCCTTCCCCTCCCGCATGGGCTTCTTGGCTCCGCCTACGCGCATCGTCGGATCTTTTCCGAAGGTGAAGAGATTGCCGGTTGACGGCGGACTCGAATTCACATAAACACTGGCGCCGACGTTCAAAGTGTAGTCATTGCTATCACCGTTGGGAGCGGCAATCACCTCGCCCAACCAAAGCACCCAGGAACCATCGCTGGCGATGGGCGCCGGCCAACTCGCGCCGTTGCTTCCATCGGAATCGATCACCGTCCGGGGAAGGGTGCTGTTCGGTGCAGATGCGGAGCTCAGAACCAAAGGGGATTGCAGATCGTCGGCCCCGGCGGCCAAAGTCTGGCTCGTGCCTCGGCCAAAGACTCCGGTGAAACGTGTCTGGTAGTGGCTCACATTGGAATCTGCCGAGGCAACTCGGATCATCAGATGGTCGCCTGGTTCCAGGCCCAGGGCGGTAACGTCGCTTTGCGGGTTAGCCCATTGGGTCGAGTTGAGGGCCTGAGTGACAACCTGGTAGTAGGCTCCCAAACCGGGGGGAGTGCCGGTCACGTTGTACTCGAACCACGCACAGGATGTATTGGCGATGGTCGGACTTGGCGGAAGGGCTGCAGGGTATGGCTGAAACCGGCCGACGGCGCAGTCGGACCCGGTTAAGGAGAAGATCAAGTTATAGAGGTAAACCGACATATCGTTGCTCCTCATTCGTGAAGTCTGATCTCGAAGTCTGATCCTTAGCAGGCTGCGGAAAAACTCGTGGGTTGGCGTTTAGGTTCGAAAGGGCCGGCTTTCAGCCGCGCCGACAGTCACTTCTAAACGACTCACGGCACGGCTGGAAGCCGTGCCCCTTCAAAACTCCAGCGCCTCGCGGGACTTTTTCCCAAACTGTGAACGTCCTGTCGAGGGAGCGCCGTGGTGCAAGTTTTTCAGCAGCCTGCCCGGGTCGAAGAACGAAGCGAATGGCACGTTAAGCTCAGCTTCTCTGAAAGTCAAGCACAAAACGTGATGTTACAGATTAGGTTTGGCGGCAGCGGCGCTTTCAATTTCCAGGTGATAGCGGGGATCGGCCCGAAGAGAAACCAGTTCAGGATCGTTCTTAATATCGTTCAAGTCCTGGCCGGTTTTCACCGCGGCCAGGAGGGAATCCAATGCCTTGTCCCGATTGTCGCAAAGCTCGTATGCGACTGCGGAGTTGTAGAGAATGGACGGGTCTTTGCTCTGGCTCTGGGCGACCGGCTTAAGCGCCTCCAAGGCACCCGCCTGGTCGCCGTTCTTGGACAAATACAGTGCAAGCAGTGCCCGCAGATCCATCTCAGTCGGTTTCCTGGCAATCTCCTCCCGCACCAAACGAATGGCGGTCCGATAAGCTTGTCCGGCTTTTTCTTTATTGCCGGGGCTCCACCGATAGGCATCGGCGAGACTCCCCCAGATGTCAAAATTGTTTGCGCCGAGCGCGATACTTTTTTCAAACGCGGGCACGGCATCCTGATAGCGGCCCTGGTAGAAACGAATGGTTCCCAAATTGTTATACACATCTGCGCTGGGCTTAATCTCGAGCGCGTGCTGGAGGGCAGCAGCAGCGTCGTCATCGCGGCCAAGAGAGTGATAAACCGCGCCCAGGTTGCGGAGCGCCGGCACGTTGTCCGACTCTACTTTAAGTGCTTGCTCCCAATTTTCCGCCGCCCCCTTGTAGTTGGCGGCCTGGTAGGCGTTCAAGCCTAACTCCATATAGCTTGCCCAGTCATTCGGATCCAACTGAAGGGCGCGCTGCAATTCCTGCACCGCCTCTTTATCGCGGCTTGTCTTGTCATAGAGTTTACCCAGCCAGCGGTGGGGTGCTGCGCTCTTCGGGTCCTGATCGGCGGCGGTGCGAAACTCCTTTTCGGCTCCAGTTGAATCGCCCGACTCCATCTTCACCAAACCGAGAGAAATATGGCCGGCAGCAAGATAGTTGTCGAGGGCAACTGCTTTGTTGGCATACTCCGAGGCTAGTTTCATCCACTGCGGGTCCGGGTTCGCGCGGTTTTTCAGGTAGTAGGCCTCGCCCAGAGCGGCATAGCTCGCCGCAGACTGGGAATCAAGCTGCATCGCCCGCTCCGCCACCTTGATGGCGTTGTCGACGTTGCCCTCGCGATCCCAGTGGTCCAGGTCCTGCCGGGCGCGCCTGTAAAGCGCGTAGGCGTTGTCGTCGACGGGCGCCTCTAGCGTCCCAACTGGTTGAGGCGGGTTCGACCTTTTGCGCCAGCGCCAGGTCCCAATCCCGGCGAGAACTAGTAGCACCAAAAAGCCAGCGGTGAGCCAAAGGTTCTTCCTTGAGAGGCGTCCTAACTTGGAAGCGGGCAGGCTCGCTAGGTCAATCGTGGCTTCGCTTGGATGCCAAGTCAGCGGTCCGTCCACTAAACCGGCACCTCCCCGCCGCAGTTCAGTTGAAACTTCCGCCATGGTTTGGATGCGTTTGTCGGTCTGCTTCTGAAGCATTCGCGAGATCAACGATGCCAGAGGCTTGGGAACATCGGGGCGCAGTTGAGTGAGATCCCGCGGCGGGCTGAAATGCAGATTGTGCAGCAGCGCAATCGAGTTTGGGCCCACGAACGGTAAGTGGCCGCTGAACATCTCGAACATCACGATGCCGAAAGAGAAGATATCGGAGCGCGCATCCACGCGCTCTCCCCGGGCCTGCTCTGGAGACATGTAGGCCACGGTTCCGGTGACGGCGCCAGGTTGGGTCAAGGTGAACTGGTGGGTTAACTCCGCATCGGTAGTCTCGCCGTCTGCGGTTGCGGGATCGAACTTGGCCAAACCGAAATCGAGTACCTTGACCAGACCGTCTTCGGTGACCATGATGTTTCCCGGCTTGAGATCGCGATGAATAATGCCGGCGGCGTGCGCCTTGGTAAGCGCATCGGCGATCTGAATGCAATATCGGATGGCTTCACTCAGGGCGAGCTTGCGGTTCTTGAGCAGGGACGCAAGCGTCGCCCCGCGCACGTATTCCATGACGATGAAGTCAGTGTTGTCGTCGGAATTGACTTCGTAGATGGTGATAATGTTGGGATGGTTCAGGGCGGAAGCCGCCATGGCCTCGCGCTGGAAGCGGGCTCGGGCGTTCTGGCTCAGGGGACGGTCGGTGGGAAGAACTTTGATGGCAACGTCGCGGTCGAGCCTGGTGTCATGCGCGCGATAGACCACGCCCATTCCGCCTGCCCCAAGATCCGCGACAACGTCGTAATGCGAGAGCCTTCGGCCAATCACGGCTTTGTGCCTCGATGATACGCCTAGCGAGATTTTACTCTCAAGCATGCTACACGACGCCGAGCGCGAGGGACGTTGTCTTAGCAAGTCCGTCGCCGCGCACGTGAATTAAAATGTAGCGTCGGCATCTTGCGGCTTGCCGCAAAGGCATTCTGTCCCCGCAGGAACGAGACTTTCCCACGACAGTCGCGTACCTTCAGGCATTGTGGCTGCAATGCCAAAATAGTAGGAAATGTTAACGGAGTCAGGCTTCTGCAAAAGGGATCTCAGCGATCAACAGTTTTGGCAATACTTCGCCAGATGTGTCCCCGATGCCGCGCCGCCAGGATCTTCCGCAGGTCGATTTTCGCCGGATTTCCCCGCATGCAGGAGCGGTGCCCGAATTGTGGGTTAAAGTTTGAACGTGAACAAGGTTACTTTCTGGGAGCCATGTATATCAGCTATGGCATGGCCTTGACCACGATCGTCGTGATCGGGTTTCTGCTGTGGGCATTCACAGCATGGTCGTTGCAGAAAATAACCGTGTGGGCGATTTTGTTGTTTTTACCGCTGGCGCCGAGCCTTGCGCTGTTTTCGCGTGTGCTTTGGATCTATTTGGATCGGGCGATTGACCCGGAATAGGTTTCCGCAATGAAACGCCGGCTAACTACGGTTCATAAACCGCACTGCCCAATCCAGCCTTGCGGGCGGATTCCTGCATGTCTTCGAGCTGTTTCTTTTGTTCGTCCAGCTGTTTTTGCATTCGTTGTACTTCGTCCTGCTTCTGAATCTGCTTTTCGTTGTATTGCACTCCGTTGTAATAATGGTTGGCTTCGACAAAGTGAATTGACGAATTGACTTTGTCGATTTGGTTCTGTAGAGACGCAACGGAATTCTTTTGCGCTTCGATTTTGGCTTTCCACTGTCCGGCGGCGTGGGTGTCGTTGGATGCCGGCGCGGCTGCGCTTTCGCTGGTGCTTACCGAAGTAGAGGAAGCCGGTTCCTGATGCTCCGGAATATCCTCGTTCGTGACCACTTTTCGCGGGGCGTGCGCGTCCTTTGTCTGCTTCTGGCGCTGCTCGCGGGCCACATCCCCCAGCGATTGTCCACGGCTTGCCGTAACAATGGATATCACCACTCCGACAACCGCGACGATTTTGTACGCCTGACGCATGGAGAGATTGCAGATCCTAAGCTCTGTGATCGATCTCCATGCTATCGCTGGGGGCTTTCTGCGACGAAGTTACCGTCGTTCCGGGACCAGTGGGGGATTGGTTCGCACGCCGCCCACCAGGTGTGTACGTGAGACTCTTCTTTCGCGCCGGTGGGACTCGACCCATTTCCCAACGGGGCTCACAGCGTGGGCTGCATTCTTGTGCCGCTTCGCGGCCGAGAAGAGTCACTTTGCTTCGGTCGTCGATTGTCGCTTTGAGATTCGCTTCTTACAGGGACACTAAAGCGGCCTAATTTGAAGCCAGCCTGCCCCTCTGAGTGGTACCATCCTTCCGACAGCCATGAAAAAGCTACACTTCTTCTCCTCCCTGACGCTTGGTATCGTCTTCGTACTGGCCTCTATTGCCCAGTCCCAGACAGAGTCCGCGCACTCAACCGTGCTGCATGCCGCGCGTCTGCTCGACGTCGAGAGCGGGCGCATCTTGAAACCTGGCGAGGTTCTGGTACATGAGGATCGCATCGTCGAAGTTGGTTCGAAGGTGGCCCACCCTGCGGGCGCAGAAATTGTCGATCTCGGGGATAGCACCTTGCTGCCCGGATTGATTGATGCTCACGTGCACCTGTTTCTGCATCCTGGCGCCGAGGACTTGCAAACGGTTGAAGAGTCGGTGCCGCAACGAACTATTCTTGCCGTTCTCGCGGCCCGGGCCGACCTCATGGCAGGATTTACGGCGGAGCGTGACATGGGCACCGAAGGCGCGGGTTCGGCCGATACCGCGGTGCGCAACGCCATCGATCAAGGGCTGGTGCCGGGACCTCGCCTGCGCATCAGCGGGAATGCTATCGACATTCTCGGCGGACATGAAGATGCCAACCGTTTCAACCCCGCGCAACATGTACTGTCGAATGCAACCTACGCGAACAACACAGCGGAAATTGTGACTGCGATCCGCGAGCAACTCAAAGAGGGCGCGGATTTCATCAAGATGTATGAGACTGGGCCGGACACGGTTCGCGATGGCAGCTTCTCCACGATTTACCAGTACACCGAAGCCGAACTCAGGGCCGCCGTGCAGGAAGCCGCCCGATCCGGCAAGCGCGTTGCGGTTCACGCCACGGGCGAGCCCGGCACGCTCTACGCGGCACAGGCCGGAGTTGTCTCGATCGATCACGCAAACCAACTCGGCGATGAAACCATGCGGCTGATGCGCGAGAAACAAATCTTCGCCGTACCGACATTTACCATTTTCGAATACTTCTCCGAACACGCCGGCTCGGCGGAGCAGAGAGCGCACGATCGCCAGATGCTTGACTTGCATGCAGTCGAATTTCGCAAGCAGCTATCGGCGGGTGTTCCTATGGCGGTTGGATCGGACGTGGGACCGTTCCCACACGGCACGCAGGCGCGCGAGTTGGAGTTGATGGTGAAATACGGCATGACCCCGGTGGCCGCGCTGCAAGCCGACCTGCTCAATGGACCCAAGTTGCTTGACTGGCAAGGACAGATCGGCGAACTGAAACCTGGCTACTTCGCCGATGTGATCGCAGTTCCCGGAGACCCGTCACATGACATTACCGTTCTACAAAAAGTAAGCTTTGTCATGAAGGGCGGTGTAGTTTATCGGAAATGACCAAGGCTCCAAACTTCCATCTGATGCAAATCGAAGACGACCGGCAGAGACCGCCGACAGACTGGAGGGAAAGCTCTTCGTCAGGACAATGAAGCTGGCGTGATTTCAAACACCGTGCCGTAGCTGTGCTGGCTACCTACACCCCCATCGCGCGTCGTACCGTAGAGATTTCCTGCGGTGTCGATAATCAGGCTAGCCCCGGGAATGAATCCGTCATTGCTGTTGGCGTCGAAGCTATACACTAACTTTTCCATCCATCCTCCGCCTCCGGTGGGTATCAGTTCGAACACCACACCGCAGCCGACTTCAGCACAATTTGTGCTGCCGCCTGACGCTGTCGTGCCGTATAGGTTGCCCGTCGCATCGAAGATCAGGCCAGCTTGCGGGCCGGAGCCACCGGGACAGCTCTGGAAGAACGAGGCGCAGAAACTGTATAACACTTTCTCTGTCCAGCGGCCGTCCGCTTTGCGAACCAACTCGAATACGGTTCCGCCGCCGTAAGTTCCGCCAGAAAGTGTGGTTCCGTAAAGAGCACCCTTTTTGAAGATCACACCGGCGAATGGCTCTTGCCCGTCGTTGCCGTTGAAGCTGTGTAGCACAGTTTCTTTCCAGACCCCGCCCGCTTCAGGCGACAACTCGAACACCGTGCCGTAGTTGTAACCAGCGCCACCACCGCCGGTCGTGCCATAGAGATTGCCGGCGTTGTCGAAAACTAAGCTGCCGTAGGACCCATATCCGCCCTTGAAATTATGCAGCACCTTCGCCGCCCAGCCTCCATCCGACTTGCGCATCAACTCGAAGACCGTGCCATAGCCGTAAGCGCCACCGACGGGTGTCGTACCGTAAAGATCGCCGGAGGTGTCGAGGATGAGGGCGGCCTCGGCGAAGCGCCCATCTTTGCCAGTGAACGAATGCAATACGTTTTCGGTCCATCCCCCGCCGGTTTTGGGCGTAAGCTCAAACACCGTTCCGCAGCCTCCTTTGCATGGTCCGCTACCGCCGAATCCAGTTGTGCCATAGAGATTGCCCGCCGGATCGAACACTAAGCCGGCGTACGGATAATGACCGTCTTTCGCGCTGTTGGTGAAACGATGCACCACGGTTTCCGTCCAGCCTCCGCCCGGCTTGGGCGACAACTCAAATACCGTGCCGCAGCCTCCCGTGCAGGATTCGTCGCCGCCATAGGGGGTCGTACTGTAGAGGTTGCCGGCAGCATCGAAGATCACGGCACCGTCAGGATAGGCACCGTCCCGGTTATTGAAGCTAAGCAGCACCGTCTCCGTGGCCGCCCAACTGCTTGTCACAAGCACGGTCACAATAAGGATCGCGAAAAGTGCTTTCAATCCCATGGAAGTCACCTTCGGTACGGTAGGGTGGGAAGTCCCACAAAGCGGTGACTTAGAGGTTCACACGAGCCCGTCCGGTTGCCTGCCGCTCGGCGTCGACCCTAAGGAAATAGCTGGGGCCGAGTCCGCCGGACTCACTCCATGCGCCATGGCGAACGCTCCGGCCACTGCCGCATGGCATCAGCGGCCCAGGCGGTAGGTTTATCGGCGTGGTAGGTCGTGTGCAGGGATTGGGGGTCTTATATTTATCCGTCATGGCTGGGGTGATGAAGGCAAGCGTACGGGCGCGCACTTTCACGCCGGCAATGGTCGTCTCGATTTTTGGCATGTGACAGGCAATGCAGCAGAACGGATGCCTGTATAGCCCATTTATAAGGTGAGTTCATGAGCCCGAACGACCGAGCACATGGCGGAGCATCAGCAGTTCGATTTCTCGGCGCGATCGCCTGATTTCTTCGATCTCGTAACGCAATCGTTTGATATCCAACTCGCTTTGATGAAGGTAGGCTTCATGCCTCTGCAGGAACAGCGCCAGGATCTCGTCCTCTTGAGCAGACAGAACCCGGTCTCCCGTGGGCTCGGGGCCGGCTCCGATAATCATCGGGTCCGCCAAGTCTGGTTCGCGGGCCACCTCAGCGAAATCTGGTGCCGCATCTGCGCCGTCGCTCGGCAGCAGGCCTAAGAATTGCAGCCCAAAACAATAGCCATTACGATCACGGATCGACGCAGCGACACGAAGACGATTGGAAGTTTCAAACTCCACCTGCATGAGATCGCCCGGCTGCAGTGGCACTCCGCCGTAGAGCGCCATGCCTCCGCGACTGATCTCAGTCGTGAGGCCAGGGACAATGATTTCCGAAATGTCATTTGCGGTGATGATACGGACGGGCAATTTTACGGGGTGTCGCGGCCAACGGCGAGTGTTTGCGGGGGCCATCACTATTTCAGTGGGTGCACCTGGAGAAGATAGAGGGCGCAGCCCAGGCAGAATATTCCGAGGACGACTGCTCCTACTCCAAATTTGAATAGCCGGCTGCGAGGCCGCTTTTCGCAGCTGGCCGCCGCCCTTAGCTTGTCCATCCACTTTTGCTCGGCAGCATCCCGATGCGCCGTGTCTGGATTCAACGAGGACTGAATGGCCGCTCTTAATCTGTGGCGGTCGTCCACTGGAAGCGAAACAAAGCGAAACGGTTGCTGGGTGCTGGTAACTGGGCTGAGCATTTCCGCCGCGCCCAGCACAGCTCCGGTTCGAGTGAGGAACATCAACTTCACGCGAGATCCCCGATCGATGGGACCGGGCAGGGCAAGCAATCCACCATTAACGGAGAGCACCTGCAGTTGTCCAGTAGCGCGTTGACCATCCTGGAATCGAAGCACCGCCGGAGTAAAGTCTGCGAGATGCACTCGGGGTGCGCGCGGTTGAGCGGGCAGTTGGGAGAGGCCGTCCATATGCCCTGACAGTATGTTACGCACTCAAAAGGAGGGGGAGATTACGAAAGGTGTTGTACGGATTTCATCTCGGGAAATCGGACTTGCGGACCTGCTTTCGTAATCTGCGCAGGATCGCTGGGGCGTGGCATAGTTGAAATCGAAATGGCCGACTTCCCCCAGCAGCGACGAAAAATCCGCGCCCCGCGGGTCAATTTGTGGGGAACTGTTTCCGCGACCATTCAGCTGGAAAATGGACGACAGCTCTGGGCCAAAACGCTTCGAATTTCAATTACCGGAGGTTTGCTCGAATTGGCGACTTGCCTTGACGAAAGCGTCGTCGTCGGCCTGACCGTACATCTAGGTTCTCGCACCGTACGAGGCAAAGTGGCGATGCTGTTTCCCATGCGGGCGACGCAAGGGTATTTGCAGCCTTTCCGGTTCACCGATCTTCGTGAGGAGGAATGTCTGGTGCTGCAAACCGAAATCGGGGAACGGCTCAGGCAGGCCAAGCCATTCGCACCGGGGCGCAGCGGCTTCGGTTTCAGGCCACAGAACTTTCTCGAATCATCCTGACACCTGAAAAAGTCAAAAGCGAAAGATTGCCAAGCAATGTTTCTACAGTGGTTGCCTTTCTGTGTCGAAAGGTAGCCGCGACTATCCACCTGAAAGGGTGAAGTTGACGATAATCTGAGTGTTCACCGCCACCGGCTCGCCGTCTTGCAGGTAAGGTTTGTATCGCCATTGTTTAACCGCATCAATCGCGGCTGGAACCAGCAGGGGATGTCCACTAATCGCTTTCAGAGCCTCCACTGTACCATCGCCGGAGATATCGGCCTCGAGAACTACCGCGCCCTGAACCCGCGCCTGCCGCGCGACCGGGGGATACACTGGCACGACTTTGCTGACCAAAAGAGTCATTGACGCATCTTGTGACAGATGAACGCGTTGGGGAGCCCTGGGTTTGTTTTCGCCCTCATCATTTGCAGGAGGCAGCTTAGCGGGTTGGGTTTCTGCCGGTGGAGAAGGCTTAACCGGAGCCGACTCGGTCGCGTGGGTCTCCTGGGTCGAACTCTGTGCGGTCCGAGGCGAATCTGCTGCTCCCGGTCCTGCAAAACGTTTAGCGAGAACAAGCATAAGGATCACGACGATCGCTCCCCCGCTTATGAGAAGGCCGCGCTTCCACGAACTCGAGCCTGGTATCGCTGTCGCGGGTACGGTTGTCTTTAAGGGTTTGTCATCCTTACCTGAAAGCGACGGCGATTCCGCAGTTTTTCGTGTATTTTTGGGAACAGCTGTGGTTCCCGTGACTTGGGGGGGTAAAGTCGACGTAATCCGGGCTCGTTCCAGAAGGAATTTCTTGCGCTCATCCCGGGAATCGATCTCCTCGGCGACTTTGAGATAGAGATCTTCGACCGACGTAGAGCGCAGGGCTGCTCGCCTGGTCACGGTATCAGCAATCGGTCCGATATGGAGCGCCAACTCCCGGCTGACACGTTGGATAGCAGCAGGATCAATTTGGGCGGAGCTTTCGGGCGCCAGCTTCGCTGATTCTGCTGCTTGCTGAGGTGGAGTGGCTGGCTGGGGCGAGGCAGTTGCTTTATTTTGCTTGGTTGCGCTTCCGGCATCACCGACAAGTCGATGCAGCGCCTCCATGAGCAACTTGATGTCCGATCTCCATCGGGCATGAGTCAATTCGACGCAATTGCGATAAGCCAGGTCTTTGAGGTCATCTGGAAGCTGGTCAGCGCGCGGCATCTCCGCACCGCGCACCAGGACGGGAACCACCGGGATATCGCGCTTCAAGGCGGCAGCGGTTTCGATGCGAACAAAATCCGTGGGATCGTCAAGGCGTCGGGCGCCAATTTCGTCTTTTGCGCTAAGCCACTCCGGGCCCATTACAACCAATAGAACGCCACATTTGGCGACGCCTTCTTCAATCGCCTTACGGAAGTCGCGGCCGGCTTCGATGCCGGCCACATCCATGAACACGGACTGGTCGCCAAAATGATTGACGAGATCGTCAAACACACGACCCGCCTCTCCCTGCGAGTCATGCCGTCGATAGCTGATAAAGATGGCGCCCAACTTGCGTTCCATAGGCGAGCCGCAAATCCGGCTGCTCGCACCGGGTTAGCCATTACGAGCAGCGATTGAACAAAGTTTACTCTTTTGCTGGGTGGAAGGGGCATGGCATGCCGGGTCCCCCGCTTTTCTTGTCGCCGGTTGGGGGAATTATCAGAAATAGTTTGTAAGGGACGTTTGCGGAAAAACGCTCGAGTCGCTGGAGTTTTGAAGGGGTGCGGCTGGAAGGCGCACACTCCAAATCTAAACGCCGATTTGCACGTTTCCCGATTTGGAATCTTGAAATCAGATTCATGCAACAGACAGGAACAAAACAGGAGTACAATTCTGAGATTCCGAGGACAACCAGCGCAGCAGTTGTAACGTTCCGCGATGATTTGTCACTTTAAAGATGTAGTTGTAATGAGAGCGGCTGTTTAAAGGAAAGCTCTTCGCCCGCGCGAACGGGCAAAGAATCGGTAGCAGTCCCATCGGATTGGCGGTGGGCGGAGGTGTATGCATGGCGGCCCACGTAACCGTTATCTCGGAACCGAAACCGCGCATTCTGCGCGTTTTCATCAGCTACGCGAAAGAGGACGAGAGGATTGCCGCCGCAGCCTTCGAAGCCATTCGCACCGCACTGGGCACCTTCGCCGATGTATTCATCGACAATGCTCTGCAATTCGGGGTTAGCTTCCAAGACGAAATCAGGAAGCGTCTGGATGAGACGGATCTTTTGGTTGTGATTTACTCGGCTACCCTGAAACCTAGCCACAGCTTCACGGGTATGGAGCTGGGATACTTCATCGGTACCATGGAACGGAACCAATCACCCGGGCGTCCCCGCAGAATCGTTCCAATCTATTTGGATACCCCGCCGGACATTCTTGCAGGAAACGAAGGCATCAACATCGGCATCTCCCGATCCACGCTCGAGTTGTCTTTGGAAGAATACTCTCAAAGTTTGAATGTCGATTCTGAAAACCGCATGGTGAAGTTCCTTAGCGAGTTTCAAGAGATTGTCGACAAATTGCGCGAGGAGAATGGGTTTCCCAAGGTAGTCAAAAGGCCCGAGGAACAGGATCTTTGCGGGTTGGTGCGGACCATGCAACTCTCGATCTTCAGCCACCTGAAGACCAGTGTCGAGTCCACGCTCAAACCTCAGAAGCAAGTGACCATCAAGACCAATTGCGGCGCACTGGATTCGGTGCTAACGAGTCTGCCGGACGACGCGGTGCTGGTACCGGTTGGAACCGGAAGCCCTATGTCGATCTTCGGACTTCAAGACAAGGAGATCAGCTGGGAAGAGTTCGGCAAGCTGACGAAAAGTTCCAAGTTTCGCGACTCGTGGATTGACGCCATCACCAGTGTCGTTACATCGTCGCTGCAGGGCCAGTTGGACGTGGACAACAGCCAGGTGATCGTTTCGAATGACGAGAGGCACGCTTTTCGCGTGATCTTAACTACCGGGACTCGATACTTCAATGGAATCAGAGAATTCAATTTGTACTTCGTGGAATATCTGCGGCCGAGAGACTTTGGCGATGCTTCCACTACTCTCGTGCTCAAGGGGCTTGAACTGAGCTGCCGTTTCAGGTTTTTGTTCCTCGAAAAGAACAGCGAGTTCTCGAACATGAATATACGGATCGCGCTGCCAACCCGGGTTCTTGACCTTGCTCGAAGTATTGAACGGGAACTGAATCTGTTTCGACGGGATGCCATTGAGATGGGATTGGATAAAGCCAACATTTGGGCTGATTTCGTCGACTGGCAGTACCTGTTGAAGATGAGCGAAGCGTGGCGTCCGCTTGAAACCAAGATCAGGGATATCTGCGTTCAGATTCGTGCGGTCAAAGAGGATTCGCAGGAGGTTCTCGGGCTCCGAGACTCCTTGGCCGACACCATCCAGCAACTCGAAACCGCGATTCGGCCCTTCAACACTCAGATGATCTGCGGACTGACGGACAGCCTCAAGAAATTTTGCGACTGTCCGGGATCTGCAAGCGCCTCGCTCTGAAACTTTCACGGTGCTGCGCCATCGGCGGACCCACATCTTGTCAGCCTTACGCTCCGCCCCAGGAAAGATCGTAGCGCTGCGGCAAGTGGCCACCTTGATAGTCGATGCCGCCATTGGCTTTGATGTCGGATCTGAGCAGCATCTGGCGCACCATCTCCGGGATCATGACCATACCGACGTATTTTCCCAGGCATTCGTGGCTGCCAAAACCGAAGTGAAAATAGTGATACCAGTTGCGGCCTGGTATGAACTGGTCCGGGTTCTCGAACGCCTTCGGGTCAAACATCGCCGATTGGGTCACCGTGAGAACGTAGGTTCCCGCCGGGATTGTGGTCGCATGATCGGTACCTTTCGCGACGGTGTAGTCGCTGGCGGCTTGGCGGAACATGTAAGGCGAAATGGGAACAAAGCGAAGCGCCTCCCAGACGATGCCATCGAATTCGGCGGGATTGTCGGACTGGGCGGCGCTTTTTGCCTTGGGCAGCCATTCGGGATCGTCCAGCAGATATTCGATCACCTGTGCGACCGCTTGGGAAGTGGTCTCAATGGATCCGATCAACAGGCCGCCTGCGTTAACGCCCAACCGCTGGATGTCGAAATCCACCGCCCCTGGGTATGCGGTGCGCACCATGCGGGTGACGATGTTGTCCGTCAGTTTGTCGTTTTTCTTGCCGAGCAGTTTGCGGCCCAGCATGCGCAACAAATACCAGGGCGCGAAAGCGGCGTGTTCGGCCTGCTCCGCCTTCACCGCCAGCACGCGTTCCAGAATGAGTTTCTCGATGTACTTGCTGAGTTGTTGCCCGGTCTGGTTATGATGATCGGAGATCTCTTTACGCTTCTCGTCCGTGAGAAGGTCAAAGGGTTGGTTGTAGAAAGTGTCATTCTGGCTCCAATAAGACCATTCGATCAGATCTTTTTTGTCGATGCCAGTAAGCCCGAAGTAATCCTGAACCAGCGTCGCCGGCACCATCCGGCAGTAACCGTTGACCACTTCCATGTGGCCATTGGCCGAATCGAGTAACTTTTTGGCGATGGTTGCCACCATCGTCCGGACCTGCGGGAGATCGTCCCGATTGAGCATGCCCTGCATGAGCGACTTTTCCCGGGAGTGGAGCGCATCGTCGTCATGCGCCATCAGATAGATGCCGTTCCCCATCTTCGGCAAATAAAGCGCGGCGGTAAATATCAGCGGCATATTCAGCACGTCGGTGACATCGTCGAAGAGCGTCAGCAAAGTGCATACCGGGGTTACCAGGATCGGCCGCTTTTCGCGCAGCTCCTTGAAGAACGGGAGGGGCTCCGTGTCGATCCAGCGGCGAACCAAAGGAAACTTGTCCGCGTCCTGGGCTGCGTCGAACTGGTCCAGGTACGAGGTCGGTCTTGGGGTTGCTAGTGCGTTCATGTGGTCCTCCTTCTGGTGCTACTGGGCATTGCGCAGCGCAGTCCTTACCACGCGAGTAACATTGCTACAAGCTCTTGAGATACTCCAGCAAATCCAATCGCTTTTCTTTGTCCAACTCTGTCCCGTATGTATGACCGGCATTGCTATTGGCTCGATGGCTGGTGTCAAAAGTGAAGCCGTTGTAGCCGCTGCTTTTCAGGCCGACTTTCTCCGGGTCAAACTCGCGGGATCCAACCTGGAATCGATCGGGACGATATTCGCCGTTGGCGGGATCCTTGGGGCCTCGCTTTGGCAGCAAGAGAGCGTAGAGCGTTGGCACAGAACCGTTGTGCAGGTAGGGCGCCGTCGCCCAGATTCCGTTGAGTGAACGTGCCTTGTAGGAAAGCAAGGACGCGTAAGGATCGACCGTTGTGTCCGGATCGTAGTTTCCGTTCTTAAGCGAAGGCTTGATGTCATTGCTCAATAACGCAGCCACCAAATCGTAGACCCAGTCGTATCCACGTTGCACAAAATTCTTGGCTTCCGGAGTCGCGACTACGCTAAGCGTGGCCTTGGTCAACAGTGCAGCGACCGGCGCTTTCTCATCAATAAGAACGTCGCCGGGGCCGGCAGTCACATACTGATTTCGGAGAATGCCGCTGAATCCCTTGTAGGTGGCCGCGTTATGGGCCATTTGTGGGTCAGTGCCAATGTCGGCGAGTCTGGATATGTGTGCAACCACACGGCGCGTGGGGTCATCACGTTTGATTCTGGTATGGCAGCTTTCGCAGTAAGTAGTAAACAACCGCTCGCCGCGCACTTTTCGTGCCTGGTTGATGGGCGGCAAGATATCCTCAGGCCATTGTGGCGACAGCAGACGCTTCAGCCGATTTTCGATGAGCCGCAGGTTGTGCACTTTGAGCGAAGAAGCGAAGCTGATGTGGGTGGCCCGGATGCCCTGGCCGCTGAGGAACGAGGAAAGCGAGGTTCCCGGTTCTTCCGCCCAATCTAAAGTGCCAAACACGCCAATGACCTCGCCCGCGTTGCGACCGATCGGCCCGAGGCCCGCATTCGCTGCTAGACCGTCCCATTGCACGTAATCGTGCTGGGGAATGTCCCATAAAAAAGGGTAACTGACCGGTGCATCGGGGGAGTTGAAAATCTTTATTTTTATCTTTATTAGAGCCTTGGCAGGCAATACCTGCGAGAGCCGCAGGACCAGATGGTCGCGCTGGTTGTCGCTCAGGACACCCCCCGGCTTCTGCTGCTGCACAATCAAATTCACATCGGACTGTGTCAGCGTGCCGTCCTGCACCAAATCCTGCACCGCCAGATCGAGCTGTGCCTTGAGTTCCTTTTGAGTAATGACGTGTTCCAGAACCCGGTTGAAAATGCGTCCGAACGCGTCTAAGCGCGAATACCCGTACGGAGTTTCGCTATGGTTGATCACTTCGTACATAGAGAGGCGCTGGGCGTACTTCTGCAGGTCTTTGACGACGGCGTCCTCTGAACCGTAGTGGCCGCGATCCATTACGTTCTTAACAAACCGCGAGTGAACGGCTGGATTGTTCTGGGCATCGCCTATGGCTTTTGAGAGAGCTTGCAAGAATGAATCCATGTCGCTCCCGGCCGGACCACCATCGATGCGGATGCCAACGCCCTTATAGTTCACCTGCCCCGTGTGACACGCGGCACAAGTGAAACCGAGATAGTCGCTGCCCTTGTAGCTGTCTTTCACGAAACCGACCGGCAATCCGTCTGGGTTGCTTATCGTGGCCTTTTGCGGGAGGTAGTGGTAATAGTTCAGGTTATCGTTGGAGCGGAAAGGTTCGGAGCTGCCTGATTTTTCGAGCGCCATGAAGAAATCGTAAGGCAGCAGATCCGAGCCTTGCGTGGTGTTGTAGAACCACATGCTGTCCGCGGGCTTCCATCCCTGCCACAAGTACCTTACGGTTGAGAACTGGTCCCCGAATTGGTCGGGCGCGACTGTGGCAGCACCCCGCTGAAACTCCCAGCCTTGACCCTTGAAGCGATCAAAATAGGAGTTGGAACCGACATCCCAGAACTGATACATCTTGGAGATGGCTGTGACGACAACCATGATCAGCGTCAGAAATAGGAGCAGGAAAATCGCGTGCTTCCAGTGTCTGCGTAATGAATCCGAGAAGCGACTCATGCTAGCTCCCAAAGCCGTCAGCGACGTCCGCACTTAGTGTGGGACGAACTACACACAATTTCCTGGGGAAGCCGGCGAGAAGAAGCCCCCTTCGGAAGCGAAACTCAGTGCGAGTTGCGCTCTTCCGTTCGCCGATTGGCATCACGTTATTCCCAGAATGTCAGAAAGTCAACAGCGGTTTCCAATTCTTGGCTGATCGCAGTTTAGCTACGAGACAGGAATTGTTTGTAGCGGTAATTTGACTCGCGTGGGCGCTTGTTGAACAGCATGTCGAAGGCATCTTTCGATCGCAAATTTTGGTTCAGCGATACCTACGTCCGTACGTCAGCGGGCTGGAAATATGTGTTTGGCCAATCTTCGCTGCCATTGGCGGACACGGCTGCTGCGCTTAGCGTTTCCCCCACCGCAGCCGGTTTGGAAAGGGACGGGCAGCAAGATTTCGACTTCGAGATTGGTGCTTGGAAATCCCATATATCGCGCCGACTGCATCCCTTGACGGGCTCGACTACCTGGGTCGAGATGGAGGCCACGGTTGTCGTCAGGAAGGTGTGGGACGGCCGCGCCAATCTGATGGAACTCGAAGCCGACACCCCAACCGGTCACTTAAAAGAATTGAACCTGCGCCTCTACAATCCCCTCTACTGCATCGTGTGCCGGGAGCCGCAGTTGGAACGGGCATCAATGGCAGCGGAGGAAATCTGAATATCAATCCCATCGTTGGAGCTTCAATTTTGCCACCAGCAACGACGGTACGATCGCGCCGCCCATGATCGGCGAGTTCAAAAATGGCCGTAGCGATTTTACCGCTGCGTGCATTTCCGTAAGATCTTATAAAACTAGCAGCGCCCCCGTATCCCGCCCAAGAATGCTGCCACGCGTAGCCGGGGCTACGGCCCGCTGCAGCCTGACAAGAATACTCAGTATGGAATGGCGACAAATGCCGACGTCACGCCCGTCTTCGAGTTGGTCGCCCCCCCAACAATGACTCCGTAATCGTCCACATCATTGGCATATAGCAGGGTCAGTGAAGGATGCCCAATCATCAGGGCGTTGAGATCGGTCATAAATCCATCCTTGTAGATAAACGCATGACTCGCGCCGGTTGACAGGTTAAGCGCTTGCCCGACAATCAGGCCATGACTATTGATGGCGTAAGCGATGCTATTCGGGAATGAATCTAGCGTTCCGAGATTCACCATTCCTGTGCTTTGGCTCCAATAAAACGCGATTGGATTAAACGGCGCATTCTGGTCCCCGGAAGGATTGCCAAATCCCACAACTTCACCTTTGCTATTCATGCTGTTTGGCGTGTTCCACGCCTCTCCACCCAGATTGCCCATATCGATTGGAGCGCTGTTTTGGTCCGGCCAAAACACGGCATGGATGGCGCTGGCTCCTCCCACGGCGTTTGAGCAGATACCCGAGATTCCGGCTAGCTGACCATTATCATTGAAGGCGTTTACAGTGCCGTCCGAGTCCCCTGGATACACCTGCAACGCAGTAATCTTCGCCGTGTGCACGTCGTAGACGTATGGGAGAAACTGCAAGACTTGCGGCGGATTGCAGGTCGGGTCTTCGTAGGACGTTTCCGCCCACCCGATGACTTGACCCTTGTTGTTGATCCCGGTCGCGAAGCCGTTGTCGCCCCCCAATGTCGGCAAAGCACTCATGAAGCCGCCAGGTTGCCAGAGAAAGCCGAGGCAAGTATGCCCGCTGGGCGGAATGAAACCTGCCGCGACGCAACTAAAAACCTCTCCGTGCGGCTGGGCAATCGAAGTATCGGAAATGCCGACGATCAATCCCTGGTTGTTCTTGACGCTCTCCCAGGGAACAGAACTGTTCGTCCCTCCCGGCAGGATGCCAAGCTTGAGCATCCTACCCTCGATCCATGCCGCGGCCTCGGTTGTGTTCGCGGGAGTAGCGGCGAAGCCCATCGCCCAACCCAGGTCATTGATCGCGTTCGCTCCACTCGCGGTTCCTCCGAGTGTGTTGGGTAGAGTGAACACCCGATAATTTGACAACTGCCTGGCCCCTGGCGCTTTTTGTGAGGCAACTCGAACTGGGAACGTCAGGGCAGCGAATACAGCCATTGCGGTGATACAAGTAAATATTTTGACCTTTGGTTGCATGTTGCCTCCATTCTGGGTTCACTTCTGAAAGCCGAACACTGCAGGTATGCATTTCGTCCTCGCTGAGTTCAAACCACGTAGTGCGGGCCCAACTATAGCGAAATAGATAACAATGGATTGGACGTTCGCGGACGTTGATCGCGAAGAATGGACATTTGCGGACCTTGTTGCAAAGATCGCCGAGCATTTGGATCGCGGTCCGAAAACGTCCAGTATGTCGGGCGGAGTCGGGTACCATAAGATTCGTGAAGGTTATGAATCTGGATTGGCAGGTATGCTCGCGGGCCAGACTGTCACGTGATGCACGATTTGATGGCAAGTTTTTTATCGCCGTGCTTAGTACCAGGATTTACTGTCGCCCCATTTGCCCGGCGCGCACCTGTAACGAGAGCAACGTCCGCTATTATCCAAGCGCCGCGTCGGCAGCAGAGGCGGGTTTTCGCCCTTGTCTCCGCTGCCGGCCAGAGAGTTCACCTGGAACTCCAGCATGGCTCGGGACTTCAAGCACAGTTTCGCGAGCACTGCGTCTGATCGGTGAAAGTGGGCTGGAGGACGGGGGCGTCGAGGTCCTTGCCGAACGCCTTGGGGTTGGTTCACGCCACCTTCGCCGATTGTTCTTGCGCCACCTGGGGGCAACGCCGATTGCAGTGGCACAGACGCGCCGCATCCACTTCGCGAAGAAACTCATCGACGAAACCAGGCTGCCCATGAGCGAGATTGCACTGGCTGCCGGCTTCGGGTGCGTGCGGCGCTTTAACGCGGGCATCCGCAAGGTTTATCATCGGACCCCGACTCAACTCCGGCGCCTGGCGCGGCAAAAGAACATGCAGCCAGGTGGCCACTACCTCTTTAAGTTACATTTTCGGCCACCCTATCACTGGGAAGGAATGCTGTCGTTTCTGATGGCGCGCGCCACGCCCGGCGTGGAGGTGGTTGAAGACGGAAAGTATCGACGCACCATTTCCCTGAATGGCCGCGACGGCTATTTTGAAGTTTCGTTCGACGCAGGCCATGACGCGCTGATGGTGCGGATTGAATTTGCCGACCCCCACTCGCTCTTCTTAATTATCGAACGAATCCGCAAGATGTTTGACCTGGGTGCGGACTGGGCAGCCATTGTACAGAGTCTGAGAAGCGATTCAACGTTAGCTGGCAGCGTCGAGGCCGATCCAGGGCTCCGTGTGCCCGGCTGCTGGGATGGTTTCGAACTTGCGGTGCGGGCGATTCTCGGCCAGCAGATTACCGTTAAGGGCGCAACTGCAATGGCCGGCCGGATGGCAAACAGTTTCGGGAAACCGTTCTTCGGGGCGGGTGGACTCACACATCTCTTTCCTCCGGCTGAAGTTCTCGCGGATGCCAAGCTCGTTGACATCGGTTTGACTGGGGCTCGGGCCGAAACTATTCGAGCGCTCGCCCGCGCGGTTCGCGATGGCAAGATCAACTTTGAGGGAGTGGTTGACTCCGACGCGTTTCTGAACCGACTGTGCCAAATTCCCGGCATTGGGAAATGGACGGCACAGTACGTGGCGATGCGGGCGCTCGGCGAGCCCGATGCCTTTCCTTCCAGCGATCTAGGACTCCTGCGCGCCATGGCTCTGGAAACTCCTCGTGAACTGGAGCAACATGCCGAAGTCTGGAGGCCCTGGCGCTCTTACGCCGCAATGTATCTCTGGAGAATGGGTGTCCAACGCTTGCCTGGTGCGAGCAAATCGGTTTCTCGTAAGGTTCGCCAGGAGAACGTTGAAAGGACCGGTTCACACCAACATTTCTCAATGGTTGGATGACGGGGAAAGCCGTAATTTATTTCCAGGCCAGAAGTCGCGGTGCGAGTCTTCCCGTTTGTGTATTTAGCGACTACTACGATCGAAGATCTGAATCGCCCATGATCATAGCGCTAGCCGGAAGAAGAGTCGATGGTGTCGACGCGAAACAAGATCGGTTCCCAGCCAGGAATGTCGAAATAGTCCGGGAACGGATTCGTATCGTCCTACAGAATCACGGTGCCACGGTGTTGGTCAGTTCCGCGGCGTGCGGAGCTGACCTGCTTGCTCTATCGGAGGCCGGCCGTCTAGGACTGCGTCGCAGAATCGTATTACCGTTTGCGCGCGAGAAATTCCGAGCCACCTCCGTGACGGACCGACCGGGCGACTGGGGTCCCCTGTACGACAGGGTTCTCGCCGAGGTCGAGAGGAAAGGAGATTTGCTAGTCATTCAACTGAAATCAGGAGACGCAGCCTATGCCGATGCGAACCGTGTGATCGTCGAGGAGGCTCTGTCGCTCGGCCTGAAACTCCAACAGTCGGTTACCGCAGTAATGGTTTGGGACGGAAGATCTCGCGGCGAAGGCGACCTCACCGAGGAGTTTGGAGTCTATGCTGGAAACAAGGGTGTTCCTGTCATTGACGTGACGACTGGATCCGGAACTCACTAAACCCGGCTGCATCGCACTGGCGAATAGCTGGCCTCCGCCCAACGAGTTCGTGCCGCTCACCAATGATCCGGATGGCTGGTCCCTCTCGTCGCTCTATTGGGTTCTTCTCAGCAACGGTGGGGTGACACTACGGACCGCTTACCGTAGCATTTCCCTACACGTACGAGTCCGCCGAACTCAAGAAGGACATCGACGCGTCCACGTTCACCATCAATCTTCAGGACGGTCCGTACAGAAAAGGCCTTCCCATACAACAAGCACTTGAAATCCTGAAACAGAGATCGGGAACACAATTTGACCCGCTGGTCATCGAGGTGTTTATGCAATTGACCTCGGCTGATGAGTTAGTGAGCTACTGATTGGGACCAAGAATATAGCGGCTATCCGGCAACCGGCCAATTCTGTCGCGGCCATCCGGAGCACCAAAGGTACAACTGCATAGACGGCATTACTCAAGTTAAGAAGCCTCCATGCCGACTATTTCAATGACAGCATACTGGCGCAAGCAAGAAAAGAACGTCGTCTGCAGCCCCGTTCTCTAGTCTGTTGTCGAAACGGCCAGCCACTTTCTAGCCGAGGAGTGAGCGTGAATTCCACCACCAAGCTTTCACCAGAGCTTGCGACCACAAGCATCGGTTCGGCGGATGGTCTGCCAGGATATGCGCTGCTGTTCAAGTCTATGGTCGAGTGTTCTGCGATAGGTATGCTGGTTTTGAAGGGTAATGGCCAATGTGTTTGGGTCAACTCCGCCTTCTGCGAATTGATTGGCTATACCGCCGAAGAAGTACTGGCCAGCACTTCGCCAGATATCACCCATCCCGACGACGTCGCGGCAAGTGGGGAAGCGCTGCGACGGTTGATTTCCGGTGAAACAAAGAGCTGCCAGATAGAGAAGCGATATATCCACAAGACCGGCCGAATCGTGTGGGTGCTGCTGACGGCGACGCCGATCCCGCGGACGGATCAACTGCAGCCTGACTTGGCCGTGGGGTTGATCCAGGACATCAGCGTTCGTAAGGCGGCGGAAGAGGCTCTGCAGCGAAGCGACGCCCTGTTTCGGACTATCGCCGAAAATGCCGGCGACCTGATTTTGATCATTGATTACCCCGGGTTGAAGACGCTTTACGTCAGCCCTGCGTATCAGAAGCTTCTGGGCTATTCAGTCGAGGAACTTCAGGATCACAACTCCCTGGCCGTGGTGCACCCTGACGACCTGCCACTCATACGCCAGGCAACCGAGGATATGGTTCACAAGGGAACGAATGGCGTCATCGTGGAACTGCGTTACCGTCACAAGAACGGCGAATGGCAACATGTGGAAGCTCATGGCTGTGCCGCGCGCAACAGTTGCGGCGACCTTGAACGCATCGTCGTAATCTCCCGCATCGTTGACGATCGAGTCCTTGCCCAACAAAAGCTAAAAGACCGGGAAGAGAAACTGCAACTCCTGCTCGACTCCACCGCAGAGCCTATTTATGGGCTGGATATAAACGGCAATTGCACGTTCTGCAATCGGGCTTTCTTGCGCACGCTCGGCTACAACGATGCCAGCGAACTGTCGGGAAAAAACATGCACCAAGTCATCCACCACAGCCGGGCCGATGGATCCAACTACCCGGCAGCAGAATGCCGCGTCCTTGAGGCTTTCCGGAAGGGCTCCGAGACTCACGTGGACGACGAAGTCGTGTGGCGAGCCGACGGCACCTGCCTTCCCGTCGAATACTGGTCTCATCCGGTGAAGCATGAGGGCAAGACCGTCGGTTGTGTGGTGACGTTTGTCGATATCACCGAGAGAAAAGTGGCCCAGGACGCGCTGCGCCGAGCGCATGAAGAAGCGGAGCTATTCATCAACTCGGTGCCGTCGATTCTTATTGGGATCAGCCGGGATTCGCGGATTAAACGCTGGAACCTGGCAGCTGCGAAGGTGTTTGGTCTTGCCAAGGCCGACGTTGCGGGAAAACCCTTGGCGGAGTGCGGCATTCATTGGGTGCGCTCGGATATCCAAGTTGAGATTGGTTCCTGGTGTGCTGGCGAGGAATCGCGGCGGGTTGAGGCGCTCCCGTTTGTAGTCGATGGCGAGACTCGGTTCCTGGGCCTTACCTTGAATTGGATTAGTGCGCCCGAAGAAGGAATCGATGAGTTGCTGATTATCGGCTCTGATGTCACTGACCGCGAAATTCTGGGACAACAATTGCGGCAGGCGCAGAAACTGGAGGCGATTGGCCAGTTGGCCGCCGGAATTGCCCACGAAATTAATACTCCCACGCAGTACGTAGGCGATAACACGCGATTCCTCGGGGAATCGTGGCCATCGTTCCAGGCCCTGCTTGCGATTACCCGAGAAATGAGGCAAGAAGCCTCACGCGGGCCAATTTGCTCCGACACGTTGCAGCGCTTCGACGCTCTGGCTCAAACCGCCGACTTTGACTACCTGCAGACCGAGATCCCGCGTGCCATCGAACAGTCCCTGGAAGGTACCCAGAGGGTGGCCATGATCGTACGAGCGATGAAGGAGTTTTCCCATCCTGGAGGAGAAGAGAAGCGGTCGATTGACATCAACAAGGCAATCGAGACGACCATCACCGTGGCACGCAACGAGTGGAAGTATGTAGCCGAAATGGAAACCCACTTTGCCCTCGATTTGCCTTTGGTGCTCTGCCACGCGGGTGAGTTCAACCAGGTGATTCTCAACCTCCTCGTCAACGCGGCGCAGGCTATTGCGCAAGCCGTTGGAGACGGTTCTCAGCGAAAAGGAAAGATTGTGGTCTCAACCAGCCATGACGAAGGCTGGGCCGAGATCTCTATTTCTGATACCGGGGCGGGAATACCCGAGGCGGTGCGCTCGCGGGTGTTTGAGCCGTTTTTCACCACCAAACCCGTGGGCAAGGGAACCGGACAAGGATTGGCCCTGGCCCACACGGCCATCGTCCGGCGCCACGGCGGAAAGATATGGTTCGACTCCGAAGTGGGAAAGGGAACCACGTTTTACATTCGGATGCCATTGCAGTCGTCGGAAGCGTGATTATGGCCAAACGAATTTTATTTGTGGATGACGAACCCATGCTGCTCAGCGGGTTACAGCGCAGCCTGCGCCTCATGCGCTCGGAATGGGAGATGGTTTTCGCGCCGGGGGGCAATGAAGCCCTGGCAGCCATGGACCAGCAGGCGTTTGACATTATCGTGACGGACATGCGCATGCCAGGAATGGACGGAGCGCAGCTGCTCGAAGAAGTACAGAAGCGGTCACCGCAAACCCTGCGCATGGTGCTATCGGGGCAATCGGATCGGGAGACCATTCTGCGCTCGGTCAATCCGGCTCATCAGTTTATTTCCAAACCTTGCGAACCTGAAGAGCTGAAGTCCAGGCTCATCCGCGCCTTCGCCTTAAAAGATCTTTTGCAAAACCCGGGTCTGCGGGGATTGGTCACCACGCTCGATAATCTGCCCAGCCTGCCGCACGTTTACCTGCAACTGAACCAGGAGTTGCGCCGTCCGGAACCCGAGCTACATAAGATCGACGAACTGATTGGCGCCGACATGGCCATGACCGCGAAGGTCCTGAAGCTGGTGAATTCGGCTTTCTTTTGCTTGCCCTGCGAGGTCTCTCGCGCCTCGCACGCGGTCAAACTGCTGGGCCTGGACACGCTGCGGGCTCTGGTACTCACGGCGCATGTGTTCGAGCAATTTGAAAGCCGTGTGCTGACGGCGGAGGATGTACAACAGATTTCGGACCACTCTCTGGCAGTCAGCAATAGTGCCAGGAAGATTGCGCTTTTCGAGCACGCCGATCAGCGCACGCAGGATGAGTCTTTCACCGCTGGCATGTTGCATGATGCCGGTAAGCTCATCCTCGCTTCCACCCTGGGGGAGCAGTACGGAAAGGTACTCGAGTACAGCGCCAAGGCCGACGTCGGGCTTTATGCAGCAGAGCGTGAAGTGCTCGGCTGCAACCATGGCCAGATCGCAGCTTACTTGTTCGGCGTGTGGGGGCTGCCGGGCACGATTGTTGAAGCGGTTGCCTGGCACCACGAACCTGCCGAAAGCTTGAGCGTGAAGTTTTCGGCGCTGGCCGCGGTGCATGTCGCCAGCATCTATCAGGAAGAAAAAAGCAACTCGCGGCTGCGGGACCGCACTCCGATCGATTCCGCCTTTTTGGCCGCAATCGGTTGTGCGGAACGAGAAACGCTGTGGCGAAACAAGCTCGATGCAGACGGGCAATTAACGAAGGAGTGATCATGAGTAAAAAAATCCTTTTCGTGGATGATGAGCCGGGAGTTCTCGACGGATACCGCCGTCTCCTGCACAAGGAGTTTTCGGTGGACACTGCGGTCAGTGCCCGCGAGGGGCTCGCTGCGATCGCCGCTGCACACGACGATGCCTACGCCGTGATTGTTTCCGATATGCGCATGCCGGAGATGGACGGAGTGCAGTTCCTGTCTCGCGTGCGGACAATTTCCGTGGACTCGGTGAGAATCGCGTTGACCGGCTACGCTGACATCCAAACCGCGAGCAACGCGGTGAACGAAGGCGCGATTTTCCGTTTTCTTATCAAGCCCTGTGAGAAGGACGTTCTGGCCAAGGCGTTAACTGAGGGATTGGTGCAGCATGGTCTGGTGGTCGCGGAAAAGGAGTTACTGGAGAAAACCTTGAGGGGCAGCGTGAAGGTCTTGACTGAAGTGCTCAGCCTGGTGAATCCGGCAGCTTTCAGTCGCGGAGTTCGGGTCGGGAAATACGTTCAACACATCGTGAAAGAACTTCAGTTGAACACGCCTTGGCAATTCGAAGTTGCGGGCATGATGTCTCAGCTAGGATGCGTCACGCTTGATACCCAGACGATTGAAGCGGTTTACGCAGGCAAGAGACTCTCGCCTGAGGAACAGGCCCGCTATGACACTCATGCCGGCGTGGCCGCCCAGTTGTTGTCGAACATTCCCAGACTCGAAGCCGTGGCCCACATGATCGCGCAGCAGGATACAGCTCCGCCCTATTCCCCCACCGGAGTCGATCTCAAGCAGGATCCGGTTGCTTTGGGAGCGCAGATCCTTAAGGTTGCGATTGCCTATGATCAATTGCTGAGTGGAGGAGTTGGCCATAAGGAATCACTGAGCCGGCTCTTATCCTGCTCCGAGCAATTCGCCGACCTGGTAGTGAATGCTCTGGCCAACCTCGAACTCGACACTCAGCGCATGGAAGCCAGGAAGTGCCAGATTTCAGAACTGGAATGCGACATGGTTCTTCAGGAGGACGTCCGCACAGCCACTGGCATGCTGCTGATTGCGAAAGGAACACAGATTAGCTATGCCCTATTGGCTCGGCTGCGAAACTTCTTGCGGCGGGACCCGATCTCGGGCACCGTTCTGGTGCATGTCCCTCGCCGGGCATCAGCTAGCCAGGCGATCGTCCCCAAAGCCAATGAGGCCGTCGCCGGAATCTCAAGTAAGTCTTAGAAACCATCGACGAGATTTTCGGCGATTCAGCCCGCTGCATCGGCCGCCTTCTGAAACGACAGTCAAGAAATCGACGAGAAAGAGGAACACCATGGCTGAAAAGATTCTCCTAGTGGACGACGACAACAGCATTCTTGAAGGGTATCGGCGCAGTCTGAGCCGCGAGTTTCCGATGGAGATCGCCCTGGGCGGCGAGCAAGCCCTGAAAATCGCTGCCGACAGCGGCCCCTTTGCGGTTGTGGTTTCGGACATGCGAATGCCGGCGATGGATGGCATTCAGCTTTTGAGCAAAATCAAGGCCCTGTCACCCGATACCATCCGCGTCATGCTTACCGGAAATGCCGACATGGAAACTGCCATCAACGCCATCAATGAAGGCAGCATCTTCCGCTTTCTCAACAAGCCCTGCAGCAAGGAAGTCATGGCGAAAACCCTGACTGCGGCGCTGGTGCAGTACCGCCTGGTCAACGCCGAAAAGCAACTCCTGGAACAAACCCTGAGCGGCAGCATGCAAGTGCTGACCGAAGTGCTCAGCCTGGTCAATCCCACGGCCTTTAGCCGCGCCGAGCGAGCACGCCGCTACATCCACCACATCGTCATCGCGATGAATCTGGGGAACCCCTGGCAATACGAAGTCGCTGCCATGATGTCCCAACTGGGTTGCGTCACCCTGGCCCCGGAAACGGTGCAGGCCGTGTTCAACGACGAGCCGCTCTCGCCCACCGAGCAGGCTCAATACGATGCGCATCCACACGTGGCCTATGATCTGCTTTCGAAAATCCCACGCCTGGAGTCCATCGCGTGGATGATCGAACATCAAACCAAGCCACTGCCCGAGGCCGGCGCCGGCGACTTCGAGACGGCGGACATGCGGCGGGGAGCGGGAATCCTCCGCCTGATCCTGGCTTATGAAAAACTCATACACAAAGGCGTGTCGCGAAACGAAGCTGCCCACACTCTGGCTCTGCAAAACAAGAACTTCAGCCCGGAGTTCTTCCGTGCCCTGGTGGAGTTGGATCCGAACGCCGAAGAAGGCGAAATAAAGAAGTGCCGAATCGAACTACTGAAACCCGGCATGATTGTTCAGCAAGAAATCCGGACTAGCGAGGGCGTGCTCCTGATTTCCAAAGGTCAAGAGGTCACGCCGCCGCTTATACTGAAGCTCAAGAACCTCCACGCAAGGCACGTAGTGGGCGGGGACATGACTATCTCCATGCCCACCACCACGCTCGCTTTCGTGAAAGGCGCTTCGTAGGCGACCGCTATACAGTTTGTTTGTTGCGTGTTCTCTGCTCTGTAGTCTAGCCAGTGCCGCGCCTTCTATCACTCTCTCCAAGAAATCTAGACCGGGGACAGCCGGATTCTGGTTTCGGGTCTCGGCACAGCGAGGACGTGATTCGCTTCGTCACGATCGCCGGCAAGAAAAAAGAAAACTTGACGCGCAACCGAAAACTCATTTGAATCGCTGACTAAGACGTCCGCTTTGTTGAATTGCGGCACGCGCGCACTCTTCACTTTTCACTTTCTACGAGAGACCACCACCTCCGAACATTGCACACATTGACTCGCATGGTCTAAGTCGAGTTCCTCAACTTTTCAATTGGAATTCCTCAAGTTAGCCCGTATGTTGGGCAATGAAACGTTCTGCGCCCCAGCGTCACTAACTGTACGGACGGTTTTTAGAAACTGAAGTTTCCGCCGCTGTCCACTCTCTGACCTCCCCCTCAGAAAAATCAAAAAACTAAAAACTTAAGGAGAATAGTTGTGAAAACTGTAGTCAGCATGACCCGAACCATCCAACACCACGTCCTGTTCAGCCTCACGATGTTGCTGTTCACGAGCGGTATGTTAAACGCGCAAGGAAATAGCCACGCCAGCCAGGCCGCCATGGAACACCCCAGTTGGGTGCAGATTCCAGGTGAGTTGATCCGCCCCGATTGCGTGCACGAAATTCCCAATGGCGCAAAGGTCGAGATGAAGAAAAACGGCCAGGCCACTGGCGACGTAACTCTAAACGGCGCTGTCATCGCCCACTACGATGCCTGTCCCGAAGCTGCTGTCAGCACGCGTCACCAGCAGAGCACCCAGCGGACGACCACCAAGGGCCAGGGCCAGGCTCCGTACGTCAATGGCTGGGTCGAAGCCTCTCAATGGGATGTGTCGCTGGGCTCCGGCGATAACATCGATCTTATGGACGGTTTTTGGTACGTCCCGTCGAATCCTTCGAAGAACGGGGGTCTGGTTTATCTGTTCAATGGCATCGAGCCTACGACCGAGAATTGGATCCTGCAACCCGTGCTTCAGTATGGCGTGGGCTACGCCGGCGGTGGCAATTACTGGGCAATTGCCAGCTGGCTGGTCGGTCCCAATTACGTTTTCCATAGTCCCCTGGAGACGGTTAACCCAGGTAACTTAATTTTCGGCTATACCGAGATCACCGGCCAGTCTGGAAGCACTCAGGACTGGCGGGTAGAAGCGTACGACGAGAGCACTGGCGCTTATTCCTGGATTACAGTCGGCTTTTCGGGGCTGCAATGGAATTGGGCGTTCTCCGGCGTGCTCGAGGCATACAACATCGGCTCGTGCTCGCAGTTGCCCTCAAACGGCTATGCCTACTTCGAGGACAGCTCGGTTTACCACGGGTTCCCTTACTACGATTACATTTCCCCGCAGGGATGGTATGGAGCGATCTATTCGACCGGAGGCCTAAACTGCGGCTTCGGTGTTTACGCCGGAAACACGACAGTCCTCTACTTCTGAACGTCTGAATCGTTTCCTGTCCAGCCCGGCGCAGCACCCGCTGCTTCCGGGCTGGGCTTTCATCGGCGAAGCAAGGCTTCGGAGAAAATACACCATGGAGTGAATCGGAGAGCGTTATAGCAATTGCCGATCTGCGCCGCCGCTCGGGGAAGGCCAACCCCCCAATCTCGCCTGGCATCTGATGCTGTGTTCAATTCCACTTCAGTCAGCGGCTCAGAGCAAGAAGATGGAGTGAAAAAGATATGACACGCTACGTCCAACTCGTTGTTTGCATAATTGCCATGTTATGCACAGGAGTGGCAGTCGCTCAGCACACATCCACACAACTCGACCCCAATGTTCAAGCCAGCTCACCGGCCGCATTCGTCTATGTATCCAGCAGTCCCAGCAACAACCGTTACCAGATCAACGCATTCTCCGCGGCCTCCGATGGCAAGCTCACGCCGGTGTCAGGTTCGCCTTTCTCAGCCAACGTGCAGAACATGGCAGTCAACGACCAGTACCTGTTCGGTACGAACGGGGTGGACATCTATTCATTCTCCATCGCAGCCGATGGCGCCCTCGAAAAGGTCGCATCCATCAACGCCCAAAAGTTCAACGGAGACAACTGCGGTGGACCCACTGCCCTCTTCCTCGACCGCACCGGCACAACCTTGTATGACGAAGACTTCTACGGAAATATTTGCGCCAACAATACCTATCAATCTTTTGGCATTGAGCGTTCCACCGGCGAACTGAACTATCTTGGAGCCAGTGATCCAAGCGTGGTGTTCAATGTGCCGCTGAGCTTCATCGGCAATAATGTGTATGCATACGGATCTTCGTCTCGTGAATATAATTCCTGGATCTTTGGGTTCAAGCGGAATAGCGACCAAACCCTGACCGATTTGAACCTCAATCCACCCCTACCGGTTTCGAAGAAGGGGGACTTCTACGTTACGTACGGCGCCGCCGCCGACCCAACCAATCATGTGGCGATCTCCGTCGCGCCTCACAATGGAAACTCCTGGCAACAGGACGGCCCGCCGCAGCTAGCGACTTATACCGCTGATAGCTCGGGGAACCTGACCACGAAAAGTACCTTTTCAAACATGCCGGCCACTGCCGTCAAGTACCTTGCGGATGTTCGCATGTCTCCATTGGGCAAACTCCTTGCCGTCTCCGGCATGAAAGGTTTGCAGATATTCCGCTTCAACGGCGGCAATCCGATCACGCACTTTACCGGCCTGCTCACCAAGGTCGAAGTGGATCAAATGTTCTGGGACAACGACAATCACCTCTATGCCATCAGCCGCTCTTCCGGCAAACTCTTCGTATTTATCGTCACGCCGACCAGCGTCAGCCAAGCGCCGGGTTCGCCGTACACCATCACTAATCCGCAGAACATAATCGTTCTACCCAAGACGTAGTCGTTGAGTGAGGAGCGGGTCTGGCCCACCCTTTCTTGTTAATTGTGAAATCAATAGCGAAGGCCATGGTCCCTATCATTCCGAGCGAAGTCGAGGAACCGGCCGTTTGGCCGTGACAGGCGAAAGCTGGTTTCTCGACTCCGCTCGAATGATAAAGAGAAAATTGAGTGTCACTATCTTCGCCGCTCGTCTTCCGAAAACTGTGGGTCATCCCGTAGATTAAGTAGGGCCACGTGCCAACCCCGCACCAACTATTCGCCTCAAAAAGATCTGCAGGTCAGCCGAATGCCGCAGGTGATCGCTCCAAAGTCGTCCAAGAACAAACAGAAATTTATACTGGGTGCCGCGCTCATAACGGCGGTCATTGTTCTTGGCGGCATTATTTTCCTGGCTCGGTACTGGCCATTCAGTCGGGCGGCGGTGCTCAAGCAATTGGAAGACGCGAGTCTGAGCCGGGTGGATGCCGGCGCCTTTCACGCTACGTATTTCCCCCGCCCAGGCTGCGTCCTCGAACGCGTCAAGTTTCAGCACAATCCACAACCCGGGACTCCGCCGTTAATTACAGTCGAGAAGCTGAGAATTGAGGGGAGTTTTTCTGGCCTGTTCTCCAAGCACGTCAAGCGCATTCGCGCGGAAGGTATGCACATCCTGACACCTCCTCGCGGTACGGGCGAGCAGTTTCAAGCACCGCAGAGATCGACCGTCGTAATTGATGAGTTAATCGCTGACGGCGCAATTCTCGAAGTTTCGCGCAAAACTGCCGAGCCCTTAAAATTTTCCTTCCGTAACTTTGATCTCAGCAATATTGGCAGCAATGGCCCGGCGTTGTTTCGCGCCACATTTTCAAACCCAGAGCCGCCAGGGGAAATAACAACCACGGGCAAGTTTGGCCCTTGGAACGCCGGTGATGTAAGCAAAACTGCAGTGTCGGGGGACTATCAATTTCAACAGGCAGATTTGGGTGTCTTCGACGGCATTGCGGGGCTGCTCTCTTCTTCTGGTAAGTTCTCCGGCGTGCTCGATCACATTGAGGTTCAGGGAAGTACCGACACGCCACGTTTCGCCGTCACTTCGAGTTCCCATCAAGTGCAGCTGCGAACTCAGTTCCAAGCAGAGGTAAACGGCGACAATGGAGACACACTCCTGCAGCAAGTGACTGCCACTTTCTGGAAAACGACTGTCTTGTCCAACGGAAGCGTGGAAGGAAAAACCGGACAACCAGGCAAGACCATCGCTATTGAACTAGCGTCAAAGGATGGGCGAATCCAGGACATTCTGCTGTTGTTTACTCAGTCGCCTCGAGCTCCGATGTCGGGCCTTACGAGCTTCCGCGCCAAGGTTAAGATTCCGCCCGGAGAGCGGCGCTTTCTCGAAAAAGTTGACTTACAGGGGGACTTCGGAATAAACGCCGGCACATTTACAAGCTCGACCACGCAAGAGGGCGTGAATCATATGAGTGAGGGAGCCCTCTTTGGTGAACAAGAGCATCACAAGATCGATAAGAACGACAAGAACGAAGAAGATTCTGGAACCGTGCTCTCCGACTTGAAGGGACACGTTCTTCTGAGGGATGGCAGCGCTCGATTCTCCAACCTTTCGTTTAGTGTTCCAGGCGCCTCGGCCGAAATGCAAGGCACCTACAATTTGATAACGGAAAAAATAGATCTCCACGGTACCCTGAAAACCCAATCGCAGCCATCCAACGCCACGAGTGGAGTTAAGGCGGCGATCCTGAAAATATTGAACCCTTTCTTTAAGAAAAAACCGGTTGGCTACGTGATGCCGGTAAAGATTACGGGTACATACGAGCATCCATTGTTCGGCCTGGACTTGATGGACAACGACAAAAAGTCTCACAAATAAATCTGGCGAGGCCTGGCAACCTGGAGGTTTAGTGAAGGCGGTCCGCTATTGAGTGTCTACCTTCATGGGCTTCCACCACCACTGATGGTGCTTACACTGCGACTCGAACTCCGGGTTGCAGCGGGTGTGGAAGGTCTTCTCGGCGATGGCAAGGCCCAACCCTGTGCCTGCAAACATGTCAGAGGCCCAATGATCTCGTGCCATGAAGCGCGTGAAGGTCACCGTGAAAGCCGCGCCGTAACTCAGCACCCGCGCCCAAGGCTTGGGATATTCATCGGCGAGCACTGAAGCCATCGCCCAGGTGAACATGGCGTGGCCCCCGGGGAATGAAGTGTTCAGCGCATGATGCTTGAAGAAGTCTCCGTGATTGTTGCCCTCATCGGGCCGCTGGCGGCCGGCAATCAGTTGCATCGGGGTGTAAATGAGAAAGGTATTAACCAAGGTTTCCAGTTCGAGTTCGCCCGTCTCTCTGGCATGACTATGATCATCCTTGAGTCCGTAAAGGTACATTAAAGCCGCCGAACCGGCCAATCCTCCCAGGGCGGTATCGGAAATGGCTTGATAAGTCGTGAAATTTGAGTGCGAAATGTTGTTTTCAATGTGGCGGTCGGCGGCGAGAAAAGCGCCCGTGCCGACCAGAATTACGGCGTCCCACTTGAGGTTATGCGCTTCGAACGGCCCTCGGTAGAGATGCTTCTGGTCTTGTCCAATCCGTATGATACTTCGTTTCACAAGCCCCTGCTGCTGGTCGGCGCCTGCTGAACCGCTGGGCGGCCCGTCGGGCTCCGGGCTATCTGCGTTCAGCGCCTCCAATCGAAAGTCGCCTACGCGGAAGCTGGACGCTGCAGCGGTCTGCTGAATTGCCGGTATAGCAGGCGAAATCGGAATTGTTGAAGACGATTCCTGAGAAATGGCAGCTGCAACCAGCCCAGGCACCGCCAACCCAGCCAGCGTCAATTGGAGAATTGATTTATTCAATCTCGTGTGTCTCTTGAGCGCTTCAATTCTTGAGGAAAGCGCTCCATTTGGATGCCAATTCGGGAAACAAGGTTTTTTGCGAAAATATGGGTTCGATATGACTTCCGGAGGGAACCGCACAGTTGGGATCGTAATGACCAAAGCTAACGGCATTCAAAGCGCCATGGCCAGGGTCTTTTAAAAACATAAGCTAACGCGGGCACAATGATCGATACCCCCAAAACCGTACGCCGAACGAAAAGTTGCCGCATGTCCACGATTACGGCCGTTGACATGCAGCTTTTCCGCTGATTTCGAAGGATATCCGCTCAAAGCCGACCAGTAATTGCCTGTACTAGCAAGAGCGCTCCAATGCCCACCAACCCAAGGTAGACGTACTTTAGAAAGGCCTCTCCAGGCAGCCGATGATTGATCACTCTACCGAGGAATACGGCCACTAGAATGGCTGGGAGCGAGAGCAGATAATAGTGGGTCACGGCGGGAACCCAGAGTCCGGCCAGCCAATAGCCGCCCATGCCGATGATGCTGGCGGGCAGGAAATATCCTTGCAGCGTTGCCCGGAAGTGCTGCGCTGACCACCGTCGCATGGCTCCGTAAATCACCAGGGGTGGGCCATTCATTCCATAGGCTCCGCCCATCACGCCGGCAACGAATCCACAGACTAAAAGCCACCCTCGACTGTCACATTTTAGTTCCAGCGGTGTGCGGCCTATCAAGGAGTAGGCCGAAAACGCAATGAGAATGACACCGAGCGTGCCTTTCACTATCCTTTGATGAGTGCTGGTCAGAAGCAGAACACCCAGCGGGATGCCCAGTAGCGTGGGCAACACAAGCCAACCGGCGCTGCGAAGATGGATCTTGTTCCAGTCCTGCACGACGACGATGCCGGCGATGGTAATCGACACGAGTACGGCCAGTGGGGCGGCGACATCCAGCGCAATGCAGAAGGCGAGCAGCGGAACAGCGACTAGAGCCTCGCCGAAACCGAATGCGGATCGGATCAACGTGGCGATAAATACGATCAATAAAACCTGCAGAGTCGTGGTGTCGATTATTGATCTCCGAGACGAAACGGACTCGTCATCTAGAATTTTCTCACGACCCAGAACCTGACGCAGACTCACAGTTTCAGCCACGCAAACACTGGCGAGAAACGATTCGCGTCTATCCGCCCTTTCTCCGGCTTCTCTCAGCGACCTCTGCGTTTTAAGGTTTTGCGTTTGGCGAAGTCCGCCAAATCTTGAAACGTAGGGAACGCGGAGATCCCAAGAGCAATTGAGCTTGCCACAGGTTTGCAGTATGCTCGTAAGGCTGCCGGTATGTCTTCTCTCCCCATTAAACTGGAAGTCGGTCAAACCGTAGGTGATTACGAAATCCTGTCGCTTCTCGGGCGCGGCGGCATGGGCAAGGTCTTCAAGGTCCGCAACCTTATTTCTGACCGCATTGAAGCCATGAAGGTTCTGCTGCCCGATACTGAAGGCGCTCCCGAGGTGGCAGAACGGTTCGCGAGAGAGATCAAGCTGGTAGCCACTCTGGAGCACCCCAACATTGCCTTGCTCCGTACCGCGCTCCGGGTAGGCAGCCAGGTGCTGATGATCATGGAGTACGTCGAGGGAAATTCTCTGGAGCAACTGCAGTCGCAAAAACTCGATTGTAAACAGGCGGTTCAGTTTATGGTTCAGGTGTTGTCAGCTCTGAGCTATGCGCACCGGCGAGGAGTGGTTCACCGGGACGTTAAGCCGTCCAATATCCTGGTGCGCGCCGACGACAGCGTAAAGCTCACGGATTTTGGTATCGCCAGCCGTGCCGGAGACCTCAAGCTCACGGGTGCTGGAATGGCTCTCGGGTCGCTTTATTACATGTCACCCGAGCAAGTGAAAGCGCTTCCTTTCGACGCCAGGTCAGATATCTATTCGGCTGGAGTGACGCTGTACGAAATCGTGACCGGACGGCGACCCATTCAAGGTGACAGCTTGCACGCGATTATGACGGCCCACCTCCAAGAGACGCCGGTTCCTCCCATTCAACTCGCGCCAAAGATTTCTCCTGAACTTTCGTCCATCATCGAACATTCTCTGGAGAAAGCTCCCGAAAACCGGTTCCAGACAGCAGAGGATTTTCGAACTGCACTGCTGAAGGTCTATCCCGAGGTTCACTCCCACGGTGCAGTAACAGCTCCGTTTTTGAATCACTCTCCGGTTCCGGCGGTTCAACCGGCCGCAACGCCGAGCCCGGCCAGTACGCAATCATTCGATCCCGCCTTGCTCGAGACTGCCAGGAAGAATTTGGCTACCTACATCGGCCCGATGGCAAAAGTAATTGTCAACCGCGCCGCCAAAAACGCGCGCTCCCGCCAAGACCTCTATGAGAAACTGGCCGCTGAGATCCCGTCTCCCGGTGATCGCCAGACCTTCCTTCGCTCGCTTCCATTGTAAAGGTCGCTTAAGACTCCAGCAGACGAATTGCCTTCACCATGCTGACGTACATACGGTTGAAGGACCGCGCCAGTTGCGAAATTTCATCCGAGCCTTTCACCGGAATTTCAGGGATGTCGAAGTTGCCGTTGCTGATCGCGTCGGCTGCGGCAACCAGACGGCTGACCGGCCGAATGACAATCACCACCATGGCCAGATCCAGCAGGATCAGGGTTGCCAAAGCCAGGCCGCCGAGATAAATCATGAGCGTGCGGAACGCCTGATCGGCGATCGTCAGAGGTACCGACATAGGGACGGAGACTATCTGGGCGGCTACGGTGTCGCCGAGTTTCCAGTCGAATCCGTTGTTAGTTCCATACACTTTAATCATCGCCGCCGGAGCTGCCGACGGCGTACTGTGGCACTCCAGGCACGGTCCGACCGCTACGATCGGGCGCGCCAGGAACAGCGATCGCCCGCCGGGAACTTCTCTCTCGCCAGAGAACTCCTTGGCATCGCCGTGGGTACGGAAGTTCTCAATTAGGTCGGCCTCCCAATCCACAGCGCGATCCCGCAGGTTGGTGGGATTCAGCGTGGCCTCTTTGTAGGTGTAATCCGGATAACTTGATCGCAAGTAATTGAACACTTCGGTGGCCGAAAAAGCCGGAACGGTTTGCGGCAGAAATGTCCTAATCCGGGCCTGATGTGCCTGCAATAATGGACCGATCTGGTCCGACGTGTAGGTCCGCATTCCGCCGGCTGCACCCATCATCAAACGCGCCTGCTGCAGAACATCCTCCCGGGCGCTCCGCTCCAGGAAGTTGCGTGAAATGTACCCGGCAAACCCAATGCCAGTCCCAAAAACCAAAATCAGAACCAGATTGAACTTAATCAGAAGTTTCATACGCGGCCTATTATAAAGTGGGTGGTAAAAGAAAGGTCGAGCCAAGACCACGTGCGGAAAACATTTTAGCGGTGTCGTGGGGGTGGGGCCGCCGCTATTCGGTTTGGGAAATGCTTGCCGCCCGGAGTCTCTAAGGTGTCGCGGCCAAAGCCGACGCGCGTTTTTCAGCCGGCACAAACTCTCTTACCGCGTGCCCGGTATAAATCTGCCGCGGACGCGCGATTTTCTGCTCGGGATCGATGACCATCTCCTGCCATTGGGCCAGCCAGCCTGCGGTGCGCGGGATGGCAAACAGCACAGTAAACATTTCCGGTTTGAAGCCCATCGCCTGATAGATGATCCCCGAATAAAAGTCCACGTTCGGATACAGTTTGCGAGAGATGAAATATTCATCCTCGAGGGCGATTCGCTCTAACTCCAGGGCGATATCAAGTTTGGGATTTCCTCCCGTAACCGCGAATACTTTCTCCGACACCCACTTGATGATCTTGGCGCGCGGATCATAGTTCTTATAGACGCGGTGGCCAAAGCCCATCAGCTTACCGTGCCCATCTTTAACTTTCTTGATGTAAGCGTGGACATTCTCCTTGGAGCCGATTTCGTCGAGCATCGCCAGAACTGCCTCGTTGGCACCGCCATGCAAGGGTCCGGCCAGGGCAGCAGCAGCGGCTGCGGTTGCAAGATAGGGATCAGTATGCGCGCTGCCGACCGACCGCATCGCACTCGTGCTGCAGTTCTGCTCGTGGTCGGCATGTAAGATAAAGAGAATATCCAGGGCATGGGCGAGTACAGGATTGGCCATGTACTTCGGCTCCACCATCCGCCACAACATGTTCATGAAATTCTCCGGATAACTGAGATCGTTATCCGGGTAAACGTAAGGAAAGCCGAGACTGTGCCGGTACGACATGGCCGCGATGGACGGCACCTTGCCAATCAGCCGCTTGATCTGCAACAACCGGTTGGCGGGATCGTGAATCTCTCTAGCGTCGGGATAAACCGTGGACAACGCTGCCACGGTGCTTACCAGCATGGCCATGGGATGGGCGTCGTGGAGAAAGCCCTCCATGAGCTTCTTTGTGGTTTCATGCAGCATGGTGTGATGGGTGATTTCGTTGACCCAGTTTTTCAATTGGTCCGGAGCAGGAAGCTCGCCAAACAGCAGCAGGTACGCAACCTCAAGGAAGGTGCAGTGCTCCGCCAGCACTTCAATGGGGTAGCCCCGGTAGCGAAGGATGCCACGATCGCCGTCAATGTACGTAATGCTGCTGTGGCAGGACGCAGTATTCATGAACGCCGGATCGTAGGTCATGAGCCCAAAGTCGTCAGGATCAGTCTTGATCTTCCGTAGATCCGTCGCCCGGATTGTCCCATTCTCAATCGCCAGGTCGTAGTTTTTGCCGGTGCGATTGTCGGTGATGCTAAGACTGTTGGATGGCATCCTGAAATCTCCTCTTACGGATGGCTTTTCGTCCAATCGCGGATGGCATGGAATTGCCCACACTCCGACTTCCCGTCACGCTATTGTGCATTGAGATGGGAAGGTACCGCAGCGCCGCTCCTCACACGGACCTGTGATTCACGTCACTCGCCGCTTCAGTCATCGGAGCGCTTGCCGTTTCTCCGGATTGCGGTAATGCCCGTCGTCAATCCGTCGCGAAAACGCTCTCCTCATAGTGAGAGTTTACATAGCGGAACGTGCGTGTACAACCCGCGATCATGGCGGCTGCTTCGGCCCGCCGCTCCTCGCATTGAGGGAATCCAACATGGTTGTTATAATCGGGGCTGCCCCGCAAGCTTCAACATTTTGCTTGCCCGCGATCACCGGCAATCCTGCCAAAGTTTGGCGCAGCCCAACTCGCTGCGTTGAGCAGTGGGCCGGCAAAAAAAGTGGCCAGGTAGCTCAGGTGGTAGAGCGCAGCCCTGAAAAGGCTGGCGTCGGCGGTTCAACTCCGTCCCTGGCCACCACACATACAGCTAATCAATAATGTACCTTCGTACATTCAGTGGAAATCCACAAAAAACGTTCTTCGATCTTCCTAATTCCTTGCCTGTATTAAGGATACCGATTGGTAGAGCGCAGCCCAGAAGGGCTTGGCGTCAGTGACGATGTCACATTTTTGTTTTACGATATGTCGGCACGTGTGCTAATGTGCCGACATATTGTAAAGATGAGTTATGGCAGTTTCGAAGGCAGAACTAGTCGCCCGCATGGTCCGGAAAGCCGGCGTATTCCGGCCGCGCGAACTGGATCGTCTCGGCATTGCCCGGCAATATCTCCGCCAAGCGAAAGACCGCGGGCTAGTGCGGCAAGTGGGAAGAGGACTCTACGTCGCCGACGGCAGCCGGGTGACCGAGCACCATACTCTTGTGGAGGCTGCGAAACGCGTGCCGCGTGGTGTCATCTGCCTGCTGTCGGCCCTCCGCTTTCGTGGGCTCACGACGCAAGCACCGCATGAGGTTTGGCTGGCCATCGCCCACAAGGCGCGTCGCCCCCGCGCCGATTACCCACTGATGCGGATTGTTCATTTCTCCGGCGAGGCCCTATCCTATGGCGTCGAGGAAAAGAAACTCGAAGGCATCACCGTACGGGTCTTTGGTCCGGCAAAGACCGTCGCGGATTGTTTCAAGTACCGCAACAAGATCGGGCTGGAGGTTGCTTTGAAAGCACTGCGTGATTGCTACCGGCGGCGGAAAGCCACGATGGATGAACTGTTCAGAGCGGCGAAAGCCTGCCGGGTGGCGCGGGTGATGCAACCGTACTTGGAGTCGCTCGCGTGAAGAAACCCGCCGCAAATTTGCCGGCTTCGGTCCGGCAGCGCTTGTTGAATCTGGCGACGGAACGCAAGGAAGATTTCGGACTTGCCTTGACCCGCTATGGATTGGAACGATTCCTATATCGCCTCAACTACCAATAGTTACGCCCGAAGTAACGTCGCGCTATGGAGCTCCACCAGCGGACGCGTTCACAATCGCGCCAGTTCTTGTGCAGCCCACCAGCAAGGGTTCCGTCCGCGTGGCCAGCGACAACTTTCACAGTAAGGAAGCAACTGGGCTGCACGGCGCACGGCTGGATTCAAACGTCCCTGCAACCCGATCGCGGTATGAAGTGAAGTTGCCGCGCTCGCCATCTTTTCATTCTCCGCGACCGTGCGTCCGAGAGGCGCCTCGCAGTACACTGCTTTGCCGGCATCCAGCGCCGCAAGAACGAAACGGCGGTGTGCGGGCACCTTGACGCAAACGGTGATGACATCAATTCGCTCATCCTTGATCATCGCGAACGGATCGGAGAACCAGAGCTCAGCACCAAAGGCTTCAGCTGCTTCCCTTGCACTGTGCTCGTTGCGTGTTGCCACGGCCGCGAGTTTCAAGCCAGGCAGACCGTTGATTGCCGGAACGTGCGCGACCTTCGCCCAGCCGTTGTTTGCGTTTGCACCGACAATTCCGACACAAATTTCTTTTTGCATCATTGCTGAACTCCCAAATTTGAACGTAATGGAACTACGGCCTGCTTTTGATCGAGATCGCTAAGTTTCCTTCGCTGCTCGAGGCCGAGAAGTTTGTAGATCCTGGATTACATGCGAGCGTTCGCGACAGTGGAGACATTGTGGTCGTGCTTCTGCGAGTGCACAGAGCGCGTAGCGCTCGTCCTACGAGATTCCACGATAGCGTCACTATCGCCGCAGCCGCGATCCACAAGTCGAACCTTGCACGCTCGATCGCGAACTCGATGAGCGCGGCGAAGAGGATTGAAAGAGACGCTATCCGTTTCATAGGTATCCCGAATTCGTCGATCAACCCATAGCTCAATGAACCTCCAGGATGCTGCTAGACACCTGTTGTGAAAGATCGCGGGTTGTATGGTTCCATACGCGGCTGAAGAGGCCGTAACGTCGAGGTATACCCAATACTAGGAGATCACTCTCAGTCTTCTGCGCACTCTCCGCAATCGCCTTTACTTCATCGCCTTCTGCGAGTTCGGCCTTCAGGGCTATGCCTTGTTGACGAGCTGCTTGTTGCGCATTAACCTGCAGCATTCGATAGTACTGAGAAGCCTGCCTGGGAAGTACGATGCTGGCGCCGTTTACTCCGAAATCCATATACCCAGCAGCGTAGGCGGGCAGCTTCTCGTATACGTAGACTGCCCTCAAGTCGGCCTTCAGGCTCTTGGCAAGCTGAATGCCGACGATTAATGCACGTCCCGCTTCCGGAGATCCGTCATACGCAACTAGAATCTTCTTAAACATCTTTGTACCTTTCACGAATTGTTCAAATCATTCCGCCAAGATCTGAATCGCTTCGCTCTCGTGTTCTAAGGACCGTGATTGCCGCCACGATTGAAAAGAACTGACCGTGCAAGCCTTGCACCGTTCCCTATTGTTGCCATCCGCCTCCCAGCGCCTGGTAAAGCTGAACGAGCGCCAAACGCTCGTTGAGCTGGGCTTGTACCAAATTGAGTTCCGCTGAGAAATAATTCGTTTCGCTGGTCAGAACCTGGAGGTAGCTCGCGCCGCCGTTCTTATACAGCACCTCGGAAAATTGATCGGTCTGCCGCGCTGCCTTCGTGAGCAACTCCTGTTGCTCGCGGAACTCGCGGTCTTTTTGAGAGGCGACGAGTGAATTGGAAACCTGTTCCAGGGCGTTTTGAACTGTTTGCTGGTAGGAGAGCGACGCTTCCTGCCAGTTGGCACGGGCGAGTCTGAGTCCCGAGCGGAGTGCGCCTCCTTCGAAAACCGGCTGACTCACGCTGAAGGCTCCAGCCCAGGTCTCGGAGGGCTTGCTGATGAATTGGTTCAAGGCGTTGCTCTCCAGTCCTCCGGTCCCGGTGAGAGAGATGCTTGGGAAGAACGCGGCTTTGGCGACGCCGATTTGCGCGTTGGCAGCAACTATGATCTGTTCCGCCTGCCGAATGTCCGGCCGTCGCTCCAGCAATTCTGAAGGGAGTCCTGCAGGAACGCCCTCCGGTACGGGCTGTTCGGTAAGCGCGCGGCCTCGGGGAACGGATTGGGGATTTTCGCCGAGCAGAACACTGAGCACGTTCTCCTGCTGCTGAATTTGCCGTTCGAAATCCGGAATCGTTTCCGAGGCGGTGTAGACGAGTTGCGCCGCTTGGCTCACGTCCAGCCCCGAGGCTCCGCCATGGCTCTCAAGGGTGTGAGTTAGCTGCAGTGATTGTTGACGCGACCCCAGCGTGCGCTTCGAGATCTCGAGTTCGCTGTCGAGCGCGCGAAGCTGGAAATAAGCCGTCGCTACATTAGCGACCAGCGAGGAAATTACCGCTCGCTGCCCCCACTCAGTCGCGAGTAACTGGGCCCGAGCCGCCTCGGTTTGCCGGCGATATTTTCCCCAGAAGTCCAGATTCCAGATCACCGACAGGTTCAGTTCGCCCCCGTTCACCTGGTAAGCGGGAAATAGCTTTGTGACCTTCGCGTTTTGCTCACTGAAAACGTCCGCACCTACGCTCGCCGAGGGGAGCTGATTGGCGCGGGTGATGCCGACTTGCGCCTGGGCTTCCAGCACGCGCGCAGCGGCGATGCGGACGTCATAATTTTGCGCAATGGCGGTGTGGATCAGCTGCGTGAGCACCGGATCCTGATAGACTTGCCACCATTCTTCGTTGCCCAGCGACGAGGCTTGGGTGGCCTGTTGTGGAGCGGGTGCACGGTATTCCTGCGGGACATCCACAGTCGGCCGCTTGTATTTCGGCCCCATCAGGCAGCCGGTCATCAAGCCCAGCGCCGTAACCATTCCTAGCAAGAGTGCAGCCTTCTTCATAATTCAATCCCCTTGACTGGGCGCTTCGGCGGCCGAGAGTGGCAATGCGCTGCGTTGCTCGGCGCCTGAGATCTTCTCAACCACATAGAAAATCGCGGGAACGAAGAACCTGCCGATAAAGGTCTCCGCAACCATTCCTCCGATTACCGCCGTCCCCATGATTTGGCGTGCTACAGAGCCTGCTCCGGATGCTGTCCAGAGCGGTACGCAGCCGAGAATAAAGGCGAGCGCGGTCATCATGAGAGGCCGGAAGCGAAGCCTCGCCGCGGAAAGCGCAGCATCCACCAGGGACATGCCGCGTTTTTCATAGTCTTCTTTTGCAAATGCGACGATCAGAATCGAGTTTTTTGCAGCCAGGCCGATGAGCATCACCAGGCCAATCTGGGCGTAGACATCGTTCTCGATTTGAACCATGTACTGAGGAAGGTACAGGCCGACCACAACGCGACGTAGCCAGAGCGCAGCGAGAGCGCCGAATACTGCGACTGGCGTGCTGAGCAGCACGCTAAAAGGCACTGTCCAGCTTTCGTAGAGAGCTGCCAAAATTAGGAAAACGAACAGCAGCGAGAATCCGAAGATGACGGACGGCGGCACTCCCTGCCGCGCTTTTTGTTCCTGGTAAGACATTCCGATGTAGTCGAAGCCCATTTCGCGGGGCATGGTTTGCTTGAAAACATCTTCCAGGGCCGCCGATGCCTGATCGGAGCTGTAGCCGTGCGCAGCGCTAGCGTTGATCTGTGCCGACCTGTACTCGTTGTAACGCATGGTGAACTCAGGACCGGAACGGTTCTCGAATCTTGCGAGCGCGGAAAGCGGCACCGTCTGCCCTTGTCCGTTGCGGACATAGAACTGTCCGAGGTCGTCGGTCGTCGCACGATAAGGCGATTCGGCCTCCACATAAACCTGCCAGGTGCGGCCGAAATCGTTGTAGTAGTTGACGAACAATCCGCCCATGTACGCTTGAATCGTGTTGTAGACATCCGTCAAATTCACGCCTTGCTTCAACACTTTGTCCCGGTCCACATTGATGAACTCTTGAGGCACACTCGGGATAAACGTGGTGCTGACCCTGCCGAGCTCAGGGCGCTTCCGAGCGGCCGCCATAAACTTGCTGAGGTTATCCGTAAGAAACTTGACATCTTTGCCGGCGCGGTCCTCTAAAACAAAGGTGACGCCCCCGGAAGTCCCGACGCCGGGGATCGCCGGTGGCGAGAAAGCAAAAACCGTTCCTGCCGGCAGACGAGTGAGTGCCTGGTTTAAACGTGCCTTGATGGCTTGATATTGTTCGTTCCGGGTTTGGCGGTCCCCCCACGGTTTCAGGCTGACAAAAAAGAAGCCGTTGTAACTGGTCCGGACATAACTCAGCAAACTGAAGCCTACTACGCTGGTGGTGTACTCGACCCCTGGCGTCTTTGCGAGAACCTCCTCTACTTGCTTCGCGGCCGCGCTTGTGCGTTCCATAGACGCTGATTTGGGAAGTTGCATGTCGACGTAGAAGTATCCCTGGTCTTCGTCGGGCAGGAAGCTGGTGGGCAGGTGTTTGCTAAAGAACCACCCCGCCACGCCGGCGACTACAAGTAGCACCATCACCACGCCTGCCTTGCGAATCAGGTCTCCCGACCAGCGGACAAAGCTATTGGTGGAGCGCTCAAAGTATGCGTTGAACCAGCCAAAGAATTTTCCGAGCGGCCCGCGGGTCTGCTTCTGAGGCTTCAGCAATAGCCCCGCGAGCGCCGGGCTGAGTGTGAGAGCGTTAAACGCGGAGAGCATCACGGAGATCGCGATAGTCAGGGCGAATTGCTGATAGAGCCTGCCGGTGATGCCCGGAATGAAGGCTGTTGGCACGAACACCGATGCCAAGACAAGAGCAATGCCAACGACCGGGCCGGAAAGTTCTGCCATGGCTTTTCGGGCCGCATCCTTCGGAGCCAAGCCTTCCTCGATGTGGTGCTGCACGCCTTCAACCACCACGATGGCGTCATCGACCACGAGTCCAATAGCGAGCACCAAGCCGAACATCGAAAGCGTGTTGATCGAGAAGCCGACCAATGGGAAGAGGACGAATGTTCCCACGAGCGAGACAGGTACCGCCAGCATCGGAATCAGAGTGGCGCGCCAATCTTGTAAGAAGAGATAGACCACAAAAATGACCAGCACAATCGCAATCACAAGGGTCTCAAGGATCTCTTTCATGCCCTCCGTGACCGGCAGTGTCTGGTCGAGCGAAACGGTGTAATCGATGTCCTGGGGGAAGCGTTGCTTCATTTGCGCCAGGAGTTTCCGGACGCCTTCGACCGTCTGAACAGCATTGGTTCCGGGTAGCTGGTAGACGGCAATGATGGCGCTGGGCTTGCCATTCAGGCGACCGACGATGCTGTAGTCCTGTGCGCCGAGTTCGACCCGGGCGACGTCTCTGACCCGAACGGTCCCACCGTTTGGCGCCTCGCGCACGACGACGTCGCCGAATTGCTCTGGCGTTGTCAGGCGCCCTTGAGCCAGCACGGCATATGTGAACTGCTGGTCTTTCTGAGCTGGCTCGCCACCAATCTCGCCAGCCGGATTCACTGTGTTCTGCGCCTGGATCGCATTAACAACATCCGTGACGGTGATGCCCAGTTTCGCCAACTGATCGGGTTTCACCCATAACCTCATGGCATACTGGCCTGCGCCGAAGATCTGGGTCTGGCCAACGCCGTACAAACGTGCAATCGGATCATTGAGGTTGATGTAGGCATAGTTCGCCAAATAGGTCGCATCACGGGTGCCATGTGGCGAGTACAACGCGATCAGCATCAGCGGAGCAGTAGTCGACTTCTTGAGTGTGATTCCGTAGTTGTTTACCTCGGGCGGCAACTGACCGTTTGCCAACTGCTGGCGCGACTGCGTCAGGATCAGATCCATGTTGGGATCCGTCTTGAGATCGAAATCGACGAGCAATGTCGTTTGCTGGTTCGCAGTGGCGTTCAGCGAATACATATAAGACATGTTGTCCACGCCGCTGACTTGCTGCTCGATGGGCGTGGCAACCGCTTGCTCGAGGGTCTGCGCGTCTGCACCGGGGTAGGTGGCTTGCAACCGGATCTCAGGTGGAGCGATGTTTGGGAACTGCGCTACCGGCAAGGTCGCGATGGTAATCGCGCCGACGATGACGGTAAGAATCGCAATCACGATCGCGACGATGGGGCGTCGAATGAAAAAATTCGCCATGGCTTAGCGCTCCTCGGTTTCTTTGTACGGCGTGGGAGTTACCAGGTCGCCTTCTTTTGCCTTGTCTGTGCCAACCGCCACAACGCGTTCTCCCGGCTTCAACCCGGATGTGATCACCCAAAGCGTGCCGACTCTCGGCCCGACAGCTACGGTACGGAGCTGCGCACGGTTACCGGTGCCGACCACAGTGACCTGATACGTTCCTTGCTGCTGATTCACTGCCGCCTGCGGCACCAGCAGTGCTCCATCAACGTTTCCGGTTGGTGCCTGAACGCGCGCGTACTGGCCGGGCCGCAACAGATTTCTGGAGTTGGGGAACTCGCCCACGATCTGAATGGTTCCGGTCTGCACATTCACTTGACGGTCGGCGAAAATAATCTTGCCGGGATGTGGGTACGTACTCCCATCGGCCAGGGTCAACTGCAATGGGATTCGTGAAGCGTGAGTCATAAAGTCCACGCTCCCCGGAGCATCACCATCCGCCATGCGCAAATATTCCTGTTCGCTGATTGGGAAATAAACCTTGATCGGATTCACCTGGGAAACCGCGGTGAGCACTGTAGACTGGCCCACCAGGTTGCCCACTTGCACGGTGGTGATGCCCGCAATCCCATCGATCAGCGAAAGGACTTTTGTGTAGCCCAAATTGATCGCAGCCTGCTCGACCGCCGCCTGATCGGCCTCAACCAATGCCTTCGCGCCGCGGAGCGCCTGCGTATCGGTGTCGAGTTGACTCTGGGGAATGGCGTGAGCTTCCGCCTCCGGAACGTCACGCTTCACGTTCAGCTCGGCGTTGGCCATCTGCGCCTCAGCCTGCGCCAGTTGTCCCTTAGCTTGATCGAGTAAAGCCTGAAACGGCCGGGGGTCGATCTCAAAGAGGAGTTGGTTCTTCCTGACGAATGCTCCTTCGTGATAATCCTGTCGAATCAGGTAACCGCTCACCTGAGGCTGAATCTGCGCATTTACGTAGCCTTCGAGAGTTCCTACCCACTCGCCCTGAACCGGCACGCCTTTTTGAATAACCGGTGCGACTTCGACCACCGGTGGCGGAGGCGGAGCGGCGGCTCGCACCTTGCCGTTGCTGCAACCCAGCGCATTCACCAACAAAACCGCGGCAACCAAACCTATAGATATCCGTCTCATGTGATATTTCCACCCTTAATCAGGCGACTGGCTAGCCGCTGAATTTCTTGTTTCCGGGGCCGCTCAGTGGCAAAAGCCGTACCGATCTGTGCGACCATCTACCCATGCGTTTAAGGCAATGCGAATGCCAAACCTAGGCGTCTCTAAAGAGGTGAAATTTCAGCACCGGATGGCAGGCAGCAGTGTTGCGCGTCGAGAGTGTCGAAATAATTCCGACAGTTCGAGGGTTGGAATGAAGAAGCTTCTTAAGACCCGAACGGGCAATGTTGTGAATGTTGACACTGTCGAGACTTCGCCAACGATTGACAACCCGGAGAGCCATCCAACGGCCCGCAGGCACTTCGGTTTAAGCGCTTGAAAGGACTGCAGCAGCGGGACAGTCCCGCGGTGCCAACGAGTCTGGCAATGTGGGTGCTTCAGTTCGATCGCAGGCAAATGAGGTTGAGCCGAGCCATCAGCTCGCGCCCGTCAAACGCCGGATCGAAGGAACGGCCGTTTATGGTTTATGAACAGTACGACTTTACCCGCAATCCAGTCGTTGAGGATCAGGAATTTTCCATCGAATCTAAATGTATTCGCTGTGGTTCTTCAGTCGTAGCAAGTTCGCTCGAAGAACTTCTGGAGGAGGAACGGCGTCATCGGGGGCAATGCAGTCAGCAGCGCGCTGCCTCATAGTGAAGCCCCCAGTACACTCGCTGGTGACGGCATAAATAGAGCGATCGATCCGCGATGCAACCCTGAAGACGTACTTCAAATGAAATCGAGTAGTGATCAGAGGCCTTCACGGAGCTATGAACTTTACCGTCAAGCGAGATCTTCGCGCGGGTAGGACGGAGCCCCCACCGCCTGCATCGACGGTGAAAACGACGCCCTGAATCGCCCCGGTGGCTGATCCCGGCGTCTGACCGAGAGCACAATGAGCAAGCAGGGCCAAGGCGCGAACCCGAGCTCTGCGAGTCGTCGTATCATGCTTTTTACCTGCCTGCCCCTGGCGTCGCGTTGGACGCCTTGCACATAAACACAACTGCGCCGTGCTGCTCGAAACGAACTTCGTCCATCGACGCTTTCATCAAGTAGATCCCCCGCCCCTGCGTAAGCAGTCGATTCTCCGGAGTGGTCGGGTCCGCTACTGAGTCAGCGTCGAACCCTTGTCCTTCGTCCCGGACCGTAATCGAGACTTCTCCGTCTGTAGTACAACGGCAGGCGACGTACACCCACTTGCGAGAATCCTGCTGGTTGCCGTGGACGATGGCATTTACGAGGGCTTCACGCAGCGCCATTTCAATGTCCAGTTCGCTCCCGTCACTGTTTCGGAACCTCGCAATGAAGCACATGAGACGTTCGACGAATGGCGAGATAATCGCGATCTGACTGGGGAGAGACTGTCGCAATTCAACGAAAGAAACAGAACGAAACGCTGGGGACGTGAGTGAAACAGCTTGTGGGCATGCCATATCTCCGAACTCCGATTGGAATTTTCAGTTCCAGTTACTCTGAGACAAGGCACGGCTCGTGCCAAATGTGGTGTTCGAGTAAATGATTGAAATTTAAAGTGGGCAGCACGAGATCCTTCACGAGTGTTGAATGAGTGTCGAACGTGTTGAAATGCGCTGACACACATTAGCTTCGAGCAGAACTGAACCAAGAAAAATGAAGTGGGTCCACGACTCCGCACTTGGAGCTCTATCGGAGTTTGGTTTTGCATCGTTTCTAGTGCAGCACGGCAGATGTTGTTGAACTCGCGCAAGGCGTCCTGGCGCTTGGCCGCCCTGAATTGAATTCCCTCTGCAGCTAGGTTGGGTTCTGAATAGGTGTTAATGATGTGTCGAACAACCTGTTCAGCGCTCACGAGGACGTTGGGGGCATTGAGCCAAAGATTGCGGCCAGCGCCGAAATGCTGGCTGGGTCCCATGATCCACCAATCAATCTCATTTTTAGAACTTGCCAGAAACCAGCATCATTTCAAGTACAGCCAGAAGACCGCCAGGCAACCTAAAAGTGCGATGTATAAACAAACGCAGATGACGACGGTGTTGTCGTCATTCTCTTTAGTTGTGGCGGTATCGTCGCTCTGCTTACTTGCGCTCCTTGGGTCCGGCTCAAGGTAGCGAATCGCAGCATAGATTTCGTCATCATTCAGTTCTTCGATATTCCGATTTGGCTCGTTTCTGCGAACTTGATGGCGGGCCGGCTCCCTCATTTCTCCGCCTTCCCATGGTTACCGTTCGCGCGGCGGGCGACCTGCTTCACAACGTGTTTCGTGAACATACCGCTGCAGCGAAATTTGACGCCCCTCTGAATCAATTCAAACAACACGTTCTCGCCTTCCTGACTAATTGCCGTTACATGCTTCATATCGATAACAAACTTGCGGCCGAAAAGGTCTGTATTCGCCTTCTCGCACGCACTCCTTAGCTCTGCCGCCCAGGGCCCAACTAGCTTGCCCTCCACAATCAACCGCCGGTGAGTGTGGCCTTCAATGATCGAGATCTTCAGCATGGGTCTTTTCCCTAACCAAGGGGACACAGGCAAGGAGCTTGCCAAAGCTCCTTGGCTCTAAGTGCTAGGATTGCAATGCTGGTTTTCATCAACTTGTGTCGAGAGTTGAAATTGTCGAAAGTGTCTCTGACTTCTGCGTCCCCGCTCCGGATTGAGTCCATACAACAGGCGGGAGCCCGGCAACAAAGCCCGGGCTGGAATGGCAGGCGTCACGGGGCGGGCGTAAAGGAAGAGTCGCAAGTCGCAGGAAAGTTCCTGGCACTCCTCTCGGTTGGAGAGTCTCGTCATCGTGACCTTACTTCATGTGACACCCCTTCGGGTGAACTTGCCCAAAAGCAACTCCTGGGCCACGCTTGCGCCAATCCGTTCAGCCGCGCCAATCGCAAAATTTCCGAACACCAGTCCGGCACCACGATTGGCTTGGGGACAGTAAAGGTAGTGTGCCCCCTACAAAGGTCACGGTCGCCGAGCTGTCAAGCTGCTGAAGACCATTTGCACAAAATCGGCGGATGAAACATAACCGCCTCCCCATTTCCCATCAAAGTCTCTCGTTGGTGCTGCCGCAACCACTTGGTCTACCGACTTCCCGGCTTCGATCAGAGTACGAACGCGATCCCGTACCGAACCCAGCATGTCGCGATATGCCACCAGGTCGGCTCGGGTGGCGAGCAACCCGTGCCCAGGGACGATCTTCGTCTCTTTGCCGATGCGTGCAAGAATTTGATCGACAGTGTAAATCAACCCGTCGATTGAACCTCCCGAAGAGAGGTCGATAACGGGATAGTAAGGATTGGAAAAAATATCCCCCAAAATGACAATGTTGTCCGGCGTCAGATAGACAACGGTGTCTCCGTCTGTGTGTGCCGGCCCGTAGCTGACCAGATCGAGTCGCTCGAGTCCTTGCTCAAGGGCCAGATTAGTTCTGAAGCTACGCGTCGGCAGCGCTTGCGAAGGATAGGGACCATCACGTAGACCGACGAAGGGAACACTCCGACCCGACGCCAGTTCCTTGGCGATGTTCTCTTGAGCGACGATGACCGTACCGGATGAGCCGAAGAAAGTATTACCGCCGGTATGATCGAAGTGCCAAGTGGTATTAATCAGGCAGGTGACCGGACGGTGGGTAGTGTTGCCAAGAGCCACGGCAAGTTCATCTACGCGCGACCCAATTCCGCTGTCCACGAGCAAGGTCGTGGCGTCGTCAGCGATCGCCACAATGTTTGCGCCATCGCCGGAGAAAAGGAAGATTCCCTCGCCGAGTGGAACAGTGTTGAGTTGAGCCGTTTGAAACTGCCTCTCTGCCTTTTGGGTGATACTTTCGTCTGCCTTCGCCTGCGCGCCGCAAATCTGAGTCATCCCAGCCGCTAGTAGTACAAGTGCAATTCCGCTATTTAGACATCTCATACGTAATTCCTCAATCCTGAAAACACACACTGCATTCGCACTTCCACGCCTCCGAGACACGTCATATATCGTCATCCGAACCGTCAGTACGGCAACTCTCTGCCGCAATCAGGCAGCAGATGTATGCGAATCCAACCCGACCACCGTGCGGCCAGCTGGTGGGTGGGTGGATGGACGCAATATATAAAGAAGTAAGCCAAAAACTCAGCCAGCTCATGGTTTTCTCTTAGGCCAGCGCGGGCTCCTCAATAAATTTCCCGCCTGAGACCTGCCCCTCAAAGTGAAACGATGCCAATCGCAAATAGGCTTTTCGCAACTGCGCGCGATATTCTGTCTCGTCCATCTGCGACTTCGCAGCCGCTTCCCCGAGCTTGTACCCGAGTACATGGTGCAGAACGAAGGCTATACGGGAAGTGGAATCGAGCAGCAGAATGGGGTTGCCACTCAGGTCCTTGAGCGATTGAAATGTGGGTGCGTTGCTCGTTGCGGAATGTCCGTAAAGTTCAGCATCGAAGGCCGATGACTCACCATCCCCTTCCGTTCTGGATTGACGCCGTAACTGTTCTAACGCCAGTTCGACCGTTCGTTCGAGCAAATCTGGCCCGGTGGTGATTTCCTCGAGAGATCCATCAATCGCCGTCATCACGACTGAAACGGCCACTCCGGGGTCGAGTGTCAACAGATAGGCGGAATACGTAAGCCGGTCGAGCTCGGATTCGATATGCTTGTCTACCGCTTGGCTGATTTGTGGAGTCATTGCTCTGTACCTCCAACTTATGATCCCAAAAGCAACCGACATGCCAAAACGGAGTTGAAGGCTGTGGACCCGTAATTTGCTGGAAACACAGGGCCGCCGGGATAGATGGGCTGGGCGCTTTGTGTTGACCGAGTCGAAACTGGCGAAGGTCGTTGACATCCCGTCACAACTGTGACTTTCGATTCCGAATCAGCATGTCTGGCACCCGGCTTTGCGTTCAGCTGATTTAATCCGCTCGCTACTGACTCTCTTTTGCGGCCGATGATCCCTGGGTTCTTTCGAGATCGCTGAGTTTCTTTTGCTGGTCAGGACTGAGAATTCCGTAGATTTTGGACTGCATGCGAGCATTGGCTACGATCAGTTTCGCCAGTAGAGTCGCCTCGGCCTGGGCCAGGCTTTTGACTTCCTTTTCATTCATGCGGTCACCGCTGGTCGCAAGGAGCTTCTCCCTCGTGATGCCGAGCTGTGTCATCAGGGGCTGGAGACTCTGCCGTTCGCGCACCATCACCTGCTCGATGGCTGCGACCTGCGAAGGGGTTAGGCTTAGATATTCAGCGAGCGAAGGATTCAGCTGAAGAGACGAGAACGGGAGCGCCACCATCACGATCTCGCTATCCGTCGGAGCGGGTTTTGCCGGAGCATCGGCGGTTCGCGCCACGTCTTCTTGCTCGATTTGACGCCACAGGCTCAGAAGTTCAAGCTGCATTTGGGTCAGCTGATATTGCTCGGCGCTCATTTCCTTCCCTTGTTCGCTGCTGATTTTTCCTTGTTGCACAGCCTCGGCAATTGCTGCGAGTGTGGCTGAGAACCTCTGGGTGACCGCCATCATCACCTCCGCGTAGTCCTCGGGTTTTTCCTGCTGCTCGCTCGTCCTAACATCCGGACTAGTTGAGGGGATTGTCGAAGTCGGATTCTCAGAGTCAGAAATAGGCGACCGAGAGAGCCTAATTTGATCATTCGCCTTCGCGTTGTCGGTAGCAGAAAGCGCGACGGATGGAATAACGATGCATAGGGCTATGATTACAACCAGCTTGTTTTTCATTTCAACTGCCTTTCTTCTCACTCAAGAAGCTTTCGATTGCCGCTTCGGCGCGTAGCTTAGTACGCAACCTCAAGGGCTTCCTTCAAAGTCCGCCAGATTGCGGAACTCGGCAACTACGGTCCTAAGGAATGACCCTTTTTTCGTCAGTTGTAAGGGCAACACCGCTGCCAAACCGACGAACTGTAAGCCAATGAGTTTTCAACATGGCTGGTGGAAGTCCGGTGTTGAGAGTCGACGATGTCGAAAACACCTTTGACAGTCGTTTGAGAGGGCACAAGATCCGGCGACTTCACCGATCAGCTAAAGCGTACTGACGGGGGTCGATGCCGAATTTCTTTATGCGTGACAGAAGCGTGGTCCGATTGATACCCATGCGTGCAGCAGCTCCGTCTGCACCACCAACACGACCCTTGCTCTCGCCAAGTGCGCGCACAATTTCCTCGCGTTGCTTCTGAGCCCTTTCATCGGCTGCAGTCTTGTTCCCATTGAGAACATGGAGGGTCTCTTTCACGATTCGTGCAATGTCTTCCTTGCCGGAACCCCGCATCGTAACCGCGGGTTCCTGAGGATTGGATCTGCGAAGTTCTGCCAGCGGCGCTTCAAGCGATTTGCTGCGGGTCAGGATCACAGCACGCTCGATGAAATTTTCGAGCTCACGGATGTTCCCCGGCCATTCCCATGCTGTCAGCCCTTTCATGACGGCCAGCGAAACACCTTCGATTTTCTTCTGCATTTGCTTGGCAAACTTTTGGACAAAGTAGCTCACCAGCAGAGGAATATCTTCCTTGCGTTCCCGCAAGGGCGGTATGCGGATCGGAAATACGTTAAGACGATAGTACAAATCACTGCGGAATTCCTTTTTGGCAATCATCTCTTCCAGATCGCGATTGGTCGCCGCCACCAGTCGCACGTTCACTTTGCGAGTGTGTGTGCTGCCCAGACGCTCGAACTCTCGTTCCTGCAGAGCGCGCAGCAATTTTGGTTGAATCTCGATCGGAATGTCCCCCACTTCATCCAGGAAGAGGGTTCCCTGATCGGCTAACTCCAGCCGCCCCACTTTCTGTGTGATGGCACCGGTGAACGCTCCTTTTTCATGCCCGAATAGCTCGCTTTCCAGTAACCCCGTTGGAATCGCAGCACAATTCATTCTTACAAAGGTGCGATCTTTGCGGCGGCTGCGGTCATGAATGGCGCGAGCGATCAACTCCTTGCCTGTCCCAGTTTCGCCAAGCAGCAGCACTGTAGAGTCGCTCGGAGCGACGGTCTCAACCAGTTCCAGAACATGCTTTAATGTCGAGCTGTTTCCAATGATATTCTCAAAGTTCATCTCGCCGCGGATCTCTTCTTCGAGGTAGAGCTTTTCCTGTGCGAGCTTGTCCTTAAGCTCCGAGATTTCGTGGTACGCCAATGCATTTTCGATGGCGATTGCTATCTGCCCTGCGGCTTGTGTCAGAAATTCGATGTCGTATGGAGTAAAAGGAGCTTCGGTAGTCCGTGCAATGGTCAGGATTCCGAGCGCTCGACCCCGATTAATCAGCGGAAACAGACACCTGCTCTTCAGGCCTTCGGCGACCGATTGATCGTAGATCTCAGCGGGGAGTTCGGAAGGATCAGCGTTGTTAACAACTGCCGGTTTCAATGTCTCCAGAGCACGCTTGGCAGCGCCGGCTATGGTGAGGACCCGCTCCTCCTTAATCAGACCTTTGCCCTGAGGAAAATCAAGAACATATAACTTGGACGTGCCTGAAGCCGAATCTACGAGCGAAACCGCAACCGCATCACACTGCATGACCTCCCGAATGTTAGCTGTGACGGCACGTAACAGTTCGCGAAGCTGAAGATTCGATGTAATTCGATTGGTCAGGTTCAGAAGCAATTGGAGGCGCTCGTTTTGACTTTGTAGGCACGCATGCGCCCTCTGCGCGCGCCTTAGATTCAAACCATCATCAAGCGCGAAGGCGACGACACGCCCGACCAGCCGGAGGAAGCATATGTCTTCGTCACTGAATGGATTCACGGTGTCGCGGGTGATTCCGAAAACACCCAGTCGTCGATGCGGCGTCGTCAACGGTACGCGGACCCCTGAGCCGAGCCGCATTTTCTGGGCCCACTCCTTGAATTGCGGAAATCGCTCCTCCGTATCCCAATCGGCAGTATGTTGCGGATCCCCGCTCGCCATAGCGTGCCACATGGGCAACTCTTCAATAGGCAGGTCTGGGAAAGGCAAAGAGCCCTTACCCCAAACGAGATATTCGATTTCCCTGGAGTTCTCCTTGAATACAGTGAGGTAGAGGTGGTCGAAGTGGAGAAAGTCGCCAATTTCATCCGCGAGAGTACTGGCCAGTTCTTCAGGTTCACGGCAAGCCGCGATCGCCTCACTGATGCGCATCACAGCCTCATAGTGAGGACTGCTCGCTTCACGCGCGATGACAGGTACTGTGTTGTTCATGCCCTTTTCCGGTACACCAACGCGGTGCGGGTTGCGGGCCGGCGCTACTTAAACATTGATGATCTCATTCCGCTAAAGGTCACATTATTCTGAGAAGTGCGGCTGTTGGCCATTAGGGCGTTTCCTCATAGCTCCTTGGAATCTGCTCAATCTACGTTGCCACGGATTTTGAGCAGGTCATGCCACGAGGTTGGTCCCTCGCTGCCGGCAGCGTAGTTCGGAAAGTCCGGCGGCGGCAAGTGCGCCCATGCTTCTTCAATCGGCGTGATGATACGCCACTCCGCCTCTACTTCATCTCGACGAGTAAAGAGCGTTGCATCGCCGCGCATCGAGTCGAGCAGCAGAGTTTCGTATGCCACTGGCCCCTTCGATCCAAAGGCTTGATAAGAGAAATTGGCCTGAACTGTTACCGTACGCATCTGCGTTCCAGGTCGCTTCGCGTCAAATGCGATTGAGATTCCCTCGTCCGGCTGAATGCTAATTGTGATGACATTCGGGTCGATTGCCGACGACGTGCTCGCAAACAAAGCCTGTGGCGACGGTTTGAGATGCACGCGGATCTCTGTCAGGTTCCGCGCAAGATGCTTCCCCGTCTGGATGTAGAAAGGAACTCCCGCCCAACGCCAGTTCTCAATCTGAAGCTTTACCGCCGCGTACGTCTCGGTTGTGGAGTTCGGATTCACACCCGGCTCTTGCCGATAGCCCGGTACCGGTTTCCCGTCAATCACGCCGGAACCATATTGCCCTCGAACGGTGAATCGCGCTACGTCCTCAACACTCATGGGCCGAATGGATCGAAATACTTGCACCTTCTGTTCACGCACTGAATCCGCATCGAACGCTAGCGGCGGCTCCATCGCGGTCAACGCCAGCAACTGAAGCAGATGGTTCGCCACCATATCACGTAGGGCCCCGGTCTCTTCGTAGAACGCCGCACGGTTCTCGACTCCCACCGTTTCAGCCGCCGCGATCTCCACATAGTCAATGTAGTTCCTGTTCCACACTGGTTCGAAGAGCGAGTTGCTGAAGCGGAAGACAAGGATGTTCTGCACTGTCTCTTTGCCGAGATAGTGGTCAATTCGGTACACGGCTTTCTCGTCGAATACTCCGTGTACCACGTCATTTAGCACATTCGCCGATTCCAGGTCACGCCCAAAGGGCTTTTCCAGAATGATTCGCGTCCACCCACCGTCGCGGTGGTTCAGTCCAACCGCTCCCAAACCTTCAATAATGGGCCTTGCTGCTGACGCGGGCGTCGACACATAGAACAAATGGTTTGGGCTCGAACCATTCTTCTCCATCTCCTCCAGTCGAATGCGCAATTGCGGATAGAACTTCGGGTTGTTGATGTCGCCTTCCATGTAGTGCAGACGCGTTTCAAAGTCCGTCCATCTCGCCTCGCTGAAATCGCGTGTGTCTTTCGACTTGGCAGCTGCCTCCTCTGTCTTCTTGCAAAACTCTTCAGAACTCATCAGTGTGCGGCCGATTCCGAGAACTTCGAATTCAGGGTTCATGCAGCCTTCACAGGCGAGGTTGTAGAGACCAGACATCAGCTTCCGCTTCGTCAGATCACCCGAAGCTCCAAAAATAACCAGGACACACGAATCTCCGGTTGGCAGTGGTTCTTGCGATAGCTTCTCGAGAGGACTGGCTTGGATAATCGCTGACATAAACCTTTTATTAATAGATGCTCTCGATGTGGATTCCGAATCTACCCAGAAACCGCAATTGAATTGCTATGGAACCGCCGCCTCCCGCAACGTTCAATTCGTGAACACATCGCCGAACATGGGAAGCTTGCTCTTGGATTCCTCCTTGCTTGCTTCGGGTTGGATCACGTCCCAATGCTCCTCGAACACACCGTCCTTTATACGCATAATATCGACGACAACAATGGCGGAGCCGTCCGGGTTGGAGTAGCGGCTATGAATCATCACATAGTCGCCTTCAGCCATCATGATTCCGTGCTCCCACCTGGATCCATTGGGCAGTGATTTCACTAGATTGAACAATCCCATCTCTGCCCGGTTCGATATGTGAGCTGTGTTGGATGTAGTTCGGCGACCAGTACTTCTCGGCACCGGCGAAATCGCGCTTGTTAAAAAGAACATCGAAGCCTTCGAGCAGAAGCTCCTTGTTCTTTTCCTGTTTAGTTCGGCTCATTGATTCTCCTTATTCCAGAAATGATCAGTTTTGTTTTCTTCATCCCCCACACTTTCATGACTCTGGGCTCAATCGACACATGATCATGGTGATCGATCAGATCTGGCTCTGCCGCCGTCAACGCACAGTTCAATACCCGTGACGAAACTGGAGTCATTCCGAAGCCAGAAACAACGCCACCTTTGCAACTTCATCGGGCTCACCCATGCGTCCCATCGGGATGGTGCAACTGGCAACCGGTCCCTGGACGCTGAGCCTAAGCTGCGCGAGTCTTCCCGTGATATGCAGGCGCAAAGACGTCCTGCACAAATTTTTCAAACGAAGTCGGTGTGGTGTTCTCCCGAGAACGCGGTTCCCGCGCGGCGAGGACACCGGCGTTGATCGCCTTAAACATCTCGATGTACACCGCGGCTTTCTTCGGCGTCATGCCCATTTGCTCTAACACCTGCTGCACCTGGTCGTAAGGAAACTGCACGTAACGCAGATCCGGTTTGCCAATGCCGCGCGCTATGATCGCGGTGGCTTCCGCCATCGACAGGTCGCGCTCGCCAAGCAGCTCGCGGGTTTCCTTGCCGGAAAAATCCAGGTCCAGGAGGCGCTGGACGGCGTAGTTGCCGACATCGCGCGTCGTCATCATCGGCAGCTTCAGGTCGGGTAGCAGTGCATGCCCGAAGATTCCCATTTCCTGAATCATGCTGATCGCCGACAGATTGTTCTCCATGAAATATGCGGCGCGCAGGTGCAGAACGTTCAAACCGCCGATAGCGTTGAGTTTTTGCTCCGAAGAGTGCAGCCCCGTGACTGGCCCGGTGCCTTCCGGGACATGCGCACCATAGCTGCTCAAGTGCACCGCGTAACGCAGGCCGGACTCCGTCACGGCCTTCGCTATTGCATCGCTCTCTCGCTCCTGGTCTTCCCGGGAGGTAATTGGCGGCAACAGCAAGTATGCTGCACGCGCGCCGCTGAAGGCTTTGGTGAGCGCAGCCGCGTCGCTCACGTCGCCCGTGAACGCTTCCGCGCCTTGGCGCACAAAGCGCTGCAGTCGTCCCGCGTCGCGCCCCACGACGCGCACCTTCTTGCCCTTCGATAGCAAGGAATCGGCGACGATCGAGCCGGTGTTGCCGCTTGCTCCCAAAATCACATACATGGCATCCGTTGAGACCGCGACCTTGTCTTTAAGGCAGTTCACATTCGTTTCTCCTTTTTTTTAAAGTTCACCGATTCGGTCCGATTGCAACGTCGGCTGCCCGAGTGATGATAAGAAGCACATATAGATGCAAGAAAAATTCACTGGCTCGCTCGACGGATTCCCCCCAACTACATCGGCGACATGTCCGCATCGTCGCGCGGCAAGTAGTAAACTGGCGGATGTCTCTTCTCCTCCAGCGAGTTTGGATCACCCCGCGAGCATCCCTCCATCCACCGCCAGGGATGCCCCGATGATGTAGGAAGCCTTGTCAGAGCCAATGAACATGATGGCATTTGCAATTTCTTCGGGAGTGCCGATGCGCTTGTTAGGAATTTGTGAGTCGAGGAAATTTGCTTTGTTTTCCTCCGATTGCGCAAAGTGGTTGAACATTCTCGTTTCCACCGGACCAGGGCCAACGATATTGACACGAACGCCTGTGCCGGCGAGTTCGATCGCCGCAGACTTCGTGATGCCTTCCACGGCGTGCTTGCTGCCGACATACACCGACGCAGTTGGGCCACCGACTTTACCGTACGCAGACGAGATGTTGACAATGCTGCCTTTGCCTTGCCGAAGCATCGCCCGAATCTCGTACTTCATGCTCAGAAGCACACCAAGTACATTCGTGTCGAAGATGGCTTGATAGGCTTCGGTGGTTACATCGGCAGCGGGGCCGGGATCGCCTACGGTGCCAGCATTATTGACGGCAATGTCGAGGCGACCGAAACGAGCGATGGTCTTGTCGACGAGGTTTTTGACTTCGTCTTCATGGCGCACATCGGTGCGTACAAATTCGGCCTCGGTGCCGAGGTTGCGCAGCTCAGTGGCTAGCTTCTGTCCTTCATCATCGTGTCGACCGGAAACAACGACCCGCGCTCCTTCTTGCGCGAAGGCCAGAGCCGTGGCGCGTCCGATGCCTGTCAGTGCGCCCGTAATTAAAACGACTGGTGAACTCATAGCAACTACCCCCTTTTGATCTGCACCCATGCAAGTCAGGCATGACAAAACGTTAGCAAGCCGCTTTCGGGATAGCTCAGATCACTTACTTAGATTGCGACGTTCAGCATTGGTAGCGTGCCAGGAGCATACTTTGTTAGAACTGACGTCGATGCCTCGCAAGCATGGGGTAGGTTGGAGTTACGACTCCACCATTTCGCAAGGAGCGGCACTTTGACCTGGCTGCCATGTTCGAACCTTAGTGCGCCTTCTTCGACACACGAGCTACCAACTCGTCCAATCTCGAGAGGAAAAGCTTCAGGATGGGGGACTGGTTCGACTTTCTGTAGCCAAGGACCAGATCGACAGTTGGCGCATCTCCTTTCAGAGGGCGACTCGTTACGGACGAAAAGAGAAAATTCTGTGCGTAAGCAGGTAGCAGTCCAACGCCGCGCGTCGACGCTATCAAGGACATCCCCATGGTGACATGGTCCGCCTCGTGAGCTGGCGTGATATTGACTCCGGACCGCTTCAGGTAATTGTCGATGATCTTACGCAATACAGGAGCGGTGTCCGACACGGCCACGAATGTCTCGCCTACCAGATCCCTCGGGCTGATGGCTTTGAGCGCAGTCAGATGGTGGTCATTAGGCAAGATCACCATCAAGGGCTCCTTAACGAGAAGACGGAACGCCAACCCGGGTCCTCCTTTTTCCCGTCGAAGAAAAGCGGCATCGATTTTTCCTTTCGAAAGGCCGTCCGCAAGCAGCGGGGAGTATTGACTCGATATCATCACGTCAATGTTAGGTAACTCGTCGCGCAAAATCCGCAGGGCTTCGGGCATCCACGTCAATTCGTGCCCGGTCAGAAAGCCCATCGAGAAGCACGGCTTGGCGGGACGAACCACCCGGCGAGCAGCTTCGGCCGCCGCTTCAACCTGCGATAGCACTCCGCGGGCTTGATCGAGAAAGGCGCGACCCGCCGGCGTCAGTGTGATGCCGCGGGCTGTGCGCGTGATGAGTTGGGCACCAATCTCTTCTTCAAGGTCACGGATCTGGCGGCTGAGCGATGGCTGCGAAGTGTGCAACTTAGACTTTGCTGCCAAGGTCAAGCTCTCGGTTTCGGCGACCGCAACGAAATAACGCAGGTGTCGTAATTCCATCTTCCACCAACATACTCCGAAAGCATCACTCCGTGGCTTACAAAGTATCGCTCCAAGATGCGACGACCGGTTGCCCTGGGCATCTCATCAGGTGATGACCTTTGGATGTAGTCGCGCGAAACTGTGACTCATGCCTGGCAAGTATGGTGAGAGTTCTCATGGTTTTTATTGCGTCGCATGCCCATTGGCGAACTGAATTGTGAGGGAAAATAAAATGTCCACGCTTCAAAACAAAACAGCATTGGTCACCGGGGCGTCACGCGGTATTGGCCGCGCGACGGCATTCGCGCTTGCCCAGGCCGGGGCGCGAGTCCTAGTCCACTATGGCCGTTCCGCGCAAGATGCGGAGTCTCTGGTAGCCGCAATCAATTCACACGGGGGACGCGCAGATGCAATCCGGGCAGATTTGGGAACTCCAGAAGGGGCAACACTACTGGCGAAGGCAGTTCGTTCGATCGTCGGCCAGCGATTGGATGTGCTCGTGTCGAACGCGGGAATCAGCAAGGCTGCGACCATCAAGGACCATACGGTGGAGGATTTTGACAATCTGTTTGCCACGAATGTGCGAAGTCCGTTTTTCCTGGTGCAGCAACTCCTGCCCGTCCTCGGCGAAGGCTCGAACATCATTGTGACCTCTTCGATCGGGGCCCACGCTGTAGTTGGGAAGCCCGACTTGGACAACCCTTCGCTGCTTGCCTACGCCTCGACCAAAGGAGCATTGGAGACTCTGGTCAAAAACTGGGCTGCCATTCTTGGGCCTCGAGGGATCCGCGTAAACGCAATCGCGCCCGGTGTGATCGACACAGACATGTCGAACTTCGCTAAGACTGAAGCGGGCCGCGAGGTCACTCTCGGGATGCAAGCACTCAAGCGAATCGGCAAGCCGGAAGATGTAGCAGATGTAGTCGCCTTCTTGGCTTCGGACAAGGCGCGCTGGATCACCGGGGCGAGTATCCCGGTCGATGGAGGTTCGAAATTGTGAGTGACGGCGTGAGGAGCGCAATGCCTACTCAAGCTAAGATCACTCCGTTAGATTGCGATGCGCGGTCGCGGCCTTAGAGTACTTTGTTGCGCTGCTTCGATGCCTTGCCAACATGGGGATCTCGGAACCAAGTAAGACATCTTCGCTATTTCGTCGGGTTGCCGAGGCAAGTTGCGGGCAACATTCTTACAGTCATTCTCGGTGCTACGCCTTAATATTCTGCGACCATACGGTCTCTCCTGACTCTATGGAAGAGGAGCTTTAGCGATCTCTCGCAGACGGAAGCAGAGTGCGCGATGGAGAGAGAAAAAGAGAGAAAAAGAAAGGCTTATTACAGTGACCTCACACGAATTATCAGTGCAAGTGGCAATTAATTCATGGCGACTTGTCTTGGAAAGAGTAAACAAGGCGCTTTCAAATCTCCGGGAAGGCCAACTTTTGAAAGAAGTAGCGCCTGGACGAAACCGTCTCATTTATCTATGGGGACACCTCACGGCCGTTCACGACGCTATGTTCCCAATTCTCGGTCTAGGAGAGCGACTGCATGCTGAACTGGATGCAATCTTCGTCTCCAGTCCTGACGAGGCAGGGGTACAACTGCCCCCTGTGGGAGAGCTGAGAAAGTATTGGGACGAAGTCAACAACAAGCTACTCTCGCAGTTTGCAACTCTTTCCGCGAACGAATGGTTCCAGCGGCACAACGCAGTGTCCGAGGAAGACTATGCCAAGGATCCGACCCGGAACCGATTGGCTGTTCTGCTGAGTCGAACCAACCACATATCCTACCACTTGGGGCAGATAACTCTGGCTCTTAAATAACGTAACCTAATTCGTCTCGTTCTCATGTGGATCCTTGGCACGCAGCTTTGGACCTTAATGCTTCGCACGCATGGCAGCCCCACAAGTCGTCGTGAATATCCGAAGAAGTGTAAGTGGAACCGGGCGCGGGCGGTCCAAAATAGCTAATTCCTTTTCACTGGCCGCATGTCAAATGCGACCTGGGACCGGTCGGTCTCATCGAACCACTTGTATCGTGCGGTCAGCGAATCGTATTATCGCGAAGTTGACGTTGCTAGGAGCAGAATGTGCGCAAAGGCGAGCAGACGCGGCAAGAGATCATTCGGAAGGCAGCGCCAATCTTCAATCAAAAAGGATACGACGGCGCTGCACTTTCCGATCTCATGCGAGCCACTGGTCTGGAAAAAGGCGGGATTTACAGGCACTTTGAGAGCAAAGAAGAGCTTGCGGGAGACGCCTTCGACCATGCTTGGAAAATTGCAATGGATGCGCGCTTCGAAGGAACAGAGGAGATCCCGAATACCGTTGATCGTCTCAAACAAATCGTGCGGAACTTTCGCGACCGACGTACCGGGCTGGTACCGGGAGGCTGCCCCCTGCTGAACACGGCCATCGATTCCGACGACGGCAATCCAAAGTTGCGAGCCAAAGCCCGCCAGGCTCTCAGTTCTTTGCTTGATCGTCTGCAATCAATTACTGAGGAGGGGCAACGACGAGGCGAGGTGCGTGCCGATATCGATTCGGCGAAATTGGCCACCTTGATTGCAACTACGCTTGAAGGCAGCATAATGGTGAGCCGTCTGCAGAAGAAGGAAGAGGCTCGTGACCTTGCCGTCCGTCATCTGGAGGAATATCTCGAAACCAAAGTTCGTGCACAGAAATCGAAGGCCGGAGCTGACAAATCATGAGCACCCAAGAACTTCCCTCGCAAGCGGACTTCAGGAAACGCGCAAAGACGAACGACGTTCCCATCGCGCGTCTGATTGGATTTGAGGCCAAAGACATCGCAGACGGACGGGCGACGGTCGTATTGACAGCCGGGCCACAGCATGCAAACCCTATGGGAACGCTGCATGGCGGAATTCTTTGCGATATTGCTGATGCCGCGATGGGCATAGCGTTTGCAAGTACTCTCGCCCCAGATGAATCCTTTACTACCGTGGAATTGAAAATCAATTTTTTTCGCCCGGTCTGGCAGGCACAACTCAAAGCGGAAGGAACGGTCGTGCGGCGGGGCCACACGATCGGCTACGTCGAGTGTACCATTACCGACGAGGAAAACCGATTGGTCGCGAAAGCGGCTTCCACGTGTATGGCACTTCGCGGCCAGAAGGCCAAAGGACGGTAATCCTCTTACCTTGTCTCCTGCTTCTTTAACGTTTGCGCGATAGAAGAGTTCTGTGAGAGCTAGCCCTCAATAATTCTTACCCTTCGTTCGAACTCGTCAAACAATTTATCTTGCCTTTGCTGCGACCGATCGGTCGCATCCGCCATCTGATCGATGAAAGAATTATCCGTATATAGTGATTCTTTTTATCGAGATTGTTTCCGGTACAGGAGAAGTCAGCGGTACGGGGGACAGACTAGTCGGGACACAAAAACGCCACTCTAGAGGGCTGTTTCTTAATGATGGCAGCAGATCCTCACTCGTCCTGCGCGACCGATAAAAGGTGCCGGACCGTGGGGCTGCCGCGGCTGTATCTTTGCAACCGCTCCTCTAGTTCGCGATCAGCGCGCGTCATGCGTTCATGTTGTCTCACGTGCTCAGCCCACGAACTCACTATAAACGTCTCAACATATCGACCGACGTGCTCCAAATCGTGGAAAATGCCCCAGCGCGACGCACCGTCGCGGCGCCGGATACGCCCGTAGCGACGAATTGCCTTCAGGAATTCGCGGACATTCTCGGGAGGTACTTCGTATTCAGCGGTGACCAATACGGGGCCAGAATCGTAGCCTGCGGGAAGCGCGTTACCATCAAGGCCCGGCAAGGGCCAATGGTTCCAAGCCGTGACGTCCACAGTCGCGTCCGGCAACCGCAGAAATAAAGCCAGAGCCGTTGTCGCAATTGTTCCGGCACCTGCCCACAAAAGCGCGGCACGCAGCCCGAAATGTGCCGCGACCGTGCCCCAAACTGCGCTTCCGGCAGCCACAGAGCCTTGTACCACAAGAGTGGAGATAGACAAAACACGCGCGCGCACCCAGTCAGGGGAGTAGTTGAGAACCAGTACGTTGACGAGAGAAATGAACATGACCCAAGCTGAGCCGCCGACAAAAGTCGCGCCGCACAAAGCAGGAAAGACTCGGACCGTACTCGCTGCGAGGGTCGCGAGACCATAGATGGCAACACCCACCGAGACCACGATCTCGGCCGACCAGCGCGCACGGGCCCGCTGCATGAGCACAGCACCGACCACCGCTCCGAATCCGAAACAACCGAGCAGGATTCCAAAGGTAATTGGACTGTTCTTCACATCGCGAGCGATGAGAGGCAGCAACGCCGTAAGTGCGGTTGCGAAGAATATGACGAATCCCGTTCGAAGTAGCAAGCGTCGAATGGCCGGCGAATATCGAATGTATCGCAGTCCCGCGATAGTGCCGCCCCAGACGGTCTCGGGAGGTGATGTTCGCCTCGGAACCAATCGTTTCCATCGCGCGATGACGGCGATAACGCCGATGAACGAAGCCGCGTTAAGCAGAAATGCGGTACCAACGCCTGCCGCCGCGACTATGAAACCGGCAAGTCCCGGTCCCACAGCGCGCGCAAAGTTGAATTCGATTCCGTTCAATGCCGATGCAGCCGGAAGATCTTCCTTTGGCACAACTTCGGGCAAGACGGCACGCCAAGTCGGGGTCTCGAATGCATCTCCGGATGAGAGCGCAAAGGTCAGAATGAGGAGTAATAACGGAGAGATCCAACCAGTGATCGTGAGCACAGCAACGGCGATCGCAACCGCAAGCATCCACGTTTCGGTGTAGAGGATGAGCCTGCGGCGATCGACGATGTCACCAATCGCGCCGGCAGGAAGCGCGAAGATGAAAAAGGGCAACGCGGACGCTGTCTGTATCAGAGCTACGTAGATCGGTCCCGCACTGAGAGAGATCATCAGCCAGGCCGCGCCCACGCTCTGCATGAACGTACCGACATCAGAGACAACATCGGCGATAAGAAGATTGCGAAATATGGGCGCGCGCAACGGTCGCCACATGCTCAGCGTCGATCGAACAGATGAGTCAGCCATCTGGCCACCCGATGAAACGTTGCGATACTTTTTCCACTCTCCGGCTAATCCTTTCGCTGATCAGTTGAATACCGAAAGTGCAACCTTCGCAACCTGCCCGACGCTTTTCGATCGGACTTGAGTCGGGCATCGCTCTCATCCCTTGAATTCTCCCTTTTTACCAAATCACAGGTGTAAGTCTTCGCGCGAATTACGATTCTAAGAGCAGGCAGAGTACCTTGTCTGCGAGGGAGCACTAAAATAGGCGGTTACTCATACGGCAGCGAATGAGCGATCCAACATTTCCGAAGCACTTTGACGGAAAGCGCTTCTACAATCAGGATACTCGTGAGGCGCTCGGTTTTCTTGACGCGCTTCGATGGAAGCTGAGCACCCGGCCTGAATCCTCGCCAAGTTTCATTTCAGACGTCCAGCAATCGATACCGCCCGGCCACATCGAAGGCAGCGGGATGCGAATCACTCTAGTGAACCACTCAACCGTGCTCCTGCAGCAGCAGGGTATCAATATTTTGACAGATCCGATTTGGTCCGAACGCGCTAGTCCTCTGTCTTGGATAGGTCCACGGCGCCGAAGAAAACCCGGTGTGGTGATCGAGGACGTGCCGCACATCCATGCGGTACTGCTTAGCCACAATCATTACGATCATCTCGATCTTCCCACCCTGCGTTCGCTCGCTGCTCGTGAAGATTCTACTTTCGTTGTTCCGACCGGGTGTGCTCGCCTGCTTCGCACGCAACATATAGAACCAGCTCACGAATTGGATTGGGGGAATCACTGTCACTGCCAGGCTTCACCATCCACTGCGTGTTGGCGCTGCACTTCTCAAGCCGCAGTATTTACTCGCCGTACTTCGCCACCAAGGGCGCCATGCGCGGATTATAGAGCTATACGACGCCACCAATCGGACCGAAATTGCGTTGTTCCTGCCCGCCAGGGATGGACGCGCAAGCCTTACAAGTCGTCGCAGTAAGATCTGGTTCCGAACTCGCGGGGCGAGATGGTTCCCGGATTGTCGCTAGTCTTACCTTGGGATTACTTCATGTTTGGCCTCACTTGAAAGTGACCGTCTGTTCACAACAGACGAATTACCACATCACCACGGGAGCGGGCTGATCTCGTTCGAGAGACTCTTATCCGGCAAACGCAGCGCCCTCTTGGCCTCGACCAACCCCACAGCAGGCCTCTTCACGCCGTCATTACCGGTCGTGAAGCCCGATAAAGCTGCCCGGCAAACGCTCCCAAACCCAGGCAAACCATACCCAAGCGGACCAGCCCGCCAAGATACGGGATGAACCCAACAATGGTGAGGATCAGCAGGCCCACCACGAGTCCCAGCACCCAATCGCCCTTCGTGGCCCCGGATGGCTTCAGAAGTATTCGCCCAAGGAAGGCTCCAACCCAAATTTTCGCCACGTAGATTGCAGCCAAGTACAGCGCGAGCAACATTAGCGAGAGCGGGAAGCCAACCAGCGTTATGGCTATGACGACGATGGCCACCGGCACACCCGCCAGGACTCCAACCCCCAGTCCCAAGCTGAGCCAGCCTGAGCCCACCAACTGAGTCGTGGCCTGGAAGAAGCCGGGAAACAGAAGCATGCCGAGCCATCCCACCAGTATGGCGCCAGCCAACCAGACAGCTTGGTGAAAGTAGAATCTCGGGCGCGTGAAGCTGCTCTCCCTCACCCTCACCTGGATGTCACGCTTGCCCCCAATGGTCGCGCCGTCGGCAATGTGCACCTCCTTCAGCTGGCGCACGCGAGCGCTCAGGTTGCCACCGACCCGGGCCGTGTTCGTCAGCGTTAGGCTGCGACCGACCATCGTCAGATCTCGGCCGATACTGCCGCTCACATCGGCGCTGCCACTGGTCACGATGTTTACACCGCGCTTTACCTCGCCCTCGAGGCTGGCGTCGCCGACGGCAACCGCGACACCGTCCCCCACGCGGCCACGGTCATCAATATGCAAGGATTGCACCAGGCCGTAGATGCTGTGGCCCAATTGCCCTTCCAAGTCGAGCGTGTGGGAAACGGTGTAGATGTGGCCTTCCACGGTTCCGCTGACCTCGGTCCTCTGGGCGAAACTGATTAGGTCGCCCTTCACCGTGCCGTGCACCTCCACGGTCCGGCCAAAAGTCAGCAAGTCTCCATTCACCACGCCATCCACGCGCACCATGTTAGCGGCGGCCACAAGACTGTCGTCCACAGTCTCGTTCGCGGCCACGGTGACGAACTCACCGTGACGCCGTTCCAGGGCAAAGCTGGGCAACGACAACGCAAGCAACACAATCAGCAAACGCAGGCCAGGGTAGTGTGGCCGCCCTCGGCGTCCAAGTAGCAGTGCGCTGCCGCCCAACAGCAACAGCAAACAAATCCAGCCCACGACAGCAGCATAATCGGCTAGCATGGCAGTACCTCCGTGTGCAAAGTAGTAAAAAAAGTGGAAGATCAGGTTCGTGCGGCCGTTTACGCTGAAGGGATTGAACCATTCCAGCGCTGCCGGAATATCCAGTTCATTGAACCAACCGGAAATGATCGAACCTACCGCCAGCAGCGCGGCTAGGATCGCCAGGTCGCCCCACCCCCAGGACCGGCGCTGAGGGGAGAAGCTCGCCGGGCTGGGTGCTTCTTCCGGAAGCTCGTTGAGACTTTCGCTCAGTACGCGGTTCTCAGCGCGCAGTGCGTCCACTAGCGTCCGGCAGCGCTGACACGTGGTCATGTGGTTTCGTAGGCGCTGGACCTCGTCGGCTGCCAGTTCGCCGTCCACGGCGAGGGCGCACGTCTGTTCCGAATAACATTCCATGGTCACTTGCTCCTGTCAGGCAGTCTCCGGCGCAGCTCCTGTTTGGCCCGAAATATCAGCGTCGCCACGTTGTTCCTCTGTACGTCCAACTGCTGCGCGATTTCCTCATAGCTCAGTTCGCCGTAATAGCGCAGGACCAGCGGCACGCGATAATTCTCCGGCAGCTGGGCGATGGCATCCCGCACCTTCGCCCGCTCTTCCTTCCTGATGACGGCACCCAGCGGCGACGGCTCCGAACTGGCCGCCTCGATGACCGCGGTTCCGTCTTCAACTTCCACAATCGCCCGCCGCCCACGCTGCCGGCGCCGCAAAGCGTCAATGCATTGGTTGCCAGCCACCCGCAGCAGCCACCTGGGAAACGGTATCGAACCGTCGTAGCTCTCGATCGACCGCTGTAGCTTGAGGAAGACTTCGCTGGTAGCATCTTCTGCACTCTCGCGTGAGCCAAGCATGTAGCGGCACAATCCGAATATGCGCCGGACGTAACGGCGATAGATCTCCCCCAGGGCCTCGGCATCGGACCCCGTGCGCGCTCTATTACGATCTCCAAATCCAGCCCCTCCATCTGCCTGGTTCCGCCCTCGCGGGGCTGCGGTTCTTTCGCCATGTTCCTCTTGGCATCCATAAAGCAGTACGCTGCAGATCGAAGGATGTTACACACATTTTAAGGGGACGAGGGGAACCTAAAGCCGGGCGCCTGGCCCTGGCTCTTGCAAGGCTCGTGTTGCCCGGGGTCTAATCCGCGCCGGCGGAGTGTAAAATCGCTGTCGTTCTTGTCAGTCAAAAAGGACGTTCCGGTTGATTAGCATTTACCACTAATTCCGTGCGACAGGAGGCCTTGATGTCGAGGTCTGGAACGTTGTTGATTCTGTCCGTGATTGCTGTTCTCGCCGAGTCTTTGCTTCGGCCGCAAACTTCGACCGCGCAGGCTGCGTCGCCTCAACTCTCGGATGCCCGCACGGCGTGTGCCTCCGAGGTGCAGAAGCTTTGCCCTGGTGTACCTTCCGGCGGAGGGCGAATCCTTGCCTGCCTCAAACAGCACAAAGACGAAGTTTCGGACGGCTGTAAACGGGCCATCCTTAGCGCCATGGGGAAATCGAGCGGCGACACGAGTTCTGCCGACAGTCCGGCTCCTGCGGCTGCCAATCCTGCTCCTCCAGTCGCCAATCCGGCTCCCGCAGTGGCCAGTCCCGCTCCACCTGCGGCTACGGTTGAGCACCACAACGACGCCGGTTCTGCTTCAACCGCTCCCTCAAGCTTGCCCAGCAAATCAGCCGTCTCGGGAGCGCATTACTTCTTGATGAAGCAGGTCAAGATCATCGACCAGGGCCTGGGTCAGGGAAAACCCGCCTATGACCTGATGATCCCGAAAGACTGGCAATTCAAGGGCTGGGTGAATGTGGGCGTGGCCGAGGGCGGATGTTTCGGCGACTGGTTCTCGGTCATTGGAATCGCGAACAGCCCCGACAACTCCATCGAGCTGCAGATTCTTCCCCAGTTCACATGGCAGTACATCGACGATCCCGCCGGGCAGCGGCAGATGCAGACGCAAAACCAGAACGACGTGAAGTTCGGCATGAAAGCGTGTCCGGTCCGCGCGCCGGTCCGGGCAGAGGAGTTTCTGCGTCAGGACATGGTGCCGAAATGTACCAAGGCATGCAAGAACACGACCGTGGTATCGGCTGAGCCCTTTCCGGAACTCGAAGAGATGGTTCGCCACCAACTCGGGCTGCCCCCTGCGGCTGCCGGAGGCAACACCAGCAACACTCGCGTCGACGCCGCTCGGGTGCGCGTCGCTTTCGAAGACGACAAAGGACAACCGGCCGAAGGATGGATGGCGGCGGCCATTGTCGTGCACACAATGCCGGCCGGCGGTCGCGGCGCGGCTTTTGATTGGCACACCGTGAACGTCTTGTTTTTCCACGCTCCCAAAGGCAAGCTCGATGCCAATGACAAGCTGTTCAAGATGATCGCCAGCACCATTCATCCCGAGCCGGAATGGCAGAGATGGAGCAACGGCATCATTGCCTCCCTGTACCAGAAGAAGCAAGAAGAACTGGCGAAGCAGGCGGCGATCATCGCCGCGTTCCGGCAGCACGTCGCCGACGTCATCAACGGTGTCACGGCAAATCAGATGGCCGGCGCCAACCAAGCCTTCTTTGGCCAGGACCAGCTCATTCGCGGCGTGCAGACTTTCCGCGACCCGGCGACTGGCGGAACGTTCGAACTCAGCAACCAGTACGACCACGCCTGGCTCAATGGCGCCAATGACTACGTCATGAGTGACGACCCGAACTTCAATCCGAACGGCAAGCTCAACGGCGACTGGAATCAATTACAGGTGGTGCGGCCTCAACCTTAAGCGACTGTGACACGGGCGTTATGGATGGCGGGCGATCCCGAAGTTATTCCGGTCCAGAAGCCGGCGGAGAAGCGTTGTGTTGTCGAAGGCTGGGCCAGCCGATGCTTCCTCGAAGAGCGATTCTGGTTGCCGACAACACACCCGGAATTATTGCCATCCGCGTGCCACGTGCTGCACAGGCTATAATTGCGCCCACGGATGGCTCTAACCCCTGGCACAAAGATCGGTCCTTACGAGATTCAATCGCCACTCGGCGCGGGCGGGATGGGTGAGGTTTATCGCGCTCGCGATACCCGGCTCAAGCGCGAAGTAGCGATCAAGGTTCTCCGCGCCGACCTTACTTCCGATGCTGACCTACGTGGGCGCTTCGTGCAGGAAGCGCAGGCGGTGTGCGCGCTGCAGCATCCGAACATCTGCGTCGTTCATGACATTGGCTCACAGGATGACATGGACTTCATGGTGATGGAGCTGGTCTCCGGCCAGACGCTGGACAAACTCCTTCAGGCAGGGCCTCTGGCCACGGATGTCGCAGTCAGAGACGCGATCCAGATCGCTGACGCGCTGGCGCACGCTCACAGCGCCGGCGTTACTCACCGCGACCTCAAGCCTTCGAACATCATCGTGGAGAACTCCGGCCTGGTGAAAGTGCTCGATTTCGGGCTGGCCAAGCTGGCAGGGCCGGCTCTGCAGCAGAGTGAGGCCGCCACGGTCGCGACCATGCCGGGCATGATCGTCGGGACGGCGGCCTACATGTCGCCGGAGCAGGCAGAGGGCAAACCAACTGATCCACGCAGCGACGTGTTTTCCTTCGGCGCGGTTTTTTACGAGATGCTCACAGGGAGACGTGCATTCGAGGGCCAGTCGAATGCGGCCGTGCTGGCTGCGGTCGTTCGTGACGATCCGCGCGCGGTCAGCGCCATCCGGCCGGGCATTCCGCCAGAAATCCGCAGCATCGTGGCGCGGTGCCTGCGAAAGAATCCTGCCGAGCGATATGCCTCGGGAAGCGAAGTGGGGACGGCTCTGAAGGCGGCGCGCGAGGTCTTGTTTCCGGAGTCGGGCGCGGCATTGACCCCGGCGCGGATTGCCCATGAGGTGCGGCGGGCGCGGGTTTTAGTACCGCTGCTAGTGATTGCTTTTGCGATCACTGCCGGGGTGGTGTGGCTGGTCAAGCGGTCGCGCGATGTGCACTGGGCGCGAGAAGTCGCGCTGCCAAAGATCGCGCAACTCGCCGATGAAGGCAGGCTGCCGGAGGCCTACGCGGTCGCAGCGCAAGCGGAGAAATCGGTTCCTGGTGATCCCGCCCTGGCCAAGCTGTGGCCGGTGATTTCCTACCAGCTTTCCGCTGATAGCGCGCCGCAGGGCGCAGACTTGTCTTACAAGAACTACCTTGAGCCGGATGCTTCCTGGACGCCGGTGGGCAGGACGCCGTTGAAGAGCGTGCGAGTGCCGCGCGGGATGCTGATCTGGAAGCTGGAAAAACCTGGATATGGCACGGTCTACCGCACGACGCCTGCATTTATCCCGCGGCTTCCGCCTCCTCCGCCGGGCGAGCCCGCTCGAGCGAACGCTGCGCTCGACGAACTCGGCAAGATTCCGCCGGGCATGGTGCGAGTCGAAACGGCCAAGTATTTCAAAACGCTTTTCATCCCCGGCTATGAAGGAATGCCGGAGTTGGCGCTGAAAGACTATTGGATCGACGAACACGAGGTTACCAACCGGCAATACAAAGAGTTTGTGGATCAGGGTGGCTACCAGAAACATGACTACTGGAAAGTCGCATTCGTGCGCGACGGCAAGCCACTCTCCTTCGACGACGCCATGGCTTTGTTCCGCGATGCCACAGGGCGGCCGGGGCCGAAAGATTGGGTGCAAGGCGAATATCCGAAAGGGCAGGACGATTTCCCGGTGAGCGGGATCAGCTGGCATGAGGCCGCGGCTTACGCGGAGTTCGCGGGAAAAAGCCTGCCGACGATCTATCACTGGAACCGCGCGGCAGGACCGTTTTCGGCTTCCTTCATTGTGCCCGCCAGCAACTTCGGCAGCGCCGGACCAGTGGCGGTGGGAAGCAAGCCGGACATGAGCCCGTGGGGAAATTACGACATGGCCGGCAATGTGAAGGAGTGGGTATGGAACGAAGCGGACCCAGGCAAGCGATATGTTCTGGGCGGGGCGTGGAATGAACCGAACTACATGTTTGTGGATCCGGATGCGCAGTCGGCGTTTCTCCGCGGGGCGGAGATCGGCTTCCGTTGCATGAAGGTCATTGAGGCCGACCCTGCGATGTCCAGGGCTATGGCGGGAATGCCGTCGCCGCGTCGCGATCTGCGCAAAGAAAAGCCGGTGCCGGGCCAACTGTTCGAGGCGTATCGCAGCCTTTACTCCTATGACAAATTGCCCCTTGATGCGTCGGTAGAGAAATTGCCCGACGGGGACGGGTGGAGTCTGGAGAAGATCACGTACAACGCCGCCTACGGAAAGGAGCGGGCGATTGCTTATCTGCTGCTGCCGAAGAAGGGCAAACCACCGTTCCAGACGGTGGTTTTCTTTCCCGGATCGAACGCGCTGCTGCTGCGGACATTTTCAATTTACCCGACTGCGGCTCTGGACGGCTTTACTCGCAGCGGGCGCGCGGTAATCTATCCCATCTATAAAGGGACGTACGAGCGCGGCGATGGCATGGAGTCCGACGTCGCCAACATGAGCAACACGTGGCGCGATCACGTGGTCATGTGGGTGAAAGACGCCTCCCGGGCGATCGACTATGTGGAAAGCCGCTCTGACCTCAATCACGACAAGATCGCATACTACGGCTACAGCTGGGGAGCAGAGATGGGCGGAATTGTGCCAGCTGTCGAGCCGCGTATTAAGGCTTCCGTGCTCGCGCTGGGAGGACTCGACTTCCAACATTCGCTGCCGGAAGTCGATGTCATTAACTTTGTGTCGCGTGTGAAACAACCGGTCCTAATGCTCAATGGCCGCTACGATTTCTATTTTCCGGTAGAGTCAACCCAAAAACCTTTCTACCAGATGCTGGGTTCGAAGAAAGACCAGAAGAAGCATCTGATCTACGACACCAGCCACACGCTTCCGCGCAACGAACTGATAAAGGAATCGACGAGTTGGCTGGATCAGTATCTGGGGCCGGTCAGCCAGGATTAGTTCTTTGCGCCACGGGCACCGCGCAGTTTCCGTTGTCCGTCTGTCGAGTGAGGCTGTTCAACACCGCGGCCTTGGCGTGCATCTGTCCCGCGATAACCAGTGGTCTCTGAGCGGTCGAATAAGGCGAGCACTTGAGTGTGACCGCCGGCCCCGTCCGCAATCTTGAAAAAACGACAGTTTGCAACTCTGGTCATTACGGGCCAGCGAATCTGGAGTTGACTAGCCGAAATGCCTTGCTCGGTGAGGATCTCGCAGGCCTCTTCGATCACTCCCTTGGTCGATCCCCAGCCGATCAACGTGACATCGGCATCACGCGGGCCCCACAGCACAGGCGGAAGCACCGCGGCTTCAATTCCGGCAACCTTTCGCATGCGCTTTTCCATCATGGCCCGGCGCTTCGTCGGGTTCGTGAATTCGTCGTTGATCAGCACGCCGTCTTCATCGTGCTCGTCGCTTGCCGCCGTGTGCGTGTAACCAGGACTCCCGGGACGGCGCGCGGAGAGACGCCGCTTTCTGTAATCTTGTAGCGCTTGTGAGGCCGTCGCCGTTGTGCCTGGAGAAAGCTGTGGTGATCAATTCCCCGCGATCAACGGGGAGAAATTCAGATCCTTCGGATCGACACTGAGCCTGCCTTCCGACAGCAATAGATCGCAGAGCACAATCCCCGGGCATTGAAACCGATCAGTGAGATTGAAAATCTCAGGAATGATTTTGAAGCAGTCTCCGATATCGAGTGGTGCGGCCAGCGCCCGGGGATAATCGCCGAAAGCAGCGCCGAGCATTTGCCAAAGATCGCCTTGCTCCCTTTTTGGTCGGAACCCCCGTGGACGGACCAGCTCGCTGGCAGTCGATCACCACCACTGGAGTTTCCATCATGGCGGAGAGGCCGAGGCCTTCGCTCATCAATGCGAAGCCGCCCCCGGAGGTAGCGCACATGGACCGAACGCCGGCATGGGCCGCGCCGATTACCATATTCACCACGCCAATCTCGTCTTCCACCTGGCGGACCATGATGCCGGCTTTGCGAGCGTGGGCCGCCATCCAATGCAGAACTCCGGTCGAAGGGCTCATGGGGTAGGCGCAATAAAATTTCACGCCCGCGGCTGCGCTGCCCATGGCCATTGCAACGTTGCCACTCAGCACAGCGTAGTGGTTCGCGGTCATCGGAAGCGGCCAGGCAAACGGTCTGAAATTCGCGGTGGCATAGTCATAGCCGACTCGCGCAAGTCCGACGTTTTCAGACACAACGGCTTCGCCTTTTTTTTTGAACTGCTCAGCGAGAACCTCCTCCAGGACCAGCGCCCACTGCAAGCGTGTTTTGGGCTACCTTATTCCGCGTGATGTCCGCCAGCTTGGAGACGGGAAGGGAGCAGAGCTCTACGCCCCTCGCAGCGACGCCTGGTTTGATCGTGTCACAGTTGTAGATACATGCCGCGCCAGCCGTGACCAGCCCAAGGTGGCGATCCATCGCGTCCTGGTTCAGAGGGATCAGCAAATCCACGCGGTCGCCCATGTTGGTGACTTTTTCCGGGCCCGTACGGATGGTAAGAAAAGTGTGCCCACCACGGATGATTGACTTCTAGGCATTGTAGGCATTCAAGTGCAAGCCGCGGCGACTGAAAATCTTCGCGAAGATGTCGCCTGGAGTAGCGACACCCTGACCGGCTGCGCCTCCGATGCCGACGGCGAAGGTCTGTTTCATACCAATCTCCTACCTGGGATACGCTCCCGTAATGTAGCCTTCCAACTCCTGAATGGTTTGGGCCTGACCAGAGATGATCCACTTGACCAAGTCGCCGAGTGAAACCACTCCGACCACAGCGTCATCCTGCACCACCGGCAAATGACGAAAACGATGCTTGGTCATAATGGCCATACACTCGTCGACGGTGTGCTGCGGACTCACGAACACAACCGGTGTGGTCATGATCTGCCGGACCAGAGTTTCCTTGGAAGAATGGCCCATGAGGATTACTTTGCGCGCGTAGTCACGCTCCGAGAGGATACCGACTAATTTATGGTTAGAGATGACAAGCAGGGCGCCAATACCGTACTCGGCCATCTTCTCAATCGCTGCATAAACCGACTGATCAGGCTCTATCGATAAAACTCTACTCTCGTCTTTACTCTTGAGCACCGATGCAATCGTGTCGGAAAGTTTCATTAGTCCCCCTAAATCACGCAGTCACTTGCTGGTGCGCGAATCCCAAACCGGCTTACCTTTGTCGTCGCGGAACATAAGTGTGTCGGCACCCTTCACGAACTCTCGAGCGAGGATCACGTCCAGCGCTTCCTGCTTGACCTTTGAACCGGTGACGGCGACCTCGTCTCCCTTGCTGAAACTGATGCCCATCTCCTCCTGAAATGGTTTGGGGCACACGTGGCTTGTCATCTCCGCTTTTGATGATCAGTTCCGTGAAGTCTTTCCTCCTTCCCACAGGCAGCAGATTTATCTCGTCCACCACTCCGTTGGTTTTCGTCTCTGTAGTGAGGTCATACTTCGGGAGGTTGGCGTCCTCTTGGTGGGCTTTTTGCGTGAGCCCTGGGGTCACGCACAAAAGCAGAAACAAGAGGAGTTGGATAAGGTGCTTTGTTGGCTTTACCTGGCACGGTAGAGATTTGCTGACGCAGTAGCACGGCTCCTCCTCGTTGCTCACGGAAACTCAATGCGGAGGGCGAGGTGCTTCTCTATCTGCGCCACGGCCCCGAGAAAGATGTGCATCGGTTCCCGGGTTGCCTAATAGTCTTTCGCTAACGATAAAGCCGTTATTTAGTCACTTTCTTAGGAAGATAGGAGAATCGTACACCCTCCGGACTATCGGTGGCCAGACATACACAGCGTTTGTTTCCGGTGGCCTCGGTGGGATGTCCACAACCGAGTATATCGGGAAGAACTCAAACGCCGTCTCCTTCACGATCAATCCAGGAAGGCGAGCGTCGAAACCCGAACGCGGCACCCGACCATCCGACTTAGGTCATAACACCGCGCATGTGCGCCGTCACGGACGCCCGTCTGAATCAGTCGTTTTGGATCGCGAGCCCGACCAAAGGGACCATGGTCAACCAGCCCCCAGGCATCCGCTGCCCGCTTCTGCGGTTGACCGTCCCGCAAAGACGATCTCTGGCCTTGTACATGCAGATAACGACTATCTAAGCAAGGGCCTGCCGGAGATATGCTGCCACATCGCTAACGAAACGATGCACCGACACCTCGCGATGCGGTGGCCGACGATCGCGTTCATGGTTTTTCCCACGGCACCGAAAGGTGGTTCGTAAACGCCGGAGAAATCCAATTGCGTTTCGGTCGAGGTCAGCGGATACACGGAAAGCTCGCCCTTCATGAGCGGAAACAATCTCGGCATGGTGGCGGCCTCCCACTCCAGCAGCAATCGCGTGGTGGGGGTTGAAGTGGTGTCAACGACCTTTTCCTCAATATTTCTCACGGAAATATTGATGTCGGTCTTCACGCCAATACCGCCAAAATCGACATGCAGTTCGGCCGCGATCGATTGCGCCCGGGAAGCAGCCGCTTTCGTAGCCGACTGGAATACAGTGAGTGCGTTCTGCCTCAACTCATCGCGGACGCGCTCGTAGGGACGGTTCACATAGTCGTAGCTGCGAATCTCACGTCCTGTGCTCATCGTTCCGTCCAGCGGGACGGCCAGTCTTCTAACTGGCAGTCACGAAAACTGTACCATAGCGCGCTCGTACCGGAGTTCGCGTGTGGCGTCCGCGCTTTCGAGTTCATTGTTGCTCCACCATTTACTTGGGGCATCGTTTCCGAAAACAATGACAACGAATTTCGCTGTATCATGGCTACCGGTCGAATTCAATCGCATCAGGCTAGCGGTTGATCGCGGACGCAAGGTCCGCATCGATGCGTGAGGAGGCTCGATGTCTCAGATTGACGTCCCGTTGTTGCCCACGGGCTTTGGACAAACGCGGCGAGCTGATAATTGGTGGGTACAGCCGCTGGTTGTGTTTCTTGGTTTGTCGGCATTCCTTGTCTACTCCACGTGGGCTGCCCTGCAGGGGCAGCATTTCCGGTTCGGACCATATCTCTCACCGTTTTATTCCCCCGAATTGTTCGGCCCCGCCCATGAGGGTTGGTTTGGTCCAAACCCAAGCTGGATGCCGGTTTGGGTCACAGGAGCGTTGCTGATTCTGTGGGCGCCGGGCGGCTTTCGAGTGACGTGCTACTACTATCGCGGGGCGTATTACAAGGCTTTTTGGGCGGATCCGCCTTCCTGCACCGTGGGCGAGCCGCGGAAGACATACCTCGGCGAACGATCGTTTCCTTTAATCCTGCAGAACGTCCACCGGTATTTTTTCTATCTGGCCTTGGTGTTTCTCGTCATTTTGGGGCGCGACGTGTGGGATGCGTTCTGGTTCGACGGCCGGTTTGGCGTCGGCGTCGGTACTCTGGTCTTGTTGACGAACCTCGTCCTGCTAACCTCCTACACTCTGGGATGCCATTCCTTTCGTCATCTGGTGGGCGGTTTTCGCGATCGGTTGGCGGGGGCGCCGGCCCGCAAGCGAGTTTACGATTGCGTGAGTTGCCTGAACCGGCGCCACATGCTGTTTGCCTGGTGCAGCCTCTTTTCGGTAGCGTTTTCAGATGTGTATGTGCGGATGTGCTCGATGGGTATTTGGACGGATTGGAGGATCGTCTAGTGGGCGAGTACGTCACGCATGAGCACGACGTTCTGATTATTGGCGCCGGGGGTGCGGGTCTGCGGGCCGCCATCGAGGCCTCGGCTGCCGGCGTAAAGGTTGCGGTCATTTCGAAATCTCTTCTTGGCAAAGCGCACACCGTCATGGCCGAGGGCGGCATAGCTGCGGCGATGGGAAATGTGGACGACCGGGACAGCTGGCGCGTTCACTTTGCAGACACGATGCGCGGCGGTCAATACCTGAGTAACTGGCGGATGGCGGAACTGCATGCCAAGGAAGCTCCGGAATGTGTGCGCGAACTGGAGGCCTGGGGCGCACTTTTTGATCGCACGGGCGACGGCCGAATTCTCCAGCGGAATTTCGGCGGCCATCGGTATCCTCGGCTTGCCCATGTGGGCGACCGTACCGGCCTGGAGATGATTCGCACTCTTCAAGACCATGGAATCCATCTCGGTCTCGACGTTTTCATGGAACACACAGTCGTCACGCTGTTGAAGGACGGCGGCCGCATCGCTGGCGCGTTTGGATACGACCGCGAGCGCGGCCGATTTCATGTGTTCCGTGCCAAAGCCGTGGTGCTGGCGACGGGAGGAATTGGAAGGGCTTACAAAATCACCAGTAACAGTTGGGAATATACGGGCGACGGCCATTCGCTCGCCTACCATGCCGGTGCGGCGCTGATGGATATGGAATTTGTACAGTTCCATCCTACGGGAATGATTTGGCCACCCAGCGTGCGCGGCATTCTGGTCACGGAAGGAGTGCGCGGCGAGGGAGGAGTGATGCGTAATCGGAATGGCGAGAGATTCATGTTCAAAGATATTCCGCCGTTGTACGTCAAGCAGACCGCCGACTCGGAAGAAGAAGGCTGGCGGTACACCCAGGGGGACAAGAACGCGAGACGCCCGCCTGAGTTGCTGACCCGCGACCACGTGGCCCGCTGCATCCGGCAGGAGGTTCGAGAAGGGCGGGGCAGTCCGCACGGCGGTGTGTTCCTGGACATTGCGTGGATCAAGGAGAGAATTCCGAACGCGGCCGAGCATATAAAGAAGAAGCTGCCCAGCATGTATCACCAGTTCAAGCAGCTTGCCGACATTGACATTACCCAGGAGCCGATGGAAGTGGGTCCTACGACCCACTACATGATGGGAGGCGTCAAGGTGGACGCTGATTCCCAAATGTCGGACGTGGCAGGCCTGTTTGCAGCGGGAGAGTGTGCGGCAGGTCTGCATGGCGCCAACCGACTCGGTGGGAATTCACTTTCCGATTTATTAGTCTTCGGGAAGCGAGCCGGAGAGTACGCCGCAGCCTATGCCAAGGAGAACTCGCTGGGCGCGGTGAACAGGGATGAACTCGGATCAGCGGAGAAATGGGCGCTGCAGCCCTTCGAGCGCAAGGGCTCCGACAATCCCTACGCCGTACAACATACATTGCAGGACCTGATGCAGGAACTGGTGGGGATTGTGCGTCAGGAGCAGGAGATGCGCCAGGCGCTCGAGCATGTTCAAGAGTTGAAAGGCGCCAGTGAGCGAGTCAGCGTGGATGGAAACCGGGAATACAATTCGGGCTGGCACACGGCGCTCGACCTGCACTGCCTGCTGACCGTCTCGGAAATTGTTACTCGGGCGGCGCTGGAACGGAAAGAAAGCCGCGGGGCGCATTTCCGCGGCGATTTTCCCACCAGGGACAAACAGTACGACGGCTTCAACATCGTGGTGCGAAAAGGCGCCGGTGGAGAAATGCAGCTCATACGCGAACCCATCCCCCCGATGCGAGAGGATCTGCAGCAAATCATCCAGGAGATGAAGTAATGGCGACGGCCACGTTTCGGATATGGCGTGGGGAAAAAGGCCAGGGGAAGTTCCAGGACTACACCACAGAAGTCTCCGCGGGCATGGTGGTCCTCGATGCCGTGCATCAAATACAGGCGGAACAGGCCGGCGATCTTGCGGTTCGGTGGAACTGCAAGGCGGGAAAATGCGGCTCGTGCTCGGCCGAAATCAATGGCATGCCGAAATTGATGTGCATGACGCGGCTGAACACGTTTCCACTGGATAGGCCTGTGACCGTTGAACCGATGAAGGCATTTCCACACATGAGGGATCTGGTCACGGACGTATCGTGGAATTACGAGGTAAAGAGGCGCATCCCGAAGTTTCAGCCGCGGCAGCCCGACGCGCCCGATGGCACGTGGCGCATTGCCCAGGAGGATGTTGAACGGGTGCAGGAGTTTCGAAAGTGCATCGAGTGCTATCTCTGCCAGGATGTCTGCCACGTCTTGCGCGACCATCACATGCACGAGCAATTCATCGGTCCGCGATTTCTGGTGTATGCGGCCGCGCTCGAAATGCATCCATTGGACGTAGGCGATCGCGTTGAAGATTTGCGAAACCAATTCGGCATAGGTCTCTGCAACATCACCAAGTGCTGTACTAAAGTTTGTCCTGAGAACATCACGATCACCGACAACGCCATCATCCCGCTCAAGGAACGCGTCGTGGACCGCTTCTTCGATCCGCTGTCGAAACTGTTTCGGGTATTCAGCAACTCGAGAAAATAGGAGATGTTATGCATTTCGAACTGAAATCCATTTCTGCGCAGAGTATCCCCGAAGCACTGGTGAAGGTGGAGCGCTACAGACTATTGAATGAACCCAGCCTCGCGGAGAGCATTTGCCTCGACATTCTGGCCGTCGTGCCCGACCATCAGCAGGCTCTGATTTCGCTTCTACTCGCGCGAACCGACCAATTCCACTCCCAGGTGCATGCGAAAGCCGCACAGGAGGTTCTTGCACAAATTAAAGGCGACTACGAGCGAGCCTACTACGAGGGCATCATCTGGGAGCGTCTGGGGAATGCGCGCATTCGCCACGGCGGCGCTGGAGCTGGCGTATCCGCATATCACGCTCTGCGGGAAGCAATGGAACGTTATGAGAAAGCCATGAATTTTGCGATACCCGGAAACGACGATGCCATTCTGCGATGGAACACCTGTGCGCGCGTGATCATGCAGAATCCGGACATCCGACCAGTCCCCGAGAGTGAGCCTGCACAGCCGTGGGAGCGCGACGAAGCCGGCTCCAGAATCGCAGACGCTTAGCATCAGAGGCCATCACGTCACTGCAGTAGTCAAGCGGTTGGGTCGCTAGGAAGCAGATCGACCTCCGCGGTCGGACTCGGCTGGTGGGCAAGAGCAAGACTGAGAGTCGCACCGGCCAAACAATCCCTCTCAACCGGCGAATTCTTGCCGTGATTACTCCTTGAAATCGGCGGGTGACAGTCAGCACCATCATAACTGCTGTTAAGTGCCGCCGAGTTCGATTCCTTTGGCCAAAACTGTTACGGGCCCTGCGGGGAAGCTGTCGCTGCGCCCAGCACAATCGACACCGACTTCTCTCTCGCTGTAGTTTCACCTGCGGGAACCAGCGTACCCGTGGCAACATCCAGTTTCAAGGTGGTTACACCGCCGGCCTTGTCGCTCGTCACGTACAGGTACTGACCCGAGGGATCCATAGCCAACGCACTTGGGCCGCCGCTCTGCAGTGACGTGCGACTGAGCAGGGTCAGGGCTCCCGTCTCGCTGTCAATTTGCAACGAGGCAATATCATTCGCATCGTGATCGGCAACAAACAGGTAGCTGCCGGTAAGGTCGATCGCGATCGCCGCGGCTCCCTTGCCAGCCGTGAATGGACTGCCTTTGACCTCCCGCAGAGTTTCGTTCTTGCCATCGACGGCGAACACGGAAACATCGCCCGAGCCGCGGTTCGCGACAAACAAGAACTTACCAGCGGAATCAATGACCACCGCGGACGGGCTCTTACCTGCGACGGTTGACGATCCGCTCCATGGCTTGAGCATTCCAGCCGCGTCCCACGCGAATCCTTGGACAGAGTTTGTTCCGGCGTTCGTAACATAGATCGCCGAACCGTCAGGATGAACTGCGATGGCGCTGGGCTTGGCTCCCGCAGCGAATGCATGGCTTCGCAGGAAAGTGAGCTGGCCGGATCCAACCACGGAGAACACGGAAACATCATCCGAGGCTTGATTTGTGACGAACACGAAACGGCCGGTGGGATCGAATGCCACGGAACTGGGCTGCGCGCCAGCGGCAAATGAAGTCCCAGGTAGAACGCTAAGTGCGCTATCAGGATGCGAGACCGCGAACAAGGAAATGTCATTCGAGTTCTGATTCGCAGAAAGCAGGATTTTCCCGTCGGGCGAAAGAGCCAACGCCACCGGGCCTTGGCCCGCGGCCAGAGATTCGGTCTCCTGCAAAACCCCGGCTGTCAGCCTACGGCCGGTGCTACCAGCCAGAACGGAAACCGAATTCTTGTCCAGGTTCGCGACATAGGCGGATTCCAATTTCCCCCGGGTCACAGCGATATTGGCCACCGCGTGGTTGGAACCTTCCCCATCCGTGGCGACCACGTGATAAAGACCTGCCCTCTGCGGCGCCGTGTAACTTCCGCTCGCGCTCACGCTGCCGCCGATTCGGCCTTCCGCAATGCTCCACGCTACCGATTGGTTCGCCTGCAGCCGCAGAACGGCTCCCGGCTGGAGCACGGCGGCCTGCGGTGTGACTCTGAGTTTGTCCGCGTCCATCGCAGTGACCGTTATCGTTGCAGTATCTGATTTCGTAGCGTCGGCTAGACTGGTCACTAACACGTGATAAGTGCCGGGCGTCGGCGGAGCTGCGTACAGGCCGGTTTGGCTTACCGTACCGCCTCCAGTCTCTTTCACGCTCCACTTCTCGCCATTCTTGCACGCTCCAACCACCGTGCCCGTGAATTGTGCCATCCCATTCACTTTCAACATCGCCACTTTGGGCTTGATCGAGACGCTGACCCCGTTCTTGGTGAACTGCACATTCAAGGCAGTGGCTGTGAAATTCAGCTCTGCGGTCCAACCGGTGGGTGCGTTCACCGTGGAAAAGTTGCCCGAAACCGAGCTGAAATTCAGGATATTGAAGCTCTCCGTGGGAGTTGGCGTGAAGCCATTCCCAAACTGCAGATTAAGCGTGCCCGCGAGCGCCATCGAACTGGTGCTGTTGATTTGATCGTACTGGGTGCCCGCCGTGGTTCCGCTAATCAGCGCGGTGATGGCGGCGCCCGACCCCTGGGTCAGCGGCACATTCAGATTCAAAATACCGGTGCTCGGGCCGGGTGTAGCGCTCCCCGCTTCGACGGTTGCGCCCGTATTATTGATGCCCGCGGCCCCATCGACGCTTCCGGTTCCATCAAGCGTGCCGCCTTTAAAATCCGCTGTCCCGTTAATTGTGACAGTTCCGCCTTCGATCTGGGTCACTCCACCTAGGTTTACGTAACCCGCAGGTATTTTCAGAGTGAAGCCCGGTGGAACTTCCAGCTTTCCGTCGTTTTGCCACGGTACTGAGCCCCCAATGGTTTGGGTCTTGCCGCGGCCTAGTGTAACCGTGCCTTGGTTGAGGAAGGTACCTGAGTAAACGATGACCGCTCTAGCTTTGGCGCGGACGGCGAGTTCTACGGTTCCACCTTTTTTATTCAGCAGGACGGCGCCGTCATTAAGTACCACAGCACCATCGGCTGGCGAATCAATGGAGATACTCAGGAAGCCGGCGTTAACCAACGTGCAGGATTCTAGGGTTAAGTTTTGGGTCACCTCGACAAGAGAGTCTGCGTCCGGGATTTTGATCGTACCCACGGGCTTGCCGTGTTGGATTTCCCCGGTTCTCACTCCGGAAAGATGGGACTGTTTTTCCAGCGTAAGGTCGAATGCACCTGATATGGTCGAATCCTCCATAAGGAATTCGTTGCTTACCAAAACGTTTCCAGACAGGTCCCAGTTGGCGCCAGTGAGGTCTGTTCTCCCACTGCCCATAAATTGGGAGCCCTCCGGAAGCGTGTAATTGCCCACGCTGAACCGCAGCGTCGCGCGCGATACGGTCCAAATCCCTCCGAGCACACCACCGCCGACGACGGCAAAATTGAGTTCTCCGTTACTCACCGTGACGGGATGGGAACCTGCAGGCGCGGTGATGTTGAAAGTGCCGCTATAGTCGAGGATGCTGGTCCTGGTGCCTCCGGCTTTCTCGAATGTCCCGCCGTTGTTTATGGTCCCGCCGCCGTGGATGCCATTGTCACTCAGGATGTTGAACCCGGCTCCGGGCTCAATCGTTATCGTGGACTCGGAGAGGTACAAATCGGCTTCCATGTTCACGGTACCGGACACGACCAGAGTCATCGCCAAGCCGTGATACCCAGCGGTCACGATCGCCACTTTCGCAGCCTTGCTCAGAGTCATCACGCTGCCGGTTTGGGCCCCGATGACTCCGCTGTTCCAAGTCACGAATTGGCTGTTGACGGTCAAATTGGAGTTGCCTCTGATCATCGTCGCCTGTCCACCATCGAAGGCCAGGTTGGTGGTACTTACCGTGACCGGAGCCTCCACGTCCCAAACTCCGCTCGCGATGATGTCTATGGTACCGGCTCCACCAAAAGTGGTTCCCGCATTCAGCGTGACTACGTTGGCAAACTGCAGGGTCGCGCCGGCGCTGGCGTTGAAGGCACTCGTGCTCATACCCACCATCGCGAGTTGCAGGGTTCCGCTCTCTGCCGTGACCGTTCCGTTGTTGATGTTGCTGAAGATTCCAGCCGGGCTGAAAATGCTCGTGCCGGTCCCCATACTCTTAGTGATGCTGCCCGAGTTAGCGAAAGTTCCGCTCCCGAGGATGGTGATGCCGTCGCCCTGTAGGGCAATCGAGCCCGTTGTATCGTTGGTAAAGCTGCTGTTCCCCAAAGTCACTTTCAGGTTGTTCTGGGTGATTGTGATCGATGCCTGATTGTCAACACTCGCTGGGTCAAGGGCGGAACCACTGGAGGAAATGGTTACGGGTCCAGTAATTTTCGCCGCGCCCGAACCCATGACTAGACCGGGGCTGAGTACCAGATTGCCACCGAACGTTGTGCGGCCATCAATCGTGAGGGTGCTGTACTGTCCTTCCGTGGACGTTAGAGTGAGATTATTGATCGTCGAAGGGACTGTGGTGGATTGCAGAGTGAGCCCCGAGGTATCTATGGTGAGCGTTCCGTCCAAGGTGAGGCTGTTAATAACTCCGCCCCCCAGTCGTGTAAAGGGTTTATTGGTGACCATTTGTCCCGCTGGAATGCAAACGTCATCGGATTGTCCGGGAATCCCATTCGGGTTCCAATTGCCGGCTGTGTTCCAATCGGTACTGACTGCGCCCGTCCAGGTTATGGTCCAGTTAATGCTGCCCTGGCACGTTGTCTGCGCTGCCATGGGCACAACCAGAAAAGTTCCAGCAATGATCACGAAAATCACAAAGCATTTCAAGGCATTCCTCCCCCAACGAGCCTGAAGACCGAAGTTATGCGCAAGGAGGACGTGAAGCTTGCAATTATGCAATGGGCTGTAATCGGAAACGTCCTTATTTGCGGTCGAAGAGATTTGCGGCCCACGAGACCTCCACTACAACGCCGGACTCGGACCCAAGGTTATGACGGCAGACAGCTAAGAAGAGAAGCGTGGGAGAATGCGCCGACGAGTAGAACTGGGGGAGTCCGAACAGGACAAGGGCGCCGTCTCCGTAGTCGGCAATTCTGACGACTACTGGCAGCTTTGTCAAGCTGCAAGACATTGCACAGCTGTGCTGGATAGCTGTTGTAACCATCAGCTGACGCGCCGATAGAAATAAGGAGACAGTTCAACTGTTTCGGCTATTCAGGTGATGTTACCGCCAAAATGACCCCTCATCTCAGGAGGGGTCCAGAGGATGCGGGTCCGGCGTGGGGGAGCGTTTTCGAGACCATCCTCAACGCAGTCATCTTTCTCAAACATTCGTCCTGTTGTTCTTCCATCGTCTTCAACAGCAAACCGATTGCGCTCACGTCTGGACTAGTTGGAAGCAGCTTCACTTTGTGAACGGCAGACTGACTGACTTGCCGGTCTGAGCGGACTGTCGTGCTGCATCCAGAATCTCGGACACGGTCATGTTGTTGTTCAGAGATGACAGGCTGTTTCCTTCCTCTATGCCCCCGTTCAAGACCGCAGCCAGGTAGTGCAAAGGATCGTCGTACGGCGCGGTGAGGCTCTCTCCCTTCAGCATCCGGCCTTCGGGCTCATTTCCCTTTCGGATTTCGATGCGCTCGGAGTCGATCGCTTTGGCATAGCCTGTGCGGCCATACACATCCATCTGCTTCAGAGCGACAGGCCAATTCCAGGACGCCTGAACAATGGCAACGGCATTTTTGTAGTTGAGGATGATGTCTGCCTCATCGTCTACCTGGGGATACAGGTTCGGTTGCAACTGCTTGGTTACCGCTGTTACGGTTAGCGGAGTTTCACCATCCATCAGCCAGGTCATGAGATTGGCGCCATAGCAACCGAAATCGAACAGAGCTCCGGCACCGTTCTGTTTTGGATCGATGAGGAAAGAGAGGAACTCAGGGGGAACGCCGATCAGTTTAGGTCCCTGATGGCCGTCACGAAAGACGGTCTTTGCGATCGGCCCCAAAACGCCCTGCTTCAGTAGTTTGAACGCCTCGGTATTGCTCGCGTACCAGGAGGTTTCCAAGTTGACGAGCACATGGATCTTGCCACGGTTCGCCGCGTCCTGAATGCTAAGCGCATCTTTGTAACTGATGGCCAGCGGCTTCTCCACCATTACGTGTACACCCAATGCGGCACACTCCTCAATCACTCGTCTGTGCTCACTAGGGGCAGTGAAGACCAGCACTGCCCGAGGATGCGATTGCAAAACCATTTCTTGAATGCTGCGGAAGTGCAAACTCGCGGACAAATGATGGCGCTTTGCATACGAGTCGAAGAGATTCTGGTCGGGCTCAACAATCCCAACGACCTGAACGTCAGGGCGATTTAGAATACCGCCAGCCGGTGTCAGCGAGCCGCCCTTCAGAAAACCCTCGACATGGCCGTGAGCCAGACCAACGATGCCTATTTTCGTCGGAGAAACTGGAACGGCGGCAGGCAGAGCGGCGTTGGAGAAACCAGCAAGGAAAGTAAGCATCAGCACAAGAATCAGTTTCATAGTGTCGCTCTTCAACTAAGCAATAAAGCGCATACGCAAAAGAGCCGCGACCAACGCGGACTGCTCCGCTTCTTTCTGTGGAACACACCTTTTCCCGATTATGCACGTATCAGGGGCAAGCGTGAAGTAATTCCAACGTAAGGTTTTGCCGACAATCCACCCAGAAGCGGGCCCTGATGCCGGTCAGGAGGTCAGGGTCGCTGAGCTACGGCCTGGTCTCGCGGCCGACCGCCGTCTTCGAGGTCACGAAGATTCCGATTGACACGGCTCTCTATTGTTTTATAATGATTCTCATCCGATAATCATGCGCCTCACCCATGAAAAGTTCCGCGAGCTGGCCGCGAAGCACGGTTTGCCGGTCACGCACCAGCGTCAAGTGGTCTACGAGGCCGTCATCGCTTCCCACGGGCACTATTCCCCGGAAGACATTTACGCCACGGTCCGGCGCCGCATTCCATCTATTTCTCTGGCCACGGTCTACAACAATCTGCGGTTGTTCATCGAGTGTGGGTTGCTGCGAGAGGTCAGTCCTCATGCGGCCACGTTGCTTGTGGACGGCAATCTCGAACCTCATCACCACCTGGTTTGCTCGCGCTGCAAATCGGTGCAGGACATCGAAGGAGAGTTCATCGATTTCAAACGATTATCCCGGCAACTGCCGGACGGTTTTGATCTGACGCAGCCGCTGGTCGAGGTCTTTGGCCTCTGCCGCCGCTGCAGCGCCAAAAAATAATTTTTGTCACACAATACTCGGTCAAGATTCGAAGGAGGAAATCATTATGGAAAATACACTCGCAACTTCATCCGGGAGCGTTTCCCCCGAGACTAAGGACAAACACACCACACCCGAAGGAAAGTGCCCGGTAGCGCACGGCGCTCGCAAATCCCGGACGAATGTGGATTGGTGGCCGAATCAGGTGAACGTGAACGTCCTAAACCAGCATTCCCCAAAGTCCGATCCGATGGGCAAGGAGTTCAGTTACGCGCAGGAATTCAAGAGGCTCGACCTGAATGCCGTAGTCAAGGACCTCCATGCCTTGATGACGGATTCGCAGCCGTGGTGGCCGGCCGACTTTGGCCACTACGGGCCGCTGTTCATTCGTATGGCGTGGCACAGCGCGGGCACATACCGCATCGGCGATGGTCGCGGCGGGGCCGGAGCCGGGCAGCAGCGCTTCGCGCCACTCAATAGCTGGCCGGACAACGTGAACCTCGACAAGGCGCGCCGGCTGCTCTGGCCGATCAAACAGAAGTATGGACGGAAAATCTCGTGGGCCGATCTCATGATTCTCGCGGGCAACGTCGCGCTTGAGTCGATGGGTTTTAAGACGTTTGGTTTTGGCGGAGGGCGCGCGGACGTGTGGGAGCCCGAAGAGCTGAACTGGGGCCCTGAGGGTACATGGCTTGCCGACGAGCGTTACAGCGGGGATCGTGACCTCGAGAATCCTCTCGGTGCCGTGCAGATGGGCCTAATCTATGTGAATCCGGAAGGGCCCAATGGAAAGCCGGATCCTATCGCCGCGGCGCGGGATATCCGTGAGACTTTCGCCCGCATGGCGATGAATGACGAAGAAACCGTCGCACTGATTGCCGGCGGACACACCTTCGGCAAAACCCACGGCGCTGCCGTTCCCGCGCAATATGTAGGCAATGAACCGGAAGGTGCCGACATCGAGGAACAAGGCCTGGGGTGGAAGAATAAATTTGGCAAAGGTTTTGGCGCTGACACCATTGGCAGCGGCTTGGAAGTTACTTGGACCACGACGCCTACGAAGTGGAGCAACAACTTCTTCACCAACCTGTTCAAGTACGAATGGGAACTGACGAAGAGTCCGGCGGGCGCGCATCAGTGGACGCCGAAAAATGGCGCAGGCAATGGAACGGTGCCGGATGCGCACGATCCGTCAAAGCGTCATGCGCCTTCCATGCTGACCACTGACCTCGCCTTGCGGTTGGACCCGGCTTACGAGAAAATTTCACGGCGCTTCTACGAGCATCCGGATCAGCTCGCGGACGCGTTTGCGCGGGCGTGGTTCAAGCTGACGCACCGCGACATGGGGCCGATTCCGCGCTATCTTGGCCCACTCGTTCCGAAGGAGCCTCAGATTTGGCAAGACCCGGTTCCCGCCGTGGATCATAAATTGGTCGATGAGCAGGACGTTGCTGCGCTGAAGGCGAAGATCCTCGCATCTGGTTTGTCGATCTCACAACTGGTCACGACTGCGTGGGCATCGGCGGCTTCGTTCCGCGGCTCCGATAAGCGCGGTGGAGCGAACGGGGCGCGTATCCGCCTCGAGCCGCAAAAGAATTGGGAAGTGAATCAGCCGGCCGAACTGGCGAAGGTTCTGCAGAAACTGGAAGCGATCCAAAAGGAGTTCAACAGCGCGCAGACCAACGGCAGTAAGGGAAAGAAGGTCTCGCTGGCTGACCTGATCGTTCTGGGCGGCTGCACGGCCGTTAAGGAAGCTGCGAAGAAGGCCGGGTACGACGTGAAAATTCCTTTCACGCCGGGACGCACGGATGCTTCGCAGGAGCAGACCGACGTGCATTCATTCGCGGTAATGGAGCCGATCGCGGATGGGTTCCGCAACTATCTCCGCGGCGGACAGGTTATGTCGGCCGAGGAGATGCTGGTGGATCGGGCGCAGTTGCTGACACTAACTGCCCCCGAGATGACAGTACTCATCGGCGGCATGCGCGCCCTGAATGCGAACTTCGGGCAGACGAAACACGGCGTCTTCACCAACCGGCCCGAGACTTTGACCAATGATTTCTTCGTCAACCTGCTGGACATGAGTACGAAGTGGGAGCCCTCCGGGAACGGCTCTGGAGGCGTGTATGAAGGACGCGATCGGGCGACAGGCAAAGTCAAGTGGACCGGCACGCGCGTCGATCTCGTCTTCGGTTCTAATTCCCAGCTCCGAGCACTCGCAGAAGTCTACGCATGTAACGACGCGAAGGAGGCGTTTGTGAAGGACTTCGCGGCGGCGTGGAACAAGGTGATGAACCTCGATCGCTACGACCTTGCCTAAGGTCTTGGCGCGAAGTGTCGAACCGCACTTCGCGGGGCCAATCGAGCTTGCCTTGGCTCGCCAAGCGAAACACTGAGCATGGCAGGGGACTGGGCCGATGGCGATGGGTGGTGGAGCGAACCTTCGCGTGGCTTAATCAGCTTCGCCGCCTGCGCGTCCGGTATGAAAGGCGGGCGGAGATCCATGAGGCTTTCCTAGCCTTGGTGAGATTTTGTCGGACCCCAAATCCTGCAGCGCGCCGCCTTGCCACTGGAACGCGTGCTGGATGAAGGGGTCTCCGGGCGGCGCGCCCGTCGGCGGAAGAAAGATACTGGGGTTCCCGTAGTTTGGGTTCGGAACGGAAGTATCTGCGCCGCTCACTCCAGTCCCCTAGCGGCTTAGAACTGGGCAAGCCCCTCCACCGAAGGTTTGGTCGTTGCATAGCCAGCCCGTCGACCCACCGAAAGTAGCCAAATCAATGAGCTTGTAATGATGGTGTTGGTTGTGGTCCTTATTATCTTGCCCAGCGACCGGGACCACAATCGTCAACGCGACGAGTAACGTGATTGCGGTAAAGCACATCAAGAATCTGAAGTTCATAAACCCCTCCTGTTGAAGAGTTGCGCGGAAAGGACCACCACGTTCTGGGCCAGCCGTCAAAGCTATCATTGATGGCGCGTAGACGCGTTTTACGGTTGCGGGTTCCAAAGCAACTCCTTCAGCGATTCGTTAGCCCGATGGCACATGCCATCTTTGCCGCATGCGCATCCAGGTCCACATCCCAGACTGCACCGTCCGCCGCACAACGGGCAATGCCTCGCACCGTCAACTCTCACAACTTCTTTGTACCCGCATGCGAAATTCGTTGGTGCTATAGCCTTTTTGCCTGGTGGACATTGGCGCTTGTCGTACTGATCGGTGCATTGCGAAGTAATCCCGCCTCCGATGCAAAGACCAGTTAGTGTGTCGTTGATATTCACTCCACAAAATCCGCTCTCGGTCGGGGTTGAAAGCGTTGCGCTGTCCAGCGGATCGTTGGCTGCGCGATTGCCGATTGCGAAGCCGGGAATGCGAAACCGATTTGTTCGTGAGGGCGGGTATAGACGCTGCTTCCCGCGGACGACGTCACGAGATAACGGACTAACGCGTGGTATAGCGCGGACGCTCTCGCTGCCATCCTTGCAGTCGCCGTCGCCGTGATGCTCATCGCACGGGATCAGCGCGAAAACATGTCCGCAAGCAAACGGATCGCCACATCCAGGAGGCACTCCCAAGCCATCAATTTCTCCGCGATCATTGATGTTGTATGCAAGGTCCAATTGCTGCAAACCGGAGCCCGAATGGTTGAATATGTTCAAGTCGATTGCTTGGCCATGGTCCCAAAGGATGGCCGCTGTGTTTCCGCAGGCAAATCCGACCACTTGATTTTTGGAGTTGATGCTAAGGGCCTCGGTGCACGCATCCGGTGGCCCGAGATCAATCATCGGACCACCCTTCCAGAGAAAGGCGTGAAAACCTTGATCGTTCGAAGTCCAGGAGCCTCCGACGATCGCGCCAGCTTCATTGATCCAGTTGGCATTCGAGGAAGATCCCCCGAGCGTGCCCAGGTCTTGCATAGGTCCAGGGCTAGTCCAGAAGAAGGCATGGGCATTGACATCCCCAGCCAAATTGGATGTGCCGGCAGCCTGGCCCCGATTGTTGAAGCCATTCGGCAAGCCAAAGTTGCCGCCGAGCGTACCGAGGTCAGTCATCGTGCCCTTCTCCCACAGGAACGGGTCCTGCGTGGGGAACCCAGTAAACTCATTCACTGTCGTGTTGGTGAAAGAAACTCCAGCCACTTGGCCGCTCTCGTTTACCCAGTAAGCTTGAGCGTCGGTGCCGGTGTCCAACGTACCTAAGTCTTGCATTGCCCCGTTCTGCCACAGAAACGCCCGCACTTGCTCCCCAAAGATGAAAGGATCGGGAATTGTATTCACAGCAAACCCAACTACTTGTGCTCGATCATTAACGGAGAAGGCCATGCTCTCGTACCCGCCTTCCAGGGTTCCGAGGTCGGTGATGCTATGACCATTGTTTTGCCAGAGAACAGCGTGGACCTCAGGCACACCGAAGAATGGATCAATGCCGCCGTTCTCCGACAACCCGACGACCAACCCGTTGGCGCTGACCCCTTGGGCGGCGCTGTTATAACCGCCGGGAAGGGTGCCAAGGTCCTGAAGCGCGCCGCCTAGCCATTGGAACGCGTGCTGAATGAATGGGTCTCCAACAGGCGCCTGGTAAGGTGGGAGAAAGGGGTTCGAGTTTAGGTAGTTGGGGTTTGGAGAAGAGGTATCTGCTCCGCTGACCACGACCCCCCGATTATTTAGAATTGGACAAGCACTTCCTCCGCCGTTGGGGAAGTTACATAGCCAGCCCGTCGGCCCGCCGAACGTTCCCAGGTCGATAAGTTTGTAATGATGGTGATGGCCTTGATCTGGTTTTTCCTGCGCGGCGAAGTGAGCCGGAATCGCCACAACGACGAACAACGAGATTGCGGCAAAGCACATCAAGAATCTGGATTTCATGTTGCATCTCCTCATTTCTTTTTTGTTGTCCAATTCCTTGAGCCGAGTTCAGCCGAGTGAGGCTCGCGGAAAAGGGGGCGGATGCGCTGCCTCCGCCCCCGTTCTGCGGGTCCTAATTCGCGGGGCCGAGTGCGCGACCAGGGAAGCGAAGCCGACTGGTTTGCGATGGCGGGAATAGGGACCGCGTCGTGCTGAAGACGTCACGAGATACCGGACTAACTTGGGGCACAGGTCTGACGCTATCGCTGCCATCCTTGCAGTCACTGTCGTCGTGGTGCTCGTCGCACGGGATCAGCAGCACGGCATGCTGGTCACCGTTGGGGAGCGCAGCTTGCACGGCAATTTCTCCGCTGTCGGTGATGAGGACAGCCTCCGTCAATGTCAAGTCAGAACCAGCAGGGACAAAGGTGTTCAAGTCGATCATCGGACCGCCGTCCTCCCAGAGAAATGCATGCGAGAAGTTGATGCAGTCGGACTGCGTCCCACCCACGATCTGACCGCTTTTATTGACGGCCTGCGCCCAACCGCAGGGATCGCGGTCCTGCGTCCCGAGGTCTCTTATCCCAGCTTCCTTCGTCCACAGAAAAGCATGGTGGATTTGCGTGCCAGTCACGTCCGCCACGCCAACAATCTCTCCAGCGTCGTTGATGGCCATTGCCGCTCCGTTATCTCCGCCAAGGGTACCCAAGTCCTGCATACCCGTAGACTTGGTCCAGCGAAAAGGATGGAATGTTAAGTCGCCCGCCAAATTGGATTGGCCGACGACTTCGCCATGGCTGTTAAGGGTAATCATGTTCCCCAGGTAGCCTTGGGTACCACCAAGAGTGCCAAGGTCAATTATGTGGCCGTGTTCCCAAAGAAACGGATCGAGGGTTGGGGTTCCGGTAACAGGGTTCGGCGTGGAGTTTGTGAAAGAGTTCCCGGCTACTTGTCCTTTATCGTTGATCATCAGAGCACAGCTATCGGGACCGCCGAGCGTGCCCAGATTTTGCATCACTCCGTTCTGCCAGATAAAAGCGAGGATTTGCGTTGGCAACGGCCCGAAGAAGCAGAAATCACCTAGGTTGAACGAATCGGGTGTGGTAGTCGCGCCAAATCCCACTGCTTGGCCTGCGTCATTGAGGTCGTTCGAATAGCTGTTATTGCCGCCAAAGGTTCCGAGATTGATGACCTGACCGTTCTGCCAAACGGTGGCAAACAACTCGGGGATGCCAGTCAAGGGATCGATCACACCGTTTTGCGAGAGTCCAGCGACCAGCCCCGATTTATTGATCAAGCCGGCACCACTGCTGACACCGGGCGTGAGCGCGCCCAAGTCCGTCAAAACGCCTTGCTCCCACTTGAAAGCGTGATTGACGAAGCAGTCTATGAAACAGTTGGGTGCGAAGGGATCGGGAATGGAAGTGTCTGCGAAGCCCACGACCGTGCCATGCTTGTTGATTCCTACCCCGAAGATAAAGTAGCTGTTGGGCCCGCCAAGCGTGCCCACGTCAATGAGCTCATAACTATGGTGCTGGTCGTGATCCTTCTTGTCCTGTGCGGCGAGGCCAACCGGAATCGATAGCACGGCTAATAGCACGAAAGCCTGAATGCGCGTCAGTCTCCTGCATTTCATAAACACTTCTCCCTTCGATTGTTGTGCCCGTCGGCTGCGGCGGTGAGCCGGGGTGGGAAGTTGCCGACTGCAGTTTCAGCGCGTTAGTGTGCGCCGATTAGCTTCGGCGGTCAATGGCGCGGACCTCACCCGTAAGTGACATGTTGGTGACATGGGCGAAGCGGGGGGTGTTTTTAGAAGGCTACAGCCCAATTCGTCAATGCTGCTGAGCTCTCGCCCCGCCCGACAGCCGAGGGCGGCTGTCGCCATGTATGTTCTGCTGTTTGCCGGGTTCCGGTGCTAAAATGCACGAACGCGTACGTTAGGGAGGCCTGATGGGAGCGCGCGCCGAGTCCAAGCAGCACATCCGGTTCGGAGCATTCGAACTTGATCTCAGGACCGCCGAACTGTGGCGCAACGGTGAGAAATTCAAGCTGCAGGAACAACCCTTCCAAATTCTGAGCACCTTGCTGGAGCGACCAGGCGAGCTGGTTTCTCGCGAGGAGCTGCGAAAGAGATTGTGGTCGTCCAGCACTTTCGTGGATTTCGAGCATGGCTTGAACAAAGCCATGAACCGGCTGCGAGAAGTGCTGGAAGATTCGGCGGAGAACCCCAGGTTCATAGAAACTCTGCCTCGCCGCGGCTATCGATTCATTGCGTCCGTCGAGCGGGTGCAAAACCGAATCGTCGAAGTGAAGGTGGAGCCGGCCGAGCCCGTCTTCCATGCGCAAACTCCTCCGGCTGCCGGGAGCTTGGGAGGGAGAAAAGTTTCTCACTACCGCGTGCTGGACATTCTGGGCGGCGGGGGGATGGGCATTGTTTATAGAGCAGAGGATCTGAAGCTGGGCCGTCGAGTCGCGTTGAAGTTTTTGCCGGAGGAGCTGCGGGCGGACGCGAAGGCTTTGGAGCGATTTGAGCGCGAAGCGCGGGCCGCTTCCGCGCTGGACCATCCTAATATCTGCGCCATTCACGAATTTGGTGAACACGAGGGCCAGCCCTTCATGGTGATGCCGTTATTGGAGGGGCAGACACTACGGGACCGGATCGCCACGAGGGCAGCAGTTCCATCCACCGATGAATTAGTGAGCCTCGCGATTCCGATCACAGCTGCCCTGGAAACGGCGCACCAAAAGGGCATCATCCATCGCGATATCAAGCCGGCAAACATCTTCATCACAACGCGGGGCGAACCCAGGATTCTCGATTTCGGTTTGGCAAAACTGACGGGAGACCCCGAAGCCGTGCGAGACCCGGAAGCGCCGATTGGGCTGTCTACACATCTCAGCCTGTCGCGGACCGGGGTGGCGCTGGGCACGGCGGCGTACATGTCTCCTGAGCAAGTGCGAGGAGAGAAGCTGGACGCGCGCACTGATCTGTTTTCGTTTGGTTTGGTGCTCTACGAAATGGCGACAGGGCAGCAGGCGTTCAGCGGCGAGACAGCAGCAATCCTTCACGAGGCCATCCTCAGTCGCACCCCCACTCGGGTTCGAGACTTCAATCCTCAGTTACCGGAGCGGCTCGAACAGATCATCAACAAGGCACTGCAGAAAGATCGAGAACTGCGCTATCAAACCGCGGCGCAAATGGGTACGGACTTGGAGTCTTTGAGACAGGGAGCCGAACCGAGACGCGCCAGCACACGCCGGCTGCTGACGATCGCGGCGCTGTGCGCCTTGCTTGCCCTCATGGCCGCCGTCCTATGGTTCAGTCATCAGCTATCTTCCCAAGCTGGACTTCCTGAGTTGAGGCAGCGGCAACTAACGACCAACTCCAGTGAGAACGCGGTCACGAGCGGTGCAATTTCGCCCGACGGCAAGTATCTTGCCTTCGCCGACCTGAATGGAATTCACATTAAGCTGATCGAAACGGGCGAGACCCGGACCCTTCCTCAACCCGAAGAGTTCAAGGGAGTGCAGGTGAACTGGGGCATTATTTCCACATGGGTACGAGATGGCACTCGATTCCTTGCCAATGCGATCGTTCCGGGACATCGGTCTAGCCTTTGGGTGGTCCCGGTGGCGGGAGGGGTGCCACACAAACTCCGTGATGATGCCTTCGCGGGTTCGGTATCACGGGATGGCTCTTGGGTAGCGTTTGCAAGCGAAGCTGGCCGCCTTGATTACCGTGAAATATGGCTGATGAGGCCTGACGGAACCCAAGCCCGAAAGCTCTATGAGACCGACGAGAATAGCGGTTTCACGGGTGCCGAGTGGTCGCCGGATGGCCAACGACTGTCCTATGCTTGGAGCCATCGGGTTGGGGACCGCATCGAAAGACCCATTGACAGTCGCGACCTCAAAGGTGGGCCCGCCACCACTGCAATTGCCGATGCGGGATGGGACTGGAGCTGGTTGCCCGATGGGCGGATGATCTATTCACATGATGAACCGGGTCCGCCGGGCGATAGCTGCAACTTCTGGGCAATACGAATTAGCGAGAGCACGGGCAAGCCGGTGGAAGAGCCGAAGCGATTGACTGACTGGGCGGGGTTCTGTATGGACGATCCAAGCCCGACGGCGGATGGCAAGCGGCTCAGCTTTCGAAGGTGGTCATGGCAGGGCAGCGTGTACGTAGCGGACTTGGAAGCCGGCGGGACACACATCAAGACCATCCGGCGTCTCACGCTCGACGATGGTCGAAACTATCCAGCTGCGTGGACCACCGACAGCAAGGCAGTTGTTTTCGGATCTTATCGTGATCGTCAGTGGAAGGCTTTCAAACAATCCTTGAGCGGGGACGCGGCTGAACCCGTCGCCACCGGACGTGAAAGGGATGTGCTGGACCCCCGCGTGAGCTCTGATGGTGAATGGATTCTGTACATTGCCTTACCCGAACAGGCCGACCCCCCAAGTGTACTCAAACTGATGCGAGTTCGGATGAACGGAGGGTCGCCTCAGGCAGTGTTGACAACGACGGCTGCCGTTTACGCAGGTCTACGGTGCGCCCGGGCGCCGTCGACTTTATGCGCTCTCGCTGAACGGACCACAGATGGCAAGCAACTCATCTTCACGGCCTTCGACCCATTGAAAGGTCGGGACCGAGAGCTTGCTAGGTTTGATATCGATCGTGCCGCTGCCTCGACCTACGTCTGGGACCTTTCTCCTGATGGCACTCGCTTCGCGATACTCAAGTACTCCGAAGGACGAATCCACGTTTTGCCGCTGGGCGGCCAAGCGTCGTACCAGATCGATGTGAAGGGTTGGAAGAATTTGCAGAGTGTGGGTTGGGCGGCGAACGGAAAGAGCCTATTTGCATCGAGCCTCACAACGGGAAGCGCAGTATTGCTGCGTGTGGACTTTCTGGGCAGGGCTCGCTTGCTGTGGGAGCAGAAAGGAAGCATCTCGCCAGCTGGCCGGCCGTGGGACGAACCGCTGGGCGGCCCGTCGGCACCCTGGGCCGTACCTTCCCCAGACGGGCGCCACGTGGCGATCTATAGCTGGAGCCTCAGCGCCAACATGTGGATGATAGAGAACTTTTAAGAGTCACCCAGAACTTCTGCCGGGGAAAAGGGTCTTGTTAGACGCTCTGAGTGATTGAACATGAGTGAGGACCGTGAGAACGATCATTTTCTGAACCGGTTCTGTCGGCTAACGAAGATCGCGTCGCGGTCGGCCTGCGCGAACCGGGACCACTCCAGCCGCATGAACTATCGCACCTTGCGCAACGCCGCGGCTCGCCGCCTGGCGAAGCGCGCTTCGACCTTCTTGTGCGGGATGCCAGGACGTGGGTCGTTCAGCGCTTCCTGTACTTAACGCGGAACTACGCATCAGCCTGGGCGGCGTTAGCGCCTATTGCAAAGGGAGGTGCGCCTCGTTGGCGGTTCGTGGCAACAGAATGCGCACCGCATCCGAGTTCGGTGATCCCCAACTCTTCGAGCACCGCCGCCGCACGCTTTTTCACGGCAGGATCGATCCGTGTTGCACCAAGGCGTTTGCCGACATTGAGAACAGACTCCTTCTTTGTATTGGACGTCAAGTGAATTACACCGTCCGACTACCCTCCTTGCTCTTGGCTCGCAGGATTTTCAACCTGCCTTTTTTTCTGCTGAGGGTGATTCGTCTGATGACGCATGACTCAAACAGTCCTCTGCTCCCGAACTTCACCAACTGCTGGCGAAGGGCGAAAGGAGTTCGAGCCCGCAGCCACGGACAGCACATCAGAGTCCGGCCTCCGCACTCAGCTTGCGGTAGCGTTCCTCCCATTCCTCCGATAAGGCATCTGATTGCTTGCGGGAAACGGGAGGAGGTATGGACACTGGTTCGCAATCGATATCCAGAAACCTCAACGCACGGCGCACCGTCTCTTCATAGTCTGCTACTAATTCTTCGTAGGTCACACAATGCGGTGAGATTTCGTGCTTTTGGAAGAATTGCTGCCAGTTCTCCTCCTGGAGCCAGCCGAGACAATACAAAGTGTGAAGCTCCGCAAAATCGAAATCAGGTGCCTGCTTTCCGGAGACTCCGCTGCTTTTCGACAACGGCTGATACCAATTGCCCGTCTGCCGCGCCCGGAATAAAGAGATTGCTCGCGCCACCATATTTTCCCGCCTTAACCAAATAACGCGCAGGTCAGGCATCCATGACTGCAACTGCGTATAGGCAGTCGAGAGCATCGGTCTCGCAAAGAACTGCGACCGTAACGATTCAATCGCCGCCACTTGCGAACAAGGGTCAGATAAACGCGACCGCTGCAATTCGAACATAGCCCTGCGCTGCGAATCTCTCCACTCGCCCGTGATGCTCATGCCAAGGTATCGGAAATGAACCCAATGCACCTTGGCGCCAAATATGCCGTTCGGCGTTGTTCCTGCCGCAAGAATCTTGCGCAAGCCCTCCACCAGGGTCGAGTCGCCGAGGATATCCCGCATCCACGGCTTGTCCTGCCCCACCGGATTGAAGTACTCAACCGGTCGGCCGGCAATACCCGTTCCAGCCAAAGCCTCCGCAAGAAGATTGCTCCCGGTGCGCTCTATACAGCACAAAAGGTAACCGCGGGACGGCATCATAATTGAGTCGCCTGAGCACTATTAGTTTGCTTCATCAACCTGCGGTAGCGTTGTTCAAATTCCTCCGACAAAGCATCGGATTGTTTCAGAGAGCGAGGTGCAGGAATGAGAGCTTGCTCGCCTTCCATGCCCAAGAACCCCAGGACTCGGCGAACCGTCGGTTCATAGTCCGCCACTAGTTCTTCGTAGGTCACGCAATGCGGACAAATCTCGTACTCTTGGAAAAATCGCTGCCACGATTCTTCCTCGAAACTACCGAGACAATACAAACTGTGAATTTCTGCGAGGTCGGAGTCATGCACTTGTTCGTCCAGAATCTCGTGGCCTTTCGACAAGGGATGATGCTGAAACCAGATGCCCGTCCGTTTTGCGCGGAAGTGAGAGATCGCGCGAGCCAGCATATTTTGTCGCTTCAGCCAAATGAAACGTAGCTCAGATAACCGTGTTCGCAGTAACGCACAAGCGGTTCGCTGCCAACGTAGGTCTGAGAACCGCGATCGCAATAATTCTCTTGCAGCCGCCGTTGAGAGCAGGGTGGGTAATCGTGTCCTCAGTAGTTCGTGCGAAACTTCCCGCTCCGAGTCGTTCCATTCCCCATTGAAGGTCATGCCAAGATGTCGAAAACCGAGCCAATGGACTTTTGCTCCAAACCAGCCGTTCGGCGTTGTTCCTGCCGCCAAAATCTTCGGCAGGCCGTCCACCATCGAAGCGTCGCCCAGGATCTCCCGCATCCAGGGTTTTTCCTGCTCAAACGGATTGAAATACTCCAAGGGTCGACCGGCCACACCCGTTCCAGCCAAAGCCTCCGCAAGAAGGGTGCTCCCAGTCCGTGGTAGACAGCACAGAAGGTAACCGCGCGACGGCATCATGGCTGCGTCTCTTGGCGAATCTTGGGACATTGCATCATCGGCAGGCGTCCTTTGTCGGTAGCTAAGTCATTTTGAGTAGACTAATGTAACGAATCACTCTTGGGTCGTGCAACCGGACGGCGATATTCTTCGGACGGCTGATCTTGCGCTGCCCGGCTGTACATGCGAGGATTGGCCCAAGGTTTGACGGAGCGGGTGCGGAGCAAAAGAAGGATGTCCTTAGGCTATCAACGTAGCGATGCCCATATTATTGATTACGAACTCTATCAACTTCCGGGCCTCCGCCCTCATTTTCGTGGTCCAGCGATTAAGACTGACGAGTACGTGGCTTGCGTGGGCGCCGCACAAACCTTTGGGCGCTTCGTCCCGACACCTTTTCCGAGGTTGATCTCCCGTGCTCTGGGTATCGACGCACTGAACCTCGGGTGTGGCGGGGCAGGCCCGACGTTTCATCTCAGCAACCCCAGACTCATGGAGTACGAAACCGCGCACGTATGGTTATCGTGCAGGTTCTTTCGGGTCGCAGCCAGTCCAACTCCCTCTTCCGCAATATCCGCCACGGCATGCGCGGTATCCACCTGGTTGATGGCCGCGAGGTTGCGGCCGATGAATTTTACAGTTGGCTAATCGGCCAGGATGCACAATTGGCGCGGAAGGTCGTCGCTGAAACCCGAGAGAATTATGTCTTGGCAATGACGCAAGTGCTCGACGCAATCAAGCCGCCGAAGATTCTCTTTTGGTTCTCCGTGCGCCGCCCAGAGTATAAAGAACACCTGGAACTACCAGTTCGCCGTCTCTTGGGGGATTTCCCGCAGTTAGTGAATCAGGCGATGGTTGAGCAGTTGCGAAGCCGCGCCGATATTTATGTCGAATGCATATCGAGCCGCGGTTTACCTCAACCTATATTTGATCGAAGCGGCAATCCTACCTCGTTCGGGGGTTTTTCGCCATTGCCGTCGCAGGTGATCATGAAGACCGAGAATAGGTATTACCCTTCCCCAGAAATGCACGAAGATGCCGCTGCCCTGCTGATACCGGCGTGCCGTGAGCTTCGTAATCGTGGGATCAGATGAATTCTCACGATGGTTCCCCGGTCACGAGTTCCAGCCTGAGATGCTGGATGCAGACGCCAGCATGTGCAGCTTAGATCACATCTTCCACCGGGCCGCTCCCGTGAGTCTGCGCTTGACTCAATGGAGTTTTCACCCTAACTATCGGCATGCGATAGAATACTAACTCCGCAAAACCTCTAAGTCATTCTACTGTAGTAGCTGAGCACTTTCTCAACATCAACAGTCAGATTGAGATCGGGCCACACTCGCTGTTTCCCCGGGACAGGAAGCATAGATTCAACATAATTAGCGTCATTCCCCAAAATTGAGTCAAACATCAGGAAGTTAACGTTAGGTATGCAATGGCAAATAACGTGTGTGGCGATGTTAGCAGGCGAACGACACAAAATAGCCGTGTGAAAGGCGCTCCCCCAACATCCCCAAAAATGACGATGCTGGTTGAAGAGCATGATCTGTTCTACGAGATTAAGCTCTTCTGGATAAACGATCAAGAAGCCCTTTCTCGCGAGAGCACTTTCAAGCTCTAGCTGATTTTGGATGTCACGACCGCCGCCGAGTCGAGATCGAGATAAAAACACCGGCTGTTCCGATACCTGGAAGTTATTTTCTCGCAGATGATGATCGGCGACGGCTGAGGCCGGTTCACGATGAACCGAGTAGGCTTGACATCTGTTGGAAAAAGACGCCGTCGGTATAAAAACTTTTCGGAACCTGACAGGCCGATTCGGAACATACCAACCAGCACGAATATTCAGATTCAGTGACTTGATAAAATCCGTAATGTTGTTGTGCAGTCGATGGCTTGGAAGAAAGAATCCAGTTATCGTGGCCAGTTCCGGATATTGAAGAAGCGCCCAAAGACGGCTCGTACCCTGCGTAAGGAAGTCTCCCCAATGATCGTAAAGCCATGACAGGTACAACAGTGGCTCGTTGATGGTAATGAAATCGCTTGGCAAAGAAATAGCCTCGGAGCCGGCATTAACGAACTCAACAAGGCCCTTCCCTCTTCGGACACAGCTCTCGGCAATTCTGACACCGTGTCGCTCGTACAAACACATCGCACCGGGCACAAAATATGCATCTGTAGCTTCTATTATGCCTCCTGGACAGCCGTCAAATATTTGGAACTCTTGTCCCAGATCTTTGACGATCGTGCGGGGATTATCTCCTGAGTAATGGTATTTTATGTTGTCGGTTGTTCTGGACAAGCAGCCATCGGCCGAAGAGATCGTTACCGGAATAACTTGGTTGCGGAACATGTGGTTCGCTCGCGTTTCTCAGTGCGCTCCACGGTCGCACAGGCAAAATTGCTTCGGAAACGATATCAGGTTCTGAACGGGAATTCTGCATCCCCAGGTTACAACCGGATGCTGCGATGCAGCCGCTGTGCTCGACGTGAATCCGGAACTCTCCGGCTCGCCATCGATCACGGCCATATCCCCGCCGATCACCCGTTTGCAGATGGAGCATTGAGATTCTCTAGTGCTGACTGGCCCAGCACTGCCCTGTATTCCTGTGCCAGCCTGAGAGGGTCAGCAGGTGAGTCTTTTTCCTGCGACAAATCTGCCCAAGAGGAGGTGTATCGGATGAGCCAGGCTCCCAGTGATCAGGAAACACGTCGCTTCCGACGACCGCGACCGTCGTCGCTGTCATGGAGCAGATGGGATGGGTCAGCGGAATGAACGATTACCGTTTCAAGCCACTCGTTCTTGTCTTGATCGCCATCGTCGGGCGCCAAGCCGGCATAGCTCCGCACCACGCTGATCACGGGGACGTTGATGTCGGGCAGGACGTCGATCGGCATCCGCAAGAATGACCAGCGGGTCAGTAGGATCAGCACCAACGCCATTACTACGAACGTGTAAGGACGCTTGAGCGCTAACGGCAACAATCCGCGTGCGTGTAACTGCTCCAACCGGGCCGGACGAACGGAGTGCCTGCGGCCACACGCGCCGGCAAAACCATGACCCTCGGACAGGCACGTATCGACCTCTAGTATAAGAGAACTGAGCCATATGCTGCCGAACGGCGGGTGTTCGTATTGTCGAGCCGGGCCGGTTGAACTACCATGCTTGCAGAAGTGACCTCGCGCCCCAATTAGGATAGGACGGACGACTGAACTGAATGAGAGTGCTCCTTTATGGTATGCAATCCAGCGGCGCGTCGGTCCTGGCGTTGACGCTCGCCCAGAAGGCCGACAGCCTGGCTTTCATCGATATCTGGAATATGTTCGCGGCTCCTGAACTCGAAACGCAACGGGACAGCGTCGCTAAGGTGGTTGTTACCAGCGCCTTCAGTCTCGAGGTTCATCGACAGCGATTCCGACCGGATGTGACCTGTCTTGTCCTACGCCACCCTGTCGACACCTACTACAGCCTACAGGGCAAATCATATGCCAATGAGAGTGGCCTCATCGACGAAAAGTTTGTCATTTTGGAGAAGGTTTTCCTCGCAGGCAAGGGGTTCGACCACGTCGTCTACTATGAGGACTTCGTGTTTTCTCCGCGAGGCCTGATTGATTTGTGCAACGACATCGGATGGCTGATCACTTGCGATGCGCTTCTGTTCAGCCGGAGGCAGCAAGACATTCAGGATACCAATGCCGCTGCTTGTCCGGGCATTCACGAACGACTCAAGTACGGTGTCGGAAATGTGCACACACGAGGTATGCTGCGGGATCGCGTGAGATTCTCAAAACCATGGGGCAAGACTTCGCATTTGCCGCTTCTCTGCCCGTCCTTGTTTGAACATACGGCGGACCGCCTCGTGGCGGGGCGGACGCGTGAGCAACGAAATTGAGGAGCAGAACTCAATCAGGCTGGACAGATCCAGTTTTGCGCGCTGCGAGAGAGACTGCAGGAAAGACGCTAGTTCAAAGGCGAGTGCATCCTGATGCCGGAGTATTGCGCTTACGTCTGCATAGCGCGTCAAAACCCAGGCGGCAAGAACTGAACTCTTATAAACAGGCATCTGCTCGCGCAATTCCGTGTATATCCGTTGGCGACTCGCCGGGCCTAATTCGCGCAGCGGATCGTAGGACAGGGCTGGCATCAGGCGAACTCCTGCGCTAGCGTCCGGCAGCGACCGAGCGCGGGATGGTGGATTGATGGAAGCGCCCCCAGTTCACCGGCAAGATAAAGCTCTTTACAGAGGTTCCGCTGTATCTTGCCGCTGGTTGTCCGGGGCAGCCTCCCTCGAAGGAGCACGAGATCGTAGATCGCCAGCCCGAATTGGTGGTTCACGGCCGCGACTACCGTGCTTATCAAGGGGTTGACGTCAATGCTGCTCCCAGCACTGCGCTCGAGCACCAGCACGACCACTTCACCTTGATCAAGGTCAATAGAAAAGGCCGCGGCCCAGCCTAAGGAAAGCGATGGATGGCTGTCACACGCGACGGTTTCAAGATCAAGAGGATCATAATTCGCACCGCGGATCATGATCATTTCTTTGCGTCTCCCGGTCACGACAAGACCGTCAGGGCTCAGAAATCCCAAATCTCCAGTGCGCAACCAGGAACCCGAGTCCGGTGCATCGGCCAACTTGGCCTGAAAGGTCGCTTTCGTCTCTTCGATTCGGTTCCAATATCCTGCCGCGACGCTCTGACCCTGGAGCCAGATTTCGCCCACTTGTCCGGACGGCAGCCGGTGGCATGATTCCGGATCGACGATCTCCACCTGCTGTCCTCCGCAGATCCGTCCGCAATAGGCGCGCTGCATGCTCCATGCGTCACTTTTGCGGCCTGTTTCGACCGCCCCGAGGGCCGGTAAACTCGCCGTCATCAAACCTGTTCCCAAGGGCAATGCTGTCGCGATGAGCGTTGCCTCCGCCAGACCATAGGCCGGCCATAGCGCACTGCGGCGGAAGCCCGCCGAGCGGAACGTCTCGGCAAACTTTTCAAGTAGCTGTGGCCGAATCGTCTCTCCACCACATACCGCCGTTCGCCAACTGGAAAGATCGAGGCCTGCTTCCTTTACAGGAACGTATCGCTGAGCACAAAGGCCAAAGGCGAAGCAGGGCGCTGGGCTTATAGTCGCGCGATAACGACTGATGGCTTTCAACCACCTGATTGGCTTTTGGATAAAGGAAAACGGCGGCATCAGAACGCAGAAGAACCCCGCGTAAACAGCATGGAGAACGCTGCCGATGAGGCCCATATCGTGATAGAGCGGCAGCCAATTCACCATAATGTCTCGGTCGCTTGAATCCAGCGCCTGAGTCGCAGCCCGGAGATTATGGATCAGGTTCGAGTGAGTGAGCATAACCCCACGCGGGTGGCCCGTGGAGCCTGAGGTGTATTGTAGGAACGCGAGGCTGCTGGGTTCGACGTGCGGCGGCGAGTGGACGCCGGTATTTGCAATTTCTCCGGAAGCAAGAATCTCGTCGGTCGCAATGCAAAGCGCACCGGGAAGCCGCAGGGCCGCGACCTGATTGGGCTGTTCGGCGTCCCCGCCGATGAGCGAATCGCACGGACAGTACTCCCGCGGCCTGCGCATCCGACCAAATCGCACGGATGCGCGCCACTGAATTCCCGTAACTCGCGACGGGCACGGGAACGGCAATCGCGCCCGCATAGAAACAGCCAAAAAGTGCGGCGACATATTCCAGTCCGGGGGGATAAGCCAGGAGGACGCGCCGGTCACCGAGCTCATTCGTTTGTAAAGCGTGCGCGATTGCCAGGGCGCGAAGATGAAGCTGGGAAAAGGTCAATGACTCCGTCTCGCGCTCCCCACGTTCAAGGAAGAGGAAAGCCCGTTTATCCGGCCGATGCCTCGCTTGCCAGGTCAGGACCTCGCCGAGTGTCGATACGTCTGGACTTTGCAAAGTTCTCCTCAGAGGCCGTATTGCGGATTTCGGGGAGTGGAAATCAGCGTGTGGATCTCTTGCGAAACCACTCCATTTGCGACGAAGTCCTGGAGCAGCGGCTCAAATAGACCGCGCACCAGCAAATCCTTCACACTGTCAGCGTCACTCGAATCCGGAATCCCGGCAAGGGTTATGCCAGGCACGTCCGCCATGACATTCGCATTGTACACATCGCCGGCACACTGCTCGCCAAATATCAGAGCTACGTTTGGCCGTGATGACACCTCCAGATACTCCCTATGAATGTTCTTGTCCTGGGCGGGCCCACGATGAAGGATTGGTCTGAGCCGCGCTCTCTGGTGGGGCTCCAGATCCCCCATCAGCCGAAGTTTCGGGCTGATCGCAAGCGCGCCTTGAGCGCCCAGCGACAAACCATAGCGAAGTGCCCCAAGGCAACCGATGCAGTTTCCAAGCGTTAGCACGCGCTTAGCGCCATATCGAGTGACCAGTTCTCGAAAACCTTCCACTGTCGATTGGAAATCGTGGCCAAGGCCGACGATGCCGCCAGCGTACCAAACGCGTTGAAGATCCCGGCAGTAGATGACGCTGACTCCTGTTTTTCGCAGGATCCTGTGCAGAAGCGAAAACGTCATCCAGAGACGATTATTAGTCCCGCCGAACACGATCAGAATAGTATCGGAGTCGGGAACCGGCATCTCCAGAAATCCGCGAAGCGCCATCAACTGGCTTTCAGCTTGATCGATCCAGCCCAACCCCATGTGCGATTGCACATGATCTTCCTTCTTGACAAGAATCTGCTGATAAATCGACGTTGCCTCTTCCGGTCGATCCAAGTCGCGCAAAACTGCAGCAAGATCTGTCAATACCTGGAGATTGTCCGGATTAAGCTTGGTTGCAATTCGCAGACGGTCGCAGGCGGCCCAATTGTCGCCGAGTCGCCTGTCGATGCGGCTCAATGCCATCATGGCTTTGATATTGGTTTGGTCGTTGTCAAGAATTTTGCGATAGGCCACTCTGGCTTTTTTGAGGCTCCCCTCGCTGAGAAGCGCGTCCGCAAACGATTGGAGCATCCCAAGGCTGGCGGACGCTGAGGCCAATGCACGTTCGAAATCGGCGACCTCAGCATTCGAGTCGCTATTGCCGGATTTCAGGGGGAGGCTGTCGACGCTGTTGGCCCCCGCCGCCTGACCTGTCTCCATGGTGTGCCCCCCGGCTGACTCGATGCGCTCTCTAGGTTACCCCAGAGAATAGGGTTTGTCAGGTGCTTCCACCTGCGTCACAACCTGCGCGGACTTCAGTGGTGGGCCCTTTAGAGCAGGTGGACAAGTGGCGAGACGAACCGACCGTTTGGCTCCTTGTAAAACGAGTAAAACGATGCCGGATCGATGCTACGGCGAGGATTCTTCCCGTTGTAAACTTCCGCACCGACGGGGATCTTCGCTTGCGGTAGATTGCCGCCAGAAGAGCAATCGATCAGGTCCGCTCCAAGCGTCTTCAGTTGGCGGGCGAGTTCAACCGACTGCTGAATATCCCCGCCGCCATGGAATGCCGGTTGCTGAAAGTGACCCATTCAATCTGGCATGGCAAGGAGCAAGAACCAAAAACTCCCGCTGCTGTACCTGTGATTGATATACCGGAGGCGCTGGCTGTGTTGTTGCGAGACTTTGTAGCTGATAAATCCGGCTATCTCTTTACCACACGGAAAGGGGAGCGCCCACTTGGACCAAGGAACGTTCTACGAGCTTTGCATGATACCGGCGTGCGCGTTGGCTTTCATGTGTTCCGGCGCTTTCGCACTGCAACCATACGGCGCGCCAGAACACCGCAAGACATCGAGCGGCTGTGGCTTGGACATGCCGGTGCCAGAGTAACCGACTTGTACGCGCGTGGCTTGCGGTTGGACGAGGCGTGGCGGCGCGAATGGTGCGAGCGCGTTGGTACTGGATTCTCGTTAAATGGGCTACGTAGGTTACAAAAAGTTGTTTCGATTGATTGCGCGAAAGCGGCGTAAGTGAAAGACGGGGTAGATTTTAGAATGGCTCCTCAGGTAGGACTCGAATCCCCGTGCAAACGTAATTACAACAACTTAGACGGCAGCAGATGGCATGTATTACCGTCTTTTCGGTGTAATCACGTGGGAACGGCACGGAAACGGCACGGGGGATCATGTGGATGGCAGCCCCAGACCGGGGGTTCAGCACGAGTCGCGTGAGTGTGCGAGGGTAAAACGGGTCTTTCTTGTTGTTTGAAAAGGGAGCGAGTTAAGGAGGAGGTTGGTAGAGCGTGCGAAAGGGGAAGTTAATTCCCTTTGAGAAATTGGAAGTTCAAGCCGAATATGGTCGGGTTAAACTCGCGAAAGTTTGAGTTAAAGTTGGGAAGATTACCCAGCAGGGTGGATGTCTTTCCTAATACTAATAAGAGAATCCGGAAATCCCCGTTTCTCCGGATCGCATCGCATCACGGGGCAAAATCATGAAAAACCTAATGGTAGCAATTCAAAACTTGGTGGCCGCTTTGCAGGCATTTCATTCTTGAAGACCGTAACTGCCCCCACTGCTAATGATCGATCGCTACACCATCAAATTCGGCCCGCCCGTGAGCCAGAGGGAACTAGAAAAAGCCCTTCATGAAGGCATCGACTTTACAAATTAGAGGACTGCACATCGACGTGTCATTTTAGAGTATCGAGACCCCACGAAGCGGGACCTTTGGCCCGTAACATCGTTCGCGCCTCCAATACTCCGTTGTCATTCATCGTTCCTGTGACCACGACATTGTGCCGCGCCACCGGGACTACGCTGGTTTGGTTCTTCAACGTCTCGGTGATATCGACTTTCAGCGTCTCGCTGGCGCGCAGCTCGATTGTGATTTCATTGCCATTGACAGTGCGGATAGTTCCCCAGAACTGCGGCCCAAACGGCTTGGGCGTGGGCAGAGCTGCATGGAAGAGCGCTTCGATCCCGGGCGAGAGGCGGGGAATAAACTGATCGGAGCCGCCATGTTGTCAATGTGGGCGGTTCACGCTTGCCAACGGAAGAATATAAACCGATTTTGAGCGGACTGAGTGTCCGGCGTGCCGGGAACGGTTTGCACCGGATGGGAAGTAGGGCTATTGCTCGATCATCGGCACTGTACCTTGATGCCAAAGGGCTTCAGTAGTAGCCGATTTACTGCCCGCATAAAAGCCATCGTTTCCACGAACAATTCAACAGTCGAAATGTAGCCGATTTTCCACGCTATTTGCAGCGCGTCGGAGTATCATTCTTTTCCCCCGGAATTTACTTTATGCCAGAACCACCGGAAGCGGTGTCTGCAAACTCGCTTTGTCGAATTCTTTCTCTGGACGGTGGGGGAGCCAAAGGCTTCTGCACCGTTGGAGTGCTGAAGGAAATTGAAGCTTTGGTCGGGCGTCCGCTGCATGAATGCTTCGATCTAATATTCGGCACCAGCACAGGCGGCATTATCGCCGCGCTTCTCGCTCTCGACTACAACGTAGACGACATACATAGGCTGTACGAGCAGCATGACCCCGCCGTCATGCGGCGCTGGGCGGCGAACGGCAAGTCAAAGGCGTTGGTCGAACTTGCCAGAGAAATCTTCGGCGAGCGCAGCTTTGCCGACTTCACAACCAGAATCGGACTGGTAGCGACCCAGTGGGATTTCGAGAAGCCGATGATCTTCAAGCCTGACGTTGGTCAGGCGCATGGTCGCGTGAACACTTTTGTTCCCGGTTTTGGATGCACGGTCGCCGATGCGGTCGTCGCTTCCTGCTCGGCGTACCCTTTTTTCAAAAAACATGTGGTCACGAAAAGTGACGGCTCAAGAGTCGAGGTGATCGACGGCGGTTACTGCGCTGAGCACCCTGCGACGTCATTGGCGACATGATTGATACGAGCGTTTACCGGGTAGCACCGCATCTGCCCAGCATCAAAAGGTTTCAACATCTCCGATACCGCCTGGACATTGGTCATCCCCGGATCGAGCCATAGATCGTAGTTGTCTGGATCGAGAATGACTGGCATACGGTCGTGGACGGCTGAAGTCACAGCGTTCGGGGTTGTCGTGAGGATCGAACACGACTTGATCCACTGGCCGCTCGGGTCTTTCCACCGATCCCAGAGTCCTACGAACGCAAACAATTCCCCGTCATTGACTTCAAAGCAGTACGGCTGTTTGGCCTTGCCCCTGCGCTGCCATGGCCGCTCCTGTTCCTAATAAAGTCAGTGGGATTTGGTAAAAAGGGGAGACTCGACATGCCGAGAATGCCGGATCATTTGCTAGATTGCGCACTATTCGTTTATGGCAGCGTGGAAGGTGCGAAGCAAGGTGAGGATTCCGGTGGTTCAGGATTCTTGGTTGGGCTACATACAACAATCATTAAGCCTCCATAGCCGCAACAAATCTTCGCGCATCTCTACGCTGTAACCAACTGGCACGTTGTCCGCTCCGCTGGAAATTCGCCCGTGTTGCGTCTAAACACGAAAAACGAAGGCACGGAAATATTTAAGACGCAACTGAACGATTGGAAGCACCATCCACAAGGGGATGATCTGGCGATTGCTTTGATAACACCGTCTGCTAACGTTCATCAATTTCATTACATTAAGCCGCAAGAGTTCCTGACCAAACGACAGATGTGGGAAGTGGGTCCCGGCACGGACACTGTAATGGTAGGGCGATTTGTAACCCATGATGGGAAACAACGCAATTTACCATCGCTCAGATTCGGCAATATCGCCATGATGCCCTTGGAACCGATTAAGCATCCACACGGCATCATGCAGGAAAGTTTCTTAGTTGAGACTCGTTCATTAGGCGGATACAGCGGTTCTCCTGTTTTTACTTATACGGAGGTTGCTGGTAATGCTCATCCAGCCAGATTCGCACCTAGGTTCCCAGCGGTTCCGCTTGTACGTACTCATCACTTGCGCCTCATCGGTGTCGATTGGGGTCATTTGCCCAGATATGAACGAGTCTTCTCTGATGACAAGAAAACACTGGTGACACCGAGAGAGTGGGTAAGGACAAACACTGGTATGTGCGGAGTCGTCCCAGCATGGCGACTCCATGACCTTCAATACGACGAAGAGATGAAGGCTAAACGAGAACAAGAAGACGAACAGTTATTTGCTGAAAACAAAAATACCGCAACCCGGACTCTCCTCCAAAACCTGCATCCCCTTGCAATTTCCGCTCTAGATGGTCGCGCAAGGTGCGTCTGGCACGCGATAAACGCGACATCACCGTGCCGACAGGGATGGAAAGAGTTTCCGCGATCTCCTGGTACGACATTTCCTCCACCTCACATAGAAGCAGGGTCTCCCGGTGATGCATGGGCAGATCATCGATGGCGCTCAGTACCAGTTGGGAATTAGAGCGATTCATTAGAATCGTTTCGGGAGTCTCGTTCTCAACCGGCAGTTCAGGTCCGTCCTGCTCAGGATCAAGAGGCACTGTCATTGTGACTCTCAGTCCAGTGCGCGACGTCAAGAACGTGTTACGCAAAATGCGATACATCCACGCCCGGAAATTAGTCCCCAACTGGAAAGACGAGAATCCTTTCAGAGCCTTTACATAGGTCTCTTGGACGAGATCTTCAGCTTCTTCAGTATTCCGTGTCAACCAGCGCGCGAAATTATACAGCTGGTCGAAGAGCGGCATGGCCAGTTCCTCGAACGAGCCGGATTGGAGGACTAGTCTCACACGTATACATGGTTAAACTGCCGAACTGTCACTTGATTCCCTTACAGAAGAATAATTCTGTGGGAATATGTCGCTGTCTCGGGGTATCGGCCAATTAATCCCGCACACTTCGTCGGGATCCCGAGTAGTCATCGATCACCCGATGAGAACTAGCGTGCCCTAGCTAATATTCCATTGGATTGGAATCAATTATCGAGCGCGCTCAAGAATCGCTTTACAGGGGAGGAATAAAAGATCAAAAAGTCAGTTATCCCCAGTGAGAGCATTCTGAGCGAGGCCGATGATGAACAAAGGCAGAACAAGCAGGTTTGTGGTATATACGCTGGCACTTATCCTAGCTTTCGTCGCGATGGCACCTAGGGCTATCGCAAAACATAAGCCCGAGACCCCGGTCGATCCCGTGAGTGTGGTTGCCCACTTGCCGCTGCCCGGAGCTCCCGTCAGTCAAATGTTTCTCCAGGGACAGGGCGGCAAGCAGTACCTGTACATCCAGCAGACTTCCGAGACAGGCTTCACAATCGTGGACGTCACTGAGCCGTACCGGCCAAACGTCGTCAACCGCGTGAAGTTGCCGAGTAAGGCGTCTGGGGAAACATTGCTGATGGTCGGAGCGGGTCTGGCCATCGCCGAAGCACCAGGCGCCGGAACCGAAAGCGCTCACAATAAACCTGCGCCGGCGAAAAAAGAGGGGATGCTTGGTGGGGGCATTAGTGGCGATCCAGCCCAATTCATAAGACTGCTCGACTTGAGTAATCCCGCGAATCCGCGGGCACTTCAGACATTCGACACAGTCAGCAGCATTCTGTTGGATGATGGACAGAACCTGATTTACATCACGAACAGCGAAGGATTGTGGATCCTGAGGCACAATGTACCGCCGCCCCATCCGTTATGCGACTCAGAAACTACGGACGACACAACCTGTTTTGCAGGTTAACTTTCCCGATGAACCGACTATGTGGGCGACTCCAAGTCGGAACTAAGGTGTCGCATCATCCACAGCTGTTTCAGAATGTCGGGCGAAACCTCGCCTCGTGCGTGCAAGAATCGCAGGGAACAAATCGGTAGCACGAGCGTTATCGAACGGTGGTAGATCGAAGAGGGGAACGAGCGGACAACAAAGATAAGCGAGAAACGACGAAAGCGTTATGAACTACGAGATCTGTAAAATAATCCAAACGCTCGGACTGCGCAAGTCAGTCCACAAATTGTGGCTCTGCACCGCCAAACAGATGCCACGCCGTCGCAGGCGCTTAGCGATAGTCGAGCGAACGAACCGTCGCTTAGCAAATCATTTGCATAAGACAGAGTCTGGGGAGAGCCATTGTGGGACGTTTTGGCGGAAGCCCGGCGATCACTGTGCAGATCTAGTTTTCTTGGGCGTATGTCTCTGCTCGCTCCGGTGCCGGGCTATGCGGCTTGGACTCTCGCCAATAGCCATTCCTTCGGCACTGACTGAAAAATCAGTTCATCTCAGGGACGGTAAAGTTGATTCCGCAGCGCGGACACGTGAACTCACACCACGATCTGGCATTGTCGCGTCCCGTGCGGCCTGGTGGCCCGTAGGAAATTACTAATGCACCGCAGTCGGGTACTGGGCAAATCGACCCTGCCGCAACCACCTCAGCGCGCTCATCCCAGTCGTCTAGCATGGGGCCTGCCTCCACGTTCTACCACTGTTACTAAGAACGCGGGACCGAAGAAAATATTCCACGATTTCCTCATATGACCGTGATTCTTGTAAAACAGAGCACTATTGGAGCGTCTATTTTGCTGCGAAACCGACGCACTAGCGCCGGAATCGCCGGTGCGGATTCGCGCACCCAGCGTGCATCGAGAATGCCATCTTCCGCCAACTGGCAACAACCTGATTAATAAGCCGACCTCTCCTCAGACGACAATCACGCATGTCAAAACAGATAGCCCTAATCACCCAGCGGCTACAAACCCAACTTGAGAATTCCCGAACAACTGCAGCGAACCTGATGAACCGGACTCAGGGCGGTGGAATAAAAGATCAACACTTTGGTTATCTCTGATGAAAGGCCGCCGGGTGTTCAAGCAAAGGAATTCAATTTGCACAGACTGAAGATGATGTTAATAGGACTTGCGATCTTGTCTGCAGTATTGGCAAGGACAGTTGCGCAAGCAGCTGAAGATTCGGGAACGTCGATGCGAGGGGTACATGAAATCCAGGTGAAGCTCAGGAAGTACGAATTTAGCCCTGGCTTGCTGCGCGTCAGGAAAGGCGAGCGGGTCAAGCTAGTCATGGCCGCCACGGACCACGATCACGGATTCAAGCTAGACGACTTTACCATCAACCAGAAAATTCCCAAGGGAACGACGGTTGTCGTCGAATTCACCGCTGACAAGGCTGGCACTTTCCAATTTCGCTGCTCGAATGTCTGTGGCATAGGCCATAGAAGTATGAAAGGAACACTGGTAGTAGAGGAGTGAACGAAAACGCCATGCACGTGCTCACCAAGAGTCCGCCGGTTAGGAGAGGCGCATCATGGTGACCGACGACGCCGGATACCAAACAGTTTCGGCACCCTCGCGTTGACCAAGTCTTCCTCTCTTACACGTCTACCAAGGCTGGAACGTATTCTTACAACTGCTCGGTCCATCCGAAAATGACCGGCCAGGTCGTGGTGAAGTGAGTAAGGTGTCCTCCATTTTGCAGCGCGACCGTTATCGGAGCCTTTTCGTTCGCCGCCATTCCTGCCTCCACACGTAGCCCCGAATGGAACAGCAAAAGAGACGATTCGTGGGCGATCTCACTTCTTTCTGGAGCCTATTTGACAAGACTACTTCGCTGCGCGTTTGTGGGGGCGACTGCACTTTTATTTGTCGCGCGGATTGGTGCGCAGTCGTCGACCGTGGAAACACCGGAGGCGAACCCCGGTCGTCCCACCGTTTCAACTCCCGCGACATTGACCCCGGTCGGCTACCTGCAATTTGAGAACGGGGGACTCTATGCCGAGACCTCACCTGAGTTCAAAACGCTATTTGGCATTAACCAGGTCACCAAGCTCACTGTTGCATCCCGCCTTCAGTTGCTCGCCCTATCGGAGCCACTTGTTCAAGCAAGTGGTGCGACCGGCGATGCTCTCTCAGGCAGTCGCCCCGGTGAGGTCTTCGCCGGATTTCAGGCAGTCGTATTGCCGGGGGAGCGGCACAAACCTACCGTAAGCCTCAGCTACATTCACCGTCTATACGCAAGTCCCGCGCCGGAACTCGACATCGGCACGTTCAAGAATAGTGCTCTGATCCTGGTGAGTGACGACCTCGCAGGTTTCCACTTCGACATCAACGGCATTTTTTCCGAACAGACTAAAGGCACAGTACGCCGAGGGCAATTCGGCCAGACCCTCTCGATTTCACACCCACTGGGACGGCTGACAGTCGCGGGCGAACTCTGGCACTTCACGCAGCCACTCACCAACAGAAATGCCGTCGGGAATTTGTGGGCCGTCTCGTATACGGTCAGGAAAAATCTTGTACTGGATGCCGGATTCGATCATGGCCTCACCTCTTCCTCGACGCACTGGCAAAGGTTTGCGGGCTTCACGTACCTTTTGCCTCACCGACTGTGGGGGGCCCACCATTCAGAATAAATATGACGCGCGACGAACTGTCCCTTCCGCACTGGCAATGGTCCAGGATACACCTCGGGAATAGAACCACTGCGGTATTTATTTCGCTGGGGCGATATCGCGAAGATGGTTCGCAAACCCAGAAAGTCAGTTTTGGAATAAATCGGGGTTGATGCTTGTTAACACTAACAGAGTGCAAATGCCCCCGATGGCGCAAGAAGCTTACGTCGGGCTACTTGAGATCGTCTCCAACGAGAAGTGGAAGGAATACAACATGACTTATCGAGCTATAACATTTGCATCCGCGGCTTTTTTTGTTACTTCTCTAGCTCTTGCTAGCGATACCTGGATTCTCGACTCTAGCAGATCCAATGCCCGATTGTTTCAGGGCTCCAGCGCGAATTCAGAGTCAGTGAACACCGGAGTCGCACGCGTGACCGGGAAAGTAACGCTGGACACAAACGATCTGGACGCGTCGTTCTTCGATCTTAGTATCTATCCTGCGGATGAGGACTGGGGGCACGCGCTCAGGCCTGAGGGTGCCTTGCACTTCAACTACGTTCCGGACGTGGCGGATCAGACCCTGCTGACATTCAAGTCCATGCGCATTCTGAGGACAGGGGACGGCAAGTTGGAAGTCATCGGGGATCTCACATTAACTCGCGTGGAGCGCGCCATCATAGCGACGCCAACTGAAGCCTATGCCGGACCAGTGTACGGTGATCCTGTCATTCACAATGAAACTCGAGAAATCACATTTCTATTCCCGAGTGAGAGCGCTGCGCATTTATCGGGACCTTTGACTTCCGCAATGCTTCATACAAAAGGAGTGCTGGAGATTGTGGGGGCAGCGCGCGTCGACCGTGGTGAGTTTCCTGAACTGTTAAGTGCGATCAACGAGACGAATTGGCCCGCTGTCGTGGAGAACAAAGATTGTCACATTCCATCTACGGTCAGTGAGGACTATAGCGGGGCCGTATGCACTGGAATATTGATTGCAGCAACTCGCGATCGCAACTGTCAAGTGCCCGCCTCGGCGGGAGAGGATTACAGCGGTTCCCAATGCACACCGGCGACCGGCGCTCAAACAACAATTGTTCTGGACCTGAAGTTCCTCCACAAAGTCCCAGAACCGTCGGTAGGAATGCTTTCGGGGAGCGGCGAAGCTCGATAATTTATGGCGAATATTCCAGCCATCGTGGCCGGCGTTGCCTTCGTCACACTGGCCGCCACCAATGTAGTGGTGATGCTGGAGGCTTCCCAGCCTTCGCGCAATGCGACGACGAGAAACCGCTTGGTCGCGGCTCACCGGTTTGCTGGGTATTTGTTTGTGATTCTGCTCTTCATCATGGCCTACAACATGAGTCAGAGACTTGTGGGTGTGGGAATATCCGGTCATCTGCCTACGCACTTGGTTTTGCATATTGTGCTTGTGCTCGTCCTTGTGCCTTTGCTCTTCCTGAAAATATTGATCGCACGTCGTTTCAAGCACTGCCATTCGTCGCTGAAAGCACTGGGAATAGCAATCTTCGTAATTTCATTCGTGCTTGTGTCCGTTCCCACCCTCTCAGAACTTCTTCGTTCGACGAGCCCAGGAAGCCTGGGGTTAAGGCTCGGGACCGGCTTGATTGTTATGGTGTGCATGGTCCAATGCGTCTTAGTTTTGAAAAAGAGGAAACAGTCGCGTGTTTCCATGGACTCGCGCATTCCGGAGATTCCTCCCCAGGCGACCTCACTCACCAACCGCGAAAACGCGAAGGACCCAATGAATCTTCTATTGGCACAGATGGACCCGCAAACCCACGATACCAAGACGCTACGCTTCCAGGTTCCAAAGGAAAGACAATTGCGTGCGAAGCCAGGGCAGTTTCTGACCTTTCAGTGGACAATCGATGGCCAACGAGTTATGCGCTCCTACACCATTTCCTCCTCACCGATCCACGGGAACTATGTGGAGATTACGCCCAAACGCACGGAAAATGGCTGCGTATCTGTTTTCCTCAATGACCGGGCCAAGCCAGGTCTGAATGTGAAAGCCAGCGGACCTTATGGCCAATTTTATTTTGACGAGACGCTGCACAAAAGCATAGTTCTCATTGCGGCAGGAAGCGGAATCACACCCATGATTTCGATGCTGCGTTATATCGACGATCTTAAACTGGCTACCTCGGTCACGCTCTTATATTGCGTGCGCACCGCTGCGGACATCATTTTTCAAAGCGAACTGGCAAGGCTTGAAAGGTCGCTTCCCAACTTCAAGTCCGAGGTGTGCCTGTCGCAACCGGACCCCGCCTGGAAGGGACACAGCGGCCGCCTTACTAGTGGATTTATCTCCCAGCACGTGATCGACCTGAATTCACCCACTTTCTTTCTGTGCGGCCCTAAGGGATTTATGGACAACGCCCACAAAATTCTCTCCACTCTCGGCGTACAGCAAGAACGGATCTTGCAGGAGAGTTTCGGGGAAAGCAAACAGTCCACGGAGTTCCATCCACAAGAAGCTCGCGCGGTCGACATTGTCGTGTTCCTACAGTCGACGAAGGTTTGTCAACTTTCCACCGGAGAAACTCTTTTAGATCTGGCGGAGAAAAACGGCGTGCCAATTCCGTTTGGCTGCCGCCAGGGCCAATGCGGTACGTGCGCCACTCGAGTTCTGAGCGGTACGGTTCAAATGGCCGTCGAAGCCGGGCTGACTCTGGAGCAGAAAATCGCTGGATACGTGCTGCCTTGTGTGAGCCGACCCGAAGGAACGGTTGTCCTGTCGGCCTAATCCGGTTCTCCGCCGGAAGATCCCAACGTCCTACAGAACCTTCAAGGCCCAGGCCGATCGTCTGGGGCTGAATGTTGAACCCGTCCTGAGGGTTGCTCGAAAAGGTAACCTGAGTAAGGAATAAGAGCGACTGGCGCCAGTTATCAACTGGTGAAGGTCAAAACCCGACACATCCTTAACTCAGCGCCTTTGAGGTGGAATTGTGAAACTTACGTTTAGCGCGGTAATGCTTTTCGGATTGACTGTTGCCTTGTTTCAAGGCTTGCCGGCACAGGGACAAACGGAGACAGGCTCGACTTTCCAGGTGATCCCAACCCCGAATGAGAACTCCAACAGCGAGCTTTTCGCGGCTTCGGCGTCTTCTCCGACCGATATCTGGGCCGTAGGCCAGTCGACGATCCACTTTGATGGCACGACGTGGACGGCGTTTCCCGCTCCGATGATCAAAGGCGACAACAACAGCTTTCTGCAGGGGGTAGTCGATATTTCTCCGACTTTGGCCTGGGCGGCGGGAAACGTGAGTGATGGGCACATCAGCAGCAGGTAATCGAGCAGTGGAATGGAACTAAGTGGCGTCTCTTTCCGGGCCCGAAGTTCGGGAAGAACGTCCGAGCGGATGTCTTCGCCATGACCGCTAGCTCGGCGAATGACGTTTGGGCAATCGGCAGCCTGGTGAACCTCCGCCCGGGGCTGGCCTTGCCCCTTTTCGAGCACTGGAACGGCGCTGCATGGACAGCGACAACTCTGGAATCGAATCATGAGTTTTTGTTTGGTGCATCCGCCGACGCCGCGAATGATGCCTGGGCGGTGGGATTCCACGGTTCAGATAACATCGAAACCTCAGCGATGCACTGGAATGGCACAAATTGGAAGAGCGTGGCCACTCCTAACGTAGGCGAGGGCACCAACAAGTTGAACGCCGTGCTGGCGCTGGCGCCGAACGATGTATGGGCGGTGGGCTTTTCCACGCCGATCGCGCCTCCCAAACATGCTGCCACGCTGACGTTGATCGAGCACTTTGACGGCACGAGGTGGGCGGTCGTACCAAGTCCGAATGTTGGACCGAATAGCGCCAATCAATCGAACCGGTTACTTGGATTGGCGGCGAATTCGGCAAATGACATCTGGGGGTTTGGCTCCTACTTCCCCGCCGACGGATCGGGGCACCAGATGACACTGCTATTGCACTGGGACGGGACCAGTTGGACGGTCGCATCCAGTCCCAGCCCAACGAAGGGCGGATTTCCTTGTGATCTCCTATGGGCTGGAGTTACCCCATCACCCGGCAACGTGTGGATTTTAGGGTCCGTGCATGATGGGAGCTTGGCTATACATATGACGACGGGGGCAGATTCTAGTTTAGTTTCCAGTTTCTAGTTTCTGTCTGACGGGTGCTATCAGTCCACGGACCCGGTTATACCCGCTGAGATCCCGACTGGGGATACTTAAACCGAGAGCAGATCTCCCTGAAAGAAGATTCGGAGACGGACAGCTTAGGTTCTACAGAGCGTTCTGTTGCGCCAACCCGATGGCCACGCAATCGAAATCAACGAGAAGTAGGAGGAGATATGAGTAGCAACGTCCACACCGCGTTGTCCAAAAACGACTGGCACCCTGATCTTGTCCACGATTTGCCATCCCAGTGTCTACAGGGCGATCCAAGCATCGACGACCCGGTGAACGATACCGGATTCGGCCCGCCGTGCAGCGATTTGCAAGTTTCGGGTGAGTTTGCTTGTTAGCTAAGCCTGATTTGAAATAGGAAAACCTTCATGACAAAAGAAGAAATTCGACTGGCCGAATCTAGCACGCGCAAGAAGCACTGGAAGCGTTGGGGGCCCTACCTCAGCGAACGTGCATGGGGCACAGTGCGTGAAGACTACAGCCCGCACGGGAACGCCTGGGAATATTTGCCACACGACCATGCGCGGTCACGCGCCTATCGCTGGAACGAAGACGGCCTGGCCGGAATCAGTGATCGCCGGCAAATGATTTGCTTTGCGCTCGCTCTGTGGAACGAACGTGATCCGATTCTGAAAGAACGGATTTTCGGTCTAACTGGAAACGAAGGCAATCACGGCGAGGACGTGAAGGAATACTACTTCTATCTTGACAGCACTCCTTCGCACTCCTACATGAAGTATCTCTACAAGTACCCGCAAGCGGAGTTTCCTTACGCGAAGCTGGTGGAGGAAAACCGACGGCGCGGCAAGCGCCAACCGGAGTTTGAGTTACTCGATACGGGTGTATTCGACGACGATCGCTACTTCGATGTGTTCGTGGAATATGCCAAGGCCGATGTCGAGGACATCCTGATTAAGATCATGATCGCAAACCGTGGGCTGGAAGCCGCGAATCTTCGGGTTCTGCCCACAGTTTGGTTCCGCAATACGTGGTCCTGGGGAAACCATGCCCGACGCCCGAAGCTGCACAAAGCGTACCCCGCTCCCAATCCCGTCATTGAATTGAACCTTTCTCCGCTGAACCAAACTCAGTCGCATGCCCGCTGGCTCCATTGCGAAGGCTCTCCGGAGCTTCTCTTTACCGAGAACGAGACGAACGCTCGAAGGTTATTTGGAACCGAAAATTATTCTCCTTTCGTCAAAGACGGCATCAACGACAATATCTTGCACGGTGCCAAGGAGGCGGTCAATCTCGGACAGTTTGGCTCGAAAGCAGCCGCCCATTACAAACTGTCACTCGGTTCGGGAGAGACCGTTGTAATAAGGATGCGACTTGCCGACTACTTCAAAGAAAAGAACGCCTTTGACGCCTTCGACGAAACGTTCGCACTCCGGCAGCGTGAGGCCGATGAATTTTACGCAACGGTGATTCCTCAGCATCTCTCCGCAGACGGCCAGAACGTCATGCGCCAGGGCTTTGGGGGAATACTCTGGTCCAAGCAGTTCTATCACTACGTCGTCAAGGATTGGCTGCGAGGTGACCCGGACAACCCACGCCCACCCGAGGAGCGAAGGAAGGGACGCAATCATCAATGGACTCACTTGTACAACGCTGACGTGATTTCCATGCCCGACAAGTGGGAGTATCCGGACACTTCGCTGTCTGTCGCCATACCAACTTTGAAGCATAATAGCTGGTAATGGTTACTTTGCGACAGCCCACTAGTTTCACATGAATAAAACGTCACGCCGCAGGCGCTCAGGCGGGTCTTCCTTCTTCACAACTTCGTCCACAGTCTCCAGGCTTTAGGCCGGGGCGTGATTTCCTTTAGCCGCATCATCCTTTGAACCTAGCAGTCTTCGTGAACAGCTTTCCCATCCTCATCCGTCTTCGCAGTTTCAAGCTCCACCGGTTCGTTGCAGATTTTGCACTTCGGCAGCCGCGGGGCCGAAGAGCGCGGAAACGAAACAGCTCACTTTTTAAAACGCCAAATGTGGGCTGTCCTGCGATTTGAAAAGAGGATTTACATAACGCTCTGCTGAAACACCAACGCTTCTTTGTCACGATGGAAGACACTGGAAAAGCGGCGATGACAAAAAAGGGCCGAACCCCGTGAGTCCGGCCCGCTTGCGATGGGAGTTGTGGTTCAGACGTCATTGGCCAATTGAACTGGCGGTTTCCGAAAAAACATTATTCACACTACCACCAATCAATCGGACTGTTCCAACCACTAGCACTAGAATGACGGCCAGCATCACGGCGTACTCGGCGATGTCCTGGCCCTCTTATTGCGACCAGAGATTGCGAAGGAAATCGGCCATAGTCGCACCTCCGTGCAACGACAACAGTTTAGCCCTATTTGCGGCTGCGGCGATGGAAAAAAGCGACAGTTCAACTGTTTCGGCTATTCAGGTGATGTTGCGGCCAAGATGACCCGCATCTCAGGAGGGGTCCAGGGGATGCGGGTCCGGCGTGGGGGAGAGCATTTTCGAGGACTACCATCAACGCAGTCATCTTTTTCAACATTCGTCATAGTGTTACGAAATCCGGAACCCGAATAAATTCTGGCATCGCCAATGACAGTCTACATACAACGCCGGAAGAGATAGGAGCGCTGCCATGACGAGGAGCAAGACCAATAGGCCGCCGAATGCTTTTTTATTCAAATCCTTCGGCGGCCCACCTTCCGCACTAGACCTGCCGGAAGTGCCCCGGCATGCGGCCTGGTTCTCGTTCTCACCCATTGGGTTGAGGCCGCCGCAGAGTTGGCGGTAGTCTCAACGGCGCATGAATACTGGCAATCGTCTGACTAGTGTATTGGTCGATGTTCATACGCGGTATCGTACCCCACACATGGCAGGCGGCTTGGACAACTGTTGCAATCAGCATTACACAAGTTGAGAAATCGTCCGAACATAATACGACTCCGCTCGCACAGATGGGGACCGGCAGGTCATGTCAAGTGATTGCGTTGCGCAACCGGAATTCGCAGGACAGTCATTGATAGGATCGTGACTGAAGTTGCCCTGAATTACGTCTACTTCAGCGCTTTTTCCAACAAAGAAGCAGTGCTCAGGCCGCCCTTGGATTCCACGAACGTGCTCATCACCGGCAGGAACTTGCCCGCCATCTCAGGAGACAGCCCTAGCTTGTGGAAGGCTTCCGCAACTTCAGCGGTGCGGCCCATGTTTCCGGGAAGGGAGCTTTCCAGGCCGGATAGCTCGGAGTGTTCGGCCGGAGCTGGGGCCGCCTTGAGTAGACCGTTCATACCCGGTACGGCAGCCGACACTTTGCCGAATTCGTCTGCGCTCAGTCGGCTCTTAGCCAAGGCGAACAGTGCACCCGCGCCACCACGAGCCTGTGGTCGCGTGATAGAAAGTTGCTTGGTCAACTGCCCGACCAGTTCCGAACTGGAGCCGGCGGACCGCGCAACCGAGGTCTGGGCCTGGATCTGCGCCCCAGCCAGGACTAAGAGGCCGCACAACCAAACTGCTGCATGCTCGGTTAGCAATCGATGCGTGCTGGATCTCATATTCGTCTACCCTAGCAGCCATAAAACCGTACCGCGGTTGTTTGGTTCAACAACGCCACCGATCATACACCCGTCCGCTGTTCGCGGCTTTTCTGTTACGGCAGGGCTTGTTCGAGAGGGTGTCCCTCGCAACTCCGTCCGCATGGAATTCCCCGCATGTAACAGTGTTAAATGCTCAAGCCATTTTGAGAGTGCGGGATGTCGCTCTTGGCACACCAAGATACGTAGAGCGGCAGGGTGCAAGGCAGCCTTGACGCGAAAACTAAAAGCATGCGGAGAGCCCAAAATTCAAAGTAGCCATGTCACGTTTCGTGCGTACCGACATCGCTTTTCCCGCCATTGTACGGCCCGCAGAATAGTTGCAAAACAGCAAAATAGGGGTATAGTGGGCGGTAATTTAAGGGGAAGGTTGGCCCCGGTTCCTCCTGTGTTTAGTGGAGTTCGGAGACTCCGGGGTCCGCCTTATCGGACTATCGGCGTGGCTCGACTCGCGGCCGAAATAAAACGCAAGCAGTTGCCACTCGTTGACTTCTCCTTTGAGACACTATTATGTGGTCCAAGGTGCTGGGCAACATATTGCTAATCGTGGGCGGGATTCTGCTTCTCACCGGACTGCTACTTCAAATCACCAAGAGTTCTAGATAAAATCAAAAAACCTAGCTATGGTCAGTCCGCGATATCGATACCGATGGTTTCGGGAGTACATCTTGCATCTTCATGTTTCAGACGGCAATAGTTCTCATCTGAGAACCCTTGGGTATTATGGCGCCACCCACCTCCCATGAAAACTTCTATCAGATCAACCTCTTGCTGTCATTAGTCTTATGAGTCTTATGCAGGATGTAGTCATAGCACACTCCCCAAGCAGAAAACGGAATCCTGCTTGGTACGAATCGGCTCGGCAACGGGCACGGGAACTGGCGAACACGCCCGAGTTTGCCCATGCCCAGCGGCAAAGAAAGAAGGTGGAGGCCTTATTCGTGGAACTGAAGAATCAGATCGGGCTGCGTCGGGTGCGCCTGCGGAGATTGAAGTTCGTGCGCGAGCACTTCTTCTTAGCGGTGACTGCGCAGAATCTCAAGCGGCTGGTGCGCTTCCTCAGCCAACCGGCAACACCCGCTATGGAAACTGCCGCTTAGCTGAAGTCAGAGGAAAAACTCGGCGGCAGCGATGATCGCAACCAAAAAGACTTTCCGATCAGGGACTTTTTCAACACCCACGCCTGTTTACAGCAGTTATCGAGATTCGCTCTCGTGCGGGCGTAAACTCTTAACCGTGAAGGATGTCAGCCAAGGCCCACATTGCAGGTCCAGCGTGCCCCAGAAGGCAGCAATGCTACCAAGAGCATCCTTCTTTTCGTTTTCGATCTGCCCGGATCGCTCAGAAGTACCACTATGTCGCCCTTGGGAAGCATGGTTGCCTTCCATCGCTTGTGGTCACCGCCTTGCGGAGAGGGATTATTCGTCTCTATTGAGGATCAACACACCTCCAACAATCCTGCCCGAGCGAGTCGGTTTTGCCAATCGTTCGTCATTTGCCAGTAACGATTGCCCTCATGGGCCGGTAGGAGTTTCCGTTTTCAAACGCTTGCGAGAGGCCGCAGCATTGCACTTCATGTTGAAGGAGCCCTCGCCGTCGCACCGATTGCAAAAAGGGAAAGCCAACCGCCCGTCCGGATTACTGGGCAGGTGAGCTTAATCGCCCGGGCGTACTTCTATGATGAGCGTTCCAAACAAGTCGAGAAAACGTGCTAGCGTCAAGCCGAGCGAAACTGATGCTGGCGTGACGCGCATTTCGACAGCAACGTCAATTCGGCGGCGATACTCACAGCTTTCTCGAATCCGTCAAAAGTCTAAATTCCATTCGCCCGGCCGTGAGCACGCTATTGGAACTTGCCGGATCAAGGGGTCGAGCGTCGAGCGGGGGAATTTGTTTGCGCCGAATGGGAACACGTCCTACAATGAGTGTCACCGACAGTGACAGAGTGTCTGCGGCCAGTTTAAGCAGGTAGTGCCGTGCGACAAAAAAAGCACAGTTTCGATCCGCGCACATTCCTCTCAACTATAGGCGAGGGCAGAAGGGCTCTGCGTTTCTGCAAGAGGCAAACCGTCTTCGCGCAGGGGGATGCCACGGACGCGGTGTTTTATATCCAGAACGGAAAGATCAAGCTCACCGTGGTATCTAGCAGCGGCAAGGAAGCGGCCATCGGTATTTTAGCGGAAGGCGATTTTTTTGGGGAAGGTTGCCTTGCAGGGCAGCATCTCCGGATGGAGTCGGCCACTGCAATGACGAATTGCGAGATTCTGCGAATCGACAAGAAAGTCATGACGCAAGCGCTTCACCGCGAACGCAAGATGTCCGATATGTTTGTGGTCTATTTGTTGGCGCGGAACATTCGGTACGAAGAGGATTTGGTGGACCAACTCTTCAATTCCAGCGAAAAGAGGCTGGCCAGAGTCCTTCTGCTGCTTGCCCATTTTGGCAAGGAAGGTGTGCCCGAGAGCATCATTCCCGAGATAAGCCAAACAACTTTGGCGGAGATGGTGGGTACGACACGTCCGCGGATAAACTTTTTCATGAATCGGTTCAGGAAGCTGGGTTTCATCCACTACAATGGAGGGTTGCAAGTCCATAGTTCCCTTCTTAATGTCGTTCTTCACGACTAGCTTGGTCCCGGCTCAGGTGTTCAATATTGAACTGACTGAACGATTTTGTCGTATATTTTGGGACTTGCTTGGAATGTTTCGACCGAGCGAGGAGTGCGATGTTTCCCAACGGACAAGAAAATTGGCTCGCCTTATATGGGACTGCTCTACTGGAGTTGGATTTGCAGAAAATGCCGGAACGGATTGCTCTCGCGAATAAAGCACTGCGAAAGCGGTCGCGGAACTACAAAGAACCTGCGGCCACTACGGGGAGAAACTGGAAATACAGTACGCTGAACGGAACCTTCAAGTAGCCGAAAGGATGAAATGAGAATGAGGTTGAGTAGCTCAGGCGCTCATCCAATCAGGTATAGTCCTTGCCTCCATAATCTCTCATGACCCGCCACCGTATCGGCTTTCCCTCGGCTGTGAAAATCTGCGCACAGGTACAGCGTCTTGCCTATGCGGCTGCTAGGCGCATTCGGCTTTATGGCGAGAAGTTCAAGGTGGTTTCCGACCCCATGTCTTCAGCCGAATGGGGTTGCAGTTCAAGTGACGACGAAAAAAGAGCCACGCATTCGCCCTCCGCGCATTCCGGTGGCTGCGCTTCAGAGTGAAAAAAGGGTGGCGTTGAGGCATTAGCCACCGTCCCTGTCAGGAGAACCATAGTGGAGCAAGGGGGGGAGCGTTCATGGACAAATCGAGGGATGAAGATCGGGGCAAAGGCGCTACGGAGCAGGACCCTCAGAGTGAACGTGAAACTGGCAATACCAGCATGAAGGGTCAACTGGGTCACCGTGATGAGAATGCAGAATTGAAGAATGCCGATTCCGATTTGTTGGGGTGAGACCTGCCGTCCACTGTGTCGATTTCGCTGCGGTGTCCAGGCTGGCGGCAAAACCCAGTTTTAGCGGGTGTGACTTTGGTTCGGAGTTCTGCTCGGATAAGCGACTAGACTTGTAGCTGTGAGACATTACATGATCAAGACGAAGCAAGGCTTGACCACGTTCAGCTGTCCACATTGCAAGCACTCCGTCACAACATTGGAGTTCAGCAGCCAGAACGGCAACCGCCGCACTCAAGCCGCTAGGGCTATGAACGAGCACGCTGCTGCTGCACATAGCCGCCCCGTACCCGTGTCACCACCGAATGCGCGGGTGTGGCACGCTCGCTAAGAGACGCATCTCGGTAGAAGGTGCCCGTGAGAAAAAAATGAAAATACTTCTTATTGAGGACAGCAAGTTCCAGCGGATTGCAAATGAAAGGGCTCTAGCCAAAGCTGGGTACGGTGTCATCCATGCCGGGGACGGCGAGGAAGGCCTCCGTCTCGCACGGAAGAACATTCCTGATCTCATTTTGCTCGATATGATGCTGCCCAAAGTGTCGGGGCTCGATGTCCTTCGGGCTGTCATCGTGGTGAGCGGTCTTGGTCAAGCCAATGAGGTCAAGCTCATGAGCGAGGGTGCTGCGGCATTTGTCATGAAATCAGAGAAGTCATTCGAGAACGATTCATTGCTTCTGATTCGGACGGTGGAAAGCGTGCTAACTCACAGCAAGTGCATGGCAGCCACGGCGGCGCAGTGATTATACCGGCGGCGTTCTCCGACTGCCCATGTGGAATTCGAGCTTTCAATCGACCAGATCAAGTGCAATCCTGTCCTATTTCTGCCGAACAACTTCATGCAAAAAGACCCGCCGCGAGGGGAGTCTAGGACGGGCCAGCGGTTTAACAGGGGCTTTTCAGCACCTAATTCTTGCCTCTATGGCATTCCTGCCTTCCCCTGCTAGGAGCTGTTGGTTGTTGCGAGTCTCTCTGCGCAAGTCATTCCGCATACCGAGGCCGACACGCTCGCTGGCAAGAAGATCGTGCTGCCGGAAGCAGCCGCAGGGCATCCCGCAGTCTTCATCGTCGGATTCAGTCGTGCGGGCGGAGACTCCTGCGGTCGACGGGACAAACAGTTGAGACAGAATTTGGGAACGGACAGCAAGGTGCGAATTTATAACGTGGCGGAGTTGCAGGATGCTCCCAAAATGGTCCGCGGCTTGATCCGGCACAGTATGCGCGGAAGCATTCCCAAGAATGAACAGGATTCATTCGTTCTTCTCTATCAGGATGAAGACGTCTGGAAGAAATTGGTGGACTTTTCCGACCCGAATGGTGCTTACATACTGTTCGTCAATGCAGCAGACAATAGACGTACATAAGAAAGTTTTGACGGTAGTGGTCGTGGATGCAAGTACGCCGGAAGAGAAACCAGCGCCGCGGCGATTCGTCACCATGCCGAGCGAGTTGCACCGGCTGTTGATGTGGTTGCGGGAGCAGGGAGTGGAAGAGGCGGTGATGGAATCGACGGCGCAGTACTGGCGGTCGGTGTGGCTGGAACTGGAGCCGCATATGCGTTTGCACTTGGCGCAGGCGTTTTCTAACCGTGCTCCCCGTGGGCGTAAGCATGATTTCAAGGATGCCGAGCGGTTGGTGCGCCGACTGATCGCCAACGAACTGATCTTGAGTTTTGAGCCCAACGGGGAACCGCGTATTTGGCGGAGCATGACCCGCATGAAGCTGCAACTCACGCGCGACCGAGTACGACTGCAGAACCAGATCGAGTGCTTGCTGGAAGAAATGCGGATCAAGCTGTTGATTGTGGTGAGCAATCTGCCGGGCGCCAGTGGATTGCGCATTCTGCACGCTTTGGCAAAAGGCGAGACCGACCCCAAGAAGTTGGCCCAGTTGGGAGATGAGCGGTTGCAATGCACGGACGAGCAACTGGTCGATGCTCTGACGGGAAGAGTGCAGCCCGTGCATGGGGAGATGTTGGCCTTGCAACTACAGCGACTGCAGTTGATCGATGAGCAAATGGCGCGGCTCAACAGCATGATCGCGCAGGCCATGAAGCCGCATCAAGACGCCGTGATTCGACTGGCGGAAGTACCGGGTTTAGGAGTGGATTCGGCGCAGCAAATAATCGCAGAGGTGGGCGCTCAGGCCAGCACCTTCCAATCGGCAGCGGAGTTGCCGTCGTGGGTGGGAACCTGTCCCGGCAAGGAGGAAAGCGCGAAGCAGAACCGTAGCAGTCGCTCCGCGAAAGGCAACAAATACCTGCGCCGAGTGCTGAACCAAGCGGCGCACGCCGCGGTGGCGAAGAAAGGCAGTCACTTTTAGGCCGTATTCCGGCCTCTGCTGCCCCGCCTAGGCTATCAGTCCGCCATCTGGGCCGTTGCCCATCGGCTCTCTCGCGTAGTTTGAAGATCTTGCATGAACGGGTGCGATTTATCGAGTAAGGCTGCGAAGTGGGTCCCCGAGAAAAAAAGAAACGTGCCCAAGTGCTCGTGCGAGCACTGCGCAAGCTCGGTTATGAGGTCACCATCACACCCATAAACCAAGTTGCGGGCAGGGCTGCTGTCCAGATCTAGGGGAGCATTTTCGACGGAGTGCTATCGAGATGTAACGCTAACCGACCACAGGCGTCCTCTCTAAAAGGCTCTAGCTCGGGCATTTTTCCCCTGCGCCGCAGAGTGAAAGGCCGCAACTGGTACGGCATTCACGTGCTGGCCAGAAGTAATTCTGTATTTTCCCTCAACCTTCTCGCCCGGCGATGTTCTCGCCGGGCGATGTTGGTCACAGTCACATCGAACCGATGAACGCCTATCCAATGCGAAAGAGGGAAAGCAGAGCTAGGAGCGTCATCTAGCGACCTTGATGAGAGGTCCAGCCAAATTTGGGAAATTGCTGGTGTTCAGAACCTGAACGCCGGCGTTGTGAGTTGAGTTGAATGGAGTTACTTTGTTGCCGCATCCGGCCTTGTCCGCATCCGCCGGAGAGTCGAACCAAAGACCGAGATGATAAAGCTGGACCGGCGCACTTGCGGGGTTGCTGCTGGCATCGCCCTGGAGCACCACCGGGGCCGGTTCGGTGCCGGGAGCCACGATGAAGGTTCCGATGTTGAAGCGGCCGATGAAGTCGGCTACGGCCGTGCCAGTTGCGTCGGTCAACAGATCACCCATATACCAGGAATCGCCAAAGTTAGGTGTGGGTTGCTGGATGATGAAAAGATCGAAATCCGTGTTGGCCGGGAGTCCAGACACCTCGACGTGCATGTTCTCCTCAAGCGTCGGGGTGTGGGTAATGGTAACGCGACCCTTTGCCGGTACGCACTCTTCGATTCCAAGAGTGGGAACCATCGCGAAGGTGAAGTTGGTAAGTGGGGTCGCAGGCGCTCGCTGAGCGAAACTTGATGTGCAAAGCGCGGTCGATGCCAATAACATGGCCGCGAGAGTAGCTGATTTCATATTATCTCCATTATTTGTTTTTTAGGTCGCGACTTCCAACTGGCGACTTTTTTAATTCGCCGCCCGGCGGTCAGCCTCGACCGACAGATATTCGTCGAAAAGGCGCCAACCTGTCCCAAACAAAACCTAAAAAACTTCTAAAAAACTTATGAAAGCCATAGCTGATTGGAAGAAAAGGAATTAGGGACGGGCTTCGATTTCACTGCTGGTCGGATTGGACCGTCTGGACTACCTTGATTGGCCCCGGATGGGTGTTGCAATGCGACGTTTGGTGATCGAGTGCGATTGTGGTTCAATCGTCCAGAGTCGCTGGTTGATCCGGCCAGTGTGCATGAGGTCTGGCTTTCGTCCGACACCTTGTACAACGATCTTCGCGGGTGGAGGGACACCTTCATGGCCGAATGGGAATCGCTCCCGAAACACAGTTGACGAAATCAGGCGTGGGTGTTGAAAAAGTCCTTGATCGGAAAGTCTTTTTGGTTGCGATCATCGCTGCCGCCGAGTTTTTCCTCTGACTTCAGCTAAGCGGCAGCTTCCATGGCGGGTGTTGCCGGTTGGCTGAGGAAGCGCACCAGCCGCTTGAGATTCTGCGCAGTCGCCGCTAAGAAGAACTGCTCGCGCACGAACTTCAATCTCCGCAGGCGCACCCGACGCAGCCCGATCTGATTCTTCAGTTCCGCGAACAAGGCCTCCACCTTCTTTCTTTGCCGCTGGGCATGGGCAAACTCGGGCGTGTTCGCCAACTCCCGTGCCCGTTGCCGAGCCGATTCGTACCGGTGGATGATAAGAGACCGGAACGCTGCGCTGGTGCATTGCGGTCTCTGCGAGCACGCACCACAACGCTTGCGGGTTCCGATGTAGTTGTAGGCGCGATTGCGATGAACTCGACCCCCATAGTTGAGGGGTTGGCCGGCGGGACAGATATAACGATTGTGTTCGGGCTGATAGGTAAAACGCTCAGGGCCGTAGAACGGGCTGTTCTTTCTGTGGATACTGTCGCGGGTTCGCATGTAGGGAGTGATCTCCCGCTCGGTCAACCACTGCAAGAACTTTCCGTTTCCGTAGGTCGTGTCGGCCGCCACCGATTCGGGCGCTCGTCCTTGCAATTGCGTGAAACGTGTCAGCATGTCTTGCGCGGCCACGGTTTCCTGGCTCATGCGCGCCGCCATGGCTTGCACTCCCACGATCACACAACTGGGATTGTCCACCAGATAGTTGTCGTAGGACCAATAGTGGGGATCGCCGGCTTGTTTATCGGACCGGGTGCAGCCATCCTTTTTGGTTGGACTAAAACATTCGATACATGGAAGCCTCCTGCAGATGTATTGCCTGAGCCATTGAGCAGAATGGTCACAATGCTTTGTGCCATCGCCATTTTCATGGCCTGGATTCTTGCGGAGCCACAGAGGGAAACAACATACATTCGCGCTGTAATCTGGTTGGCTGCTGGAGGTGTGGCGGCCTTCCTGATCTATGTCGGCTTACGCACCTACTGTGGCAGATTTCGTAGACCGTTAGTGAATGCTGCCGGTCAACCGGCAGGTGAAGAAGTCATTTGGGGCGGACTATGGACCACGCAACCAGCGCGGGAAGCAACTGAAAAGGGAGACACTTTAGAGGCGTTCCTAGCAGGGAATCAATACAGCAAGGGTGCTGTGTGGCCGCCCTTGTCGCTGACGATTTCGGCAGTGCTGGCGGCGTTGGTGCTGCTTACCACGTTAGTGTGTGGTACGGCTGCCATTTCCACTGCTGCTACGACGGCCCAGGTGGCCCTGACAACAAAGCCCGCTCGCGCGGTTTTCAGCAATTCGGATGTGCCTGGCCTTCCGCCGGACAAATCTGGTGAAAAACCGCCCAACAAATAACCCAGCGGGATGTCGGGATCAAGATTTGTGTTGCTCGACTATTTGAACAGTCTATAACGTGAATTCATTGACACGCCCTACTGTCTGGTAAATCTGATCGTCATCGAGCGGCTGTTTTGTTGCCTTTGGGGCTCTCCGCGCCAGCACATGGGATTCAGAAAGGCCGAAGTCCTGCGTCTCACAGAAACCAGTTCTCAGTTCAGGCTTCTGCCAAGCTGTTTAAACGCAATAATGTATTTTATCGGGTTACAAGTCAAGCCGGGGAGCGAACGCTCGCAAGCACGGAAAACCGCCTCGCTCCGTGTCTTCGAACGCACGCTAGTCGTTACTTCCCAAGAACCCGTTTGAACGAAGCCTTAGCGGCAGACGCTTTCGCGTGCTCGGTGTCGGCAGTGTGGCGGTGAGCAGATAAGGTTGGGTCATAAGGAGAATACCTATGACCCATCTTCGCAAAATGATGCTCGAAGAACTCGAGCGTCGTAATTATGCTCAGACTACGATCGACTGCTACATCCAAGCGATCGAGGATTTTGCGCGGCACTTTCGGCGCCCTCCGGACCAGCTCACTCCTGAGCACATCCGCGAGTACCAAGCGTATCTGTTCCGCGAGAGAAAGCTGGCTGCGTCCACTGTGACGCAACGGCTGGCGGCTCTGCGGTTCTTCTACACGCAGACGATCAAGAAAGCTTGGAGCGTGGCCGATACACCTTACCCGAAGAAGGCGCGACCCCTACCCAGCATCTTGAGCCCGGAAGAAGTGGCCCACCTCATCGACTCCTCCCAGACTCCGTTTCATCGCATGGTATTGATGACGCTCTATGGCACAGGGATACGGCGCGCTGAGTTGGCTCGCTTGCAAATTTCCGATATCGACAGCCGACGCATGGTGATCCACATCCGCGGTGGGAAAGGACGTCAGGACCGGGATGTCATGCTCAGCTCCACCCTGCTGGAAGCCTTGCGCGACTATTGGCGTGGGCTGAAGCGCAAACCCACGGAATGGTTATTTCCAGGCGGATCCCGGCACACCTCCAACCGTTCCATCACTCCCCGTGCCGTGTGGTATGCGTGCCAACGTGCTGCCCAGCGGGCAGGCCTGCAGAACCGGGTTCATCCCCACACGGTGCGTCACTGTTTTGCTACACACTTGCTGGAAAACGGAGCTGACCTGCGCACCATTCAACTGCTCCTGGGACATCACGATCTGAAGGAGACCACGATCTATCTTCATCTCTCGCGACGGCATCTCCACGCTACCCCCAGTCCCCTGGACTCGCTCAAGCTGAAAGATAAGTCACCGCAGAACCCGTAGATGAACCGGCCGCCGCTTGAGGTGGCCGATCTGGTTCGCGCCGCGGGACGCGCCTTCATCGAACGCAGCCGCCGGTGGATCACCTGGCAACACCTCACGGTGCTACGGGCCATCGCACGCTGTCGCACCGCCGCCTTGGGCGGACATCTCGATGAGTGCACTGACTGCGGCTACCGTCCGGCTATCTCTTACAACAGCTGCCGCAACCGGCACTGCCCGAAGTGTCAAGCCAACGCCCGTGCTCGTTGGCTCCAAGCGCGTCGTCAGGAGCTTCTCCCCACGCGCTACGTCCATGTTGTCTTTACCCTGCCTCATGAACTGGCGCCGCTCGCCTTGCAGAACAAGAAGATCCTGTACCATCTCCTGCTACAGACCAGTGCTGCAACCCTCCTCGAAGTCGCTCGCGATCCCAAACATCTCGGCGCGGAGATCGGCTTCTTCAGTGTGCTCCACACCTGGAATCAAAAACTCGAACATCACCCGCACGTGCATTGTGTCGTCCCCGCCGGCGGATTATCACTGGATTCCACCCACTGGATCCAGCCACGCTACCCCTTCTTCCTTCCCGTCAAGGTGCTCCGTCGCGTCTTTCGCGGCAAGTTTGTGTCCGCTCTCAAACGCAACTTCCGCCAGGGCAAGCTGGGCTTCCACGGCAACCTGAAACCTCTCGCTCACCCCAAAGCCTTCTCCGCCTGGATAAGAACCCTGTTCCGGAACGACTGGCACGTCTACTCCAAACGCCCCTTCGGAGGCGCCGAGCATGCACTATGTTACTTAGGCCACTACACCCATCGCGTCGCCATCTCCAACCACCGACTCGTCTCCTTAGCTGATAATCAAGTCACCTTTCGCTGGCGCGATTCCGCTCACCACAATGAACACAAGTTGATGACCCTATCCCTCGATGAGTTCCTGCGACGATTCCTGTTGCACACGCTGCCAAAAGGCTTCGTCCGCATCCGCCACTTCGGCTTCCTTGCCAACCGCCGCCGCGCCACTCTCCTGCCGCTTTGCTTTCGACTACTCGACGCAGTCCAGCCATCGCAATCCGAACCAGAAGCCTCGCCATCCAAGGAGCTGAACCCGCTTTGGCTCTGTCCCCAATGTGGCGGCCCCATGGTGGTCATCGAGAGACTTACCGCTGCCCAGCTCCAACTCCGTTCTCCACCGTTTCTCATCGGAGCCGCTGCATGAAACTCCAATCACAATCTCGCTCCCTCGGTGCTTCCCATCACCTGCAGGTGTGGTGCGCCCTGGTTGCCCTATACCAAGCTCCTGGCTTCGAGCTTTCGCTCGCAAAACCGGCCCATCTGCACTCCGGTTAGCTCCAGCAGCGATTCCCGGGGTCTTTCTCATCACCGCAACCCCATTGAATTTGCATAGACTCTTCCTCGACGGCTTCCTTCAAACAGCTGTATCGGACGCGCCTCGTAGTGAGTGGCAGGTAGATTTCGGGAGTCGGGCAGGGCGCGTCCGATACAGCACTAGCGTTTCTGTATAGTTTGCCTGTTGCCGACATACCAGGACTTGAGGATTTTCTAGCGTCCCCCGGGAGTTCTTGCAGTGGATCAGGAATTTTGGTCTGGGGCACAAGGCTGCGCAGCCTGTGCAGATGGCCATTTGGCAATCATGAGTCAAAATCAATCAGTAATTCTTTGCGAGGTATTCCTGCAGACGGTGAATCCTGAAGGTGGCATCGCCCGTCTCGATTTCCAAGAGCAATTGCGCCGCAGTCAGTTGGTTGTGAAAGTCCAAGGCTACCGAAGTGTCCGGATTGATAACAAGCTGAAGATTCCTATTGATCTGTTTACTTTCTTCCTGCACAGAGTTGAGCTTGGCTTCTTGCACGGAGACGCTTTCCGCCAACTGCTGTCGAAGGACCTCCATGCTGCGTACAACATCGCTCTCCTGCATTTTCTTCCATTCGTCGTGGGCCTCCACCGCATGATCCAGATGCTTGTCGATGGCCACACTGGCGAAATTGTAGTTGAGTGAAACCGCACCATACGGCTGTGCGCCCTGGGCAACTGGGTTGACCTGCTGATGGACGCCAACGGAGAGAGCTACATCCCAATTATTCTGACGGCTTAGCTTATCCAGCGCTTTTTGCTCGTTCCCTTCACTGCTCTGTTTTTCTGCGACCAGTTGTCTCAAAGGTTTATCGCTCAGGGGTGGAGTATAGTGCGCGGTGATTTTCGACTGGGTATCGGCTCGATCAGCGTCCAGCCTGATCTTCGTTGTCTGCAGCGCGAAAAGCATAAGACGGGTCGCATTTTGCGCCTCCACCGTCTTTGCGGTCTGTTCCATCAGCGCATCCAGCGACTTCGAAGCCTGGTCGATCAGAGCTAGTCGGTTGCGCAGAGCCTCCTTCTCCAGGCTGGATTGCGCATATTGGATGCTCTGCTGAGCTTCCGTCATAGCCTTATACAGCTCGCAGTCTGTGCGGGCTGCGTCCATGGCCAAACCGGCTTTCTTCATACCTGAAAGGCCCACCGAGGCACCCGCTATCAACTGCATCGGCAAGCCAGTCTCAGGCTGCGTGATACTGGCTGCAGCGACCGGCGTGCGCAGCAGGTCTCGCTGTGCCTGCGCCTGCTCGATCACGTAGGAGCAATAGGCCATCTGCTCTTTGAGGTGCGCTGCCAATGCTGGAACCGCGATAAACAGAGCGCAGGCCATCACAAATTTCCAGCGGTTCCGGAACACTCTCGTTCTCCTCAAAACAGCACCGGCCTGTGGCCCAAAAACACGGTCTTTGATTTCGCAGATTCGGCATGGTCCAGATTCATCTGAATCAGGAAGCCGCGAATCTGGGTCTTGAAGATAGGATGGATGGCTTGCTCTTCGCCCGTAAAAACCTGCTTCACTGTGCCCACCTTGCGGCAAGCAACCATGTTCAGGTAACAGTCGTAGATCGGAGCCCCGGCCAGCGCGTTGGCCTGGTTGTCATAAGGAACAAATGCGAAGTACCGCCTCTGCTCCCCGGAGGCATTCAGGTAATACGGACTCTGTTTGGCTGTAGCGATGGCTTGTCTCAATCGATCGATCTGTCGCGATTCTTCCTGGCGCTGTTTTTCTGCAACATTAATCGCAACATCCAGTTGGGCGACCTCAGACCGCAACTCGGCCTGCTTGACCAGCACATTAAGCGAGCCGGTGCCAGTGGTGGTCTTGTCTAGAACGTTGTCGGTCAGCAGAACCTCGGCAATCTTACTGTCCGTATAGGCGCCCTTCGCCTGGTTGAGCGCTGCCAGTTGTGTGGCCGCGTCGCCCTGCGTGATCAGCCCGGCAGCCAGGTCTTTGTTGATGTTGGACTCCACTTGCTTGAGCTGCGCCAGCACACCCTGCGTTTTCACGTTGTCGGCGAGCTTTTGCCTGTGTAGTGTCGCGAGTTCCGGGCCGGCGGTGCGGTTGTGGGCTTGTTCCCGCGCAATGGCATCCTGTAATTCAGGCTCTAACTCCAGCAGTGCTGCCCGGTGCCTGGTCATCTCGGCCACGCTGCTCTCCAGTTTGTTGATATCTACCTTCAGGTCTTCGATTGTCTGCTGGCTGGTCACCAACTTTTCCCGGAAATCAAGGCTTTTCTCGTCTGCGGCAGAAAGAATGATCGGGGCAGCCCACGAACTGTTTACAGCATAGAAGCCCATCACAAAGGCATAGGTGACGATACCGGCCAGCACCAGATAAAGCACAATGACGGCAAATATCCGGTACAGCGTAATCACCAGTTTGTAGTGCAGCGATTGCACCACCGAAATCTTCGTAACTTCGGCAGGAGGCGCCTTCACTTTGGTTTCAGAAGCAGTCCTATCAACTGGCGGCGTTGCCAAGGGGCACCTCTTGTTGTTCTTTGGTTCGAGTGCCCCAGTCTGCGGAATCCATCGTGCAGAGGGCAAGAGGCGTGAGGAACAAGCTGCTGACCAGCGACCAGGCTACGTACGAGCCAAAGACTAGAGGATGGGCGACCGCCTCTTTCGCACTATACCTCTTGATCACCCAGGTAAAAACAGCACCGATTCCGAGCGCTGCAATCAGCGGGGCTGGCCCAGCCCACGCCAACGGATCCGAGGTGAGCATGGTGATTACGACCAGAAAGCCAACCAGCGCTCCCAGCGGAGTGAGTACCAGCGTGAATACCGTGTTGGGATGCAATTTCCAGACATGCTGGGGCAGGGTTCTGAGGGTAAAGAAAAAGTCACGCACGATGCTGCGCCGCCACCGGAGCTGCTGTTTGAACAGCACAGACAGTGTGTTCGGTACCGTGGTCCAACAGAGCGCGTCATTGTTGATGTAAGTCCCGTAACCCCGTAGCAGTATCTGATGGGTCAGGAACCTGTCTTCACCCTGGTTCACCGGAATACCGAACCAGTGGCGGGCCCGGATCGCCGGCTCAATCTCGAGCAGCAACTCGCGCCGGACGCCGAAAAGGCATCCGCTGATGCAGCAGACGCTGCGCGTCCAATTCTCGGGAATCTTATATAGCTGGAACGCAGAGTAGTAAACGACCGTCTGAATGGCGGTGATGACGCTATCGTTCGGGTTTCTGACTCCTATCCGGCCGCCCACCGATCCGATGAGCGGCTCGGCGAAGCACGCGGTCAACTCCCGAATTGCGTCCGGATGGAAGATGCAATCAGAATCGATGGAGATAATGACCTCCGCCGTTGAGTGCTGCAGCGCGTTGCAGACGGAGCGTGCTTTTCCGCAGTTGACTTCATTCCTCCCGGTCCTCACGCGTATGTTGGTGAAATCCTGCTGGGCTTTGAGCATCCAGTCGTAGCTGTCGTCGACGGAACAGTCATCCTGTGCGATCACTTCAAACTTGTCGCTGGGATAGTTGCTCTTATTGATGCTCTCGATCGTCTCGTATACTGTTTTGCCTTCGTTGTAGCAGGGCATCAGTACGCTCACGGTGGGCTGATACGTGTAGTCCTTTTGGGCTTTGGTGCCGGGAAAGCAGAACTTTAGAATAATCCCCATCAGGTACTTGACCACAGAGATCAACAGACAAAGGGTCAGGATCAGCCAGAGCAGAATCGGGGCCATTACCGCCGCACCCCCCGCGGCACGTCGCCCTTTCTCAGCACGAATGGCTTCAAGATGTTCGACCGGTGCGCGCTACGCGGGACGCATGACACCGCATTTGCATTGTTTGTGGGTTGCACGCCAAGCACCTGTGATCTGATTCTGGTGTGCGAAGGAGTCAAAACCAAGTAACCGACGTAACCTGACGTCCTGAGCGAGTGGCGAATGCCAACCAGTAATGTCTGATCGTCTCTTCTTGCGTGGCAGAGATCGGACACCGGTTCAGCCCGAGTCACGGACTAACCGGAGATTATTCCTGGCCAGACGTCGGCTTCGCGGAGATCCCGGTTGATCTTCTCCAAGAGCCCAGGAATCGGATGCTGTAAACTGAAGTAGGCTAACCTGTTACGAACAAGTGGCCCCGTAGCTCAGTTGGATAGAGCAGCGGTTTCCTAAACCGTTGGTCGGCGGTTCGACTCCGCCCGGGGCCTCCATCGCGAATTCGCTACTACGCGTTATTCATCCCCGGCGTAAGTCATTCGTAGCGCAGGACCCGCATAGGATCAATCCTGATGGCGCGAACTGCCGGCAAATAGCAGGCCACTACCGCGACTACGAGCATCAGGCCGCTTACCGCGATGTAGGTTAGCAGGTTCGTAGGGCCGACTCCGAATAAAAGGCTGGCGAGCATTCGCGTTAGCAGAAATCCCAGGGTCAAACCGATTACTAAGCCAAGGAATACCCATCGCAGGCCCTGTCCCATAATCATTTTGAGCACGTCGCCGCGGTGTGCGCCCAAAGCCATTCGAACTCCGATTTCGCGAGTCTGCTGCACCACTGTGGTCGCGAGTACGCCATAAATGCCAACGCAAGCGAGTGCGACGGCTAGGCCTCCGAAGATGCTCATCAGAAACGAGTCGAAGCGGCGCTGCCCCAGGTTGTCGTCTAGAACATCCTGCATGGTCAGGACGTCGTATACGGGCAGGTCTTGGTCGAGGGTCCAAATCTGCCGCTTGATGCTCGCCGTCAGCAAGGTTGGATCCGAGGTGCTGCGAACCGCAAGCGTCAAGTAGGTATAGTCTTGCATGGGCCGCGTGATCTCCGGGCGCGTGGCACCCTCAAGAGACATCTGGCGCGTATCCCGCACCACTCCGATTACAGTCAGTTGTACCGGATCTTTTTCTGCTCTGGCCGGAACACTCCAGATGTGTTTGCCAATTGGGTCCTGATTGGGCCACAGCTTTTTCGCAACCTTCTGGTTGACGACGATTACGGGGAGGCTTTGGTTGATTTCGTCCGCTGTAAAGTTTCTGCCGCTTACCAGCGAGATGCCCAGGGTCTCGAAATACGATGGCGAACTGATCCCGCGCATGTCTGCGGTTGGTTCACTGCCGTGTTTCGGAACCGGCTCGCCCTCGACGGTGAATCGCATCAGGCGAATCCGCGTGAGGGGCAGACCATCGGCAAAACTCGCGGCCTTCACGCCGGGCAGAGCGGCAATGCGCTCGAGCGCCTGGCGGCAGAATGCGGCCGTCTGCTGGTTGGTCGAATAGCGATCGGGCGGCACGCTGAAATGCATAGTCAACAGATGATCGGGACGGAAGCCGGGGTCCACCTCGAGCGCGGAGAGCAGGCTGCGTATCATGAATCCGGCACCGATCAATAGCACCGAGGCCAGGCTGACTTCGATCACGATAAGTGCGGCACGCACCTGAGTCCTCGTAAATTGCGCGCCTTCTTTCATAACCGTGACCACCTCGGTGCGCGAGACATACAACGCGGGGAAAATTCCGAAGAGCATGCCCGCGAGCAGGCTGGCTGCGGTCGTGAAGAGCAGCACTGGAATGCCAATGTGGATTTGCTCCGGCCGGAGAATATCTGCGGGCTTGAGGACGAGGATAGCTTTTATCCCCCAGTGCGCAACCATCAAACTGAGGAAGCCTCCAATCGAACTCAGAACCAGGCTTTCCATCACCATCTGCGCGATTAACTCCGCACGGCCGGCTCCCAGGGCCTTGCGGATGGCCAACTCTTTCTGCCGAGCCATAGCACGGGTCAATACCAGATTCGCAAGGTTTGCGCATGCGATCAGCAGAATCAGACCCACCGCCGATAACAGAACGAGGAGATTGCGGCGAAGATCCTTGCCCACATCTTCGACGTATACGGGGAAAACGTTGACGCCAAAACCAGCGTTAAGAGTAGGATTCTGCTCTTCGAGGCGCTTGCCAATCACATCCATTTCAGCGCGGGCTTGTTCGAGAGAAATCCCCGGACGCAATCGTGCGTAGACTTGAACCTTTAGCTTGTTCAATTCCAACGCGGTGCGCTGCGCGGTGGGCTCATAAGGAATCCAGATGTCGGGCTTCCGCTGCTCGGTACCTTCTCGAGTCGACGGCAAATAGAATTGCGCCGGAAGTACGCCAACGACGGTGTAAGGAACGTCGTTGAGTGTGATGCTTTGGCCGATGACGTTGCGGTTTCCGCCGAAATGGCTCTCCCAATATGCGTTGCTCAGAATGGCGACCTGGGGATTTTGCGACTCCTGTTCGGCGGGGTCAAAAGTACTGCCCGTGGCTGGAGTCACTCCGAGGACTTGGAAAAAGTTCGGCGAAATCCGCGCGCCGTTCACGCGCTCCGGTTCTCCAGCGCTAGTGCGATTCAGGTTCGCATCTTCCATTCCCGCGATGCCTTCGAACGCCTTGGACTCGCGCACCCATTCGGCGAAGTTGGTATAAGCGGAAGGGATGCGGTCGCCAATCGACGCCCCCAGCGCGGGATTCTTTTCCCAGACCATCACAAGACGATCGGGATCTCGGTACGGAAGCTTTCGGAGCAGGACTCCGTCCACCACGCTAAACACGGCGGTGTTGACGCCAATTCCAAGCGCGAGCATGAGCAGAACAACCACGGAAAAGACAGGCGATCTCCGTAAAAGGCGGAAAGAGTGGCGGAAATACTGGGTCAGGTTGGCAGATCTCATGGGAAAAAGACTACCGCGATCCCTAAATGTTAGCACCAATAGGCGAACTAGGGCTGCGGACTCTGGGTCTTCGGGAATACGAAGGCTTGCTCTGCCCGAAAGGACAGCGTGCCAAACACGAATGAACGGAAAAAGTCTAATCCGCGAAATCAGGCAGAGCGCAGGTCGCTCGACAGTTCGCTCGGCCCAAACTCAGCTCGCCTCGTGGAAAGCGAAGCGGCCCTCGCCATACCCGCCGCCGCAGTACGCTTACACAACCAGAACAGGAAGACGACGGTCGTAAGCCCGAATGAAAGCCATCCCAAAATAAATATCTGAAGCCAATGCATTCTTGGTACCCCTTCGCGATGCGGGGGCATCTGCAGAGCCCCGATTATATGAAAAAGGCAGTGCCTTGGGAATGGTGCAAATGTTTTCGCTTAAACTGCAATTGCTGGGACTGGCGAAGCAGCAACTTCTCGCAACCTTTGTTTATCAACAACTCTTGAAGCAAAGCTTTGAAAGCCGGAGACCTCTAATAGGACCCAGGGGAACCATTGTAGATAACACCGCATGACCTTCAGTCGTTCGCGTCAGCCCCGGGGCACGTTTATTGCAGAGCCAACGGTGCCTCCAACAGAGTAGTTCTACGTGCCTGTATAGAGCTGAAATGGAGCCCAGTAGAATGGCTTGCGGAAGACCCCGTCCGAGTGCAACAAGGAAAGTTTGGCGGAGCGGAGAGCCACTTCCGGACTGCGACCCTGCTTGAGTTCGCCGTAGAGTCGGTCCATAAGGCGGGGCGTCGAAGTGTCGCTGACTTCCCACAGCGCGCCGATCACGTTGTGTGCGCCGGCGCGTAGGAATGCCCACGAGAGTCCCACTAGGCCCTCGCCGGTGTAGGCCCTGGCGCCCGCACCGTAGCAAGTCGAAATCGTCACCAGCTCCGCATGTAATGGACGGCGAATAATATCCCGAGCGTACAGCTTAAAGGAGTCTTCCTCCGCAGAGGCCTTTGACAATATGACGGCGGAGTCCAACGGGCTCAGGCGGCTGGCTGTGCCGTGCGCGACGAAGTGAATATATGAGAACTGTTCCGGGACGCTCCCCAAATAGGCTGGCGCTGTCGCCTGGAGGCGCGTATAAACCTGCCGCTCCGCCGGACGGAAGTGCTTTTCTATGTTGGTTATCTCGAGCGCGGCCTGCGGTAAATCGCCATACTCGGGGTCGGCAGCGACGGCATCACCGATCAGCAAGAGCCTTCCATCTTCAGTCCTTGACGAGCCGCGCGCCGCCGCCAGAAGTCTCAACGAACTGGCGTTAGTAACGGTTACGTCCTCGATCCAGTAGTGCAGCGTGGGCTCGGGCACTAACAAGGTCTCGAAGTTCAGGCTATTCAGGCTGCCATCCGGGATGATGATGACCCGCGAATCAGGAGCGATGGCTTGCCTGGCAGGCGCCACCAGCATGTCGAAGAGCTTGGTGCCCTCCGGGTTCGCCGTTTGCAGTACGTCTCGCGGACCCAGAAGAGCCTTGCGATAGCTTTGCACCGCAGCGTCAATCTCGGACGCTGGAGGAAGCTGGAACAACCTGACCTGGTCCTGCGTCACCGCCCACAAACAGGATTGCTTCGGACCCAGCCAGTAGAAAAGGATCGTGCCGCCCGCATCCCGTGCCACGCGCTGCGGATTGACGGTCGCGGGCGATCGCGCCGGACTCTTCTGCAATAACCCAAGTCCCTCAGCCAGGGTCTGAGCCCGGCTGTACTCAGCCGTCTGCAGCGCTTCTGCAGTCTTCCCCTGTTCCAGGAGGAAATGAATGTAATCGTCGTAGAGCTGCGTGGCATTGGCCATGAAGGGCAGCTCGAAATCCTCGTGGTGGAGCGAGGAACGCGCTGCGGCGAATGAACTGAGAGCCGTGCGATAGAGCTTTTCCGCGTCAGGGAAACGATGTTCATCTTCGTAAACACCCGCCAGTTCGTGCTGCGCTTCCCACTGCAGTGAAGGGTCGACTTTTGTATCTGTCGCGATTTCGCGAAAGATTTGTTCGGCTTGAGTAAGTTCCCCCACACGTCGGGCAGCTTGTCCCTTCGCCAGCATGGGATAAAGCTCATCCACGCGATTTCCATCGGCGTGAGCTAAAGCGATGGCTTGGCCACTGTACTGTTTCGCAAGACCCAGTTGTCCGGTCCGTACCGTCACAAACGCAAGCGCGACCAGCGCGTTTAATATGTCTTCCTTGTTATCAATTTTGCGCGCCAGATCCAGCGACTGCCGATAATAGTCCTCCGCTAGGGCAAACTTGCCTGCATCGAGATAGACGTAGCCGGTATTAGTGAGCCAGTCCACCTGATCACTTATAGCGCCCAACTGGGCGGCGCGTTCTTGTGCGTCCAGAAATAACTGCAATGCTCTCTCGGAGTCGCCCGTCTTGTAACATGCCCAACCACGGTTCCCCAGGGCGCCTTCCATGATCAGCTTTGCACCAATGTTTTCCGCAGCCTCGTAGGCAGCCTTCGACCACTCGACGGCTTCGTCGAAGTGTTCCTCCTCTAACGCCGCGTTACTGAGTGCCAGCAACGCGTGCGCTTCGGCAAAAAGATCTTTCCGTTGGCGGGAGAACTGAAGACTCTTCTCGAAGAAGCTCTGCGCCCGACCGTATTCGCCTTTTTCTACTTCAAGAACGCCTTGGGCAGCTAGCACTTCACCAAAGACCGCGCAGTCAGAAACCAAGCAACTCTTGGCTGCTTGAGTTAATTCTTGCTCGGCCATCGCAAAGCGGTGTAAACGAGCGAAGGCAAGCCCCTCCAATTGCTGCTTTTGGAGATCCAAATTGGTATTTCCGGGAAAGGATGGTCGCTCAGAGTTTAGAACAAGAAGCACGTCCTGATACATTCCTCGCCAGCTGAGGATCCTCGCGTCCAGGACGCGGAATTTCCAAGCCCATTGCGAATTACTCCCTGAGTAGTAGCGATAACCCGTTTCAGCCTCGGTCTGCGCACGAATCAAATCCCCGCGCAAAAAGAGTAGCTGCACGCGCTCAAATTCACTTTGAGGATCATGAGAAGGTCTACAGGCTGCAAAAGAGATTAAGGCCACAACGAGGGTCGTTAGGACTAGCCCCCGCCGCTGGTTCCGTTCGCCTTGCCGCTGGCTGCGCTCACACAGGCTTCTGTCGGACTTCCCAACTCCAACCTCGCCATTATGAGTTCGTAGGAGCCGCAGTCCACAATTAGTTCTCCCAGGAAGATCTTGCCAAAGTCGGGGATCTCGATAATGTTGTGATAGTGCTTCCCCGGAAACTTTCCGCGAATTTCTTTGACGACCGAACATAGGACATAGCCCTTTTCGTCCAGGCTGGCTTCGGAATCATCCCACTGATATCGATCTTTCACCCATTGGGGAACGGACCTGTCTTCAATCCAATCTGGCATGGATTTCGCGTCGTTGATGCGGCGGTACTGTTCCCCCACTTTCGCCAGAAACTGTCGATCATACATGCATCGCTGGTTCGGATACTCGCCTTCTTTGCTTTGGCGGCAGATGTCAAGATCAAGAATAATTTCCACATCATTGCCACCGATGCGGACGTTTTCGAATTGGGTTCCAACCAGGCTCACATTAGGAATGTACCCTTTGGGCGGATGATCGACAGATATCTGCGCAACCAGGCGGTCTGCAGTGAAGGTATCCAGCACGTTAAACTTTTCGACCGTCGACGTCACCATGGTGGTAAAAGCGCCGTTCTTCTTGTTCACGCTGCCCGAAACGTGGCTGTATGCAGCCTCGAAAGAAACGATGCTGTTTACCTCGGGATCCTTGTGGTTCTTGTGCCCGCGAGCCTCCACATAACCGCCAACCGGCGGCAGCGACACCGCTGCCTGCACCGGAATCGGCCGATCAAACGGTCGCCGGATATGCCCGCCCAGCGCACTAGCGTCTGCGTGGTAGTAGTGAACTCTCTTGCTATTTGCGTCCATCGCTCTCTCTCCTGGCATTCCGAAACCTGAATTAGAATCTTAGTTTTGGATCTGCAATTCAAAAGGATAGCGGCCGATTTCAATACCCTTGGGATTTGAGGAGTCTATACCGCGCACCACGAGAGTGTACATACCCGCTCCGCGATGGCCTGCAGGGACGCGGATTGGCACTGTGTCCTTGGTGGTTTCCGCGGGAATCGTAAGCGACCACTCAGAATTTCCCGCCGGCCCATCCAACTCCGCTACATAGGAAGAGAATCGGGTTGCCGCTGGAATATCCAAAAATAGAAGGAAGGGCTCATCTTGCCGAGCCGCCACCACGGTCTTTCCAGCGCCGCGCGTGTTGGCGTTAATCAAGGAGGCGGCAGCCAGAATCTGAGGCTGGTTGACCACCGCAACCTCACCCTTCAGTTTGGGATAGGTCACGAGATTCTGATACGAAATCACCACCAGCAGAGCTGCCAGAACCGGCACGACCAACGCAGGACGTAGCCACGCAAACCATGCCGCCTTCGCGGGAACCGCCACCGGCACCCTGAAAGGAGATACCGCAACAGGCTGTGACAATACGACCTTGCTATGTTCGACTAGCGCCGCGCCTGCGCGGACATCGAGAGCGCACTCTCGGCAGTCGAAGAAATGTTCCTCGAACTGTTCGCGCAATTCAGGCGCGAGTTCGCCGAGCAGGTACTTTTCTGCAGCCATCAATCGGATTGATTCGCTATGGTCCATGTCGGCAAATGTCCTTCGTATGAATAGTGAAAAAACATAACCGATCGTTTCATGGTCTTAGCCTGCCGCCGTCCGTCGTATCCCGGATGGCATGTCCTTTAAATAGACTGCTTTAAAGGCCTGTTTGGCGCGATGAAGCAAAACTCTGAGATAGTCCCGGTCGACACCAAAGTCGTGACATATGGCGTCTTTGTCCCGCTCTTCCAGGAAGACCTCGCGCAGGAGACGCCGATCTCTCTCCGATAATTCATCAAGGACCTGACGTACCCTTTGCTCCATTTCTTTATGCGACAAAATGGCCACCACATCCAGAGACGGGTCGGGGACATTTTCGCTTTCCTCGTCTTCGATCGGATTCTCCCGAGAACACGAACGATAGTGCTCAAGCAACACGTTGTTGCAAACGGAATTCACAAAAGCTCCTAACCGTTCCGGCTGTCTTAATCTTCCCTCACTGCGCAAGGCAACGAAGACGCGGGCAAAGGTCTCTTGTCGCAAGTCTTCGACGGTGTGAGGAGAGTTTACCCGGGAACGCAGCTTCAATTGGATGAGCTCACTGAAATAAGCGACAAAATGGCTCTCTGTCCGGAAATCGCCTGAACACAGCCGCTCCAAATAAGACTCGTCGAATTTGTGGAATTGCACGACAGTAGCCCCTGAGTGCGCTCAAGTGGCAGCTATTCTACACCCGTCCCCACCGTAAGAAGCTAACAATGACGAGCACGGGCCAGCTGGATTTCCCTGCCGGGCTATCTAAAGTGAAACGAACTTTGCCGTCAACGCACTATCCCGATGAGCATCAAAACAGGTGCATCTTGACTGGGAAACATTCTGGTTTTTGTTCGCTGGTATGCGAAGAAACCGCTTCGCCCGGTACCAGCATCCCGATAGAGGACCTTGCCGCCCGGGGAGAGGGGCATCGTCCCTTCTGGCCCGCCGGAGCCGTTCTGCGACGGCTTCGGCGCCGATTCGGGACATTTGCGCATTCAGTGATCCGGCAGACAAGTTCGCCGGTGGCTTCGTCACAATCCAAATGCAAACTAACCCGGATGACAAGACCATGATGACCGAACTACTCCAGGTAAAAGGCCTTCAGCCACATCAATTGGCCGGGCAGCAAGATATTCCTTCGGGAGTGATGCAGGCTGTGCTGATGCACGCCTTGCAGTTACGGCGGAGTTGTCGCGAGGTGTTTTTGCTCTGCGATATCCAGCGGCATAGCGTCACGGAAGCAGCAATGATTCTCGGAATTAGCCAAGCGGCAGCACACCGGAGACTCCGAATGGCGCGCCAGCGAATGAACGAGGTAATCGAACACTTATGCGGTGCGCGTCGGGAAACCGCGCGCATGAACTCAAAGTGAAGAATAAATGGTTGTAAAGTCTGGTGCGGAAGGGGGGATTTGAACCCCCACGCCTTTCGGCGCCACCCCCTCAAGATGGTGTGTCTGCCAGTTCCACCACTTCCGCAGGTGATTAATTGCAGGTACTCGATATCTTAGCTAAATCGGTGTCTGAGGGTTCTCAGTGCACCGGACGTTGCACCGACCTTTGCATTCTACACGCCTTACGACCGTTTGAGATTCCCAAGTCGCGCAGCCAATTTCTCAACCGCGCCTAGGTGCGCATAGCGCATCGCAGGCTTAATGTTATCGTGTCCCCGTACGTACTGCAACGCAAAGGAGTTTGGTGCATTCGCTGGCCTCTGTCAGAAAGTTCGTCGGCGAGACAGTTTTATCCATGTGAGTGAACTTGATTCCGTCGTAGATTCCTCTCGCCCTCTGTGCGAGATAAAGCAACCGCCGATCACTGAGATGCATAGGGCCATCGCACGCCACGTCTCCGCTTTAATTGACGACGGCGCCGTGCTGCAGACTGGCATTGGCGGAATCCCGGACGCTGTGCTGCCGTTTCTCACGGATCGCAAGGATCTCGCGGTTCACAGCGAAATGCTGTTGGCCAACCCGGGGGAGGTTTTCTTTCCCGCCCGATTGCATCAGCAATCAGTTATTATGACGGGCGAGGATGCCGAGATGAAGGCACAAATACTGCCATTTCATTGCGCGAAACCTGGGAGTCAAGTGCGGGCTTCGTAAGTAGCAAATGCTATCCGCGGAAGAGGCTCAACAAAACAACCGCTGCCGATCCCGTTGAACGCTTCGGCCCCGTCGCTCTCGATCCTATCGTTCGATCCGAAGGTGAGACAGTTCGTTATGCGCATTGGAGTCTTTACGCCCCTGCTGTCGCAACTTCCGCTTGCCGCGGTTCTCAAAAAACTGACGACGCTTCATATCGATACCGTCGAGCTCGGCACCGGCAACTATCCCGGGGACGCGCACTGCAAACTCTCGATGCTCAAAGATTCCTCCGCCCTCTCCGAGTTTCAGAAGATTCTGAAGGACCACGGCGCCAGCATCAGTGCGTTGAGTTGTCACGGCAATGCGTTGCATCCTGATAGGGCTCGGGCGCAGCACGACCGCGAGGTGAGCCGCAACACGATCCTGCTTGCTGAAAAACTCGGCATCTCCGTGGTGGTCGACTTCTCAGGATGCCCCGGCGATTCGCTCCACTCCAGCGCCCCCAACTGGATCACGTGCCCATGGCCGCCCGATTATCTTGAGGTTCTCGACTGGCAGTGGGACGAGGTGGTCGCACCCTATTGGATCGAGCAAGCTAAATTTGCGGCCGACCATGGCGTGAGGATCGCCATCGAAATGCATCCCGGATTCGTAGTCTACAGCCCGGAAACTATGCTTCGGCTGCGCTCCATCGCAGGACCCAGCGTGGGTTGTAACTTCGATCCCAGCCATCTCTTCTGGCAGAGCATCGATCCCATCGCCGCGATCCGGGTATTGGAAGGCGTAATTTTTCACGTCCACGCCAAGGATACGCAGATATACTCTTCCAACCTGCCACGCACTGGTGTGCTCGATACCAAGCGTTACACCGAAGAGCGCGGGCGCAGCTGGATTTTCCGCACCTGCGGCTACGGTCACGGTGCTGAATGGTGGAGCGAGTTTATTTCCACCTTGCGGATGTTCGGTTACGATTCCGTGCTCTCGATCGAGCACGAAGATAGCCTGCTCTCGCCGGAAGAGGGCCTGACCAAGGCCGCGAATTTCCTCAACAGCATTGTGATCCGCGAGCAGCCTGCCGCTGCCTGGTGGATCTAGCAGAAGCGATGGGAAACGCAACCCACAGCTACGCCGATCTTCCCGGCAGCACAAAGTGGGCGGATGTTCCCGGCTTAGTTCTATAGGAACTGGCATCCCGAGCGCAGCGAGGGATCTGGGTGTTTGTCTGTCGCGGCTGTACTGACGGTAGCAGACAAGAATCTAGATCCCTCGCTGTGCTCGAGATGACAACCATATCGATGACCAACATATCGATCGCAAAACCGTGGGCGCAACGTGGAAACTCGCGTCTTCACACCTTCAACGCGTGCATATAGTCCGCGTCGATCTTGAGCGCTTCCATCGGAGGCACGTCAAACTCCTCCTGTTCGACGAAGGCGTGCTCGATGTTCGCCTTTTTTGCCGACTCGAAAATTGGACGATAATCAATATTTCCTCGCCCTAATTCAGTTGCAGGCGGAGGAGTAGATCCGAACGTAAACCCGGTCAGCTTGAAGTCCTTGACGTGCAGCATGGAAAAACGCGACGGATAGCGTGTCAGGTAATCCTCAGGCTTCTTGCCTCCGAGCACCATCCAGCCGCAATCCAGTTCCATCGCCACTTTCGCAGGATCGGTCAGACGCAGTATTTCGTCGTAGAACAACACCCCGTTTTCGGTCCGGAATTCGGTCATGTGATTGTGGTAGGCAAAGCGGATACCCCCTGCGTTCATGCGCTCCCCGATGTGATTGAACTGCTCGGCATTCCACCGCCAGTCGTCGAGGGTCATCGCCTCTCTCACCGCGCGAGACTCGGCGTCCTTCATGCGCGAGGGATCTTTCAACATCGGCGACGAACAGACAATGTACTTGAGCCCCAAATCTTTTCCGAACTGGATTATTTCGTCCAGCTTCGGCTGCAGATCCTTCACGGGATAATGCGCGCTTACACAGCGCAGACCCGCGCGATTCATCGCCTGCTTTACCTGACTGGGACTGTGGTCAAAGAAGCCCGCAGCCTCTACCTCGCGATAGCCCATCGCACCCAACTGGCGAAGCGTTCCTTCATAGTCCTTAGGCAGCAAGTCTCGCACCGAGTACAACTGCAATCCGAGCGGCAAGCCCAGAGGGTCCGCCATCAGACGGGGTATGCCGCTCCATACGGCAGCGCAGGCGGCCGTGGCGGAAGCCGTCTTCACAAATGTCCTTCTTGAAATCCGATGCATACTATCTTCACTTCACAAGCCGGGAACCGGCACTTATCCTCGGATCATCTTCGCGCCAGCGTCCCAGGTCGCAATCGTGTTCTTGAAATATGCGTAGTTAGCCAGATGGCAGCCAATCGCCGCGTGGTTGCCAAACTCCTCGTTCTCCACGGTCGGCTTGCGAGTGCGAACCGCGTTGAAGAAGTTTGCCTCGTGAGCCGATACATCGCTGTACCCCACTGGCGCTGTAAAAGTCTCCGCCTCGTCCACTTGATAATCGAGTGGCCCTGGCTGCAAATGTTCCGCCGCCCATTGCGCCAGATATTCCTTGCGAAGCCGTTCCGGCCAGCCCTTGGTCGAATACGTTTCTGGCTTGGGACTTATGTCTTGCGGCGTGAAGGTCAGCGTTTGCCCAATGATTTCCATTGTGCCCTTTGTGCCGTGGAATCGAATCGGTTCGCCGCCCGCGTTGTTCAGATTGCAGCGTAACAGCACCCGGAATTTCGGGAAGTCATAAAGCGTCTCGATCACATCCGGGAAGTCGCGTCCGTCCTTCCAGCGAAAGAGTCCTCCGCTCGACTGCGCCCGCTGAGGCGCTTCATTCGTCCCCGTGATGAAATAAATCCCCGAGAGCAGATGGACGAACAGATCGCCCGCCAGCCCCTCGCCGTAGTCGGCGAAGCAACGCCAGCGGAAGAAGCGGGCTGCGTCAAACGGCCGCTTGGGCGCGCCCACCAGAAACGCGCTCCAGTCAATGGTCTGCTCGCTCGCGTCGGGCGGAATCGGATACACCCAGGCGCCGCTGGGCGAGTTGCGGTCGGAGAAGCCTTCGATGAAAAACACATCGCCGAGCGCTCCCGAAGCGTAAAGCGCGCGCGCTTTCTCGTAGACGATCGAACTCACGCGCTGACTGCCCACTTGCAGGATGCGATTTCCTTTTCGCACGGCGTCGACCATCGCGAAGCCATCCTCCACGGTATGCGACATCGGCTTTTCGCAGTACACATCCTTGCCCGCGGCGCAGGCATCCACGACAATCCGCCGATGCTGATGGTCGGCCACGGCCACGATCACCGCATCCACATCCTTGCGCTCTAAGATCTCTCGATAATTGCGAGTCGCCGGGACCTGCTTTTGCAACGCTTCGTGGGCCGCCTCGTGCCGGCTGTCATAAAGATCACAGACCGCGGCGCACTCGACTCCCGGTACCGCGAGCGATGCTGCCAACAATTCGCATCCGCGGGTGCCCGTGCCGATCGCGGCAAATCGGACTTGATCGCTCGGCGCCACCGCACGGTCCGCAGCCCACAAAGCTCCCGGTTCCAGCAGGGTGATCCCGGCCGCAGCTCCGGCTGCGACCGAACCCGCGCCCATCCGTATAAAACCGCGGCGTGTCAAAGGATCCATGGTGTCCCTTTCTTTCCAGGCGTTGCCGCTCGCTGCAGCAGAATCCTACGTCGGTGAAAAGGGCAAGTCAATGAAGGCGTAACCCGTTGTCCTCAAGAAGGATAGTGCGGGAAGGATCGGAGGTTGTTAGCTCGCGGGCAATAACGAATCGTGATCTGCAACCGGCAGATCTCATCTTTACATCGGCGGTCACGCACATCACTGAGAGAAAAAGTTCTGCTAGCTCGCCACGGCGAGTTCGCCTCTCGCTTCCTGGGCTGCTTCGAAGGCCCGTTCCTTTTCTCCCACCTCGTCCAGTTGAAGATGCTTGGTCTCGGGAGAGTACAGCAGGCTAACGAAGGTCATGACCGAGCCGATGGTCAGGATCACGGCTGGGGATAACCACATGTCATCCTTTTCAACGGCCGCAATAAACGGAATCTTGTGAGCCCACCACACGTAAGCGCTAAACCATGCTCCCAGCAACGCGCCGGACGAATAGCCAAAGCCCACACCGGCAGCCCGACGTCTGGTGGGGAATCGCTCACAGAGATACGCTGGAACCACTCCCCACGCCAGCTTCAGCATGGCGGCCATGACTGTACCGAGCACCGCCATCCAGAGGTTACGCGCAATGGCCGCATGATAAAGAACGTAGAAGACCGGAATTCCAAACACCACCAGGAAGCCGCAGTACCACTGGGTCAGAATCTTTCTGCCCGTTCGATCTGACAGCCAACCGTAAAAGTTGTACCCCAGGAACGCCATGAACAAAGCAAAACCATAAATCAAGCTGTAGGTCGTGGTGCCGAAGCCGCGCCCTTTGAGGGTCAGGATATTGGGTAGAAATCCATATACCGAGTAGTCGGTAAGGAACAGGCCAGTCATAAAGAAAAAAACTTGAAGGAAATCAAATAATTGAGGCGGCTTAAACAGGTTCAGGAACGGAGATTTTTCGATTTTGCCCCGCGCTTTGGCCTTCTCGAATTCCGGCGACTCGTGGAGATTGCTCCGAATATAAAGCGCCAGGAATACCGGAATGACCCCGGTCATGAAAACGATTCGCCAGCCATAGGCCAGCATTGTCTCTTTGGTGGTCAGGAAAGAAACCAGAGCAAAGACCAGCGAGCCAAAGACGTACCCCAACGGGAACCCCGATTGGATGAAGCCCCCAATCTGTCCGCGCTTTTTTTGGGGAGCATATTCAATGGCAAAAGTGTGGCCCACCGCATATTCACCACCAAAGAAGATTCCCATCAATAAGCGGAGCGAGCAGAAGACAACATAAGACCAAACGCCGATCTGGGCGTAGGTGGGCAGTAAGCCTCCCAGGAGAGACATCACGCCCACGCCTCCCATGGTAAAGACCAGCAGGAACCGCCGTCCAATCTTGTCCGCATAGCGTCCAAAGATAGCTGAACCGATCGGCCTCGCAGCCATGGTAATGGAGTACGTAAACACAATGACGATGTACTGCCAAGCGGCGCTGCCTTTGGGGGAAATGAAGACTTTGACCAGAATTGGAGCCATGATCAGAACCAGCGCCATGTCATAGGCGTCAAGCATAAACCCCAGAAACTGGGAAATCATGGCCATTTTTGCATCTTTCGATAATGGTTGCTTCTGCGGCATAAACGCTCCTGCGAGAAACCTCGACTGCGATCTGGCCATGTATAGCACGCTTACGAAAACCGGCTTGCGATGCGCATCACGGCTGGTTGTGATGCGCATCACAGCGAAGCTGGGCGAGGGCTTCTGACGGATTCGGGGAATCAGTTCTGGAATCGCGCTGGAGTAAACATCGAAATATCGTAGTCGGGTCGCACGCCCGTGATCACTTGTGCCATCACGTGCGCGGTGACTGGTGTGAGCAAGATCCCGTCGCGAAAGTGTCCGGTGGCCACGAAATATCCGGGCGTGGTGGTCGCGCCGAGGATGGGCAAGCCATCCGGCGTGCCCGGCCTGAGACCGGCCCACGCCTCCAGAACTCGCGCCTCTCCGAGAGCAGGGATTATCCGAATTGCCGCTTGATGCATGCGCTGAATGGTGTTCGCGTCGGTGCGCTTATTGAATCCAGCTTCTTCCAGCGTCGAACCGATCAGAATTCGTCCATCGCTTCGCGGCACCAGGTACACCTCGGGGGTGCGTATCACGTGACGCACCACGTTATGCCGGGCACAGGCTACGGCCAGCATCTGTCCTTTGACCGGCCGGGTAGGAAAGCGATGGATGGAGAAACTCCCCGCCCACGCTCCAGCGCAATTCACCACGCACGTCGCGCTGTAGTGGGTTCTATCCGTACTGACGCCGACCACTCGCCCATCCGAGAGAAGCAAGTCGTTGACCGCAGTGCCGGACGAAATATCCACGCCCCGATGCTTGGCGGCCTTGAGCGCTGCTGCCACCAGCGCGCGCGGATTGACGCTGCGCTCTTTCAGATAAACGGCGGGCAGACAAAAGGCCGGAACCTTCAGGTCGGCCAGCGCCGGTTCGAGTTCCGCGAGCGGCACCGGAAGCGGATTTCGTTTACAAAACTCTGGCTGTTCAGAAACAACCTCAGGCAGTGGAAATAAGAGCGTGCCTTCATCGCGCAGATCAACATTTATTTCCGCTTCGTCCTGCAACTCATGCACAAACTCCGGATACATTCGCGCACTCGCAGTAGCTAGCGATTGCAGTGCCGCTGGAGTTTCCAGCATGCAGTCGGCCAGCATTCCGGCCGCGGCGTAAGAAGCTTCGCGCCCAGGTTTTCCGCGCTCCACCACCAGAACGCGCAGACCTCGCTTGTGCAGAGCAATAGAAAGTGTGAGTCCAATGATGCCGCCGCCGACAACGATCACGTCCCAGGTTTTCACCCTAGCATTGTAGAAGAGAGGCCACGGCCTTCGGCTCTAGCGATGCACACGTCGCCCCGGACGCCTCGTCCGGGCGGCCGAGCAACGAGATCACGCCTGCCCATATTGGTCTGCTCTGAGGATGAAATGGCGGACCCGGAGAGACTTGAACTCCCAACCCCTGCGTTCGAAGCGCAGTGCTCTATCCAGTTGAGCTACGGGTCCGCGCCAGATTAGAAAATAAGCCTATCAGGTCTGGCCCACGGATGTCGCGCTTTCGTGTGTGGGGAAGAACTCATTGACACGCCTTCCACCATCCCTCATAGTTAATGTCGCGTTGGCTGCGGCTTCCCGCCATTCCCGCGACGGGATTAAAATCCGCAGCGCCGGTTTCGCTAACTTAAGGAGCATGCATGAATTCGAGAAAACTACGCGCCCTGGTGCTGTCTAGATCGCTGCTAGCCGCTTGCCTCGTGCTGCTAACGATTTCCGTTGCCGCCCAGCAGATGCAGACCGATCCTCAGGTCGCCTACGAGATCAAACACGACGTATCGCTTCCGCTCAGTTATCTGGCGCAAATCGCTCCGAAACCGAATCATGGCTTTGTGGAAATGATCGAACCTCAGCGCAACTTAAGTCTCACCGTCGGTCTTCCCGGCGAAGACACGGTCGTGCAGGACGTCTACCTGCCAACCGTTCACACCACGCAGCTCCTGAACATTGAAGGCACGCGGGAAGATCAGGGGAACGCCCAAGTCCCCGATACCAACGGTTCGGTCGGAGCGACTCAGTTCGTCGAGATCACCAACTTCGACTACGAAGTGTTTGACAAGGCCACGGGCAAAGTGATCCTGAAGCCCACCAATACGAATACAATCTTTACCGGTTTCGGCGGGGCGTGCGAGGGCACGAATCCTGGCGACCCGGTTGTGGTCTGGGACAAGTTAGCGCAGCGCTGGCTGGTAACCTATTTCAATTACACAACCGACCTCACGCTGTGCATTGCGGTGTCGACCACCTCCGACTCGACCGGAACTTACAACCGTTACTCCTACGGTTTCGGCAACACGCTTCCCGATTATCCCAAGTACGCGGTTTGGCCAGACGCTTACTATGCCTCGGTGAACGCCTTCGGAAGCGGTGCTGCCGAGCCCTGCGCCTTCGATCGCAATGCGATGCTTGCTGGCAAAAGCAAAGCCGCGATGATCTGCTTTACTCCCAACAACAACAATTTCAGCTTCCTGCCCTCGGACCTGGACGGCGCTACGCGTCCTCCGAGCGGAGCACCCGGCCATTACGTCGAGCTGGGCAATACCACGAACTCGCTCGACGAATACGATTTTCACGTGGATTTTGCTCATCCCAAGAAGTCGACTTTCACCGGACCGCACGCCATTCCGGTGCCGGCATATTCTCTGGCTTGCGGCGGCGGCGACTGCATCCCGCAGCCGTCTCCAGGAGAAGAAGTGGAGTCGCTGGGCGATCGTCTGCTGTTCCGCTTGAGCTATCGCAATTTCGGCGACCATGAATCCATGGTCGTAGCTCATGCCGTAACCCCCGGAAAAAGTTCGACTGCGGTCTCCGCCATGCGCTGGTACGAACTGCGATCCACTCCCGTGGGAGGCAAGTTTTCGCTTTACCAGGCCGGAACCTTCCAGAACCCGTCAACCAGCCTGTGGATGGGAGCCGTGGCCATGGACAAACAGGGCAACATTGCCATGGGGATGAGCGCGTCCAGCAACACGGTGAAACCAAGTGTCTGGTATACCGGCCGACTGGTGAGCGATCCTCTCGGGAAAATGGAGGTACCGGTCATTGCTGCGAAAGGCACCGCCGTCGAAATCGGTGACAGCCAGCGTTGGGGCGACTACAGCAGCATGAGCATTGATCCCAGTGACGACTGTACGTTCTGGTACAGCCAGATGTACTACAACAAGAAACACGGCGGGGCCTCGAGTGTCGACTGGAGCACGCGCATGGTCGTGTTCAAATTCGATACCTGCAAATAGAGGGATCTTTAGAAGCGTATGTCAGTTTGTCGTTTCGGTGGTGCCTCAGTCTCATCCTGAGGTACGACTCTGGTTGCGTCGTGCTTGACGGACCGTGCACTGTCTCGTAAAACTTCAGCTCCTATGAAAATCCGATTGCTCGCCATTTGTGCAATCTTGTTTGCGCTTCCGGCCTTTGCGCAGGATTCGTTGTTAGATCTCGCCTCGGAATTCTGGAGCTGGCGCGCCACCACGCAGCCGTTCAGTCCTGACGACGTCCCGCGCATCGAGCGGCCAACCGGGTTGAAGCGCTCATGGTCTGTCGCGTCAGTGCAAGACCAGCGTTCAAAGTTGATCGGATTCGAGGGCCGATGGAAGGCCATGGATTCGTCCCACTGGCCGTTCGCGGAGCAAGTGGATTATAAATTGATTGGCTCAGCGCTGGCACGCGTCCGTTGGGAACTCGATGTCAACCGGCGATGGGAACGGGATCCGGCATTCTACATTGACCAAGCCCTCACCGCGGTTCACGATCTGCTTGTCATACCGCCGCCATTTAGTGAAGCCCAGAGCAGCGAGATCGTTTCGCGGGTAGAGAACATTCCCTCTATTCTCGACGAAGCTCGCACCAGCCTCAGCGACCCGGTCGGACCGTTTGCGAAACTCGCCATCGATTCACTGGACAATGTTCGCGCTCGACTGGAAACGGTCAAGCGCGAAGTCACCCCTCTGCTGGTTGGCGCAAAAGCGAGAGCTGCATTTGGTCCCGCGATCGATAACGCGGCCACAGCACTCGAATCGTATCGCACCTGGCTTCAGCAACAGACGCCATCGATGAAAGGCAAACCATCGGTGGGACGGGATGCCTACATGTTCTTTCTCAAGAACGTCGCGCTCTATCCGTTTATGCCCGAAGATTTGCTGCAAATGGCGCAACAGGAGTGGGCGCGCGTGGTCGAGTTTGAGCAGATGGAGAAGAACCGCAATCGGGACGTGCCTCCGCTGAAACTCGCGCCATCGGTGCAGGCGGAGATCGAGCAGGAGACGGCCGATGAAGCGGCAATCCGAGAATTCCTGGTTGATCAGCGCATTCTCAGTGTGCCGGCGAATTTCCCCCATTACACCATAAAGCCCATTCCCGGCTACCTCGACGCCATGGACGGCTGGGGAGAAATGGACGACTTCACCGGTCCCTCGCGCTTGCAGGACAACTGCACCCGTTGGACGCCGCCTCCTTCCGAAAAGCTTGGCTACTTCTCGCTGGCGAGTGCGTACGACGACCGGCCGCTGATCATTCATGAAGGAGTGCCCGGGCATTACTTCCAACTCTGGCTGGGATGGAACCACCCCGACCCAATCCGCCGCCACTATTACGACTCCGGCGCCAACGAAGGCATTGGTTTCTACGCAGAAGAGATAGAGATGATGTTGCAGGATGGACTCCTCGAACACTCGCCGCACACTCGCGAAATGATTTACAACTGGGCCCGGCTACGTGCGCTGCGGGTTGAGGTCGATGTCAAAATGGCGCTCGGCGAGTTTACTCTCGATCAGGCGGCTGACTACCTGCACCGCATGGTGCCCATGGATGCTGCCACGGCACACGATGAAGCATCGTGGTTCGCCACCGCGCCGGGCGGGGCGATCTCCTATCAGACAGGCAAATTGCAGATTACGAAGTTCTTTGCCGACGCCCGTCGCGAGCAAGGCGACAGCTTCGACATGAAGGCATTCAATAACTATGTCTGGCTGAATGGCAATGTGCCGATCGCGTTGCAGGAGTGGGAGTGGATGGAAGGCCATCGCGCTCCCGCGAAGTAGCGCGCCGCGCGTCGACAGAGCCTCGGTATACTCTTTCGGACTTCTCCAGTTCAATGCTATGTCTTATCACGTTGTAGCTTTTACGATGGCGCAAGTGCGAAAGGGAGCGCTGGAGTTTCAGCGCCAGCTCAGCGCGGTCCTAAGCGATGCCCGTGAATTAAAAGTATATTCGGCTAGTCCCTTTGATCTCGACGAACGCAGGCGGATCAAAGATCGATTCGGCGGAGATATAGTTTATTTCTTCAATGACGTGGCATGGCAGGAAAGCCAGCGTCTCGGGCTCAGCTTGCAATTCATCGCCGAGATTCCCGACGAACAACTGCCGACGAGACGCACTGTCGTGGTTGGCTTGCCGGAGTCGAGGACCCGGGTTTGACAGCGTGACCGTTCAACCCACGCCTTCGTGAACCTTCGTGTCCTTTGTGGTTGATGAACTGCAAATGCCCGAACCGCAAAGGACACGACGGCTCACGAAGGAGTCGCCGTCGCTTCAAAGGCATTTGCAATATTTTCCAGTATTCCGGTCTGTCCCATGTATAATGTCTTTAGCTAAGTTTGACTCACACGCAATTGAAAGTCGGCACGCCAACCAGCGTCACCCCCTCTCACTAGCAGCGAATCTTCTCAGCACAATCTAAAAACAAAAAAAGGAACACTAATGTCGGAAACAGGAACAGTAAAATGGTTTAACGACGCCAAAGGCTATGGTTTCATCAGCCGTCAAAATGGCGAGGACGTCTTTGTGCATTTCTCGGCGATTCAGGCGGGCGGCTTCCGCAGCCTGCAAGAAGGTCAGGCCGTGCAGTTCGACGTCACCAAGGGCCCGAAGGGCTGGCAAGCTGAGAACGTTCAGGCTGTCTAAGTAGCAGATCTGAATGCCCGTGATTCCCAAGGATTGCGGGCATTTTCACGTCTGGGTCGGCATAGGTTGCCAGACAACGTGGTCACTTCTGTTGCGCCGCCCTGACCTTTGCCCAGCGTGCGCGTTGAGCTGCGGCAATCTTCCGCCGCGCTGCGGCCGAAAGTTTTCGCCTTGGCTGCGCTGCGCCCGCCTTGCCGCTAGTCGTGGTCTGCGATTGGCTCCTGACTTTCGCCCAACGTGCTTTTTGAGCCGCGGCCATTTTTCGGCGCGCCGTCGCTGACAAGCTACGACGCGATACAGTGGCGAACTTTCCCCCCTCCAACTTACCCAGTACGGCGAGAGCCGCGTCCACATGGCGGAGGTTGTTCACCAGGTGCGCTCTTTCTGCTCTCAATTCCGTGACGATGTTTCCCAATCCCTCGAGTCTCGGCATAGATGGAATTGTACCGGATTATTTCCAGACGCGAGCGGTGGTCGATGCATATTGAGATTGAGCGGAAGAAAATGGGAACCGGATCCCTTGAATTCAGCTATTCATCCTTAAAGCAGTTGGTAATCGAAGGGGCCATTCCATAGCCCATCCGTGCCATTCCCGTCGCTCCGCTGTCAGGTTAAGGTAGTGGCGAACAGTTTCTCGGGGGAGGAACCTGTTCGAACGATTCGTCCCATGACTTAAATCCAGGTCTGGGACGTTTTGTTTTTGTGGTTAAATCAGGCACTCTGATCAGCCTATCGTCTGACGCGGTCGGTAGTCCCCCCACAACCCTCCTCAATATCCGCGATATAATTTTCGGTTATCTTTAATTCTTTGTCGGCTAAACAGGAATGCGTTATGGCCACATCCGCGGAACCCGTCATTCGTACCCGCATTGAATCCGACAGCATGGGACAGATCGAGGTCCCGGCCCACGTTTACTGGGGCGCGCAGACGCAACGCTCGCTGCTCCACTTCAATATCGGGCGCGACCTCATGCCACCGGAACTGATCCACGCCTTTGGCATCCTCAAGAAAGCGTGCGCACTTGTAAACCAGGATCTCGGCAAACTTCCGGCTGATAAAGCCAGGCTCATTGTGCTGGCCGCTGACGAGGTCATCGCTGGCAAACTCGACTCCCAGTTTCCCCTGCGCATCTGGCAGACGGGCAGCGGCACGCAGACCAACATGAACGTCAACGAGGTCATCTCCAACCGCGCCATTGAACTTGCGGGCGGCGAGATGGGATCGAAGAAGCCGATTCATCCCAATGATGATGTCAATATGTCGCAGTCGTCCAACGACACATTCCCAGCAGCGATGCACATCGCAGCTGCGCAACGGGTAAAGAACGCGCTGATTCCTGCAATCCAGAGCGTTCATGACGCGATCGCCGCGAAAGCGAAGGAATTCAACGACGTGGTAAAGATCGGCCGTACGCACCTGCAGGATGCCGTGCCTCTAACCTTCGGGCAGGAGTTTGGCGGTTGGGCCAGTCTGCTGCAACGAGACATCAAGCGTCTGGAGCAGGTACTCGGAGGCCTCTACGACCTCGCCATCGGCGGAACCGCAGTGGGCACAGGGTTGAACGCGCATCCTGAATTCGCGGAAAGAGCCGCGAAAAAGATTGCCGAGCTCACCGGACTTCCCTTCCGCTCACATCCCAACAAGTTTGCGGCGCTTTCGGCGCATGATGAAATCGTATTCGCGCAGGGCGCTCTAGAAACGCTGGCCGTGTCGCTGATGAAGATTTCAAACGACATCCGCTGGCTGGCCTCCGGCCCGCGTTGCGGCCTTGGTGAATTATCCATTCCGGAGAACGAGCCTGGGTCGTCGATCATGCCAGGTAAAGTGAACCCCACGCAGTGCGAGGCCATGACCATGGTCTGCGTGCAAGTTCATGGCGCCACCGCTGCGGTCGGATTCGCTGGCTCCCAAGGCAACTTCGAACTCAACGTCTTTAAGCCAGTGATCATTTACAACTTCCTGCATTCGGTCACGCTCATCACTGATGCCTGCCACGGATATGTCGAGTACATGATCAAGGGCATCGAGGTCGATCGCGCCAAAGTGGATTGGTACGTGAAGAACTCATTGATGCTGGTGACGGCGCTGGCGCCGAAGGTCGGATACGACAAAGCAGCCAAGATTGCGCATACCGCCCACGTCGAACATTCGAGCCTGCGTGAAGCGGCATTAAAGCTCGGCTTTCTAACCGCCGAGGAGTTCGATCAGTTGATGAAGCCGGAAAGGATGACGCGGCCTTGAACGAGAGCAGTCCAGCTCAGTCGGGAGCGTAGACGCCATTACCATACCCGGCGCGCCGGATGTTCTCCTGCATCTGTTCCAGCCGGACTTTTTCCTGGGCGAGCTGACGCTACGACGCGAGACTTTGCGAGTAATGCAAGGAGTTGTACTTCTGAGTCAGGATCGCAAATCCGTTCCGCGGCGAAGCCTTCGAAGCAAGTCTAATCGGCTTCCGCAGTGGATAACGCAGACCGCTTTCTGGTCTCGCCGCTTGTCCTGGGTGTTGTGGCTATCGTAATCACGCTGACTAAAATCAGCAGAGCTCCCACCAGCGTCCGCGGACCAACTGCTTCCCCTCCGACGAAATAGCCGAGGGCAACGGCGACCATGGGATTCACGTAGGCATAGGTTCCCACTTTCGTCGGCGACTCGTAGTGCAGCAGCCAGACGTAGGCAGTGAAGCCTATGATCGAACCCGCGATAATAAGATAGACCAGTGCGAACCATGCGTTCCAGGAAACGGTTTGCACACGAAACCCAACAAATTCACCCGCGAGCGCCGAAAGAACGAATAGCTGCACCCCTCCAGCGATCATCTGCGCAGCCGCGCTCATAGGTTTCGAATCCGGGAGCGCAAGCCGGCGTGTGAGGATCGTGGCCACGGACCAGGTAAACGCCGCAACCAGGAGAGCAAGGGCGCCAGCACGATTGATGGGCACCTCTCCGAAAGAGAAAGACTGACCGGTCAAGACGGCCACTCCGCAAAGGCCCGGCAGCAGAGCTAATCCAAGCCTGATAGTAAGCCGCTGCGTGCGCAGAAAGATGATTTCCAATAGCGTGATAAACACTGGAATCGTCGCCAGCACCACCGCGGCGATGCCTGACGGAACCTTCTGTTCGGCCCAGAACAGGCAGCCGTAGTCCACCAGAAAGATTAACGCTCCCAGCAGAGTTGCACCCGCCCACTGCCGCAGCGTAGGACTCGGCGTACCCTTCAGCCGCATCCACCCATACAACACAATGCCCGACACCAGGAAGCGAAGCGCTGCCAACAGAAATGGCGGCACCTCGTGCACGCCGACGCGTATCGCAAGGTATGTAGATCCCCAAACAAAATAAATAACGGCAAATGCCAGAAGAATCTTCCACGAAGCTGGACGCTCGGCGGTTTCCAATTCGGTCTCCCCATTTCGCCTTGACAAGCTATTCCGCTATAGATGGTCCGGTGCGTTATCAGGAACCATGCTCGCGCCATAAAAGTTTCTTATCGATTCGAGGATTTACTTCTATGGGGTCGTTGGGTCGTTCTTTCCGAACCTCAGCCCGCTTAGCCCTGCTATTTTTCCCGGGTCGATGCCTTTCGACGCGATCAGTACGTGGAAAGTTTCTCCCATGCCAGCGGGCGTGACCAAATGCTTCAGTTGGAGACCGACTTTGGCGCGCTCCTGCGGCAGCCGGCATTCTTCGAAAGCGTCTGCAAATTGATTATGCTCCCCGATTCCCATGAGAAATTGAGAGTGCGTGACCAAGGGCTGGACTTGCATTCCGCCCTGCTCCAACGCCGCGGCTAGCGCAGTGAAATTGACGTGGGCAGTGATGTCCTGCTCTCCCGGCGCCTCATAAGGATTCGCGCTTACAGAGTGCTGCCGGTAAGCAGCAATCGTGCCGCGATGCCGCCCGGCAAGTTGTTCTTCCCGCGTGTAGCCGTAGTCGATGGCTATGACGGCTCCGCAGTTTACCGCGGCCGCGAGCCGCGACATAGAGGCTTGCGCGATCAGCGGAACCTCGATTCGCTCCCGCGCCTCCGGATGCACCCCGTAGTGGTCAAGGAACTCCAAAACCTCATCAGACGCGGCGCTCCAAGTCTCAGCCAATCGTCCCTCGTTTTCCGAGATATGCAACTCGCCTTGCGGGCTGAGCACCTCAACCGGCAGCGCGTCAAAGAACTCGTTTGCGAAGACGATGACGGGAACCTCCGGCGCTAAAGCCCTTTCGAAAGCGATGCTATTCGGCACGACCGAAGCCGTGTCGTAAGTCCCATCGTAGGATGGCGGCTTTGGCCACTGAAGGAGCGACGCTTTGCCGGATGTGAAATGCTTGCTCAGGTTTGCTTTTAATCGCTCTCGCAAAGCAGGAGAACTTTCCGCGAGCGTGTAATGGGCAGCCTGAAAGAACTCAGGAAACTTCTTCGCCGACCAATCCATCACGTCCTGGGCAAACAATCCGCGCCCCGGGCCGAGCTCCAGAATTTCGACCTGCTCGGGCGATCCCAGCACCCGCCATATTTCTTCGAACTGCCGCGCCAGCAATCGCCCGAAGACCGCGTGCACATCGCTCGATGTGTAGAAGTCGCCAGCCTTCCCGAATTGTTCAGTGCTGCGCGAGTAATAGCCGAGCTCTGGATCGTAGAGGCAGAGCTCCATATAACGCGAAAACGGGATGGGCCCGCGCTCACGAATCTCTCGCTCAATCTTCCGGCGCAGCGTCACAGGTCTTCCCGTTGACGTTCAAGACGATCCTGCGGCGTGCGGGTGAACATTTCGACCAGATAATCGTGGAGACAATCGTAAAGTTGACGTTGCAGGCTCCATTCGAACTGAGGATTGTCCAGATCACGCGGATGCAAGTCAAAGTAGTAAGTGTGCACCGGCACCGGCGGATTCTTAAACTGGATGATCAGCTCCACGCCATCGCCCTTGGCGCGAGCCGAGAAATCCAGCAGAGGATGCTGGTAGAGACGCAGCTGAGCAAGGACGCGTTCCAGGCGGAGATTCGGCGACATAGGTACCGGATCTGATTCTAGAATAATCAGGACGTACGCACAGCAACCCTGTACACCAGCCGATGCGAACTTTGCCGGCATTATCGGGCTAACGACTTGGGCGCACCGTCTCCACGCCTGGCAGTTTCTTCCCTCGCAAAGTGAAGATCGAAACGAGTACGGCAAGCACGGTCAAGGGCGCCACCGACAGGACCGTATAATTTGGCACCCCCGCACGGTCCTGAAGACGCGACGTGGAGATGACCAGCGAGCAGAGGGAAAGGAACATGGCGGCTGCCCACTGCCATATTTGGGAAGCGAAGGCCGCTCCCGCCACAGAGCGAGCGATAATTCCAGATTGCCAGATGCTGCGATGTTGTGCCGCCAGCACGATCAGTGCCGGCACGAGCAGGCTCTGATTATAAGGGGCCAGTCTGGGCAACAGGACAACCGGCGCTGAAGCCACCAACGCCAGCGCCCAATTGAAGCGGGGCGAAGCTGCTTGGGCATCTCTCCCTCGCCAACAGACAATCCCGAGAACCAGCACTAGCGCAACCGTGATCAAAGTTGCCAATAGCCCCGGGAACAGAACTTGCACGATCGAAGGATCGGCCCCATACGCCGGATATTCACGTACCGCGCCGAGGAACTCCATAATCCAGTTTGGCGCAACGGCTTGTGCGCCGATAACCAGCAGCACCAGCGTGACGATGAAGCCCCGGATCATTCGCTTGCGTTCTTTCCAGCAACACGCCGCCCAGAACAGAAACCAAAGCACGACCACTCCTGAAGTGTCTGGCTTCACTGTGGCCAGGGCAAGCAGAGAGCCACTCAGAATCCACCTCCTGCGGACCGCTCCCGCCGCTGCCGCCGCGAGCAAAAACACGACCAGTGCCGCAAGGTTTTGCTGATGGAATTCAAGAATGGCAGCCGAGCTACTCACAGCCAGCAGCATTCCCGTTACGATATAAGGCGCTCTCGGCCAGAACCCAACCGCCCGCATCCACAATGGAACACTCGCGGCCATGCAGGCCAGCAGAATCCAGCGAGACACTCGCTGTACCGTGCTGAAGGGGATCTCGATAGTGGGCGCGAGAAGGAATACCACATAGACCGGATAGACAAACGCTTCTCTGTTGCCTCGTACGTGCGTGGCCACACTGTTGACCGGGTACCCGTAAAAGCCACTCTGAATTTCACGCGTAACTTCCACGCTGTACGGATCCCGGTGGTGCAGGAGAAGTTCGCGAGCCCCCAGCCAGCGTGCATAGAGGTCGGAATGGTTCCCCGAAGCCTCTCCGTTCGCAAATGCGGTGCTGGTATTCGCCAAAACGAGGAAGTGTTCTGTCCAGTACCAGAAAGTGCAGCAAATCACTACCGAGGCCGCGAGCACCAACCAGGGGACGGCCGCGCGATGGTGTCGCAGTCTCACGGCTATATTGAGATCAATTCTTCACCCGAATTCGAGATAGCAACCTGCGTGACCTGGTTTGCGTCCCTGATTTCATTGCGTGATATTTTACATCTTGTTACAAATCGCTATCCGGCACTCCGTCACTCCGTCTAAACGCTCGTTCCTTCAAGCCGGTTCCGTGGGCTTCCCCGGAAAACACTTCAGAAGCGGAGGGTTATTTCATGTTCAAAAACTTGATCGTTGCTCTGGTTGCAATTGCAGGACTCTCGTTTGGCAGTCCGTTTTGCCATGCGCAATCCGCGCTCTTGGACTTGCCTCGCGACAGCCAGCATTCCGTCATAACGCAGCGCATTGGCATCACCGACATTACTATCAACTATCACCGTCCGCTCGTGAAGGGTCGGGCTATCTGGGGCAAGCTGGTGCCCTACGACGAAGTTTGGCGCACGGGAGCCAACGAGAACACAACCATCACCATCACGGACCCCGTCTCCATCGAAGGAAAGCCGTTGGCGAAGGGTACCTACGGTCTCTTCATGATTCCCGGCCAAAACCAGTGGACAGTTATTTTCTCCAAGGCTCACACGGCGTGGGGAAACTTTACCTACAAGGAAGCTGACGACGCCCTGCGAGTCGTCGTGAAGTCGCAAGCTTCGGATCCCCATGAAGCCTTAACCTTCGACTTCGACGACGTGAAGGCCGATTCCGCCACGGCCACGCTGCGCTGGGAAAAGGTCGCTGTTCCCTTCAAAATCGACGTGAATGTGCACGACATCGTGCAGGCAAGTCTGCACAACCAACTTCAGGGGCTCGCGCAATACACGTGGGAAGGATGGGACGACGCAGCCACCTACCTGCTCACCAATAAATATGATCTGGAAGAAGCGCTGCACTATGAAGAGACATCGATCCGCACCGAGCCGCGGTTTGACAATTTCTTGACCAAATCTCAAATCCTCGATGCTATGGGCCGAAAAGACGATGCCGAGGTCGCGAAAAACGCAGCCCTTCAAAAGGCCACTGCGGCGCAACTCTACTATTACGGTCGTCAACTCCAGGCTCAGGGCAAACAGGATGAGGCCTTCGCCCTCTTCCGTCAGGCAGCAAAGAAAGATCCCAACGATTGGGTCGTTCACGACGGCACCGCACGACTCTATTCATCTCAGGGAGACTTTGACAACGCTCTCAAAGAAATCAAAATCACGCTGGCGGGTGCTCCCGACAACCAAAAGGTTTTCTTTGAGCCGCTAGTCAAAAAGCTGGAGGCGAGGCAAGACATCAACAAGCAATAACCATCGTGTGGCACCGGCGCCCTTTATCCAGGACCGCACGCTCACAACCGATTGGATTTCGCTACGGCCAGATTCTCAAAGGATCTGGCCGCTGTTTTTCTTTTCAAAAAATACTTGGCCTGTCGATTTCGCCGCCCCTCGTTCGACTAACAAGTAGAGCAAGAAAAAACGGCCAAAGGAGGCGGATATGGCACCGCGGCAGACAGCCTTTCGGAGTTCGAAATCAATCGCGGGAGCAGCCCTCGCCGTTCTTGGGACGTTCATTCTGTACGAGAACGTGGCCGGAGCCGTTGTCCGCGTGAGTCACGTCCTCGGCAACGGCTCGCGCGCACTGGGAATGTTTCCCGCTTTCGTCCTGACCCTGTCGCAAGCACACACCTACAGCCTTAGTCACCAGGGGCTTTTCAGGTGTCTCTTCCAACAACTGTTGGTATCGTCCTGGCCTTTGCTGCTTGTCATCGTCGGTACGGTATTGTCGACCGATAACTTCCCAGACAAGTCAAAAGCGAGCCCAATAAAATAGGCTTGACCTGGCGCCCGGTAAACAGCTAACATATGGATGCAGATATTAGCTGCTTGATAACGGCACAATTATTAGTTCTTTGACAATTTGATCCGGAATGTAGGGCGCGGCCCTCGCGTGTGCAAATTGGGTATCCCATCGCTAAGTCCTTTAGAAGGGATATTTTACGTGGGTATCTCCACAACACAGTCTTTGTTTTCATAGATCTAGCGATAAAAACGCAAATTCGGCCTATATACCTGTTACCAGATAGTACAGATCTCCATCAACCGATAGCATATGAGTTACTACCGCGAAAACCCGCCCATCATCGAGAGTTAGCTTGATTGCCCCATGCAGAATGTCACCCCGGCAGCGCTCACCGCCCTGGCGTTCGAACTAGTCCCCGCCGCCGTGTTCGCCCTTGCCGCAGAGCGCATCACGCGAAGCGTCCAGCGTTGGCCGGCTGCCGCACGCATTACGGTTCCCGCGCTCTGCGTCCTGCCATACGTCATCGTCTCGCTTTCCCAGCATATCTTTCGATGGCACCGGTTCGCGCTCTACGCCGCCTTGCCCGTTGTCATCGCTTGCCTGCTCGAGCAAGCGGCGGCCGCCGATCCAGAGCAGCGCGGCAACTGGCGCGATGCTATCATTCTCCTGCTCCTGGGCTTGGCCGTTGATCTGCGCTGGTTCGACTCAGCATGGCCCACCGGCTTGCGCGCCTTGAATGAATTGCTCCTGGTCGACATCGGCTTGTATGGCTTTCTAGCGATCCGCCAGCTCAGCGGAACCGGTTTCGATTTTCACTTGCGCTGGAGCGACTGGAAAACTGGATTGCGCGAGCTACTCTTCTTCACCCCTGTAGTTTTGATCCTGGGCTGGTCGCTCGGATTCATTCATCCCCACACCAACCTGCCTCCGGTGGGTTCGGCAATTTTGCGATGGATTGCAATTTTTCTTTTTACCGCCCTGCCGGAAGAAGTTTTCTTTCGCGCCTGGGTGCAGAATCTGCTCGAACGCCGCGTGGGCCGGCGTACAGCGCTCATCATCGCCTCGGCGATGTTCGGACTATCGCACTTCAATAAGCGCTCGGTACACTTCAATTGGCGCTACGTATTGCTGGCCACGATTGCCGGAACCTTCTACGGCCGCGCATGGCGCGAACACCGACGCGTGCCCGCCTCGACCATCACCCACGCCAGCGTAGATTGGATATGGGGTCTTTGGTTCTAGGTCGAATCGTTTGATTGGCCGCGAAACTAAGTGTCGCACACAGATCCCTCATCGGGTCGGTGCGAGTGATAATCTTCTTGCGCCATGAAAACTCTCACGCGTCGCCGATTTGGTAAGACTTTAGCCGCCACCGCGGCGGCTGCCATTGCCACGGCTTCTTTTCCGCGGATTGCGTTGGCGCAAATCGCCACCGGGGCTTTGCTGCGATTTCCGCCCAACTTTCTCTGGGGCTGCGCTACCGCCGCCTATCAGATTGAGGGCGCCGCGAGTGAAGACGGCCGGAAGCCATCCGTCTGGGATACTTTCTCCCACACACCGGGCAAAACCTTTCATGGCGAAACCGGCGATGTCGCCGATGATTCGTACCATCGCTATAAAGAAGATGTACGGCTGCTTAAGAATCTGGGAGTGAGCGGATACCGTTTCTCGATTTCGTGGTCACGCATCTTCCCTGACGGCACAGGCCAGCCCAACGAGCAAGGACTCGCTTATTACCAGCGCGTGGTTGACGAACTGCTCGGGAACAATATTGCCCCATACATCACGCTGTTCCACTGGGACCTGCCGCAGGCTTTGCCCGGCGGCTGGCAATCACGCGACACCGCCAAAGCGTTCGCCGATTACGCCGGGTATGTTTCGAAGCATTTGTCGGACCGGGTCGGCCACTTTTTCACCATTAACGAGTTCAAGTGTTTCACCGATCTCGGCTATAAAAGCGGGAAGTACGCACCGGGCCTGCAATTGCCGGATGCTCAAGTGAATCAGGTCCGTCACCATGCCGTACTGGCGCACGGCCTGGCGGTGCAGGCCATTCGGGCCAACGCCAAGTCCGGAACCCAGATCGGCCTCGCGGAAAATGCCACGGTCTATGTGCCTGTGATCGAGGATCGCGAGCAAATCGAGGCTGCGCGGCGCGCCACCCGCGAGGAGAACGCCCCGTTTCTCACGGCAGTCATGGAAGGCAAATACACCGACGGTTATCTCCAGCGCGAGGGCGCGAATGCTCCCAAAGTGGGGGCCGGCGACATGAAAATCATCGGCAGTCCGCTCGACTTCGTCGGTCTCAACGTGTACACACCGGAGTATGTGCGCGCCGACGCTTCACCAGCCGGCTACATGGTGGAGAAACGCCAGTCTTCGTACCCGCGCATGGCATCGGACTGGCTGTACATTGGCCCGGAAGTGATTTACTGGGCGGTCCGAAATGTGAGCGAGATCTGGAAGCCGCGGGCTCTCTACATCACCGAAAACGGTTGCTCGGCAGATGATGTGATAACCGCTGACGGACGTATCGAGGACACCGACCGAGTGATGTATTTGCGCAATCATCTGACGCACCTGCAGCGCGCGGCTTCGGAAGGTTACCCGATCAAGGGTTACTTCCTCTGGAGCCTGCTCGACAACTACGAGTGGGCAGACGGCTACAGCCAGCGATTCGGCCTTCACTACGTTGACTTTAAAACGCAGGCGCGCATACCTAAGCTCAGCGCGCAGTGGTATCGGGAAGTGATTTCGCGTAATGCGGTCGAGTGATAGCGGAGAATTGGCTGCCGAAGGATAACCGTCAGGGCCCCGGGTCTGCGTGTAACCAGAAGCGCGCAGCCGGCATCCAGCTCAGTATGTTCCAGTTCGTCGAAGGCAAACAACTCCATCGGCCGGTTCATAGGTGATGCGCGCAGGCATCCGATGTTTCCGGTCCGTCATCTGAAGGTTAACTACATGAAACGATCGGTGAAGGTCACGTATGAAACGACGAGAATTCTTTAAAGCCGCTGCGATTTGCGGCGCCGCAAGTACGCTGCCCTCGGCCTTGGCGCAGCAAGAACCAATGTCAACGCAGGAGAACCGCCCCATGAATCAAATCCCGCTGACCTCTTCGCCAGGAAGCCTTAAGGGCGACATGCTTTACCGCACGCTCGGACGCACTGGAGAACGGGTCTCCGCCATCGGTATGGGTGGCTATCATATTGGAAACCATGGGCTCACCGAGGACGAGAGCATCCGCCTGATCCGCTCCGCCATTGATCGCGGCATTACGTTCATGGATAACAGTTGGGACTACAACGAAGGGCAAAGCGAAGTGCGGATGGGAAAGGCCTTGAAAGACGGATATCGTCAGAAGGTATTTCTGATGACAAAAATTGATGGCCGCACTAAAGAGGTTGCGCAGCAACAGATTGAAACCAGTCTGCAACGCCTGCAGACAGACCACGTCGATCTGGTGCAGCATCATGAAATCATTCGCTTCGACGATCCCGATCGCATATTTGCCGAAGGCGGAGCCACGGAAGCCGTCCTAGACGCCAAGAAAGCGGGCAAGATTCGCTACACCGGATTCACCGGCCACAAAGATCCGCACGTTCATTTGTATATGTTGAAAGTGGCTGAGGAACACGGCTTTCGCTTCGACACGGTGCAGATGCCGCTGAACGTGATGGATGCGCATTTTCGCAGTTTTGGGCAGATGGTTTTGCCGGAGTTAGTTAAAAAAGAAATCGGCGTACTGGGTATGAAGTCCATGGGAGATGGCGTGATTCTCAAGAGTAAGGTCGTATCGCCGATGGAATGTCTGCATTATGCGCTGAGCTTGCCAACGTCAGTCGTGATCACTGGAATCGATAAGCCAGAAATACTGGACCAGTCGTTCCAAGCCGTCAAAAACTTCCAACCCATGAGTCGAGAGCAGGTGGCGCAACTGCTGGCAAAGACGAAGGAAGTGGCGATGGCCGGAAAGTATGAGCTGTTCAAAACGTCATCGCACTTCGACTCCACCGCGAAGCATCCGGACTGGCTGGGCGGAGATGCGCCTGCGGTTCAACGTCTCGCTCCGGGCGCATAGCTTTTTCTGGGTTGACGGTACTGAGCGGCCCGTTCATCTGAAATTGCTGTTGCTGGAGAGCGGCAGATCGCGGACCCGCGTGCCAGTGGCGGACTTACCCCATTCACTTTGAGCTTCACCATCTTGGTCCCCTTGCATATTCATAACAAGCATTCTACTTGCCACAAAAACTGGAAACCATCGCGGAGAACGCCCGCGCTGACTTGACCTTTGATCCGACACCAAACTTATCTTTCTGGGTGGTGTCGGTTTCTTGACACCGCGGTCCAGCGGCGGTCACTTTGCTTCCTATAGCCACAGTCGAGCCGCATGCCTTCGGCAGCCGGCAAGAAGCTCAAACCTTCGCACCAGTCCATCGAAGGTACCGCCATGCCTTCCCGTACCCGCCCAAATAGAGCGTCTTGACAATATTCGTTATAACGAATATAATCGTTTTTGCGTGAAGGAATCAATACAGTTTGGGAACAAGCGACGGCGTCCGGCCTGCCCTGAGGAGATGGCCTTCCTGGACCTGCTGCGCACGACCGACATGCTCTCCCGCGGCCTGGTCGCGGTTCTCAAGACCGAGGATCTGTCGTCGACCCAGTACAACGTGCTCCGCATTCTGCGCGGGGCGCCCGAAGGACTCCCCTGTGGCGAGATTGCCAACCGTATGATTACGAGGGATCCGGACATTACACGCCTGCTCGACCGCCTGGAAAAGCGCGCCCTAATCTCGCGCTGCCGGGAAACCAAGGACCGACGAATGGTGACGGCCCGAATCACGGCGGAAGGACTCAAGTTGCTGGGCCGACTCGACGAATCGGTCGAGGCTGGGCATCGCAAGCAATTGGGGCACTTGGGGCGGGACCGGCTTCGGGCACTGAGTGAATTGCTGCAGGTAGCCCGCAGCAAAGTAAGTTGATTTTTTTGCGCGATATATTCGTTGCAACGATTATCGTCTTAACGCATCTAAGACGTAAAGCGGTAAGTAAGAAAATAAAACAAAGAAAGGATAACGATCATGAGCACACTGGCTACACCGCGAACCACTACTGCAACAACAACCTGGAAGATTGACCCGGCTCACTCCGTTGCCGAATTCAAGGTCAAGCATATGATGATCTCTAACGTGAAGGGGCAGTTCGCCAGAGTCTCGGGGGTGTTGACTCTCGATGAATCCGAACTGACAAAGTCTCGAGTCGAAGCCTTGATCGAAGCGGCCTCGCTCGAAACGCGCGATGCCCAGCGCGATGCTCACCTCAAGAGCGCCGACTTTTTCGACGCGGAGAAGTTCCCCACGCTGTCCTTCAAGTCCACGCGCATCAATCTTGTCCGCGACGGAGAACTAGCCGCGGAGGGCGACCTGACCATTCGGGGCGTTACGCGAAAGGTAGTCTTTTCCGTCGAAGGCCCAACCCCGCCTGCGAAGGATCCCTGGGGCAACACCCGAGTTGCCGTATCAGCAACCACGAAGATCAATCGGAAAGACTTTGGCCTTACCTGGAACGCGGCGCTCGAAACTGGCGGCATCCTCGTCGGCGATGAAGTAACCATTACATTGGACGTGCAATTCATAAAGGCTTGAAAATCAGGACCACCAGGAACCACGGGCACGTCACGTGCATCCTGATGGTAGAGAGGAAATGCTATGTCACTCCGACCAATTAAACAAATCATCCAAACGAAGCCCACGATCGAGGGCGCTGGCGTAAAGTTGCAGCGCGCTTTCGGCTTTGGCAAAACCAAGGAGTTCGATCCGTTCCTGCTCCTGGATGACTTCCGCAATGAGAATCCGAAAGACTATCTCGCAGGATTTCCCTGGCATCCTCACCGCGGAATCGAGACGATCACCTACGTGCTCGCCGGTTCGGTTGAGCACGGCGACAGCCTCGGCAACAAGGGCAAAATGACCGCCGGCGACGTGCAATGGATGACTGCGGGCAGCGGCATCCTTCACCAGGAGATGCCCAAGGGCGATAAGGAAGGCCGCATGCACGGTTTCCAATTGTGGGCCAACCTGCCGTCGTCATTGAAGATGACGGATCCCCGCTATCAGGACATTCCGGCAAGCGCGATCCCCGGGATCACCGACGATGATGGCACGAACGTGCGCGTCATCTGCGGCGAGTTCTGGGGTAAGAGAGGGCCGGTGGAGGGTGTGGCTGCTGATCCGAACTACCTTGATATCTCGGTTGGTCCAAATCAGCGGAAGCGGCTCAAAGTCGAGACCACACGCAACGCGTTTGCCTACGTATTCGCAGGTGCAGGCACATTCCGTGACTCCTCGGATCCGCGTGCGGTTCTAACCGAGCAAGCCGCAGACCCCAACGCGCCGGCGAAATACGATGTCAGCAATCACTCGCTGGTGCTCTTTGACCGCGGAGACGAGATCGTTGTGCAAGCGGGCGATGAAGGCATCCGCTTCCTTTTGGTATCGGGCACGCCGATCGAGGAACCGGTCGCATGGTACGGGCCGATTGTGATGAACACACAGGATCAGCTCCGAAAGGCGGTTGCCGAGCTACAGGATGGGACTTTCATCAAGCACCGCTAACCGCTTGTTGATCGTGAAGAACCCTGCGCAGCCTCGGCGCAGGGTTCACATCCTTATCGACCCGCGAGGTACCGTTCCTCTTCAATCGTCGGCGAAAACGGTGACGCGGATCTGCGACGGCAGAGACTTGATGCTTGAAACTACGCCCCAAGTTCCTGGCGTCTCGACGTGGCTACGGCTTCCATTGACTGAGGAATGGTTTGGAGGAGTTGCATAGCAGCAGGCAAACCACTCCGCCCGCCGTTATCAGTGCACCGCCCACGACCAAGGGATTTGTCAGTAAGTCGCCGTCTCCTGGCACTGGGGTTCCGCCCTTCCGCTTCTCCTTTTTGCAGTTCCCGGCTTCGTCGGGATTAGCCTGCTCTCCCGGGGACAAATTGGCGGTACCCTTTCCGCAATTAACGTTCACATTGCCTTTACTTGCAATTACCCGAATTTTCCCATCAGTATTCGCCACCTCAAATTCCGTCCATGTATTCGCGGCTGGGGTGACGGTTACTTGTCGCGCAACCAAGACCATGCTCTTAGACGTGGCCACGCTGACAGCGCCATGCTCAAGCGACACGGCGTTCCCTTCGAACTTTATCAGCGAATCCGGGAAGACGATGACGCCCGAGCCGAAGGCATCGAGAGTGGCGAGAGACTCTGGCTGTGTCTGGATTAAGTCACCGGAGAAAACGGCGGAGGAACGCGGCAGTAGTTTGCCATTGAGCAAGACCGCGCCTTTGCCTTTACCATAGAGCATGGCCCCCGATTCGGCATCTGCCGCAAATATGGACGCGGGAGTAACGGCAATCAATATCCAGCAAATAAGATGGCGAAGCATGGTTACATTCGAGTCTCTTCGCCGTGATGCTAGCTTGGGGACTACCAACCGTCAATTGTCTTTTCTGGTCACCTTGACTGCGGAACCCGCATGGGTCGCGAATCCCTAGCGCCAACGATCAACGAGTTCCCACCATATCAGCTTCGACCACTCTTCGAAGTTTGTCTTAGCCCACTCGCGATGCCGCCACCATTGCAAGCCAAAGTGGTTGGCATCGAAGGCAGCGGCAACGCTATAGTCGGCCGGGAAAACCCGGTTAAAGATCTCGCGTGCCCTTCGGGTATGGAAATCCGAAGTGACGAGCAGAATTCTACGAGTATTCAAGCCTTGAAGGCAGCGGGCTGCATCGTGAGCTTCATCTTTAGTCGAAAATCCGTAAATCGGACAGACCGTAATTGATTTAGCCTCGGGCAGTTCATCGATATACTTCCTCGCAATTTCCAGCTGGCTCCATTTGTAAACCTTGGTTTCGGCGGGGACATCAAGGACCAATCGCGGCGCGTAACCCTGGTCCAGCAACTCTACACCCAGTGCCGGACGCCTGTCCGTTTCTCCAGCAACCACAACGATAACGTCCGCCTTACGGGGTTGGTTCACCACGAGCATTCGACCCGAAGCTGCACCCAGTGCAACGATCAAGAGTGCTCCCACAATTAGGCCGAGTTTGGACCTTCGCATAGGTTCGTTTCGTGCGGTTAGAGTAACCGCGGTTGAGCCGACAGAACATCCAGACTACGCGAAATCTCTCGTGCGGTGACGGTTCAGCCCGCAAGTCTTAGAACCATCGTGCCCTGACACTTCAAGATTTCGAGAGGCAACATGTTAATATCCAGAGTGATTCCCACTTCCATTATGACTACTGAATCGATGCCGGTCGATTTGTTTTCCGAACTGAAGGACAAGATTGAACAGAAAGAGGCGCGTGTCGCCGTAATCGGGCTTGGCTATGTCGGGCTGCCTCTGGCTCTGCTGTATACGGAGGAGAAATTTTCCGTGACCGGGTTCGATATCGATGCCCGCAAGGTCTCCATTCTGGATCAGGGAGGATCCTACATTTTCCGCATCCCAGCGACTGATATCCAGGCAGCGAAGAAGCACGGTTTCAGCGCCACGTCCGAATATTCCCGGCTGACGGACATGGATGCCATCATCATTTGCGTCCCCACGCCGTTGAATGAATATCACGAACCGGACCTCAGTTTTATCACCGACACAGCGAAGTCCATCGCTCCCCATTTGCGCGCTGGACATCTGGTGATTCTCGAGAGCACGACCTATCCGGGCACGACGGAAGAGGTGTTGATCCCCATTTTAGAGAAAGGCAACCGTCTCGGGCTTAAGGCTTCGCGCGGTGATGTTTCTAATGGGCACGAGTTTTACGTTGCGTTCTCGCCCGAGCGAGAAGATCCCGGAAATCAGACAGTAGCACGACGCGACATCCCCAAAGTAGTCGGCGGACTCAATGCGAAAGCATCCGATCTGGCTGCTGCGTTGTACGGCGCGATTTTTGCTCGGGTGGTGCGGGTTTCATCGCCTGCCGCCGCCGAGATGACCAAGTTGCTGGAGAATATTTACCGCTGCGTGAATATTGCGCTCGTCAACGAGTTGAAGCTGTTATCGCTTCGCATGGGGCTCGACATCTGGGAAGTGATTGAGGCGGCTGCCACCAAGCCCTTTGGTTTTCAGGCCTTCTATCCGGGACCTGGCTTAGGCGGCCATTGCATTCCGGTGGATCCGTTTTATCTTTCCTGGAAAGCCAAGGAATGGGATTTCCGTACGCGATTCATTGAACTAGCCGGCGAGATTAACACCAACATGCCGTATCACGTGCTGGAATCGGTGGGCAAAGCGCTCAACCAGCACAAGAAAGCCCTGAACGGCGCCAAGGTCTTAGTGCTTGGACTGGCTTACAAGAAAGACATCGACGACTTGCGCGAGTCTCCTTCGCTTACCATAATCGAGCTGCTACAAAAAGACGGCGCTCAGGTCAGCTATAACGATCCTTACTTCCCAACCGTTGGCAAAGGACGTAAATACGATCTGCAGATGAAATGCACGCCGCTGGAGAATCTCGGCCAATACGACTGCGTGCTGATCGTGACCGACCACTCCGACTACGATTACGCAAAGATCGTGCGTGAATCCCAACTAGTGGTGGATACGCGAAACGCCACCCGCGGCATCAAGAGCTCCAAGATCGTGCATTGCTAGGAGCGCGTGATCGCTGAGACCGGGACCACCCCTAACCCTAGTTCACTGTTACTGGAGCGGTAACGCTGCCAATCCGACCACTCAAATTGTCCCGAACTACAAAACGCACATCATAAGTTCCCGGAGGCAGTTCGAGTGCATTCTGGTAGAAGATCCCGTCAGCTTTGATCTTGGGCAGGCCGGCAGCAGGAATCGTTCCCTTAGTGGTCTGCCCTGCGGTACCAACGGGGGCACCGTTCAGGGTAGCTTGAGCGATGAAGTCCACATCAAAGCGGTTCTTATCTGCTTCGTCAATCACGCCCGTTGCCGGCACATGCAAGGCAAATCCTACCTTCTTCTTGGCGCCATTCGGCGATGTTCCCTGCCATTTAACGGTCACCGCGATGCCCGTGCTGTCAAATGGAGAGCTCAAGGCAAATCCGATGTCAGCTTTGTGGGTTAAGTCAGGATCGACGGTCGCGTTGGTGACGAAGTACCCGGTCCGGGCACGCACCTCTGTGTCCTTGCGCTGTACCTGAACTTGCAATTTCCGCCAGCCCGGCTTGGAATTGCGAGTATTCATGTAATAGCCCAGCAGATAGTAGGAGGACGAATCGTCAGCCGCGCGCTTAAAGCCGTTGGCCAGATCGTTGCTGTTGTAGTAGGCGCGGCCACCGGTCATCTCGGCAAAAGTTTTCAAAGTGTCGAGGGTGGAACTCTGCAACCAGCTTCTGCCGGGAACATTGTTCGCCGAACCGTCGCCACCGTAGGTAACATCGCCACTCGATACCAGGCCGCGCACATCCACCGGGTAGACCGAGACCTGTGCATCCTTCAATGCCTCCATCGCCCGCTCGTACAGCAATGACTGGCTGCCGCCGGGCACACTCGAGGGAGAATCCACCGGAAACGGGAAGCCACCCGTGGCCCAGATCAGAGACTTTCTCCCCGGGATGCCCGAAAGCGACCAGGCAATCGCGAGGAAGGCCTTCATGGTGTCTTCGATTGCACGTGACTGCTGGTAGGCTCCCTCAAGTGCGTCTGCGTTCACAATAAACTGGCGCAATTTTTCTGCCGGATCCTCTCCCGGCCCGGTTCCCCCTGTAAGTTGAGTAGGCTGGCCTTGGCTCGCGCCTAACACTTGTCCTTCGGCGCCGAATGCCTGCATCGGTGAGACTTCGCCGCTCGCCTTTTTGAGGGCAGCAATTAACGAGGCCGGTTCACTATTGAGTCCGCTCAGCACCTTTACGCCCTTGCTCCCTACCACCACGAGTCCGAGGACCTCACCCGATTCCAGGTGAGCGGCCAGATACTTGATTAATTCTTTTCGTCCGTACGCCTGATCGAGGAAGGGGGTATTGATCGTGTCCAGAGCGATCAGGGTAACGGGGCGTGGCTGCTGCTGATCGAGGATGAGATTACTGAATGTGCCCGGAGCATTACGGGTTGTCATTGGCGAAGCATTGCTGGTGCTGACCTCTTCGAAGGCAGTGATCCGTTGCTCCTTGCCGTTTTCTGAGATCTTGAAATCGTTCTTATTCAAGTTATGAACGTGGCTGCCCGACTTGTCGGTCACGACAGCGGGCACTTGAACCAGCACGGTTTCCGACTTGAAGCGGAGCGTGCCCTCTTCGTCGGCGTGATGAGAGTTGCCGGAACCGGTGGGCATAGTCACGGGCGGCAGGGGTGGAGCAGGTACAAAGACATCGCCCCCTTGTTGTCCGATTTCCTGAGCCGAAGCACCGATTGAGATCAAAATAACGCAGGACAAGAAGCCCAATGATTTATGCCAGTACATCGATTCCCCCTTGTCACGATCCCTACTAACCTAGATGCCGTTGGTATGCAGTTCTGCCACTTGCAAGGATCCGCGCCAGCGGCGGGGATCCGGGACTACGGCAAGGTTGGGGTATTTTACTCCGCGAAGCCCCACTGAGAATAAGATCCCCCAAACCACGAGCAGCACGATACTGGGTACGCTCGCCTCCGGCCCAAACGCCGCCCGTGAGCCACGCCGGACCGTGAAAGCTGGAATTGAACAGATGCCCCTGCCCCGGGAATCCGCTGGAAACTACTCCGTAGAAAAAAATCTCGCCCCACGACCATACCGCGTGGATTCCCAACGCCATCCAAAGGTCGCCGGTCCTCCGAATCCCCATGCACGTCGCCATACAGTAGAGAAAAGCAGCGACAGGGCCCAGTCCGTGCCCCCCGGGATTCAAGTGGTGCATCCCGCCCATCCACAGCGAGGTTACGACCGCTGCGGGCCAAAAGCCGATTCCTGTAGTGAGCGTGAACAGTAGGTAGCCGCGATAAAAGAAGTCTTCCAGCACAGCCGACAGGAAAAGCGGCACCGTCCAGAAAACACCATACTTCCACATGTCCGCGCCATGCAAGGCCAGAGATCCGAACGAAAAAGCGCCCGCGAGGTGGATTGCCAGCAACAAAACCGTGAGCGAAGCGAAACTGAACGCGGCTCCCAGCCAGAACTGGCCGCAGAACGCGCGCCGCCACGGCAGACCGTAATCGGCGATGGTGCGGCGCTCAATTCTTGCCATAATGCCGCTAGCTAACAGGAGCGCGCCGAAGAAAACTCCCATCAGCACGGTCCCCGCCAACGGTGTGCCCTCCGTCGTGTGCAGTTTCTGCGTGAGAGCGTCGACGATTCGGCTGGCGGCGTAAAACAGGGGGGCAAAGATCGCGTAAAAGATCAGCAAACGCCATCCGGCGCGAAGACCATTGGGCCCCGTTAGGGTGTTGTACCGTGCCGTTTCGGCCAGCCGAAGAGAAGTATCGCTCATTCGAAAATCCAACGCGCAGCCTCTTTGGCGCAAGGCCCAACACTAGCATGGGTTCTGTGAGGTAAGGTATGATCTTTTGCGCCAAACCATCAGCGAGGCGTCATATTCGAGAGATAGTTAAAGCACCTCACAGACAACCTGTGTCCAAAGTTCCCACGGTCTTTGCCCGTTCTGTTCGGAAGATCGTTGATGCCGTGGCAGCTCGCGATGGTGTCCGTCCCTTGCTCCGAACTATCGGCCTCGATCAAGAAGCAATCTACGACTTGAGACTTCGCATCCCTTATTCCGACATGATGATCCTTGCCGAGCATGCCGCCAGAATGACAAAAGACGCTGCCTTCGGTCTCCACGTGGGAGAGCGGGTAAAGCCCCAGTCGTACGGCATCGTGGGATATTCAATAATGACCAGCTCCACGGTGGAAGAGGCGCTGCGCAGCCAGATGCGGCATCTGCCGCTCTGGACCAACGTTGGCAACTTTAGGTTGGAGGTTGATGGACCAGTCGCGCATTTTCGGTGGGAGTATTCGGCAGTTTCACCCCCCGACTCTCGCCATGATTATGAGATGTCTCTGGCAACAGTGACGCAATTCCTACGTCTCTTGACTTCTGAGAACTGGAAACCCAGTGAAGTGTGGTTCCGCCATCCGAAGCCCAACAACATCTCCGAGCACGTGCGCATCTTTCGAGCTCCAACTCACTTCGGTATGCCCGCGAACGCGCTCGTCTTTGACAGTTCATTCCTTGCTTCGCCGATCAGAACCGCGAGTCCTTACGCCCATCGTGTGTTAACTGCTGTCGCCGAACAGTTATCGGCTTGCGCGCCTGAAGCACAAACCTTCTCTCAAGCCACACTTAGCGTGGTCCGCCAAGGGATGAGCCGCGGAGACGTTAGTCTGGACGCTGTTTCCCGGCGTTTAGGCGTGAGCCGCCGCACTTTGCAAAGAAAACTGCGTCTGGAATGTTCTTCTCATCGGAACCTCCTGCAAAGGGCTCGCCAGGACGTTTCGCGATTTCTTCTTGCGTGCACCGATGTCACGACCGTCGAGGCGGCTTACGCTCTCGGGTTGTCCGAGCCCAGCGCCTTCTACCACACCTTTCAAGGATGGTTCGGAGTCTCGCCGCGGGCGTATCGTCGCGCCACGCAACTTCGCAATCTAAGCTAGTTCGCGTGGGGATTGAGCGGGAATCACCGAAGGTCACTCGCTTTTCGGAGCAAAGAAAGGAACGTCGGGCTCAACAGCCAGGGTTAGGAGACCCAGCGGGATGACACTTGCCGTTACGGTCGAGGAAGAAAAGTTTGGCTTCCGGAACTTACTGCCCGACAGAGCTGGCAACCGATGAAAACACATTGTTAGCATTCCCACCGATCAGACGGATTGTTCCTACCACGATCACCAACACCACGGCCAGCATGACCGCGTACTCGGCGACGTCCTGCCCTCTTTCATCGGACCAAAGCTTATGTAAAAACGTTGCCACGGATTCTCCTTAAACTCCCCACCTGAGCGTTCCGTCCTGCGAGCGAAAGAGTTGCTTGCCAGGTTGACATCAGCAGAAATATCCCTGATATCCCTTGTCCTCTAAATGCTAATTTTCTGACGAGGGTCGGGCAATGGCTCCGAAGTGTGAGCCTATGGCACGAAAGTGCCATACCGCTTAGGCTATTGGTTTTAAAGGCAGGGACTGATTCACCGCAAAGAGCGCGAGTTCCAGGCGAGTGGAAACCCCAAGCTTGTCAAAGATATTGCTCAGGTGGTGTTTTACTGTGTCTTCGCTAATCTTGAAGTATTCTGCCGTCTCCTTGTTGGAGTAGCCCGCAACCACCGCCGAAACGATCTCCAATTCGCGGGGCGTAAGGCCGAATTTCCTTTGCCGAGCTTCCTCCCCGGAAGACTGAACCAGAGTTCTGAGGTACTGCACCAGGTTGGAAACGCTTTCGCGTCCAACCCAGTATTCTCCCGCCATGACGGTATGAATGGCCTTCAAAAGAAGTTGGGTAGCGGAGTCTTTCAGCACCACTCCGCGAGCCCCAAGCTGGAGAGCCTCCACAATCTGATTTTTCTCGGCGGCTGCGGTCAGCAGGATCACTCGAACCGCATTTTGGTTGGAAGCGGAACTCATCTCACGCAGCGCCTCCAATCCGGGATGGCGAGGCATGGCAAGATCGAGCAGTAGGATGTCGGGCTTGAGCTGCTTCGCCAGCTTGACTGCTTCGGCGCCGTCGCATGCTTCCCCAATGACTTTGAGGTCAGGCTCGGTTTCCAAAAGCCGCCGCAAACCATCCCGGAAAATAGGATGGTCATCGGCGATCACGATGCGAGTCGGCTGCAATCGTCTGCTATCCATAAGCTGCTTCCCGGCGTTGCGGGACAGTGATTTCTAAACGTGAGCCCTGTCCCGGATTTGATTCTACCGTGAGTTCGCCTTCAATCAAACGCACCCGTTCTTTAATGACCATCGGGCCTTTCCCCAATATGTCGAGTTCGGCCTGGGCGAGACGCCCTGAGAATGGAAAGCCACAACCGTCATCTTCAATGAGTACGTGCCATGCGCCATTGCGCGAACCCAGCCGCACCAGCACCTGGCGGGCGCGGCTGTGCTTGCGGACATTGACCAAAGCCTCTTGGACAATGCGCGCTAATTCCCGGCACACCGGTTGCGGCATGTTGAACTCGTCGAGGTCAGAAAGAAATCGAGCGGAAATCCCGGTCTCGCGTTGGAATCTTTCTACCGTGTCAGATAGTAATCCCAAAAGCTTCTTGGAATCTACGTCGAGGGTTTTCATTTGCTGCATCAGTTCACGCAGTTTCAGAACTTCTTCGCGCAGCAGGCCCTGGATCCTGCCAAGCTCCTCGGTTACAGCGCCGGGTCTGCCGGGGGATTGGCGGCGCAGCACATCGACCTGCATTTCGACCGCGATCAAAGATTGGACAGCCCCATCGTGCAACTCGCGGGCGAAACGCGCGCGCTCCAATGCTCCAGCTCGCAGTCGCAAACGCCGCAACAGAAGCACGTTGTAAACGGCCGGTCCAACCTGGCGCACCAATTCCTCCAAGAAACGCAATTCCTCTTCGGTATCGCCGGTTAGGGAGGGATCCAGCAGAATGATTCGTCCCGACCATTCACGCCCAAACACGAATGACACAGTCATCAAGCTTCGGAAGTCGTACTTTTTTTCGAGCGGGCCCAGAAATTCCAGATTCAGATCCCGGACTCTGACACCTTCCCGGTCTAATCCTAGTGTGGAAAAATCCCCGGCGTACCGGTTGCCGCTTCGCCGTGCATAACACGTCACTGCCGAGGATTCGAACATATAGGTTTCGCGGTCATTCGCGGACGGATCCAGCCAGTGAAAGGAACCCTGGCCATTTGCACGCCGCAGCTCGCCGACAAAAACGCGATAATTGCTTGTTTCCTGCGACGCGATGACCAGTTGCTTTGCCCCATACATTGAAAGCAGCTCACCGGAAATCTCCTGGATAGTCGCAGTAACTCCGGCCTCGACCCGAGCCCTCCCGATGGTTCTGGCAATTACAGCTTTCTCCGCGCGCAGCTGCTTCTGCTGCTCGGCCAGATATCCAAGCAGAAAGCCGAGCACGAGCAGATAGACCGAGCGCATGAGAAGGTGCTTGGGCTCGAATTCGGTAGTATTGACCTGCAAGGGCGGCAAGTGCAGTTTAGGCAGCAAAAGCAATCCATTTACCCAGCGGACAAAGTGCAGATTAATCAAAGTGAAGCTTTCGATCCACAGCAGCAGCACCGAGGCAACCGCGGTGCCCACCGTCTCCCATAAACCCCAGCGATAGGCAGCAGCGGCCAGCACGAAAACAAAGAACAAAAAGAAGAGATTGCTCTGCCCAGTGGCAAAAACTGAAATGAGACCTGGCCAAATCACGTCCGCGCTGTGAACCAGCAGGCGGAAATTCGGCGTGGATTCTTGCCGCGTCCGCAAGAAAATAATGATGAAGAAGCCCTGAATAATGTAGAAGGCCAATAGGCCGTATGCCCAAGGAGAGCGGCGAATCTCCGCTGGATCCATCCAGATGGCTACCAGTGAAGCCAAGGCAAGGGAGACCCGAGCCGTGGCCAGCCAGCGTTCAGTCCGGCGTATTTCGCTGGAGCCCATGGGAGCACGAAGTCTCCACAGGAATCGATCTCGCAGTGCTTGAAATGGCAATCGAATACGACCGCGTACCGTGAATGGTGTCACGCGGATATTATTTGTAATGCGGCTGGAGAGCAAGCGAAACTTCCCTCGATCGGAGCTAAAACCAACATTCTCAATAAGGTAGGCTCGAAGGGTGCCTGGGGAAAGATATCGCTAGGCCAACGCTGGTTACTTGAGTAACTTTCCCTCTGGTGTATTGTGCCTAAGAATCAGAAACGGATGAAGATGTCCGAACGGTCAAGGCTATGGATCGTAGGGGTTGCCGCTTTGGTGTGTGCCCAGGCGGTGGCCTCGCTGTGTCTGCCGCAAGGCTTCGTGCTGGTTGCTCTGAGCGACATTACGCAATTCATTCTGCTTCTTGCCGGCACGGTTGCAATGTTGCCCAATGTTCTCGCGACCCGCGGACGTATCCGGCTGTTCTGGGCGTTGATGATGCTGGGCATGACTTTCTGGATGGCCTACCAGGGCCTATGGATGTACTTTGAGGTGTTGCTGCGAAGAGATTTTCCAAATCCCTTCGGCGGAGATGTCGTGCTCTTCCTTCATCTGGTGCCGATGACAGCGGCCCTGGCCATGCAGCCGCATGTGCAACCGAACGATCGCACTACCCGGCTGGGAACGCTTGATTTTTCCCTGTTGCTGGTCTGGTGGCTATATCTTTATTTGTTTTCTGTGATTCCATGGCAGTATGTGCACGCGTATGAGCCCAGCTACGATCACAATCTCAACATCCTCTACCTCACGGAAAAAGTAGTCTACCTGGCGGCCTTGGGTATGCTCTGGGCTCGCAGCCAGGGTTCTTGGAGGGTCATTTACGCCAACTGGTTTGGTGCGGGAGTTACCTACGCGCTGGGGTCCTACCTGGCAAATTGGGCGATCGCGCGAAAGGTCTATCACACGGGAAGTTTTTATGACGTGCCCCTGGCCATCTCCATGGCGTGGATCGCGGTGATTGGGATCCAAGCATTGCATTCTCCCGGTAAGCAGCAGCCTGCGCACGCTTCCGGCGGCTACGGAGTATGGGTAGCGAGGCTGGGTATGGCCGCTATTTTCTCGCTTCCCGTGTTCGCTCTATGGGCCTTGTTCGATGCTGGAATCCCCTCAAGAGTACGCACCTTTCGACTGGTACTTACGTTGTCCAGCATGCTGCTCATGGGGGCGTTGGTATTCTTCAAACAGCATCTATTAGACTGCGAACTGTTGCGCCTGCTGACTGCGTCCCAGGAATCGTTTGGCAACCTCAAACGAGTGCAGGCCCAGCTTGTACAGTCGGAAAAACTGGCCTCGCTCGGCCAACTCGTAGGCGGCGCTGCTCATGAATTGAACAATCCGCTTACCGCTATGATGGGCTACTCGGACCTGCTGGCGGCGACCGAACTCAGCAGCGATCAGAGGTTGCTGATGCAAAAAATTGAGTATCAGGTGCGCCGGACTCGAACTCTAGTTTCCAGTCTTCTGAGTTTTGCTAAACAGGTTCCAGCAGAAAAGACTCTGGTGGACATCAACGCCCTGGTACAGACCGCAGTCAAGCTCTGCTTGCCCCAATCGCGTGGGCCCAATGTGCAAGTCCACTCCAACTTCGCGAGCGAGTTGCCGCGAGTTCTGGGCGACTCCAATCAACTTCTGCAGGTGTGCCTGCACATCACCAACAACGCCCTCCATGCCCTGGCCGATACCGGGGGCACGCTTACGGTGACGGCACGATTGCAGAATGCTTTGGTGGTGCTGGAGTTTTCCGATGACGGTCCTGGCATGCAGGAGCCAGAGCGGGTTTTTGATCCTTTCTACACTACGCGACCGATCGGGCAGGGCCCAGGTTTAGGGCTTAGCGTCTGCTACGGGATTATTCAGGAACATAACGGAAAAATTACTTGTCAAAATCGGCCGGAGGGTGGAGCAATATTCCGCATCGAACTGCCCGCGGTTCTGGAGTCGGCGCGCGCTTCCGAGGTTGCGCGGAGTCTAGAATCGCCAAAGTTCCTTCCCGAAGCGAAGGCGGCTGCGATCCACTGAGCGATCCACTGGCGCGGGCGTCCACGCCCGTGCGGTTGCCCACAGAAAACACCTCAATTGGAATTTGCAGAACATCTGATCAGGATAAGTTTATCTGGATTCCGCACGAGTGGACCCTACATTGACTTGATCAGAGGCTGCCAGTTCTACCGTCCGCTTCAACTGGCCGCAGGCGGCGAAAATGTCGCGTCCCCGCGGACGGCGAATGAACGCCGGCACGCCGGACGCGATTAGTATTTTCTGAAACTGCAGTACCCGGTTCTCGGCAGGAGTTTGAAACGCTATCCCGGGACCAGAGTTCAGCGCAATCAGGTTTACTTTCGCTCGCACACCGCGGATGAGTTCACTCAGTTCGCGAGCATTTTGCGCCGAATCATTCACTTCGTCGAGGAGGACATATTCAAAGGTCAGCCTCTCCCTATTCCGCAGAGGAAAATCGCGCGCAGAGGCCACCAACTTCTCCAAATTCCATTTGCGATTGATCGGCATCAGCCGGCTTCTTATTCCATCGTTGGGCGCATTCAGCGATATGGCCAGTTTCGGCCGCACAGACTCGGCGCCAAGATCATAGATCCGCGGCACGATCCCCGCAGTTGAGACCGTCATGCGGGATTCCGGAATTCCCACTCCCGCTACCAGAAGGCGTACGGCTTTCATGAAATTCTCATAGTTTAAGAAAGGCTCGCCCATGCCCATGAAGACAATGTTCACGCGATCTTGTGGAGGCGAGACCTTCTGGTCATTGAGCACGGCACAGACCTGCCCTACAATTTCGCCGGCGGTCAAATTACGCTTGACTCCGAGCAAAGCGGTCAGGCAAAACTGGCAATCTACCGCGCAACCAACCTGGCTCGAAACACACATGGTAGCGCGGCGCCAGTTTTGCCCCGCAGACTCTTCGACTTCGCTCCCAGCCTCGCTTCCGTCCCCTGCTTCTCCGTCGTCGCCCTCCGGCATCCAGACCGTTTCTACGCTTTGTCCATCGGCGAAGCCGATAAGGTACCGCACCGTACCGTCGTTGGAGGTGAATTTCTTTTCAATCGACGGAACTCCCAGAGACAATCCTCTTTGGCTCAAACTCTGGCGAAACTCCTGCGGAAGCGTGGAAATTTGCTCGGCCGATCCGAACCGCTGGCGGTAGAGCGCCTCAAACAATTGCTGTCCACGGTACGAGGGCTGCCCCGCCGCTTCGACGAAATCTGTAAGTTCGCGAAGAGTGAGCCCTAAAAGTACCCTCGGTTGAACCTGGGTCATGAGGTAAAGACGCTTGAACAACTCTTTACTATTGTAGAGGAGATGCCAGAAAGCTGCCGCGTCGGCAATTGTGCAGCTCAGCCAAACCAAGTATCTATATGATTCTAAAGCAGTATGTATGTTTTCGCACAGGTCTGCTGGGTGTGTAACAATAGATGGGTGTGTAACAATAGATAGGAGGCTCGCCCCGGTCCTGAGTGGTGGTGCCGTCTAGGAAAAAGCTAATGGTTGAAGAAGTGCGTAACATCCAGCGCGAATTGCTGCCTAATGGCTTGACTGTCATTACGGAACAAATGCAGCATATTCGTTCGGCCTCGATCGGCGTCTGGATCAAAAGTGGATCGCGCGACGAAGATTCGCAATGGAATGGTATCTCGCATTTCGTCGAGCACATGGTTTTCAAAGGCACTAAACATCGCTCCGCGGAGGATATAGCCCGCCAGGTTGATTCCATCGGTGGAAATATGGATGCATTCACCGCCAAAGAGTGCATTTGCTTCAACGTCAAGATACTGGATGAGCATCTGCCCATCGCCATGGATGTGCTGAGCGACCTGGTGCTGAACCCGACGTTCGATGCCCAGGACATCACCCGCGAGCGCGGCGTGATCCTGGAAGAAATCAAAATGGATGAAGACAGTCCCGACTACCTGGTCCACGAAATCTTTACCCAGAACTTCTGGAAGGATCACGCGCTCGGCAAACCGATTCTGGGTACCAAAGATAGTGTGAAGACATTCGAGCGGGATCCGGTGTTGAAGTTCTACGATCAGCGATTTACACCCGGTAATCTGATTATTTGCGCTGCCGGCAACCTCAGACATGAGCAGTTCGTGGAGTTGGTCGCCAAACATTTCCACCACATGCAGCCGGTCAGGAACGGATTTCACAGCCCCCAGCCAAAGATCGTTCCGCGCATCATCATGCGCAACAAGAAGTCTCTGGAGCAGGTACAGATCTGCGTTGGCGTGCCTTCCCATCCTATCGCCCACGAACGACGGCATGCCTCGTACATTCTGAATACGCTGCTGGGCGGCGGGATGAGTTCGCGCCTGTTTCAGAACATCCGTGAACGCCAGGGACTCGCCTATGCCATCTACAGCGACCTGAATCCCTACCGGGATACGGGCTGCCTTTCGGTTTATGCGGGCACGTCGCGGGAATCGGCGGGCAAGGTGGTGCAATGCATTGTTTCCGAGTTTCGCAAACTCAAGTCGGAAAATGTACCTGAGGAAGAACTTCGGCGCTCCAAAGACCAACTGAAGGGAAGCTTGATGTTGTCGCTGGAGTCCTCGACCGCACGCATGTCCAGCCTCGCTCGGCAGGAGATGTATTTCGATCGCTTCTATAGCATGGACGAGCTGATCGAGAAAATCGAGAGCGTCACCGCTGAAGAAGTGAAGGAGCTGGCCAATGAGTTCTTCCTCAGTGAATCGATCGCGGTCACCGTTCTCGGTAACCTGAATGGCTTGAAGCTAAGCCGCGAACAGCTGGCTTGCTGAGACCGCTCCGCAGTTGCAAAATGGGTTAAATCAATAGGCAGGAAGTCACGGCACGGCGCTGGCTTTACTTGCCGTTTCAAGGCATACTAGGCAGCAAGTTCCCCAGAGGCAGGGGAGTTCGCATTATGCCTATGCTCGAGTCGAATAGCGGACCGGAGATTGGCAGCCCCCTGCCACCAGCGGCCTTTGAACAGCAGCAACGCCGCCGGATGCTCATCGCCCTGGGCGTCCTGGTGTTAGCACTGATTTCGGTCCTGATCAAAGACCGCCAATTCTGGTTTCCGTCCAGCGCGAGCGTTGAATCCGAGACTCCGGAGCTGAATGTACCCCAAGCTAAGCCAGTGCCCAAGACGGTCAATACTGTGACGCCGGTCGCGCCACCAAAACCTGTACCACCTGCAGCGGCCCACTCCCATGGAAAAACAAAGCGACGTACCGCAATCGCAGCTGCGACTGAACCCCACGATTCCACGTCCCCGGTAATTACGGCGACCGACCGCGCCGTACTTCCTCCGCTTGAGGTAGAGGTCGTAGCGGGCAATGAGCACCGAGCCGTTAGGCCCGCTGACAGTTCCGTCAAACTAGACATGCAATCCAGTTCTCCAGCAATCTCGCAGCAGACTGCCGCGCCGGTCTCAGCCGAGGACAACCGTCCCGTGCCGTCGCACGCAGCAGCGCGATTCCCACTCTCTCCCGGGAGCGCACGAGTGGTTTCTCGGGTAGACCCCAGCTATCCCCTATTGGCGAAGCAGATGAAAGTACAGGGCGCTGTCATTCTCGAAGCTTTGATCGGCAAGACCGGTAGTATTCAAGATATACAAGTACTCAGCGGGCCGGCAATCCTTTCGGAAGCTGCTCGCGAGGCCGTGAAGCAGTGGCACTTCAAACCTTACTACCAGGGCGGCCGAGCGGTGGAAACCGAGGCTCGCATCACTGTGAATTTCACCATCTCAACGTATTGATCTGGCCCTTCGACTGAGTCTGGAAAATTGGTGGGTCGGAAATCGTGTGCGGACCCACGCCGCTGGAAATTACCTGGAAATAAAAACGGGCGTCCGACTCTCTCGAGTCATTGGACGCCCGGGCAGCCCTCCCCCAGAACTGCTCACCTAGAAAGGTAAAACTTTCCCTGATTTTTGTGAATGGCACGTCCGGGCTAAGACGGACCCACCAACGTGCTATCGCCTGTTTAACATTGCCGTTAAGCTTCTCGATCGCCGAACACAATACTCCATCTTTTTATCTTGTCCTCGGCCCACAATCAGTGGCCCTTGCTGGGCTGCCGCACCGGGAAGCGGGAGCGGACTCCACGCGATTCCGGCCTCGAGCTTTGGCTGCATAGAGGGCTTCGTCAGCGTCGCGCAGAAGTTCCTGGTGGTCGCTTAGCTCTGATTGGCCTGCCTGTGCAGCCGCAAGCCCGAGGCTGATAGTGACGGGAACCGGCCCTGCACTCGTATCAATGGGTTGGTCCGCGATCGCACGCCGTAGCCGTTCCGCAGTGACTACCAAGTTCAATGCGTCACATCCGGGAACTATGATTAGAAACTCTTCCCCTCCGTACCGGCCTACCGAATCGTAGCTTCGAAGTGCCGAAGACAAACGACGGCCCACCTCTCGCAGTACCGAGTCTCCCACCAAGTGACCGTGGGTGTCGTTCACCTTTTTGAAGAAATCGACGTCTGCCATGATGATGCCGAAAGAATCCTGGCTTCGCCGGCTGCGCTCCGTTTCCTTCTTTAGCAAATCAAGCAGGGCCCCCCGATTCCAAATCGCCGTGAGGCGATCATGAGCCGCCTCAAACTGCAAGGCGCTTTGGGCGCGAATCAAAGCCGCCTGCAGATCGAGAATCCGCTTGCCGGCCCGCACCCGGGCGCGCAGTTCATCCACATCGAAAGGCTTGGTCAAGTAATCATCAGCGCCAGCTTCCAGGCCAGCGACCACATCCTGTTTATCGTCTTTGGCGGTCAGCAGCAGAACGTAGAGATAAGGACCTTGGTTGCGGGTGCGAATTCTGCGGCAGAGTTCGATTCCGTCCATCCCCGGCATCATCCAATCGAGGATCGCCAATGATGGAGCGTCGTCCTTTTGCAAGACCTCCCACGCATCCAGCCCGTTTTCCACTGCGGTGACGCGGTAATCCCAGCGCTTAAACCAGCTCTCGAGAATTCGGCGAAAAATGGGGTCATCTTCGGCGATCAAAACGGTGTTGAGCGAAGAAGCATCGCCCTCGAGATTTGGCTTCGGGTCCCCGAGTTCTTCAACAGGTAGTGCTGGAAGTTTATTCACGATACGCCTCCGCTAATTCTTTAAGCTCGTCTTGGAGACTCGCGACTTCCCGCTCCAGCACTAAGAACGTATCGCGAGCGCGGGAAAGGTCTTGGTTACGCCCCATTTCTTCAAGTTCGCGGGCAGCTTGCGAAGTAGCGCCCGCGCCCAGGTAGCTGGACTCGCCCTTAAGGCTGTGAGCGGCTCGCATAACACCGTCGGAGTCCCCGGTGGCCACGGCCTGCTGCAGTTTCTGCAGCAATTTCGGAGACTCTTCCAGAAAAATGTGGCACAAGTCCCGGAGCAGTACCTCATCGCCTCCAATACGATCCAGAGCTTCGGTCTTGTTCCAGGATGCCGCCTTCGTCATTGGTTTGATGGGCGGCACCGGTGGATTCGCTAAACCTGCCAGGATTTGCTCAATGTCGCTAAATCGGATCGGTTTGGTAATGTAGCCATCCATTCCGGCTCCGAGGCAGAGCTCGCGGTCGCCCTTCATGGCATGCGCGGTCATGGCGAAGATCGGCAGATGAGGTGTCCCCTGGTTCTTTTCTCTGTCGCGGATCGCTGCCGTGGCGGCCAGGCCATCCATCTCCGGCATTTGAACGTCCATGAAAACAAGATCGAATTTCTCTGCCGAAGTTAGGGTCAGCGCTTCTCTGCCGTTTTGCACCAACACCGGCGTGTGCCCCATTTTCTGCAATACTCGCATGATCACTGCCTGGTTCACCGGGTTATCTTCTGCCACCAAAATTCTAAGTTTGCGGGCCGACTCGCGCAGAGTGTGGCGCGTAACCAGCAGCGGGCTGCCACTTTTGTCGTCCTGCCGTTGACCCAGCGCGGTCAAGAGCGCGGCCAAGAGGTCGGCTTTGAAAACAGGTTTGAGCAGATAGGCTAAAACCCCCAGCTCCCGGCAGCGGTTCGCTTCGCCGGGTCGTCCGCCGGAAGTCAACATCAGCACAGTTGTTTCAGTCAGGCCTAAGTTTTGCTTCGCTCTGGTCTGTATCTCTTCAGCTAACTCGAAACCATCCATGACGGGCATGTTGCCGTCGATCAGAATCACCGCAAAAGGATCCTTCTCTTGGTGCGCCTTCTCCAAGACAGCCAGCGCGGTGATGCCACTTTCCGCGGCGCTGGGCCTCATTCCCCATCCGCGAGTCATCTCGAAGAGGATCCGTCGATTGGTTTCATTGTCGTCGACGATCAGCACTGAAAGACCTTGCAGCTCCGCTTCGAGCGCTGGAGACGCAGGATGGGCCTTCATCTGGACTACCGCAAAGCGCGCTGTGAAATGAAAGATGCTCCCCTTACCTGCAGAGCTTTCCAGCCACATCGTTCCCTTCATCAATTGAACCAGGCGCTCCGAAATTGCCAGTCCCAATCCGGTACCCCCATATTTGCGGGTGGTGCTGCTGTCGGCCTGCGAAAAGGCTTTGAACAGCAGGCCTTGTTTTTCTGCGGGAATTCCGATGCCCGTGTCCGTCACTTTGAAGTGAAGCTCTACCTCGCCATCAACCTGCGAGCGACATTGAATTGTGACTAAGACTTCTCCATGCTGCGTGAATTTAATTGCATTGCCAACCAGGTTTACTAGAATCTGCCGCAGGCGTCCGGGATCGCCGAGCAGTTGCGAAGGCACATCCGAATCGGCATCGTAAGCTAACTCCAAGCCCTTCTGATGAGCTCGCAGGGCGAGAGTTTTCATGGTCTCGCCTACACAGTCGTACAGATTGAATTCGAGCATCTCCAAATCCAGCTTGCCCGATTCCACCTTGGAGAAATCCAGAATGTCATTGATGACGGATAACAACGACTCGCCGGAAGACTTTACCAGAATCAGATAGCCTCGCTGCTCGGGGTTCAATTCCGTATCCAGGGCTAATTCCGTCATCCCCATAATGCCGTTGATCGGAGTACGAATCTCGTGGCTCATGTTGGCGAGAAATTCGCCTTTCGCGCGGCTGGCGGCTTCAGCTGTTTCCTTGGCGGCTTTTAATTCAATGTTGGTGGCGAGCAACTCGGAGGTACGGTGGGAAACCTGCTCTTCGAGGCTCTCCCGGTGTTGCTGCAGTTCCAAGTCCCGCGACTCGATTTGCTCCAGCATGCCGTTGAACTCGATGGCTAGCAGGCCGAACTCATCGTGGTTAAGGATTTCGGCGCGGAGCGAATAGTCGCCCCGTCCGGAAACCGCTTTGGTCGTCTCCACCAGGTTAAAAACAGGCTGCGATATGGGCTTTTGAAAGCGCGAGGCCAGCCCGAAGGCCATGGAGAACGTGATCAGCAGGATCAAGATGAAGTTGGAGGCGTAGGCACGCACTCGCGCATGCAGTCTTTCCAGATCAGATTCGAGGTAAAGCGTGCCCACCGTCTCACCGGCAAGCACGATGTTTCGAAACTGAACCAAGTGACCGTTCTTGAACTGGGTGCTCTCCTCTTGCGGCGGCGGTGGTACGAAGCCTGAATCTTTTGCATCCCGCGCATATTTGGCGAAGGGTTTGCCATCCGAGGTATAGATGCAGGCTGCAGTCACGTTGGGTTCGGCCCGCAACGCCCGCAGGACATCTCGCGCCGATTCCGCGTCATGAAATGTCAAGGCGGCCGTGCTGTTGCCGGCCAGAACATCGCCCACGACGGCTAGGTTCTGAGCGACGCTCTGCTTGAATTTCACCACCTCATAAATGGCCATGGGGCAGGAAACCGCGAATGCAGTGAATCCGCTAATCGCCATGAAAAGGACGGTGAGCTTGCGGCGGATCGACAAATCTCCAAAGTGACGCTTTAAAGTTGCTCCCTGCATAATGCTTATCCGACTACAAGTTTCGCCACGCTTAACAATTTCGAACTGATCTTCAACCCGCATTGCTCGGCGGCCTTGCGGTTCACCTCGAATTGCACCCGGTTGTTTTCCAGCACGAAATTAATCATCCCGCCCTGCTCGACGAAACCTTTTGTATCGCCCACGGTCAGAGCATCGGCGCCCCGCAAGCTTTCAAGAATCTGTTTTAGCCGTGCCGTCTCTGACGACGCGATGAAGAGAATGTGGCAAGTTCTGGCCACCTGCAGATCGAGCACCTGACTGACCTCGAGCTTGTGTCCGTTCACTGTCTTGTCCTTGGTGATGTTGCGTAATTCCTCCCCGAAGGGATCTTGTCCCAGAACGCAGATGCGAAGTGGCGCGGAAGCATCGGAAAAACTGCTTGGCGGCCACTCCACAAACTTCGCGAAGTTGAACAGAAAGGCGGCCTTGAGTTGATATTCGCCAGCAGTTGGGGATTGCGCACGCGCGCCGCTGAGCAACAACACGACCACGCCCATAACCCATAGAACTCGCCTTGGACTCGGCATGCCCTTAATCGTCGCCGGAGTCGAATTCAAAATTCGCATGTCGCTCTCGAAACACTGTCATGTGCCTTTGCGTGCTGAGTCCTGAAAAGCAACGCGACCCCTGATGCCGTCGCGCCATGCTCTTTCAAAACCGGCCAGTAATCTTGATCCGCAAACTTCTTCCATCCTGCTGGATCGCATTTTCCGGGTCTTCCGGGCGGCCAGGATCGAAGTATTTCTTATCCAGAACATTGAAGACGCTGCCCGCCACGTCCAGGTGTTTTCCGACCGTATGTCCCAGCAACGTGAGGTTGAAGACCTGATAACTGCCTACCGAGCCCGGCAACAGCGTCAGGCGTCGCCCCAAGAATTGGCCCTCGACACCCGCAAACAGCCACTGGTCGACTAGCGGGATAATTACATTCAGCTTCGCCATGGGGCCGGGAGAGTTATCCAGGGTCGGGTGCGCGGCAGTATCGTTATACGCGTGCACGTAATCGAAGCTGGCCTTGCCCTGCAGGCCGTTGCTTGCGCGTCCACTGAGTTCAACATCCATTCCCGTGGCTTGTGCACTGCCGTCATTTTGGTACTGGAAGTTTTGGTCAGCGGCAATGGAGACGAGCGAAATCAGGTCATCGATCTGGTTGTGATACACACCGCTAGACAGCTGAAAGTGCTGTCCCAGGCCTTGTTCCACTCTTCCTTCCAGACTCTGAATATGCTCGGGTTGGAGTTTGGGATTATCGTCGTAGAAGGTTCCGAAATTCGGGGACGTTTGATACACATCGGGAGCGCTAAACGCGTTGCCATATAGCATCTTGAGGGTTGTCTGGCCGGCGGCACGGTAGATCAGGGCCAGCCGCGGGTTGGTGGTTCCACCAAAAGTCGAGTAGTGGTCGTAACGAACTCCAGCATTCAGCGTGAAGCGGTGGGTGATGGCAAATTCATCCTGGGCGTAGAACGCAGTGATCAGGGAACGGTTCAGCTCCGGAGAAAAGACATTTGGAGGGTTTAGTAGTTCGCCCTGGTCCTGCCGCAGGTTGTCCCTGACCTCCGATCCCAGCGTTAGCCGGTTCCCTTCAAAAAGATCGCGGCTTACTTTGACCTCTCCGGTCCACCAGTTGCCGCGGAAGGAGAACGTGTTCAGCACAACCGGATCACCGGGCATCAGAGGCGCCTCGGGAACCGGGCCTTGCAGCCGAGCCTGGTCATATCCAGTGTGCGCGTCCAGTTGCCATTTTCCGACCGAATGCTGGTATCCCAAATTCACGAACTGGTGGCTGTCAATATTGAGATCGGCAGGATCATTGAATACCGCCCCAAAGTACGCCGTCGGAACTATCTTTTCGCGTGTGCTGAATAATCCCTGGAGCGTGAATCCGTGAAACGTAAGCGTGGCCAGAATGTGCTTGTACGATTCGTAGTCGGTGTCGCTGGTAATGCCGTTATTGTTCGCCGGAGTATTAAATTCGGGGAAGAACAGAGTCTGCCCCTGGCTGTCATAGAAAGTTCCGGAGAGAAGCACGCCCAGGTCACGGAATTGATGGCCATAAGTCGCTCTGCCCTCATTGGTGCCGAAGCTCCCGGTCTGATAAGAAAGCTCCCAGTCTTTTACTTGTTTGGTGGTACGCGTAATGACGTTGATGACCGCAAGAAAAGCGTTGGCGCCGTAGAGGGAAGAACTGGGTCCGCGAACAATTTCCACCCGTTCGATCATGTCCACATCCACCAGAAACTCATTCCCTATCATGGCTTGGCCGAGAACATTGTTGTTGATGCGATGTCCGTCGATCAAGACTAAAATCCGGCTGTTCCAGTCTCCCAGGCGTCCAAAGCCGCGTACGCCGACAAAGGTGTAATCACGGTCGTAGGTGACATAGAAGCCGGGCACACTGCGCAGGATGTCAGCCAAGTTACGATAGCCATACTTTTGGATTTCGTCTGCGGTGACCACCGTGACCGAAGCCGGCGCCTCGCTGGCGCTCTGCATGTGCTTCGAGGCGCTGTAGACCTGGATGTTGCTCAATTCTTCCAGGCTGGCGTCACTCAGATCTTTCGTTGTCTGTTGAGAAGCTGCGCTTGCCGACAACACCAAGATGGCAAACCAGCGGACCACGCTCTGTGACCCTCCCCGGCGTCTTGCCAGAGTAGGCCGCCAGGGAATTTCCAGAAAATCGGTGGGCAGTCGACCGCACATAGAGCTTCTCCATCCTCCAAATTGGCGCAGCCCAAACGGCGCTTCGGCGCGCCAGGGCTACACAGACTTCTTCGGCCAGGGGTGAGCTTTTCTTTACTTCTGTACCCGACGATGAGCAGTGTGAAGTGCTTTCGTTTTCCTGCCGATAACCCCTGCAGCGCGTCTTCTAAGCTTCTATGTCGGAACTGCAAGATCCGGAGATCTTCCGAACGGTGTTGGACAGCTTACAGACCGGTGTGTCGGTGGCGGATCGAAACGGGAAAGTCCTGTTCTGGAACCAGGGCGCCGAAAGGCTGACTGGGCACAAGCGGCATGAGGTCGTGGGGCGCTCCTACCGGGACAACATTCTGCTGCAGTGTAACGATCAGGGTTGTGTCGCTTGTGGCGCTACTTGTCCCATCAGCCGGACCCTGCACGAGGGCAAGCCCCAGGAAGCGAAGATACAATTGCGCCATAAAGAAGGACATCCGGTTCATGTGCTGATGCGGCTTGCTCCCCTGCGCGATCCTCACGGCTCGATCCTGGGAATCACGCAGAGTTTTGACGAACAAACCTTTGGCGCGGAGCGGGACCGCAACCGCCACACCTTGGCCGAACATGGCTGTATGGACGAAAGCACCGACGTCCCAAATCACGAGTTCACGCAATTCCATATGGCGAAGAATCTTGCAAGTTTCGCACGCTATCACCTTCCATTCGGGATCATCCTCATCCAGGTAGATCGCTTGGCGCACTTTCGAGCAGCCTACGGTCCGCCGGCTGGCGAAGCAGTCCTGCGCGTAGTTGCTCAAACCATGAAGAATGCTTTCCGGCCCAGTGATTTCGTAGGACGTTGGGCGGAGGATCAATTCCTCGCGATTCTGATCAATTGTGGCGATCACGGTGTGGAAAAGACCTTCGAACGGATACGGAAAATCATTAGTTGCGCGGAGCTGCGATGGTGGAGTGACAAGTTATCGGTCACGACTTCGGTGGGATCCGCAAAGGCTCGAGCCGGAGACAGCGTTGAATCCCTCTTGAATCGGGCCACAGGTTCGCTACCCCAATCCTGTGCCGTGCCGGCCGCCCCGGCGGCGGCTTCGCAGGCAAGCCACGGAAACTCAGAGGTCTGATCCACTATGTTTGCAATTATCGGAATCGTGATCGTCTTCGGCTCGGTAGTGGGTGGCTACCTGATGGAGCATGGCAACCTCAAGGTTCTGATCCAGCCCGCCGAGTTGGTCGTCATTGGAGGAGCCTCGATTGGCACCGTATTAATCGCCAACCCGCTACACATTTTGAAGCAAATCGCGGCTGGCCTGGCGGGGGTTTTCGGAGGCTCAAAATTCACCAAGCAGCGCTATCTCGACTCTCTAAAAATGATGTATGAACTTCTCAACAAGGCGCGCCGCGAGGGCCTGATGGCGTTGGAGAGCGACGTCGAGGATCCGGCCAAGAGTGCGATCCTCTCCAAGTATCCTGCTTTCGTCAAGGATCACCATGTCCGCGACTTTCTGTGCGATACCATGCGCATGGCCGTCAGCGGAGTCGAAGCTTTTGACCTTGACCAGTTGCTGGATCTCGACATGGAGGTTCATCACCACGGAATCAGTTTGCCCGTCGCCTCGCTGAGCAGCATGGCCGATGCGTTGCCCGGTCTGGGAATTGTCGCCGCCGTGCTCGGCGTTGTCATCACCATGGGCGCCCTCGGCGGACCGCCGGAAGAAATCGGTCATAAAGTGGCCGCCGCCCTGGTCGGCACATTTCTGGGCATCCTGCTTTGCTACGGATTGGTGGGGCCGCTCGCCGCCAGCATGCAGAAGACTGCGGAAGATGAAGGCGCCTTCCTGCACGTCCTGCGGGTGGTGATGATTTCGTTCTTGAAAGGCAACGCACCGATCATGGCGGTTGAATTTGCGCGGCGCGCGGTTCCTGGCCATGTGCGTCCTTCATTCCTGGAAGTGGAGAAGCATTGCAAAAAGAGCGCCGACGCAGCTCCCGACGCGAGCGCGCCAGCTGACGCCGATAAGCCACCGGAACCGGAAGCTCCAGCTGCTGCTTCCGCATCAGCCTGAGAAAGCTATTTTATGCCTGGTTCGCGTCCCATCATCATCATCAAGAAGAAAGGCGGACACGGCGGACACCATGGAGGCGCGTGGAAAGTAGCGTACGCCGACTTCGTGACCGCAATGATGGCGCTGTTCATCGTTCTCTGGCTGCTGAACACCAACAAACCCGTAAGGGAAGCGATTGCCGGCTACTTCAAGGACCCCTCCGGAACCGCCAATAAAATCGGCTCCAATAAAGCTGGCGCGGCCGAGGCCGTTGCCATTACCAAAGACGACATGCCGAAGCTCAAGGAGGAACTGGAGAAAGCAATCCGAGGAATTCCCAACTTTGAAAAGTTTAAGAATCAGATCGAAATGACCCTAACCCCCGAAGGCCTGCGCATCGAACTGCTCGAAACCGAAACTGGAACTTTCTTCGACGTTGGCAATCCGGCGCCCAACAACAATGGGAAAGAATTACTGTCACTCCTGGCGCGAGAACTGGGCAAGCTTCCCAATCATCTCTCCATCGAAGGTCATACCGATTCCAAGCCCTACACTGGCGGCCGCGAATACGGGAATTGGGAGCTTTCCGCGGACCGGGCCAATGCCGCCCGGCGATTGATGCAGAGCAGCGGTTTGCGAGCCGACCAGGTTACCCAAGTGCGTGGCTACGCCGATCAGATGCCGCGCAAGAAAGACCAACCGCTGGACGCATCCAATCGTCGCATCTCCGTGATCGTGCAGAATCTGGAAAACAAGCCGGAGGCGCCCGAGAAACCTGATGCCCAACCCGGGACCAGCCCACCTCCTCAAAATCTTCCCAAAAAGGATTGATGGCTTGCCTTTGCTGATGTCCGTTTTTACCGTCACTGCGATGCGAACGCCTCATCCGCTACAATAGGCGGTTCGTGCCTTGACCAATTCAAGAGGAAACAACTCTGTGCTTATTGGTGTGCCCAAGGAGACTTATCCGGAGGAACGGCGGGTTGCGCTCGTGCCCATGGTCGTTCCGAATCTTGTGAAAGCAGGGTTTGAGGTCGCCCTCGAAAAGGGTGCGGGAGTGGAAGCCGGCTACCCCGACCCACTCTACGTTGAAAAGGGTGCGAAGATCCTCCCTGATCGCGCCGCGCTCTTCGCAAATGCGGACATCGTTGTTCAAGTCCTCTGCTACGGCTCCAACGACATCACAGGGAAGGCAGACCTTCCGTTGATGCGTCGCGGCCAGGTTCTCATTGGCTTCTTGCGTCCGCTGGGATCGGTGGACGTGATTCAGCAAATTGCCCAAACCGGCGTTGCTTCTTTCTCGGTGGAGTTGATGCCGCGCAGCACCCGCGCGCAGAGCATGGACGTGCTCTCCTCCATGGGCACAATCTGCGGTTACAAAGCGGTGCTGATCGCAGCTGACACGCTGCCCAGAATTTTCCCCATGCTGACCACCGCCGCCGGAACCATTACCCCCGCCCGGGTTCTCGTGATCGGCGCCGGAGTCGCCGGGCTCCAGGCCATTGCTACGGCACGCCGGTTGGGAGCCGTCGTTTCCGCGTACGACCTGCGACCCGCGTCCAAGGAGCAGGTGCAGAGCCTGGGTGGACGCTTCATCGAACTTCCCATCGAAGCCAAGGATGCGCAGGATGCGCGCGGATACGGCACCGCGCAGGATGAAAGTTTCTACGCAAAGCAGCGTGAGCTTCTCGCCCGCGTAGTAGCCGAGAGCGATGTCGTGGTCACTACCGCTGTCGTCCCCGGCAGAAAGGCTCCTGTTCTCGTGACCGCGGAGATGGTGAAAGGGATGTCACCGGGCTCAGTCATCTTTGATCTAGCGAGCGAGCGCGGAGGCAACTGCGAGCTGACACAATCTGGCAAGACCATAGTTGAGCATGGAGTCACGATCATCGGTCGCATCAACATTGCGACCGAAGTCCCTTATCACGCCAGCCAGATGTATGCCCGCAATATCACCTCATTTCTTTTGCATCTGGGAAAAGAGGGAAAGCTACAGCTCGATCTGCAGGACGAAATTACTCGCGAAACCCTGCTGACGAGACACGGTGAAATCGTAAACCAACGCGTGCGCGAATTTTTCAAGCTGCCAGCGCTAGTCTCGCAAAGCACTTAAATGTAGGCGCGGGCGTCCACGCCCGTGCTCGTCGACAACAATGCAGGAGGAAACATGAGTTCTGCCTTAATCAACGGACTGTTTGTTTTCATGCTGGCGGCCTTCATTGGATTTGAAGTGATCCGGCGAGTCTCGCCATTGCTGCACACGCCACTCATGTCGCTGACCAATGCCCTTGATGCAATCGCGGTAGTGGGTGCAATCGTGCTGGTCGGCGAGCATAAGAGCACGCTTTCTTTCGTCTTCGGCGTACTCGCGGTAATCGCCGCCACCAGCAACGTCGTCGGTGGATTTCTGATTACTGATCGCATGCTCAAAATGTTCAAGTCCAGCCGCCCGACAAAGCCATGACCCCTGACTTCGCGGGAAATCAGCAGATCATCGAGATCGTCTACCTGATCGCCAGCGCTCTCTTTATTCTCTCGCTGAAATGGATGAGTTCCCCGGCGACCGCCCAGCGCGGCGTGCGGGCCGGCGAAATCGGCATGGTTCTTGCCATCGCCGGCACGCTGTTGCATCACGGCATCGTGGACTATAAGTGGATCATCATTGCGCTCGTGCTAGGCTCCGGAATCGGAATCCCGCTGGGGCTGGTGCACATGACCGCGGTTCCGCAACGAACCGCGCTCAGTCACGCGTTCGGCGCACTCTGCGTAACCCTGGTCGGCACCGCTGAATTCTATCTGCGAACGCCCGATGTCCCACGCTTTATGATGGCAGTGCTCTCCATGGAAGTAATCCTCGGCTCGCTGACCTTCACAGGCAGCTTGATGGCCGCCGGCAAACTCCAGGAAATCCTGCCGCAACGCCCGCTCACCTACAAGGGACAGAACTTCGTCAATCTGTCACTGCTGGCAGCTTCGGTTGCAATTGCCGTTTACCTCGTACTGCACCCCGGCGCTCATCAACTTTTTCCCATCATGATCGCGGTGCCGCTCGTCTTCGGAGTGCTAATGATCGTTCCCATCGGCGGTGCCGATATGCCCACCGTCATCTCACTGCTCAATTCCTACGCCGGCCTTTCGGCTGCGGCCATGGGATTCGTCCTGGACAGCAAACTCCTTATTATTGCCGGCGCGCTCGACGGATCCTCCGGCCTCATTCTCTCTGTGATCATGTCCAAAGCGATGAATCGCTCCTTCACCAATGTTCTGTTTGGAGCATTCGGCCAGGTGCAAGCCTCTGCTGCGGCTGGACAGGAAGAGAAAACGGTGCACAGCGCCACCGCCGACGAAGCCGCCGGAATCTTAGCTGCCGCCGATAAAGTTGTGATAGTCCCCGGCTACGGCATGGCCGTCGCACAAGCGCAGCACAAGGTTCGCGAACTCTACGATGCCCTCACCAAACGCGGCGTGGATGTGCGCTTCGCCATCCATCCCGTAGCCGGCCGCATGCCCGGGCACATGAACGTCCTGCTCGCCGAAGCCGACATCCCCTACGACCGCCTCATCGAAATGGATGACATCAACGGCGACTTTCCCCAAACCGATGTTGCCCTGGTAATCGGCGCCAACGACGTCACCAACCCAGCCGCGCGAACCGATACCGGCAGCCCCATCTTCGGCATGCCAATCCTTGATGTAGACAGAGCCCGCACGGTCATGGTGATCAAGCGCAGCATGAGCCCGGGCTTCGCCGGCATCGACAACCCGTTGTACTATCTCGATAAGACGCTGATGCTTTTCGGGGATGCGAAGTCGTTTGTGAACAGCATCGTTCACGAACTATCCGGGAATACGCACGGTTAGCAGACGTGGTGCAGCAATAAAGATTTCTCAACAATTGACTTCCGAACCGTCGCGCAAGTGCCTTTCTCTGATTGACCCACCCGATCGTCCTGCCGAGAAGCTGCCCACAACACGCATGGCTGCTTCGACTGATTTGCCCGCCCGCCAGCAGCCACAAAAAAATCCCTGCTTCGGTGTCGTCCTTTGCCTGCCATTTCCGATTTCTTCATTAGAGACAGGAACTCTCGCCGATTCGAAGGCGTGCTCTACGAGCCAGATCGCGAGAACCCTTCGACTGGAAAACCCCAGGAGGGTAACGACATGGGTGGCCAAAGTGAACTCGGTCCGCTTTGCACGGAACGTGTGGGAGAAAATTGGATCGACGCAGGTACCAGTTGCCGGTCACGTTCCCAGCCGCCAGGGCCCGTGGGCCTAGATCGAGACTCGGCGCCTCCCCAGTCCACCGGACAATGGGGTAAGTTTCAGAGCGGATCGGTCCAAAGGGCTCTCTACAAGGCATTAATAGACGACCGATACCTAAGCCAGGTAAAGGTCGTGGATATCCTCTACAGCACGCTGAGCAATGGCACAATGAGCACCGGCGAGCTGGCGGACCTGCAAATGGTGGCCGAGAAATCCAGAAGCATCATGCCGCGTTCAAAGAAAATGCTGGAGCTGTTCGTGGAACAGGGAAAATCGGCGAAAACAAACGATCTCGGCCCGTACGAGTTGGCCACACCGAGGCATATTTATGCGGCCGAAGCCGTCTGCTTCTTCCTTAAGCGAATGGGTCACGGGAAATGGCCGATGCTGGATCGAGATGAGGTTGGGGTTGGCCTGCTTATGCGGCTGGCCTACCCGAGCCTGCTGAGCCAGAAGGGATCGAGCTTGTGCGGACCGGCTGCGTTTCTTTTCGACCTCCTGCAAGACCGTCCGAGCGAGTACGTTGCGTACGCCGTCGATTTGTATGAAAGAGGCACAGCCATGCTGGGCGGATTGTCGGTAACGCCAGGCGCACAGCCAACGAACTTAATTCGCTATTATTCGCCCCCGTTTGATCCAACCGATTGGTTGACGATGGCGAGCCTGCGAGACTCAGAGAATTGGTTCCTCCAGTACGATACGGCCGATCGGGAATTGGCGGGCGCCACACTCCCAGGTGAGTTGGCGTCGTGGTTCACCAAGGCGGGTTATTCTGACGTGAAAGAAGATGCCAATCTTGCTCGACATCAGCGAGATACGAACAATATAGACGCCGCCAACCGGCTGTATTCCGCCGGCTACCGCGTCTGTTTGTTCATCGATTACCAACTGCTCGAGGGGAATTCTGGAGATTGTGTTGGAGACATTTCTCAGGAGACTGATGGGGGCCAGGGCTGCGGTTCCGTGGAATCGGGCTCGCCCTGGGGCGTCGATCGTCACTGGGTCGTCCTGCGATCGAAGATAGACTGGTCCGGCGGAACGGCAAAAATGACTGTCTACACATGGGGCGAGGGGAATCATCAGGTCCCGCAGACAGGGCACCTTCTATTGTCTGACTTTCTGGCGAATTATTATGGCTACGTAGCGGGCAAGCCTTAGCTTCACGAATCAACCAACCCATCGCTCTCCGTTGATCGGAAATAGACTCTAAATAACTTGAGGGTTCGATTTTTCCATGCCCGGTTAAAGCGGAGAGAGGTGGAGTACGGAGCAAGAATCTCTTACGATCGGAGGCTTCCGTTCTCGAATTCGGAATTCAGAACGGAAAGCGAAACCCTCTGGCGTCCGTCCGCGTCGAAGTTCGACGGATCCAGCCAGCGCTCGAAGGGCGCTTTTCGTTTCGGCCACTCCGAGTCAAGCATCGAAAACCAGGCTGTATCGCGATTGCGTCCCTTGATGATCATGTGCTGGCAAAAGACTCCCTCGAAGGTGAAGCCCAGACGCAGAGCTGCCCTGCGCGAAGGCGCATTCAGCGCGTTGCACTTCCATTCGTAGCGCCGGTATCCCAGGTCCTCAAAAACGTGCCGAGCCATCAGGTACATGGACTCGGTGGCTCCAATGGTTCGGTGCAAGCGCGGCGTAAAGAGAATGCTGCCCACCTCGATCACCCGATGCGCCGGCTCGATGCGCATATACGAGGCATAGCCAACCGCGTCGCCAGAAGACTTGGCAAGGATCGAGAAAGCCAATGGATCTTCCGAACTCGCCTTCTGTTGGAGATGGGAATCAAACGCAGCCCGAGTCCGAAATGGCCCTTCGAATAGGTAACGCCACAAACTTTCGTTCTCCGCTCCGCGGCTGCCTTCAAAGAGCGCGCCAGCATGAGCCACGGGATCAAGGGGTACAATGCGGACAAGGCGGCCATCGAGAATCGTACGTTGGGGTCGTGGAGCCGGGGCGGCATCAACCGACGCCCCGATACGATCCACAGCGACCTCCGACTTTGACAGCGTCATTCCCGCACATAATAGCCGATGACAAGGCCTTCGGCGAATCGACACATATTCTAGAAACCATATCCCGTCTACAGCAAACCGTAGCGCCGGAGCGATGGATGAGAGTAATGTCGCACATAACAATTGGAGAATGAGCAGTTTACCGACTAGACAAACCTTGGCAACGCGTGTGCATGTAATCTGCGAACGTCGTTTGTTATCTTGCTCGACCAGTTCCTGTTCGGCATGGAATTTTGGGACTTTTGTTTGTTCGCTCACAGTTCAAAACACTCAAGTTGCGCAAAGTCAAAACAGTCTCGTGGAGGAAGCAATGAGCTTTAAGCTGAGATCCCTACCCACGTTGGCCACAGTGCTAATCGCGGTTGTGCTGGTTCTTACCAGCATGTCGATGGCTCAGAATATTGTGACAGGCGGTATCTCTGGCACAGTCACCGACCCGACCGGCGCGGTGGTACCCAACGCACAAGTCAACCTCAAGAGCAACAGCACAGGGGAAACCCAGACAACCAACACCACTTCCAGCGGTTTGTTTAACTTTCCCCTATTAAAGCCGGGATCCTATGCAGTAACCCTGACCCAGACCGGATTCCGCACCATCAGTGAAAACGTAGATGTGCAGTTGGGACAGGTTTCCACGGCGAACCTGAAGCTTGTTGTTGGCAACACTTCAGAGACCATTGAAGTGTCTGGAACGGCTCCTCTTCTGCAGACGGAAGATGCCAACATCACAACGACTTATAACGAGGCCCAGATCCAACAGCTGCCCAACCCGGGTGGTGACATCACCACTTATGCCCAGACCGCTCCCGGCGTGCTGATGAACACCGGCGGTTCGTACGGCAACTTTAGCGCTTTCGGATTGCCGGCAACGTCGAACCTGTTCACTGAGAACGGCAACGACGAAAACGACCCGTTCTTGAACCTGAACAACTCCGGCTCCAGCAACTTGCTGATCGGCCAGAACGAAGTTCAGGAAGTCGCGGTGGTCAGCAACGGATACACCGCTCAGTACGGCCGCCAGGCGGGCGTGCAGGTTGACTACACCACCAAGTCGGGCAGCAATGCCTTCCACGGCAACGCTGGTTTCTGGTACAACAGCAGCGGCTTCAACGCCAACGACTGGTTCCAGAAACAGAATGAGGTCGCCAATGGACTACCCCAGAAACCACCATTCGCCGTCAACCATCAATGGGCAGGTTCCATCGGTGGTCCCATCGTCAAGAACAAGCTGTTCTTCTTCGTCGATTCGGAGGGTTTGTACTATGGTTTGCCTAGCGGACAGCAGGTGAATCTGCCGACTCCGCTATTCCGTCAAGCGGTCCTGAACAACCTCGCCACCAACAACCCCACACAGGTGCCGATATACACCCAGTGGATGAACCTCTATGCGGGTTCCCCTGCGAATGCCAACGCAGTTCCTCTGACCGTGGGCCAAGACGCGAATCTGGGCTGCGGCAACATTACCACGCTGGGAGGGACCACCTTTGGAGCAGCGACGGGCGTGCCTTGCTCCCAGCGAGCCGTCGCCTCTGGCGTCAACCACAACAAAGAGTGGTTGCTCACGGAGCGCATCGACTACAACATCAGCAACAAAGACAAACTCTTCGGTCGCTTCAAGGTGGACCACGGCCAGCAGCCGACCTCGACCGACCTCATTGACCGGCCTGTGTTCAGTACCGACAGCACCCAACCGGAGTACGAAGGCCAGATCAACGAAACCCACATCTTCTCTCCGAACGTAGTCAATAACTTCATCGTTTCCGGTCTATGGTACACCGCGATCTTCCTGCCAGACAGCGGCCAGGCCGCGGTTCTGGCGGCCACCGGCGGATATAGCACCATATCGGTTGCCGGTGCTACGTCCACACTCACCAATCTGGGCGGCGGGAACGGTCCCGGCCAAGTACCCGACGCTGTCTTCCCTCAGGGCCGAAACTCAGCCATGGGGCAAGTCACGGACGATTTGTCCATCACTCGTGGCGCTCACACCTTCAAAATGGGACTTAACTTCCGCCGCGACATCCTGATCGACTTTGACGCCCAGAGCAACACGGGTGGCACCTTGACGTTCGGGAGTATGCAAGACTTTGCCAACGGCTTGATTGTCGGCAGCGATGCCGGCAACTTGATCAAGAACTACACGACTAATGGTGATGTACGCATCGGTTTCTACAGCCTGGGATTGTATTTCCAGGACGAATACCGCGTAACTCCCAACCTGAAGCTGACCCTCGCGATACGCGGCGATCGCAACTCCAACCCCATTTGCTCGCAAAACTGCTACTCGCGTTTGAACACGCCGTTTACGGGCTTGACCCACGACGTGAATACACCCTACAACCAGATCATCGATGCCGGCGTGCACAGCGCCTTCCCCAGCGTCGAGAAGGTTGCCCTGCAGCCGCGCTTCGGATTCACCTGGAGCCCGCTGGGACACACCAACACCGTCCTTCGCGGCGGCGTTGGCGTGTTCTCGGATCTCTATCAGGGTGTCCTGATGGACGAACTGATTGGCAACTCGCCGCTTACCAATGGCTTTACAATCAGCCCCGCGGGTACCGGCGCGCCTGTCGCACCTGGCACAACTGCAAACGGGTCGGCAAGCGTGTTCGACCTGGGAGCAGGCTCCAACACCTCATTCCTGAACGGGTTCCACAGCGGCCAGAACTTGGGCCAAATTCTCGCGAGCAACCCGTTCTTTACGCCGCCTGGCTATACCTCGATTGCCAGCCAAATCAACAACCCCAAGTACCTGGAATGGAACTTCGAGATCCAGCAGGCCATCGGCTCGAAAATGTCTCTGAACGTCGATTATGTGGGGACCCATGGCTACAACAACCTGATTCAGAACGCCAACCTGAACTCCTCGATTGCCCCCGGCGGGACACCATTCGGCCAGGCACCGACTGGGTCCTTCAGCTGCGCCCTCACAGGCGGTGCTCCGGGTTGCGGGACCGGCATTCTGTTGTCTGGCACAGATCCGCGCTTCGGGCCGGTCCGAGAGCTTCAAAGTGTCGGTATCTCCAACTACGACGGACTGGTCACTACCTTCACTCGGAAGTTCACCCATGGTTTCCAGGGCAGCGTCAACTATACTTATTCCCACGCACTGGACGACCTGACCAGCACCAACCCTGGAACGCCTTTCAACGCGCTGTATAGCGTGGTGTACCAGATCAATCCGAACTGCCTGCGTTGCAACAACTACGGCAACTCGGACTCGGATGCACGCCACAACTTGACTGCCAACTATGTTTGGGAGCTACCGTTCAAGGGGTCCAACAAACTCCTGAACGAGGTGATAGGAGGATGGACCATTGCCGGCACCTTCTATACCCACAGCGCCCTGCCGTATACTCCGGAAGCATTTAATACCACGCCTTTCAGCAGCCCCAACCCGGTTATTGGACTACCCCTCATTCCGGCCGATACCATTGGCAACGTACCTGTCAATTGCCAAGCCAGCAATCCAGGGACTATCGCCAACCCGACGGGTTGCGTGACGGCAAGCCAGTTCTCCGGGGTTAATGCCTCTGATTATGGAAACGTTCGCCGTAACGGCTTCCGTGGTCTGGGATACTTTGACACGGACATGAACGTTAACAAGAGCTTCGCCATCACCGAGCGCGTGAAGTTCGAACTGGGTGGCAGTTTCTTCAACATTCTCAACCACCCGAACTTCGCCTTGCCATTCCCCTTCGCCTTCAGTGGTGCGATAGGACAGATGACCAGTCTGGCGGTCCAGCCCACCACCCCGTACGGCTCCTTCCAAGGCGCCGGCGTGGAGGGCAGGCTGGTACAGGTTCACGGCAAGATTACCTTCTAACCCTTGTCAACAAAATTTGAGCGGCCTCCCTTGAGGCCGCTCTTTTTTTCTTTCGGGAACTGCCGCTCTTGGGTGTAACATCATCCGAGTCTTTTGTCCCGCCTCTCCTGGCGCGCATTGGGAGGGACAGTATGCCGCACCGCCGTCGTTTCGTTCTCCTGCTTCCGTTTCTGTGTCTGCCACTCTCCCAGCTTGCTGCCCAACATAACAGCGGCAATCTCCGGGTATACATCACCTATCCCGATGACCGCGCCGTCACTGAGCAACTGAAGGTCGAGCTCATCAGTGGAGCGAACGGCACGCAGCTCGCGCAGACCTATACCAACGATCATGGAGGGGCAGGTTTCGGCAATGTGGCCACCGGTACCTATAGGCTGGAAGTTAGCGGGCAAAATATCGAAACTACCATGAGTGAGATGGTCGAGGTAGACCCTCGCAAAGGTACCCAGTCCATTTTTGTCAGAGTAAAGCCTGCGGTGGACAGTAGTAATGGTGAAGCCAACCGCCACGCCGGCGGCCCCACAGTTTCGGCCGGTGATCTTAAGGTTCCCGAACAGGCCAGCAAAGAATTCGATAAAGCCACTAAGCTGATTGCGCAAGAGCATTGGGAAAAAGCCATTGACCAGCTCAATAAGGCTCTGGCTCTGTATCCAGCCTATGCCGAAGCCTACAACAATTTAGGCGTGGTCTACGCCCGTTTGGGAGATTCCCAGAAGGAACGGGAAGCTCTGCAGAAAGCTGTTGCCGCCAATGACCACTTTGCCCCGGCCTTCGTAAACCTGGCACGCTTGGAGATGAAGAACAAAAATTTCGCCGCAGCCGAAACCTACCTCATCCAGGCGACCACGGTGGATCCGACCGACGCGGGCTCGCTGGCTTTGCTCGCTCAGGTGCAGCTCATGGACCATCACTATGAAGACGCCGTCGCCAGCGCCGGCAAAGTCCATTCTCTCGCCCACGAACCCTATGCCCTGGTTCATTATGTAGCCGCTCGTGCCTGGGAAAGGCTGCATCGGTTTCCCGAGGCACTGGCCGAATTCAAACTCTTCCTGAGCGAAGAACCTCCGGGAGACCGCGCTGCGGCGGCTCGCCAGGAAATGGCTGCCGTTCAGAAGCAACTGCAATAAGCAGCAATCACCGCCGTGCCGGGGCCGAGCAAAAACGGCAGCCGGGGTTCGCTGGAGGCTTGGTTCTGCCCGTTACGGCAGATCAAGCATGCCGAGGCTCTCGGGACGCGGCGCTGGCCGTGTAAGCACGGGAGTGCGAGCCAAAGCGCGGCTCCATGGCGGCGACCACGCATAACACGTAAAACAGCGCCGCGTTCGCCGGAATCTGCAGGTTGAAATCTACCAAACTGTGAACCAGGATTCCGGTGATGCCTAGTACGGCAGCTAAGGCCATCGCCGTGTTTGTACCCGGTGGCCAATGTCTCAATTTCCGTCGGGCAGTACGAAACAGCGTCAGTAGAAACCACAGCGTGGCCGCGAAACCCAGTGCTCCCGTTTCAACCAGTAGTTGTAGGTAGTCGTTATGGGCAACGCCCACCTGGAGATTGGTCGAGAGACTGCTGAACTGTGGATAGATCTCGGGAAATACACCCAGGCCCCATCCCAGGAGTGGTTTCTTAGCGAAAATTTTCAGGGCGTCGCGATCGATTGTCAATCGCGTTCCTCCAGACAACTCGGCGCGGGTCCCATTATGAATGCTAGCCATACGGTCCGCTAAATCGCCGCCGCCGAGCCATGCCAGCAACACCAACGTAATGCCCAGGAAGCAAGCAAACCCAAACGGTGCTTTCCAGCTCTTTCTTCGCTTGAGCAAAATAGCAGCGAGCACGGCCATTTGCGCTGCGAACGCAGCCATGCCGCCTCGGGATCCGGAGAGAAAAATCGTGCTGACCATCACCGCGGCCGCTAGAACCGCCAGGGCCTTACGCGGACCCCGAATCCTGCCGGCGAAAGAAATGACGAGAGGAATCGGCGTCAGCATCTCCATCAGCCCAGCGTAGTGGTTGTGGTTAACATATGCGCCGTAGATCCAACCATCCGATTGTGGAGTCCGCAGCCAGTACAATTTGCCGTTGGAGGCGATGCCCTGCATCAATGCGAATATCGCCACGGTGCAACCATATACGGAGAACAACCATGCGAGACTCTTAACCTGCGATGTTCGGCGCAAACACTGGACCGCCAAGAAACACAATAGACCATAGGCAGAGTAGAGCAGGGCTGCCGAAAACGTATCGGGGCGATAAGCGGTTCGCCCAGTCGCAAGTTGCAACAGAATCAGGCCGGCAAAGAGCGACATGGGAAAAAATAGCGGGTTGCCCATGATTTCCAATTCGCCAGCTACGACTTGTCGGGCAGCCCAAAGAGCGACAAGCAACCCCGTACCCACCTGCAAAATCGAAAACGACCATGACTCCACCGCGCCAAATGCCAACGGACCAAACAACAGCAGTCCGAATACCCCGTAGAATAAGGTGGAATCCAACAGTGAACTCAGAGATTGCCTAGCTGAATTGCACTCGGCAGCTGGCGCGAACCATAGTGGGGAAGTCACTGACCGCCCGCCGCGATTTGCTCCTGAGCCAAATGGCGCTGGGCCAGATGGACGCCGCCAATCCACAACTTGCCGCGAATCGCATTTCCTCCCGGTACTCGCTGTATCCGCAAGACCAGCAGGCTCGCATCAGGGCCGGTGCGAAGCGTTCCCTCCACTCGTTTCCAGATATTCGCGTCTTTAAGCTCTTCGCTGGCAAAATAGTCTGCTCCGGTAAAGCGATCCGCGATCAAGAAGCGTGGCCCACCCGCCCCTTGCAGATCTTCCGACTTGAAATACGCGGAGAACTCATACTCTGTGTTGGGCGCGACTGGAATGAGTTGCCGGATGCCTGCGTCTTCTATTCCATGGCTGTCAAAACTGATTAATAGTGAACGGTGGCCAGAATGCGACTCGGCCGGGTCCAGCGCCAGTGATACATCGGACGATTTTTCGTACAGCCAATCGAAGCCGCCATTCAGCACGGGCAAGCTGAAATCGCCGTTAACCACAAGGTTCTCCGGCGAGGGCTGGTAGCCAGAAAGATCGGACAGTCTTGCCGCTTGTCGCCAGGCTAGATGAGCCTGGGCGACGTCTCGCCGGTCGACGAGATATCGGACATAATCGAAAATGTGACTCGTCTCCACGGGACGTTGGAGTTGCACGATTTGAGTCCAAACTCTCGATGCGGCAACCGGTTCGTTCCCGGAAATCAAGAAATCCAAAAAAGTTGAGTAAGCGTCGGCGGTGCGTGGTACCACATCCCGCAGCAGAGCGTCGACATCCGGTTTGATCCGCCAGCATCGCTCCAGGGCGGCGAGGGGCAAGTAGGGATCGTTCTCCAGAACCACGCGAAATTCCTGCAACGCCTTATCCGGTTCCCCTAGAGTCGAATAGAAATTGGCTGCGTCCCAGGCAACATCGGGAGTGGAGGGATCAGCGGCTATGGCATGTTGCAAAGCATCTTTCTGCTGATCCCGGTTGTCCAGCCGCTGGTAAGTTCTCGAGAGTTCAAGCCAGTAGCCGGAGTTGTGCGGATTTAGCGCAGTGGCCGATTTGAAGAACGATACCGCAGGCTCTGGCTCATGCTGTGTCTCCAAGAAATAGTACCCTAGCCGGTATTGATAGTCTGCGTTACCGGGCGCTAATCTGGCGGCCATTTGCAGGCTGGCGACGTCAAGCTTCTGGGAGTAGCGATCGGCAAGGAATTCGCGGCCTACCGCTGCAATGTAAACTGCCGTGAGCGCCAGGCATGCTCCGAAGAACGTTATCTTTCGAGCAGAGCTTTGAAGCGCAATTTTCATGCAAGTTTTCGTGCCGGGCGCACCGCGGCCAAATGCCGCTGCGCTTTTACGCTCCGCTGGAGGTAGCGTCAGAATCAACTTCCTCCGCAGTGCTCAATGCATCTTCCCGGTAATACTTGTGGCCGTACTTTCCCTGATATTCGTAGTGATAATAATAATCGGGCGAACTGAGATCGACGGCATTCACTAACACGCCGCAGACTCGGGCGTTCACTTGCAGGAGGATATCGCGGGCGCGCCGCAAAGCCGGTTTTGTGGTGTGTCCAGACCGAATGACGAGAACGACCGCGTCAGCGCTGGTCGAGATGACGACCGCGTCCGTGACGGATAAGGTTGGCGGAGAATCGATCACAATGTGGTCGTAGTGTTTGCGCAACTCCTCAAGAACATCTCTCATTTTTGTTGAGGCTAGAAGTTCGGCTGGATTCGGCGGCGGAGTGCCGGCCGGAAGTATGAATAGTTCAGGTAGAACCGTGGATGGAATAATTGCCTGTTGAAGGGTAGCGGTTCCCGTCAGCAGATTGCTAAGCCCGAGTTTTGGCCCCATGCCAAGAGTTTTGTGAATGCTGGGGCGGCGGAGATCCGCATCAATCAGCAAAACTCGCGTCCCTTTCTGCGCCAACACGATTGCGGAATTGACGCTCGTAGTGGTCTTGCCTTCCTCAGGAAGCGCGCTGGTAATGAGAATGATTTTGGGTGGCCCTCCCGCAAATGTGAGGAGCAAGGAAGTTCGCAGTGCGCGATATGATTCGGCCATCTGCGATCGGGGGCGCGATTTCGTTACCAGTTCGACAGCCTCTTTTGACGAGGCGAGCGTTAGCTTCTCGCGACCGCCTACTTCCCGGGTGCCCCTGGATCCGAGCGGAATCATACCCAAGGAAGGTAGCGCGGAGATCGTTTGGGCCTGTTCAGGCGTTCGGACGGTGTTGTCCATACTTTCCAACAGAAATGCCAGACCAATCCCAGTGGAAAGACCCAGAGCGAGCGCAAAGCCGAGGTTTCGCAGAACGTTTGGCCCAGAGGGCGCTGTGGGAACCCGCGCCACATCCACAATGCGGAAGTTATTCGACCTCAAGCCCGCCGTCACGCCCGCTTCTTTCAATCTTTCCAGCAATCCTTCGGAGAGTGTCCGATTTGCGTCGACATCGCGCTTGAGCAGGCTGTATTCGATGGCACTCTCGTTCAGCTTGTTAGCCTCTTGTTTTTGCTTTTCCAGCGCGCTGCGCAACATGGTTTCGCGCTGCACGGCAGCCAGATAGTCACCGCGCAAACGAGCTGCCACCTTGCGCATTTCACTCTGAATCTGGATATCGACTTCCTTGAGTTGACTATTCAGTTGCGCCAATTTCGGATAAGAAGGCCCGAATTGCGTGCTCAGTTGTGCCACTTGAATTTTGAGATCGGCTTGCTGTTCTCGCAGTTTTTCCAGCAACGCCGAGTTCGCACTCGAACCTCTGGCCACGCCGTCGACGTTGGCGGCGGCTGCGATCGAGTCCGAATCACCAGACTGCACCAGGTGGTAAATCGATTCCTTCTCCATCCGGACGGATTCGGCTGAGGTCAACTCCCGATTCAGTTCATCCAGCTTGGCTGTGGTTATGTTTTGTTTTTCGTCGATCCCAAGAATTTCGTGCTCCTTCTGGTACTTGACCAGTTTTTCCTGTGAGGTCTCGACTTTTATTTGGAGGTCGACCAACTGCTTGGAGAGCCAGTCCGAAGCCTGCATGGTGGACTCGAATCGGGTTTTGAAATTCTGCTCCACGTAGGTATTGGCCAGCGTGTTTACCACACGCGCCGCAAGATTCTTGTCCGGGCTTCGGTAACGGATTTCGATGATCCTGGTATTGGGGACGAGCGAAACTTGCAGACTGCCTTTAAACCCGGCGAGAATCGCTGAGGTCCTCGCGGTATCGGGCTGCATGGCGTCGGTTGTCAACTCCAGCGATGAAGACGCCGATTTGCTCTTAGTCCCGAATTCTGGCTGCTGATCCAGATTCAATTGCCGGATCACTTGAAGGGCCAGCAGATCACTCTTCAGAATCCGGACCTCCGTATCCATGTCGGCTGGATCGTAATAGTCGACCGTGCTGGACGAATCCTTCAGGTTGAACGTGACCGGATCCATCTTGTTAATGGCGATGCTACCAACCGCCTCGTAGATGGGCGTTGTGCGCAGGGTAGAAATTGTGACCACGCCTACTACCAGGGCCACACTTGCAATTACGATCCACTTGCTCTTGATGAGGACCCGCAAGTATTCGCGGAGTAAAGAATCTTGAGTGGAAATGCCAGGATAGCCGTTTGATGCGGCATCACGATCGAACTCGATCGCAAAAGGCGGCTGGCGCTCGTGTAGGATCTGCCCACTCAACGGTGTTAACGGTCCCGCGTCCATCAGCACTCCCAAAGAAAATCTTATCAGCAGGCAGAGCCCTCGCTTGGTTCTACGTCAAGCGAGAACGGTAACCGGAGTCCCGATCGCCGCCTTACTGCGTTTGGGCACAGTCTAGCACCCTGAGGCGAGGACTCGTTGCTCCTAATCAAACGGGTTCCTTAGTGTTAACGGGGGTTCCTGCAGGTTTGATTGCCACTTATCTCCGCTATACTGGCGCTGACAAATTCCATTCTGATCGATGCGATACAGGCTGCAGACGCAGGTTCGCCCAGGAGTTTGTGTTTCACTTTGAGGGATTACATCGATGAACTGGTCCGAACAAGTTGTGCTGGTCACCGGCGGGACGGGCTCTTTTGGCAGGAAGTTTGTGGAGTTGATGCTGCGCGAATACCACCCACAAAAACTTATCATCTTCAGTCGTGATGAGCTGAAGCAGCATGATATGCGAGCTTCCGGGTTCGACCATCCCAGCTTGCGCTATTTCATTGGGGATGTGCGCGACCCGCAACGTTTGGAACGCGCCTTTTCTGGAGTCACGGTTGTGATTCACGCCGCGGCGCTGAAACAAGTTCCGGCCTGCGAATACAATCCGTTTGAAGCTATCCAAACCAATATCATGGGCGGCCGCAATGTCATCGATGCCGCGATTAACCGCGGAGTCCGCCGCATTCTGGCCCTAAGCACTGACAAAGCGGTAAACCCCATCAATCTGTACGGCGCGACCAAACTCTGCGCGGAGAAGATGTTCATCCAAGCCAATGCATATTCGGGCGCGCAGGATACTCGATTCAGCTGCGCACGCTACGGAAACGTTCTGGGTAGCCGCGGCAGCGTGATTCCGGTATTCCAGGAGCAGCGTAAGCGCGGCAAGATTACGATCACCGATTCCCGCATGACTCGCTTCTGGATCACGCTCGAGCAGGGGGTCCAGCTCGTGATTCGTTGTATCGAGCAGATGCATGGGGGCGAGATTTTTGTGCCTAAGATTCCCAGCATGAGGCTGATGGAAATGGCCGAAGCAATCGCACCCGGTTGCGATGTCGAAGTGATCGGGATCCGTCCGGGCGAGAAACTGCACGAGGTGCTGCTGTCGGAGGACGAGGCTCGCCACGGGTTGGAGATGAACGACATGTACGTAATCCAGCCGGCGCATCCTTGGTGGCGGAAAGAAAACTGGAAGCAGGCTCGCCCGCTTCCCGACGGGTTCCGTTACAGCAGCGACAACAATCCTCAGTGGCTGAGTGCAGAAGAACTGTATGAGTTGGTCGACGAAAGTTCTCCGCTGGTCATGCCATGGCCCCAGGAAGAGAAGCTACGTGCCCCGGCCTAAAGGATGCCTATGACGGTCGCTCCAGTAATCAGTGAGGTGCTGGCCATTCACGGCGGATCGCCTGTTAGGAGGACTTTGCTGCCCTATGGACGACAGTCCATCGATGAGAGCGACATTCAGGCCGTGGTCGAGACGCTGCGCTCTGATTGGTTGACCACGGGCCCCAAAGTCGCCGAATTTGAAGAAGCGATGGCTGCCTGGGCGGGAACCAAATATGCGATCAGCTTCAGTTCTGGCACAGCCGCCTTGCATGGCGCCACTTTTGCTGCTGGCTTGCACCCTGGTGATGAGGCGATTACGTCCCCGCTGACGTTCGCGGCTACGGCAAACTGTGTGCTCTATCAGGGCGCAACGCCAGTTTTTGCCGATGTTCTCGAAGACACGCTGAACCTTGATCCCGCGCTGGCCGCTGCAAGGATCACAGCACGTACCAAGGCAATTCTTCCCGTCGATTACGCTGGACATCCCGCGGACTTGGATTCCATTCTGCAATTGGCTGAGCGCCATGGCCTGACTGTTATCGAGGACGCCTGCCATGCGTTGGGCGCGGAGTACCGCGGACGGCGCGTGGGGAGCATCGCGCATATGACCGTCTTTAGCTTTCATCCTGTGAAGCATCTCACGACGGGCGAGGGCGGCATGGTCACCACCAACGATCCGGTCTTTGCCGAAACGCTTCGCCGCTTTCGAAACCACGGCATCAGTAGCGATGCGAGACAGCGGCAGACTTCCGGCCAATGGCACTACGAAATGGTCCTGCTGGGATTTAATTACCGCCTGACCGACATTGCTTGCGCTCTTGGCCTCCAGCAAATGAAAAAGCTGGAACCGAATCTCGCGCGACGTAGGCAAGTCGCAGCCCGATATACCGCTGAGTTGCGCGGCATGTCCGGTGTACTCGCGCCGCAAACTCGCCCGGATAACAATCCTGCATGGCATCTCTATCCGATACGTCTGGATTTGAGCGAACTTTCGGCGGGCCGGCGCGAGGTATTCCAGGCTCTGCGCGCGGAGAATGTTGGGGTGAACGTGCACTACATCCCAGTTCACCTTCATCCCTACTATCGCGATCGCTTTGGATACAAGAGCGGGGAGTATCCGATAGCGGAAGGAGCCTACGAACGACTGATAAGCCTGCCAATGTTTCACGGGATCAGCGACGACGATGTTGATGACGTGGTTAAGGCGGTCGGCAAGGTTACGAGTCACTTTGCAAATTAGGAAGCCGTCCGCACTTCGATACCAATATGGGTAGGAGATCTGATGTCTAGCGCGCAGGCAACCCCACAGCTTCAGGCATGGCGCGGGGAGTTCGGGCTCGAATACACAGGGCGTAATTGCCTGACTCCCGAACAAGTGGATGCGCTGTGGGAGAAAAGCTATGGCACAAGCAGGACAGAACTGAACCGTCGCTTTTTGATGAACATCCACGCAGGCGCGCGCATCCTGGAAGTCGGATGCAATATCGGCAACCAGATATTGCTTCTCCGGCGGCTCGGTTATTGCAGTCTGTATGGAGTCGATGTGCAGGACTATGCCTTGCAAATAGCGAAGTCAAGGACGCGGGACGTGAACCTTACCCAGGCTTCCGCATTTGCGCTTCCGTACGGAGACAGGTATTTCGATCTGGTTTTTACATCGGGAGTGCTTATACACATTTCACCAAACGATCTGCCTGCTGCACTGGACGAAATCCACCGCTGTGCGAAAAGCTATATCTGGGGATCTGAGTATTACGCTTCCTGCGTGACCGAGATCAATTACCGCGGCCACAGTGAACTGCTTTGGAAGATGGACTATGCCAAAGAATACTTAGCGCGTTTTGACGATCTGGAACTGGTGCTGGAACAGCGACTCCCGTACTTGGAGAACCAAAACGTCGACTCGATGTTCCTACTGCAAAAAGTTGCACGAGCTTCACAGTCGTTGACATCGGCATTGCCGGGAAGTACAGGATGAAGGTCGTTACCATCATCCAGGCTCGAATGGGAAGCACACGTTTGCCCGGTAAGGTGTTGATGGATTTGGGCGGAGAAACCGTTCTCGCCCGGGTCGTCGGCCGTTTGCGGCGCGCCCGACTGGTCGACGAAACTATGGTCGCTACTACCGATTCTGATATTGATGACTCCGTTGTTCGGGAGTGTCAACGGCTCAATGTCTCATTTTTTCGCGGCTCGGAGACTGATGTCCTCGATCGTTATTACCAAGCAGCACGGACGTGCGCGGCTAACGCCATTGTGCGTATCACCTCTGACTGTCCTGTGATCGATCCTCAACTCGTGGACGCAACCATCCGAATTTTTCATCAGCATAAAGCGGATTATGCCAGCAACATATTTCCGCGGGCTTATCCGCGTGGCTTAGATATCGAACTCTTCACCGTAGCCGCGCTGCAACGGGCCTGGCACAACGCTCGCGAACCCCGCGAGCGAGAACACGTGACGCCGTACTTTTACGAGCACCCAGAATTATTTCGCCTAGTCTCGCACGCGGGCCAAATTGACTACAGTCAATATCGCTGGACGCTGGATACTGCCGAAGACCTTGAATTACTTCGCATCTTCTATGCGCGATTCGCCAACAAAGACAATTTTAGTTGGGGCGAAGTCGTTCAACTCATGGAGCGTGAGCCGGAACTTACTGAACTGAACTCACGCGTGGTCCAAAAAGCAGTCCAAGGAGCCTGACCTGTCCAGCACACTCATTATTCGGGCCGACGCCAGCATCGCAATAGCTACAGGCCACGTAATGCGCTGCCTGGCATTCGCGCAAGCGTGGCAGGACGCCGGCGGAAGAGTGGTGTTTGCGATGGCGCAATCGACTCCCGCAATCGATTCACGTCTGCATTCTGAAGGTATGGAAATTGTCCAACTGGAGGCTTCACCTAACAGCGTCCAGGACGTTTCCGATACTGCATCACTCGCAAATGAACGTCAAGCGGCATGGGTACTCGTGGATGGTTATCGGTTCGATTCCGAGTATCAGCGAAACCTACATAACGCTGGGCTTAAGTTACTGTTCATGGACGACCTGGGACAATGCGAGCACTACTATGCTGATCTCGTGCTCAATCAAAATGTGCATGCCAGCGACAATTTGTATGCGAGCCGCGAGGCTCATACCCGTTTGCTTCTCGGTCCACAATTCGCAATGCTGCGGCGGAACTTCAGGCCTTGGAGAAAATGGCAACGCGAGATTACTGCGAACGGACGCAAGGTGCTGATCATGATGGGCGGCAGTGATCCCGACAACGTCACTGCGTTTGTATTGGAGGCACTTCGCAAAGTAAAGATTGACGGACTCGATGTAGTTGCCGTTCTCGGAGGTAGCAATCCGCACACTAATTTGCTGCGTGAATTTGCGAATGGGTCTCTTCCAATCCAGTTTGTGAGGGATGCGGCAAACATGCCGGAGCTCATGGCCTGGGCTGATGTTGCCGTGTCGGCCGCAGGTTCGACCTGTGCAGAGATGTGCTTGCTCGGCCTTCCATCCATTTTGATCGACGTGGCTGAAAATCAGACACCAGTTGCGCAGGAGCTTGGCCGGAGGGGAGCGGCTATTCATCTCGGTTCGAGCAAAAAAGTAACCTCGGCACAGATCGCGGAAAGATTGCAATCACTTCTCTTGGCAGGTGAACAACGCGTTTCTCTGTCACAGCGATCCAGAGAATTGGTAGACGGCGAGGGCGCGGAAAGAGTCAGGGCCGCAATTCATGGTCTCGACCTGCGTTTGAGACGCGTTAAGGCAAAGGACTGCCGGCAGTTGTGGGAGTGGGCGAATGATCCCGAAGTTCGCCCATTCTCTTTTGCGACCGAACCGATTTCCTGGGAACGACACTTGGAATGGTTCAACTCCAAACTTAGTGATCCCAATGCGGCGCTGTACTTGGTGATGGCCGCCAACGGAATTCCAGCCGGCCAGGTGCGGTATCAGATCGATAAGACAAAAGCAGCAGTATCCATTAGCCTAGCCCACCCATTCCGAGGTAAGGGATGCGGCAAAGTGGTCCTTGCGATGGCAGCCCAGGATCTGTTCCGGACAACAGCCGTTACGCAGATCGATGCTTATGTGAAGCCGAATAACGCAGCCTCCCTTCGGCTGTTCAAGCGGGCAGGTTATACGTGCGTCGGGGCCGAAATGATTCGTGGACAACGGGCGATTCACTTTGTCGTCGAAAGAACCATGCACCGATATCGGCACAACCAAGAGACGACTTTGGGCAACCTTGTTCTGGCAAATAGGGTCGAACAACGTTGACGACCGTCTTCACAATCGGAGATCGCAAGATCGGGCCGGACCAGCCAGTGTATGTCGTTGCCGAGCTTTCTGCCAATCACGGCCAGGACTTCGATCAGGCCGTCCGTCTCATCCAGGCTGCGCATGAATCTGGCGCCGACGCTGTTAAATTACAGACCTACACGCCAGATACGATTACGATTCGTAGTGATCGCGAGTACTTCCAAATCCGCAGTGGCACGATCTGGGATCGCCGTACCCTCCATGAACTTTATGGCGAGGCCTACACGCCGTGGGAATGGCAACCGAAGCTGAAACGAGTTGCCTACGATCTTGGAATTGGTTTCTTTTCTTCTGCCTTCGACTCGACTGCGGTGGACTTTCTGGAAAGCATGGGAGTGTCAGCATACAAGGTCGCCTCCTGCGAACTGGTTGACATTCCACTGCTTCAGAGAACATCGCGCACCGGCAAGCCGCTGATTCTCTCGACCGGCATGGCGACGATCGAGGAAATTGAGGAGGCTGTTAAGACTGCACGCCAGGCTGGTGCCAACCAACTCGCGTTACTGAAATGCGCCAGCGCTTATCCCGCACTTCCAAGTGAGATGAATTTGCGGACCATTCCCGAGCTGGCGCGAAGGTTTGACGTTCCCGTGGGATTGTCAGATCACACCGTGGACATCGCAGTTCCCGTGACCGCCGTAGCTCTAGGCGCCTGCATCATCGAAAAACACTTCACTTTGTCCCGATCGCTGAAGGGGCCGGACAGTGCTTTTTCCCTGGAGCCGGCGGAATTCAAAGCTATGGTGGAAGCGGTTCGAGTCGCCGAGAAATCTCTAGGAGAAATTCACTTTGGTCCGACTGGCAGTGAGCACAGTACCCGCGTATTTCGCCGCTCCCTCTTTGTCGTCGAGGCGGTCAGGCAGGGAGAAGTTTTCAGTGAAGAAAATATCCGCTCTATTCGACCCGGTCAGGGATTGCACACCCGTCATCTCCCGCAGATCGTCGGCCAACGCGCGTCCCGTGATATCGAACGGGGTACACCGTTGAGCTGGGACCTGGTGGCCAAAGCATGAGGCTGGTCAGTCCATTGTTGAAGCACGTTGTATACCCGGGCCTGTCAAAGGCGGGATATCTTCGCCGCGCGACCCGGACTGGACCTGCCGTATTGACTTATCACGGTGTCTTGCCCGCGGGATACAAAATCGTTGATGCGCGCTTGGACGGCAACTTGCTGACCGTGGACTTGTTTCGTCGCCACCTTCGACTTCTTACGGATCAGTACAACGTGATCTCTCCGGAGGAATTCCTGCTCTGGTGTGAGGCTGGGCATGAATTACCTTTGCGGTCCTTGCTACTGACTTGCGATGACGGCCTGCGGAACAGTCTATTTGACGTGCTGCCGATTCTTGAGGAATTCCAGCTCAAGTGCCTATTCTTTGTCACTGGCGCTTCTCTCAGCCACACGCCCACAATGTTGTGGTACGAGGAACTTTATCTGATGTTCCTGGCAGCTCCTGAAACCTTCACGTTGGAGTTGCCCGAAAGCGGAATGCCTGTGGCGGCGAGCCGGCAGGAAAAACGTTCATTGTGGTGGAGATTGGTAAGAACGCTTTCGCAATACGACTTGATTCGCCGGAAAACGCTTCTGGAGAAAATAAGAATGCAGTTGGGACTTGCGGAGCAATGGGCGGCTGAGTACCACGAGGATCCTGTTCTCAGCCGCCGGTTTCTAGTCTTGAACCAGACCGAACTGTCCCAACTTGCCAGCACAGGGATGTGCATCGGCGCGCATACCCTGTCGCATCCGATGCTGTCGCAGTCATCTCCGGACGTGGCGTGGAGTGAAGTCTCGGAGAGCAAGCAAAACCTCGAGCACGTCCTGGGACAAAAGATATGGGCCTTAGCGTATCCATTCGGTGATTCATCCTCCGTTACGCCGCGAGAATTGCAAATGGCAAGACGAGCCGGCTTCCAGTGCGCATTTCTCAACGCAGGCGGAGGTTTCGGACTGCAGTCTGCGAAATTTTCGCTGCCGCGAGTACACATTACATCCGAGATGACTCTCGCGGAACTCGAGGCACACCTTTCCGGCTTTCATCGATCTTTGCAGGAATTTTTCAGACCAAGCCCGAGCACTGCGGCAGGGTCGAACGATTGAGCACAGAAACAATGCCGGTGCAGGACGAGGAAGTCAATCTCCAAACCTACCGCGTCCCCGCGGTGGCCTCCCACTATGCGGCCCTCAAGTACTTGACTCCCTGTGAGCGATTGCTTTTCCAAAGCTATATCAGCTCAGGGATGAGCGTCCTTGATCTCGGTGTCGGCGGAGGACGGACCACGCCTTATCTCTCTAAAGTTGCATCGCGCTATGCGGGGGTTGACTACTCCGGGGCCATGGTTCACGCATGTAGAAAAAAGTTTCCGAGTCTCGATTTCCGGCTTGCGGACGCGTCTAATTTATCCGCTTTCGAAGATGCATCGTTTGACGCGGTCGTATTCTCCTTCAACGGGCTGGATTCTGTGGTTCCAACTGAGAAAAGATCGCGCTGTCTCCAAGAATGTTGGCGGGTGCTGCGTCCGGCGGGAGTGCTCATTTTCTCCTCCCACAATCCCCGCTCAGTTTTGGTTCGCGCGGACTGGGATCCCGGAAGGTTGAAGGCTTTTGCGCGAAAATTTATCTCGCGACAAAATGTTTTTTTTTCGCAAGTTATCGGAGTACTCACAGCAGCGAAGGCAACTCACGCTCTTGTTTCTGCGGCCGCAAGATGCGCGTCAAGGATCGTTCGGCGGGTCCCTAGTCCGGCGTTCTGGCGGGGAGACGGGGAACTCCATGATGCGAGTCACGGGGGACTCACGATTCACTGCTCGACACCAGATCGCGTCATCGCTGACCTGGCGGACCTCAAATTCCAGTTGGTTCGATTCATGGGAGATGACTATCCGCGAGTAAGTCGCCCATTTCTAACCGATTGGTATTACTACGTATTTTCTAAAACCGATAATTCTTCGATCAGCAGGAAACCTTGCGCCTAGTTATTCACCGAGAAATTCCGGACGACATTACTTTGGCCACCCAGTGGAACGAACTGGTGCAACACATGGAGTGTCCCGAGGTTTTTTATACCTACGAATGGTCACGGGCTGTGAGTCGCGCCTATCGCGATTCCATTGAGCCTCTAGTGATGCTGGCCTATCAGGAAGACTCGTTGGTGGGGGTGGCTGCGCTCGCGACGGATAAAGCACGACCCGAAGCGTTTTTCCTCGCAGGTACAACGGCGGACTACTGTGATTTTGTTTCTTCTCCGAAGTTGCGCCACGAAGTTGTGACCTGCGTTTTGTCCGAACTGCGGGTGCTGGGGATGTCTATGTTGGTACTGGCGAATCTGCCATCCGACTCTGCCACGGAGGGAGCGCTGGCTCCATCTGCGGACTTACGAGGGTATAACTTATTTCCTCAACCGGCATTCCAGTGCACTCAGGTTTTATTGCGCACCAGGGAGCAGCGAGAGTTGGTACGCAGGTCGATACGGCATAAACGAGAACGCCGCTATCTGAAAGCCCTAGCGGCAAAAGTACCAGTGGTCGTGGATCATCTAAGGTCGTGGGACGAGATTGCTTCGGCATTGCCATCATTCACCAACGCTCACGTCGCCAGATTCTCAGCTATAGGCCGAATCAGTAATCTGGATAGCCCCGAACGGACTACTTTTCTTTCTGAACTGGCCAAATTGCTTTCGCCTCATGGCTGGATCACGTTGAGCCAACTTCGCGCCGGTGAACACCCAATGGCTTGGCAATACGCTTTTCAATTCGCTCGTCATTACTCCTTTTACCAGACAACTTTCGACAGCGGTTTTCGTGAATATTCTCCAGGTTTCAGCCTAATCCTCAAGTTGATCGAAGAAGCGTGTGAGGATTCTGAGATCGATTTCGTCGACCTCGGTTTGGGTGCGGAGGACTACAAGAAGCGGTTGGCAAACGCTGCGCGCGAAACTCTACATATCACACTCGCAAGGTCTACCGTGACCTACCTGAGGGCCGCGGCGCGCTACCATGCTGCCGCCGCCATTAAGGCTTCCCCTCGCCTGGAGCAATATGTTCGTCGAGTGTTAGGGCGGCCATCAACGGGAAATGTCCAGGTATGAACGTATTGCTGCTCCATCCAGAGGATGCCTTTCCCCGGTGGTGTCCCACACAGCGTTGGGACCTTGTGGTCGATCTCGGCCGCGCTCCAGTGGGAACCTACGAACGCTGGAGCCGCGCGACCGGGTGTCCGGTAATCAGCATCTATGATCACGCCGAGGAGACTGCCGATCTTTATTGTCTCCGCGAATTGCTGCAACTCGGGACCGGCTGCGTAGTCGATCAGTTTGGCATTGACTGGTGGGACGTATTCTCATTGGAAATGGCCTCCAGAGTTCAGCGAGCGATCTTGGTTCATCGGTTGTCAAAAGAGCTTCCAGCAAATTGCGATCTCTATTCCAGCCGTGTCGATCCTGTGGCCACCGCACTGCAGCGACTGCTTGGTGCGCGACTGATTTGCTTCGGCGGCGGGGTGCGGTCGATGCAACGTCGCGTGCGCCGCTATTACGAAGCAATCTCGCGTGTGGACAAGGCCGAATTCCTACAGCTCGTCGAGGACAAATTCGACGTTGATCATTCGATTCGTCGCCGTTTCGCCATTCGCCGGGGCAAGACTGGGAAGCCCGCAGTGTTGCTGCCGTCCGCATACGTTAATGTTTCCCATACTGCGCTTTCTTACGCTGCGCTGCTCCCGCATCAGCAATTCAAGTTGGTTGTCGCGCGGAGAAACGGGCTCTTGCCGACGGTGCCGCCCAATGTTCTCGTGGTGTCACTGATTCCATATTTCTCCGCAACGGATAAACATGAAATCGCGTCCTTGCTCAAATCCTGGGACAGCTTGACAGCTCGTCTGGTCGCTTGTGCAGCAGAGTTCAAGACAGCCGAATCGGAAGGCGTCTTAGGATCAGCCAGCGCACCTTTCCGCTGGGGAATCGCCGTGCGCGACGCGTGGCTGCGTTTCTTTGCATCCGAGCATGTGACCGCTTGTCTCAGCGCTGACGACAGTAATCCCAATACCCGGCTTCCGTTAATCCTGGCCCAGAGGCTTGAGATCCCGGCCCTGGCCTGCCACCACGGTGCTCTCGACTTTCGCATGGCGATCAAAGTGAACCATGCGGACGTCTACCTGGCCAAAAGTGAAATGGAACTGGATTACCTGAGACGCATCTGTCATGTTGCTTCGGACAAGATCGTCCTCACGGCACCGGCTTCGCCGAAGCCGTTGCCTTTGCAATGTCCGGCTCGCCACTTTGCTCCGTGGCTGGTTTTGTTCAGCGAACCGTATCAGAGCTATGAATGGCGCAACGATGAGGTCTACCGCGATCTTCTGCCACGTTTGTGCTTCCTCGCTCAAACCTGCGGACTGAAACTTGTTATCAAAGTTCATCCCTTTGAAAGCGTGAAGGGCCACCGCAGGATGCTACGAAAGCTTATCCCGCAGCATGCGAACGAGATCGAAGTGCTTGCCGGCCTGCCATCGGATCAGATGTGGAGCAACATGCGTTTAGCGTTGACGGTGCAATCTTCCGTAGCTTTGGAGTGCGCTGCCTTGGACATTCCCGTCTTCTTATGCGCGTGGCTACGAGATCCTTATTCTGGATATGTTCAGCAATACGCACGATTCGGTGTCGGTCATATCTTGGAATCGCCCGACCAGATCGCCTTGATTCCTTCGCTGCTCGAGAGTCAGTCTGGAAAACCTTTTCGCCAGCAGGTGACCAGAAGCTCTATGGACCCGTGTGACTTTGCGAATCTATTGTCAGGGACTTACTCTTTGCCGGTTGAAAGCAAATGTGAGATAGCCTTCTAAAACGGTGCGATTCAGAAAGGCCGCTCCACAGATTCGGTAACTGCGTCGTATGCAAATCAATTCGACAACTCGGCCCATTACAATTTTCACTCCTTCGTTTGCCGACGAAAATAACACCAACGCTCAAAACCTTACGGTGAAAGAGATTGTCGTCCGCCTTCCCCCGGAGCAGTTTCGCGTGATTATGATTGCCGACGGCAAAGCGGATCCACGCATCGCCGCGCGCAAGAATACGAAGCTGTTGCCTTACTACAAGCATGGAAACACCGCGCAATTGCTGCTGCGATCCTTCGGGTTCCGAGCGGATGTCTATTTTTACCCCAGGTTCGGGCCGCTCGACCGGGCAGTGTTCGCGCTGCGAAAAAATCTTCGACTCAAGACGGCGGTAGTCACGCACGTTGTGTCGTTAATGAGGAACATTGCCGGAAAGAGCTTGGTCGCGCGCTCCATCGTCGAAGGTGATGCCGTGTTCGCAAATTCCACCTACGTTGCGGAGACGGTGCGACAGAGGTTCGGGGTCAGGGCAGGAACAATCTACAACGGGGTCGACCGTCGGTTCTTCTTCTCCCGTGAGCAATCAACATCAACTCCCAATGCCGGCGAGGTAACGGTTCTTTACGCTGGCTCGTTCCGACCGCTGAAGCGAGTTGAATTGGCGATCGAGCAAGCCATCCGCCGGCCCGATGCGCAGTTCCGTTTAGCGGGTCGCGGTGAAACCGAGGAACATTGCCGCGCCTTGTGCCGAAAGTACAACTGCCGCAACGTTTCCTTTCTGGGTCATCTCCCACTGTCGCAACTTGGCGAAGAAATGCGCAGAGCGCAGGTCTTTCTTTTCCCCAGCATTGTCGAGGGTCATCCGCAAGTGCTCGGACAAGCGGCTGCTTGCGGCTTACCGGCGATCGCCATGAATGCGTATCAGCCCGAATACGTAGTACATGGTAAGACTGGCTTTCTGGCGGAGTCGAATATGGAACTGGCGCAATATTTGGATATGCTGCTGAGCGATACGGCGATGCGGCAATCGATGGCGACGGCTGCGGCCCAGCATTCACATAGATTTGATTGGGATCGAATTGCGGAGCAGTGGGCAGAAGTGTTTCGAGAAGTAGTTGCACAACGTCAAAACTCTTAGATATGTGCGGAATATTTGGCATGCTCGATCCGGTTCGCACCTTAGCAGCTTCTGCAAGTGCTTGGGCAGAGCAAGCGCAAACGCGCCTTCGGCACCGAGGGCCCGATGGTCAGCAGTGCGTCACACTCATGGACGGGCGCTGCCTGCTTGGTCATCTGCGACTGGCGATTATCGACATCGAGGGCGGCGCTCAGCCGATCAGCAACGAAGACGGTACAGTCTGGGTGGTCTGCAACGGAGAGATTTACAACTATCTCGAGTTGCGCGAGAAATTGGTGGAGCAAGGCCACCGCTTTTCCACGCGTAGCGATACTGAAGTCTTAGTGCATCTGTTCGAGGAGAAGGGGACGTCGCTGCTCGATGATTTGGAGGGCATGTATGCGTTCGCAATCGTTGACACTCGTAGAGAGCAGGTCCTTCTAGCCCGCGATCGTTTTGGAGAAAAGCCGCTTTATTGGGCGTCTATCCTCGAGGGCAGAGGTCTCGCGTTTGCCTCAGAGTTGAAGGCTTTGGAGCCGCTTGAAAATGTGGATCATACTCTCGACGTGGCGGCCGTAGCCCAGTTCTTGGCGCTAGGTTACATTCCCGCACCGCGAACTCATCTCAAGGGAGTATCGAAGCTTCGAGCCGGTGAGGCCCTCGTCATCGGACCTGGATCAAGCCATCGTGCATTTCGATATTGGCAACCCAATTTTGTCCATTCGAATCGTCATCGGCCCTTCCGACAAGAGGAAGCGGTCGAGGCGATACGGCATCGTTTTCGGGAAGCTGTCCGGTTGCGCCTGCGTAGCGACGTGCCGGTTGGCGCATTTCTCTCTGGCGGCATCGATTCGACGCTCGTGGTGAGTACGATTCGAGAGCTTTTGCCCAATACTCCCTTGACGACTTTCTGCGCGTCCTTCGATGACGAAGAACTTAATGAAGCTCCATACGCCAGGCAGATCGCGGAACATATCGGCTCCGATCATTATGAGGTTCGATTCTCCTCCGCCGAACTGCTCAATGTGTTTGACGCACTGATCGATCACTATGACGAGCCATTCGCGGACGCTTCGATGTTTCCAACCTTCGCAGTTTGCCGCTCTGCGCGTCAACACTGCAAAGTAATGTTGTCAGGAGATGGCGGGGACGAATGTTTTGGCGGTTACCGGCAATTCTTCTCATACTCGCGTTGGCACCCTGTCCGCCGCTTGCCGGGAGTTCATCGCGCTGCGAACCTGCTGCGTCGTCACTGGGATACTCGATGGCGTGGCAACGGCTTGCTGAATTTTCTGCACAAGAATGATTGGCAGCTTCTCTATCCGGAAACGGAAAGAGCTTCCACCCTTTCCTGCTTTCAGCCGGAATATGAGGAAACGGCGCATGCGGGACTACAGGAACTGAAGGATGCGGCGGTACAGCACGCGCGTTTGAGTTATCCGCTTTCAGCGATGGAAGACGTGGCCAACGGATACTTACCTGAGCAGATTTTAGTCAAGGTGGACCGCGCCAGCATGTTCAGCGCGGTTGAATGTCGAACCCCATTCCTCGATCGGGAGCTCTTTGCTTTTGCCGCTGCCTTGCCGCTCGAATATCACGTTGCCCACGGTCAGGGTAAGGTCTTGCTACGTCGCTGCTTGCCAGAGTGGGCTCCGCCAGAAGTGCGCTGGCGCCGGAAGCAAGGTTTCACACCGCCGCTCGATACCTGGTTTCGCAGCAGCCTGCGCCGGCAAATGGAGGAAGCAATCGAGAACATTTCGCGCCGGTTCCGCCACGTGATCGTGCCGAGCCGAGTTGCTGACCTTTATCAGCAACATCAGGCTGGCGCTGATCGAAGCCCGCTACTGTTTCGCTGGCTCGTATTAAGCAGAAGCCTGAGCGCTGCCCGGAGCGCACACGCGTGAGTCTGCAACGTGGACTGCCAGGGATCCCACCGTTTGCGAGAAACCGCACTATGAATGCGACCGCTCAGTTAACCCGAGAGCAGTCCCCTCCACCGGTCGTCGGTCTTCCTCGTGTCATCCACAACTCCGTTGCCTTGGTTTTGCTGGACTTGCTGAACAAGGCCATTCCGCTGATTGTATTTCCACGCGTGGTTCGCACTCTCGGGCCCGCGGTCTACGGACAATTGGGGTTTGCAACTGCAGTCGCCGGCTTCTTTGGACTATTGGCTTCTCCGGGCTTCTCTACGTACGCGCTGCGAGAAGCGGCCAAGGACAGCGAAAGTGTTTCATTTCTGGTTAAGCACGTTCTCGGGGCGCGGGTGGTGTTCGCAGCAGGCGCTTACACGCTGCTCGCGCTCTTCACGTTGTTCTTTTCGCCGCCGGACGGCCAGACTCGTCTTCTGATCATGCTCTCCGGTCTGGCTTTCGTGGCAGGCAGCCTTGACACCCAATGGATTTTCGCCGCTCGCTCGCGAATGTCCATGATCGCGGTGCGGGGCGCGTTATCGCAACTTGTCTATGCTGGCTTGATTCTCGCGCTGGTTCGCGGTTCCCGCGATGCGTGGATTATTCCATCAGCAACCGTGGTGTCTCTAGGTTTGAGCACTGTACTTATCTGGCTCCCCGCCCGTCGTCAATATCACATCCCCCTGCCGGAAATCTCGCCGCAAACTTGGGGTATGTTTCTGCCGATCTGCCTGGTCATGGGGTTCTCCAGTCTCATGTCCATGATCTATGACCAGATCGACGTCGTCATGCTTAAGTACTTTCGAGCCGACGCAGAACTGGGGACGTATGTGGCCAGCTATGGGCTGATGACCATGGCAATGTCTTTCCTTCCGATTCTGGGCCAGGTGTTTCAGCCACTGCTTTCCGAAGCGGCGGGCCGGGATAGCAATACCGAGAATCGCAACGCGGGGAAGAGATATCTGCTCTGGTTCGGTAACGCTACCGTCGGTTTAGCCCTACCGATCGCGGTGGGCGGCTTTATTTTGGCGGCTTCGCTCACGCAGTTGGTCTTTGGAAACCAATATTCCGGGTCAGGAATTCTATTTCGCTGGTTGATGCTGACCATCATTACCGGGACAGCGGCGAGTTATTGTGGAGCGCAACTCATACCGAATGGAAGGGAAAAGAAATATCTCGTTTCAGTTCTCGCCGGAGCTTCGACGAATGTCGTTCTGAATCTGCTCTTTATTCCCAAGTACGGTGCCCTCGCGGCGGCTTTCACAACCGCCATCAGTCAAGGAGTTGTGGCCCTCATGAACTACCATTTCGTGAAAGATTTGACTAAGCCACCTCTGCTCACCGCCCTGGCAATGTCGGTGCCCGCTACTTGTATTATGGCAGTCAGTCTTCTACTGATGCAGATGTTCTTTCCGGTTCATGTCTTGGTACTAGTCACTGTGGGAGCGCTGGCATACCTTGGTGCTTACGGGCTAAGTCTCCGTCTGTGGAATAGAACCGGCAACGGGTGAGGAAGGCGTAACCGATGAGCAGTTCATCTGCGTCATGCGAAACCGGCGCGCAAAGGAGGCAGGTGTTCATTTGTGACGCTGCCGGAGACGCCGCGGGTAAGAACTATTGGAATTCCATCTGGGCGAAGTTGCCACCGGTTGAGCTTTACGATGGGCCGGTTTATGAGCATCACCCGGTGCTGTCGAGATTTCTTTCCAATGCCGGCGGTGGCGATGCCATTGAAATCGGATGTGGTACCGGCAACCACATGATTTACATAAACAAGGAATTTGGATACCGCGTCGATGGGCTTGATTACTCGGATAACATGGAATATGTTCGAGCAAATTTGTCGTGCAACGGCATTCAGGATTCAGAGCTTTTTAGTGCGGATTTTTTTGACTTCGCGCCCCCCAAGCAATACGACCTTGTCCTCTCGGGAGGATTTGCTGAACACTTTGATGACCATGAGACAGTGATCAGAAAGCACGCGGAATGGGCGAAGCCGGGCGGACTTGTTGTCATTATTGTGCCCAATTTAACCCACATTCATAAGTTGCTTTGTGGCTGGTTCGCTCCCGAAGTCCTGCGCATCCACCGCTTTCCTTTGATGCGAAGCGCCATGCTGCGTCAGACGCTGGAGAATGCTGGTTTGCGCGTCCTGCACTGTGGATTTCACAAGACTTTTCGACCGACCTACCAACTGCCCAGAGTCATGGATTTTTCGGTTAGAGCAGTTCGAAAGTTGTTGCAGATTTCTGGACTTGATGACCTGGGCAATCGCTTTGGCAGTCCATACCTCATTTCTGTCTCGCGGAAGAGCTGATCGGATTATGCATGGGTTAGCGGCAAGCACGCAGCCGGGTCTGCAGATTGTGGACCGCCGATACTTGGACAAAACTCACCGATCCGCCGTGCGAGTCCTGACTCTCACTCCTTTTTATCCCACTGCCTTCGACGATGCTGAAGGGTGCTTCGTCGCGGAGCCACTGCGGGCAATGCACGAGTGCGGAATCGACTCCAGCGTCGTTGCCGTTCAGCCATGGCATCGCAGCAGGGCAGGATCGAGCGTTAGTACTCCACTCGCAACTTGGATTCGCTTTCCCTCCCTACCGGGTGGAATCGGTCTTGCGTCCGCTGGAGCATTTCTTTATACGAATCTGATTTCAAAAATTCGCAAACTGCACCGTTCTGAGCGGATCGACGTGATCCACGCTCATGCTGCTCTTCCCTGCGGGCATGCTGCGGCACTGTTGAGTCGAGAACTGAACATTCCTTTTGTTGTCACCGTCCACGGTCTGGACGCATTCTTTGACAATCAGGTTCGCGGATACGCGGGGGTATGGTGTAAGCGAGTTACGCAATCTGTTTATCGTTCGGCATCACGAGTGATTTGTATCAGCGAGAAGGTTGCGGAAAAGGTGGTCAATGGCTCCACGGCCCGAGTCAATGCGAGAGTGATTTATAACAGCGCAGATGCACAGATGTTTTCGCCGGGATCGGCAGATTCTTTTCCCGAGACCATTCTCAGCGTCGGCAACCTTATTCCGATTAAGGGCCATGAATTGCTCCTGCGAGCGCTCGCGGCCGTCCTTCCCAAATATCCGCAACTCTCATGTGATTTTATCGGCGACGGTTTTGAGTATCGGCGCCTGAACACATTCGCCAGAGATTGCAACGTTGCCGACAAGGTTCGCTTTCTTGGACGGCGAAGTCGAAAACAGGTCGCAAACGCAATGCGCCGCTGTGCGCTTTTCGCTTTGCCCAGCCGGTACGAAGGGCTTGGTTGCGTTTATCTGGAAGCAATGTCCGCCGCAAAACCTGTAATCGCGTGCCGAGGCCAGGGGATTGAGGAAATTATCCAGCATGGAAGCAATGGGTGGCTCATCGATCCGGGCAACCTGGAAGAGCTAACTGCGGCTTTGTCTACACTTCTGCAGAACCTGCAGCTTCGACGGCAGATCGGTGATGCCGCTCGGCGCACCATCCTTCGAAGCTTTACTTCGGCGCATCAAGCTACTCAGCTTGCGGCCGTCTATCGAGAGTGCGTGGTATGAGCAACCGAGTCGTAATCATCACGGAGATCATCGCGCCTTACCGGATTCCTGTGTTCAACGCGCTCGCCCGGCACAGTGGGATCGATCTGCACGTGATCTTCCTTGCTGAAAACGATTCCACTCAGCGCCAATGGTTGACTTACAAAGATGAGATTCGTTTCTCCTACCAAGTGCTTCCTTCCTGGCGGCGAAGAGTCGGCAAGCACAGTTTTCTGCTCAACTGGGGAGCCGAAAAGGCGCTGCAGCGAGCGTCTCCGGATTTCATCGTGTGCGGTGGCTACAACTACGTCACCTCGTGGAAATCTATGGCTTGGGCGCGGCGAAATAGTGTGCCTTTCAGTTTGTGGGCAGAGAGCACGGCTAGAGACTTCCGCAGCAACTATACGTTGATAGAATTCTTCAAAACACAATTCCTGCATCGCTGCGATGTATTTGTAGTTCCTGGAAAATCCTCGATCGAATATTTGAAGAATTACCGCGTGCCGGAGGACGTAATCTTTATCGCACCGAATGCTGTGGATACACATTTGTTTTCACAGCGAGCCGAGGTCATTCGCCGGGACGCTGCCACGTATCGCGAGGCGCTGCGCTTACCTTCTCGCTTTTTTCTGTACGCTGGCCGCCTGGTCCCAGAAAAGGGTGTCTTTGATCTTCTCCGAGCTTATGGCGCACTGGCGGCTGAAGTCAGAAAAGAAGTAGGTCTGGTATTCGTCGGAGACGGTCCCGCGCGATCAGCGCTGCTTCAGGGCGCCGCGGCAACGAATTCAGGATCCATTCAACTCGTGGGCTTCGCTCAACGCGAACAATTGGCTGCTTACTACGCGCTGGCAGACGTCTTTGTCTTCCCTTCGCACACTGACCCGTGGGGGCTGGTGGTCAATGAAGCGATGGCCTGCAGTTTACCTGTCATTGCTTCCGACGCGGCAGGCTGCGTTGCCGACCTAGTCGAGAGCGGATGGAACGGTCGCATCTTTCCTGCCGGCGACGTTGGCCAACTTGTTTGCGCGCTGGACGAACTAGCCCGTAACTCCGGATTGCGATCGCTCATGGGGCGACGCAGTAGAGAACGCATCGTACAATATTCTCCCGAGGCATGGGCCGCTGCCATGGCCGGCGCCGTGGCTCCGCATCGGAGAGACGCGGCATGAGTGACCGACTGTCCACTTTCTTCTTGCCGGTCATGATCGTTATCTCCTGCCTGTTCGCCCTATACTCCGTCGTTCTCCGTCCGGCGTACTTCAGCAATTCCGACGAACTGGCGACCCTCCTGTTTCTTCAGGTACTGCTGGCCGCGATTTGGAATTACCGGGCAAGGTTCTTTCCAATGCTGCTTGCAGTTTTCTTGTGGGCCGGGATGGCCTTGCCGCTGAATGTGGCTTGGACTTCGGGGCGCTGGATCGTACTGGCCGTCGGTGCGGTCGCGGGACTGATTGTTTATGCCAGGGATCCGCGGTATTCTTTTTCGACATTCCATCTGGTGGCACTGTTTTGTGTGGTCGCGGCGCTGGTATCCGCTGCCGCGTCGTCTTACCCGAGCCTGGCGCTTCTTAAGGCAACGAGCCTGCTGCTTCTCTTCCTTTATGGCTCGACCGGAGCGCGGATGGCAGTAATCGGCAGGGAAGCGATTTTTGTCTCCAGGTTATTACTGAGTTGTGAGCTGCTCGTGTACATTACAGGAATTTTCTATTTCGTCTTTCGCTCGCAGATTTTCGGCAATCCAAACTCCCTCGGTGCCGTGATGGGAGTGGCCGCAGCCCCTATCCTGCTGTGGGGCATCCTGATAAGCGACCGGCCAACCACCCGCTGGCGGCGCACTTTCGCTTTCGCGCTGGCGCTCTTATTACTCTTTAGCAGCTACGCCCGCGCGGGCATTGCTGGCGCGGTCGTTTCTTGCAGTTTGTTATGTCTGGCTTTACGCCGGTATGGGCTGCTGCTCAGAGGAGTAAGCCTGGCTGTGGCGTTAGCCGCGATAGTAGCGGCGGTGGTTCCTCTACACCAGCAACCCTCAGAGTCACTCACATCTGTCTTCGTATACAAAGGTCGGCGAGAGGATGGGATCCTCGCGTCCCGTCGGCCCATTTGGGACGAGACTCTGTCAGACATTCAGGAGCATCCCTGGTTGGGCAGTGGGTTTGGAACCAGTCCCACGAGCAGCGAAGTCGTTCAGCAACCCGGCAGTTTCGAATCATTCCGCGAGGCCACGCGAGAGCATGGCAACAGTTACCTGGCAATCACGGAATGGGTCGGATTGGTAGGCGATATCCCGTTTCTTGCACTGGTCATTTTGATTGCGGTGAATGTCGGGCGCGCCCTGGCACAGATACGACGAACCGGAAATCTGTTCTCGCCTGCAATTCCATTGGCAGGCGTACTTGCCGCGGGCCTAGTCCATGCTGCCTTTGAAGATTGGCTTTTCGCCGTGGGCTATTATCTCTGTATATTTTTCTGGACTCTGGCCTTTGTTATGGTCGACATTCTTCCTTTATCCGCGCCCTCGCCTGCCTCCGCCGCGCTGCGCACTCCGCGCAAATGGGCTAACGAGTTTCGGGCTGTTACCGTGGGCCGCTAATGCACCTTTTCCTCAACTGCCTCGCCGCCAGCTCTGGAGGCGGATTGACCTATGTTCGTAACGTCATTCCCCATCTTTCCGAGCGTCCGGAGTTGCGAGCCACCGTCGCACTTGCTCCGAAGTTAAGGAACGGCCTCGGTTGTCCGCAAAACATCTCATTCATTGAAATGGATCTTCCGGCGGGAGCGGCGACACGATTCTGTTGGGAGCAGTCCCATTTGTCCCGCATGATCCAGGAGAGCGGTGCGGATGTATTGATCTCGGCCGGCAACTTCGCACTGTGGCGATCGCCCGTGCCCCAGATTCTTTTGTCGGGAAACTCGCTCTATACTTCTCCCGACTTTCGTCGCGACCTCCGTGCCCGCGGTGCGTACCGCATCTGGCTGGACACTCTGGTGCGATCCTTCTTCGCTCGACGCTCGGTCCGCTGGGCCGACTGCACTGTGGCTCCCAGCAAGGCTTTCGCCGATACGCTGCAGCAGTGGACGGGAGACAAAGTCGTCGGCCTCCATCACGGCTTCGATCCGGACATATTCTTCGGAGACGATACTCCTCTGCCTTCCGCGCTTCACGACAAGATCAATTTCGGCAAGAGCGCCTTGCGCCTTATTTTCGTCAGCCACTACAACTACTACCGGAATTTCGAAACTTTGCTGGAAGCCCTACCCTATATTCGGAAGGGCTTAGGCGGAAGGGATGTTCAACTTCTCCTGACCTGCAAACTGTCCACCGAGGAAGATTCTGGCTCCTATCGCGCCGAGTCCGCGGCCGACCTGATCCGGCGTCTCGGGATTTCCGATGACGTCGTCGAACTCGGTGCGCTGCCCTATCAACTTCTACATCACCTGCTCCACGCCTGTGATATTTACGTCACTCCTGCCTATACAGAGACTTTTGCGCATCCTCTGGTAGAAGCCATGGCGTGCGGATTGCCCGTCGTGGCTTCCGATCTGTCCGTACATCGTGAAATATGTGGAGATGCGGCCGTGTATTTCCCCCGCTTTTCTCCGCAAATGCTGGCCGAGCGTGTCGTGCAGGTAGCGCATTCCTTAGCGCTGCGAAAAAGGCTTTCCGAATGCGCACTGGAACGGTCACGTGAGTTTTCCTGGCGTGGGCACGTCGATCAGATTGTCGCGCTAGCGCACAGCCTGAAACAGGCCAATATCGCGTATTCTCATGCGGCCTAGCAATGCGCGCACATCACGCTCTCGTGCGCAAGTTTAATCGGCAGCGGCGGCTACCGGCGGCGGGAAAGTGCATGAGTTTGAACGGCAGTATGCCACGACACTTTCGATAATCTCGGTGAGTGATTTGGTCGGGGCATAACCGAACCAGCGGCACGCTTTTGAAATGTCAGGCACGCGCCGCTGCATGTCCTCAAAACCTACGCCGTACGCCTGATCATAGCTAACGTATTCGATCATGCTTGTCGACTGGGTTGCTCGGATAACTTTCTCTGCCAACGAGCGAATGGTCACTTCTTCAGTGTTCCCGAGATTGAAAACCTGCCCGAAAGCCGCATCACAAAAAGCGCATTGCACCACTCCTTTGACGATGTCACGCACATGCGTGAAACAGCGGGACTGTTCGCCATCGCCAAATACTGTCAAGGGATCGCCCGAAAGCGCTTGGCGGACGAGGGTCGGCAAGACCATGCCGTAACGGCCGCTTTGCCGCGGTCCTACGGTATTGAAAAGCCGCACAATCGAGACCGGAAGCTTGCGTTCACGGTAATAGGCCAGCGCCAGGAACTCATCAATCGCCTTCGAGCAGGCATAACTCCAGCGCCCTTTCGTGGTTGGCCCGAGCACGAGATCATCCTCCTCTGAAAAGGGAAACTTGTTGGACTTACCGTAAACTTCCGAAGTAGATGCGACGAGGACACGTTTCTTTTTCTTGGCCGCTAATTCCAACACCAGTTCAGAGCCGCCAACATTGGTCGCAATGGTGCGTACCGGCGATTCCACGATATTCAGCACCCCGACGGCGGCAGCCAGATGGAATATGATCTCCGCCTCATCGATCAGCTCCGCGAGCAGGGGCTTGTCGAAAATGGTGTCAATGCAGTATTGAAACCGGTGGTTTTCTTTGGCCTCGCGAATATTCTCCATACTGCCCGTCGAAAGATCATCGATGATGGTCACATCGTGACCCTGGACGAGAAGGTAGTCCGAGAGATGTGACCCGATGAAACCGGCTCCACCTGTAATCAGAATGCGCATAGAAGTCCGTGTGACGGAATTTCCGTTTTAGGTTCCACAATTGTTACCCAGTCTATGTCAACTCGCCGTCTCAGTCGCAGTTGAATAGCGGTATCCAGCAAGCATGTCTCCAAAGCGTCAACAGTCTATGTCGACTGGTCCCGGTTCCTCCTCTCTGTCATCCTTTCTGTCATATGCCTGCCGCAGTAGCGACGTTAGTATTTTCTAGCTGATTTAAGACTCAGTATGCAAACCATCGAGGAACCGAAAATCTTGCAGGCCACCCCTCATGCGGTGTCGTTGCCCGTGAGCGTGATCATTCCCGTCCGTAACGAAGCACGCAACTTGCCCCGCTGCCTGGAATCGCTGCGCGGAGCCGGTGAAATTTACGTAATCGATTCCGGTAGTACCGACGAAACCGCCGATATCGCCTGCTCCTTTGGCGCAAAAGTGATGCAGTTCGACTATCACGGTGGTTGGCCTAAGAAACGTCAATGGGCTATGGACACGTTGCCGCTCGCTTATGACTGGATTCTGCTTCTGGATGCCGACGAAGTTCTGACACCGGAATCAGTGAAAGAAATCCGCCAGGCAGTCCAGGATCCCGGCTACGACGGCTACTACTTCGCTTTGCGCATGTATTTCCTGGGAAGAGTGCTTCGCCATGGGGATGCCAACTTCTACACCAGCGCTCGTCTTCTTCGCCGCGGCAAGGCCCGCTTCGAATGCAGGGTCAAAGATCAGGATGCTTCGATGTGTGACATGGAAGTGCACGAGCGGGTCGTGGTAGAAGGAAGAACTGCGCGATTGCAAAATCCGCTGGTTCATCACAACGTGAATTCACTTTCACGTTATATCGTGAAGCATGATGAATATTCGAACTGGGAAGCGCGAGTATGGCTGGAAGGCGAAAGTGGTCATCGCGACATGCCGCCTTCGCTGTTCGGAACCCAGGCACAGCGCCGCCGTTGGCTGAAGAAAAACTGCCTGTCTCTACCCGGCTCGCCGTTCCTGTTCTTTCTGTATAAATATTTTTTCCGGATGGGATTCCTGGATGGTGTGCCAGGTCTCATTTACTGCGGATTTCAAGGGATTCAGCTATTCCACACCAAAGCCAAGATTTTCGAGTTGCACACGATCGGAGATTGACTTCCGTATGTGCGGCATAAGCGGTCTGTTCAATTGCGGGGATGGCGAAACGCTGGCGCGAATGACGTCAGTGCAGGCCCATCGCGGCCCTGACGACTTCGGCTTGTGGGAGCGACGTTTTCCTGACGGCGGCTACGTTGGCTTGGGTTCTCGTCGTTTGTCGATCATCGATCTCTCTCCCAGCGGGCACATGCCGATGTGCAACACGGACCGCACTCTGTGGATCACTTACAACGGCGAGATCTATAACTTTGAAGATTTGCGGCGTCAACTACAAAGCAGGGGCCATCGTTTCGTTTCCGGTACCGACACCGAAGTTGTGCTGCACCTCTACGAAGACGAAGGCGCGAAGTGCGTCAAGCGATTGAATGGAATGTTCGCTTTTGCCATTTGCGACCTTCGCTCGGCTACGCCCAAGTTATTCCTGGCGCGCGACCATTTCGGAGTGAAGCCGTTTTATTATGCACACTTCGGGGAGGGTTTTGCGTTCGCTTCCGAAATCAAAGCTTTGCTTGAAGTCCCAGGAATCGAGGCCGAGCTTGATCCCGAATCCCTGCACCAATATTTAAGCTTCTTGTGGGTTCCCGAACCCAAGACGATGTTTCGAGGTATCCATAAACTTCCCGCTGGTCATTACGCGACGTACTGCGATGGCCAGTTTCGTATCACAAAATATTGGGACCTGACCTTTCCTCCGGCTGATGCCACCTATCCTCGTCCGGAAGCAGACCTGGTTGAAGAAATTCGCGAGCGTTTCCGCGGTTCCGTGAAAGCCCAAATGGTTGGTGACGTCCCGGTCGGGGCATTCCTCAGCGCTGGGCTGGATTCGTCGAGTATTGCGGCGATGCTGGCGAGTTCCACCCGGCAGCCGCTCCGAACGTATACCATCACATACCCGCAGAAGCATCGCGTTGGCGAAAACGCGCTCGACAATCCCAATGTTCCTGCCCGCCTGGCTCGTCGTCTTGGATTCGAGAACCAACAAATTATGGTTGAGCCCGACGTAGCCGCTTTGCTGCCTCGGCTTATCTGGCACATGGACGAGCCCGTAGCTGATCCTGCCATTATTGCGGCGTATCTAGTCTGTCGCGAGGCCAGCAAGCAATCCACGGTTTTGCTCTCCGGCGTTGGAGGCGACGAACTCTTTGCCGGTTACCGCAAGCATTCCGCGCATTATTGGGCCCAGGCATATCAGAAATTTCCTTCTCCCTGGCGTTCATGGATCGACGCGTCGCTGACCAGTCTACCCACCCTGCGCGGCACCCCTGCGAAGGGACTTGTGCGGCTGGTGAAAAAGATGGCGCGTAGTGCGTCGCTTGCCCCCGCCGAACGCTTCGTAGCGAACTGCACTTACTTGAATGCCCGGCAGAAAGCGTCTGTCTACGCGCCCGCCTTATGGGATCAGGTCAATGCGTTCGATCCCGCAGTCCGACACTGGCAGAGTTTCGAGCAGGTGGCGGATGCAGACTTCCTCAACCAAATGCTCTATCTTGACACCAAGATTTTCATGCCAAGCCTGAATCTGAACTACAACGACAAGATGAGTATGGCTTCCTCGGTTGAGGTTCGCGTGCCTTTCCTCGATCGGGAACTCGCGGAATTCGTTGCCTGGAATGTGTCGCCCCGCCTAAAGCTTAAAGGACTCCTGCGTCCCACGACGAAGCACATTTTTCGCGAGGCCATGCGAGACGTTCTGCCCGAGGAAGTCTTGAAGCAGCCGAAAGCTGGCTTTGCCGCGCCAGTCGATTACTGGCTGTCCCACGACCTAAGAGAAATGGTGGACGACCTGCTTTGCGAATCGCGAGTTCGGCGGCGCGGCCTGTTTCGTCAGGAAGTCGTGCGCGCCTGTGTCAATGAGCATCGCAGCGGAAAGCACGACTGGTCCATGCAGATCTGGCAATTTCTCACGCTCGAATTGTGGATGCAGACATTTCTCGATGGTCGCGCGATGCATACGATCACAGAGAAGACGGACATTTCACGCGTGGCGGTCGCATGAAAAAAGCGCTACGGTTCAACCGATGCTGATCCTCGGACTGAACATGTTTCACGCGGACGCCTCGGCCGCGCTCGTGCAGGATGGCGAGGTCGTATTCGCCATTGCCGAAGAACGCCTGAACCGAATCAAGCACTACGCCGGTTTTCCCTCGCTCGCGATTAAAGCATGCCTGGATTTCGCCGGCGCGAAGATTACCGACATTGATCACGTGACGATCGGCCAGGACAGCGATGCCAACCTGGCCAAGAAAGTGCAATACGCTCTCGCCAATCCCGCCAGGATTCTGAACTTCATCCACATGCGCCAACGCAAGCAACCTATGCGAGATGTGAGTTTCCTGCTAGCCAACGCGCTCGATGTCGATCCGAAAACGTTCCGCTTCCAGCAGCACCACGTCGAACATCACATCGCGCACATCGCCAGCGCATATTACTGCTCGCCCTTTGAGAAGGCCGCCGGCTTCAGCTACGACGGCTCCGGGGACTTCGTCTCCACCATGATGGCCCGCTGCGAAGGAAATCAGATCCAGGTGCTCGATCGCGTCTTTTTACCCGACTCCCTGGGCAGTTTTTATACGATGATTTGCGAATTCATCGGCTACCCGCAGTACGGCGACGAGGGCAAGGTCATGGGGCTCGCGCCATATGGCAAAGACACACTCTGCGACAAACTTGCCGAAGTTATTGGTTTAAGAAACGGCAGCTTTAATCTCGATCACCGTTTCTTCAAGCCCTTGGGCAGCAATCAGGGAATGCAGGTGCTGCCGGACGGCACGGTACGGTTGGCCCGGCACTTTTCTAATCGCATGGTAAAAGCCTTTGGCCATCCGCGTGAGCCACACACCGAACTTACTCAGCGCGAGATGGACCTCGCTTACGCGATGCAGCGTCGTTTCGAAGATGTGTTCTTCCATTTGCTCAACCAACTCCACCGGCAAATGCCCTGTGAAGATCTTGCAATCGCAGGCGGCTGCGCCCTCAACAGCGTTGCCAACGGAAAGCTTTTCGCACGCACCCCATTTCGACAGACCTGGATTCAGCCTGCTGCGGGCGATGAAGGATTAGCCATCGGCGCGGCCTATCACACTTGCCACGCCGTTCTCAACCAGCCTCGTCGTTTTGTGATGAAGAACCCATATCTGGGTCCCGAGTTTTCCGACGCCTGCATCGAATCCAATCTGAAGAAGTCGAATCTGCGCTACCGCCGGCTGGAACGCGAACCACTGCTGGACGCCGTGGCCCAACAGATCGCAGCCGGCAACGTCGTTGGCTGGTTTCAGGGACGCATGGAGTGGGGTCCGCGCGCGCTGGGCAACCGCTCCATACTGGCTCATCCGGGCTTGCCCGGAATGAAAGATGTCCTGAATGCGCGCATCAAGCGGCGCGAGTGGTTTCGTCCGTTTGCGCCGTCGATTCTCCAGGAACGCCAGCGCGAATATTTCGAACACGATCACCCGTCGCCATTCATGCTCCATGTGTACAAGATTCGTCCGGAAAAACGCGCGCAGCTTTCCGCAGTCAATCACGTCGACGATACCGGACGTTTGCAAAGTGTTAGCCCCGAGGAGAATCCGCTCTACTACGAATTGATCCGCGCCTTCGAGCGCAAGACTGGAATCCCCGTAGTCTTGAACACAAGCTTCAACGAAAATGAACCGATTGTCTGCCAACCCGAGGAAGCCATCGATTGCTTTAAGCGCACACGTATGGATGTACTTGCCATCGGACCTTATCTGAGTTTAAAAACTGAGAACTCATAGTTTGCAACGTCATGGCAGCCCACTCAAATTACGAAGTGGCGATCGACCGAGACGCGGGACTGAATCCAGTCCGCATCGCTGTCTTCCCTCACCTGCGGGCGCTCACATGGCGCAATGACGTGCTCTACGCCTCTCGAGGCTATGCGTTGCTTCGCGCCACTTTTACGAGGCACGCTAGCGCCATCGAATGGGAGCACATAGGACAGTACCGGCCCGCCGCGTGGCGTACCTTCACTTCATCTTCCCGCCTGACATCGCGACTCTGCCGCGATGGTTTCCACGCGCTCGCGGCTTTGTCCTCAGGGCACCTAGTCGGCGCTGTGCCCCATGCCATTATTACTCTTGCGCCCCGAGAGACGGAATTTCACCTATCCCATAAGTTGCTGCGCGGCACACGCCCGCTCCACCTTGCCACCACTCCCAGCAACCACATCTTCTGGGGAGAATACTTTGACAACCCGCGACGCGATGAAGTTCATATTTACGGGTCTGTCGATCAAGGCGCTCATTGGGAGGTGGCCCACACATTCCCCAAAGGCGCCATCCGCCATGTGCACAACATTGTTTACGACGAGTGGGACCAGTGTTTCTGGGTACTCACCGGCGATCATGGCTCAGAGTGCAGCATTCTCCGCGCCTCGTGTGATTTCAAGAACGTGGACATGGTTCTGTCTGGCAACCAGCAAGCCCGATCCGCCGCGCTGGTTCCCACCCGCGACGCGATCTATTTTTCTTCCGATACGCCGTTCGAAACCAATCATGTATATCGCCTCGATCGCCGCGGAGATCTCTGCCCGGTGGCGACGCTGAGCAGTTCTTCGATCCATGGCTGCCGTGTGGGCAACGCCGTTTTCTTTTCCACGATGGTTGAACCGAGCATGATTAACTGCAGCCGTGATGTGTGTCTGTATGCCAGTTCTGACGGCGCCCGCTGGCAGTGCCTGCGGCAGTGGACAAAAGATCGCTGGCCGATGGGTTTGTTTCAGTATGGCAATGCGTTCCTTCCGGATGGCACAAACACCACGAGCCTGCTGGCGGTGACAACGATTGCTGTAGAACGAGCCGACCTCGAAACCAGCATCTGGCGCATATAACTGATAGTCGACGGGGGAATCCCGCACGCTATCAGCGCCACGCTTTTCTCATGCTAATGTCCAATTGTGAGTTCCGTCCAATACTATCGAAGGATCTTCAGCGCCTATTTGGTTCCAGGGAAGAGTCAACTCACCTTCTGGCACGACATTCCTCAAGCAAATCTTAACTCGAGCATTCATCGGCTTGGCGAATACTACATGTTGTTTGCCGAGAAGGCGGATTATCCCGGTCATCACGACTCCGCTGGCATTCCAATGCTCGATTACCATGGCAGGATCGGCCTGCAGTACAACCCCATCGCGATTGCGCAGTGGGGATTGGGCAACTACAACCTTTTTTGCCAGGGTCAGAGTAACCAGCGAAAAAAGAAATTTCTAGCCGCTAGCGACTGGCTCTGCGCTCATCTTGAACCGAACTCGCTGGGGTCGTGGGTATGGAACCATCACTTCGACTGGGAATATCGTTCGCCGTTGAAGGCCCCTTGGTATTCCGCGCTCGCCCAGGGCCAAGGAATTTCTCTGCTGGTTCGCGCCTATTCGGAGACAGGCACCGCCACGTATCTCGACGCTGCGGAGCGCGCGTTTACGAGTTTTCTTAAATCCACCAGCGAAGGAGGCGTTACCTTCACTGACGCTCGCAGCAATCTCTGGTTCGAGGAATACATCGTTTCACCGCCTACTCACATTCTTAATGGGTTCATCTGGGCGGCGTGGGGCGTCTACGACTATTTCCTGGCAACAGAAAGCAGCGTCGCGCGGGATTTATTCGTGCAGGCCGTGCTTACCCTTCGCGCCAATCTTGATGGCTATGATCTCGGTTTCTGGTCGCTCTATGAGCAATCCGGCACGCTGCTGCCCATGGTCGCCAGCCCTTTCTATCACCGATTGCATATCGTGCAATTACGCGTCATGCATCGACTTAGCGGGGATGAGATGTTTGCTCGATTTGCCGACAAATGGGAAGCCTATGCTCGCAGTCATGCCAAGCGCACCCGCGCTCTTTGCTACAAGAGTGCGTTCAAGCTTGGCTATTACTAAGAACTCGTGAAAATTCTCTACGTATCACAATATTTTCCGCCAGAGATGGGCGCTCCCGCTGGCCGAGCCGCCGAGTTATCGCGTCTTTGGGTAGAAGACGGCCATGAAGTCACGGTCTTAACCGGCATTCCCAATCATCCCACTGGGATCGTGCCTCTCGAGTATCGCCGCAACTTTAGCCGCCCAGTAACCCATGACACCTATCACGGCGTCAATGTAGTTCGCACCTGGCTCCTTCCCTTCCCCAATCGCAAAGCTTACGAGCGCATGTTGAATTACAGCTCGTTTTGCATTTCTTCCGCCACCACCGGTCTCTTCCTGGACAAACCCGATCTGGTAATCGCCACTTCGCCTCAACTGCTGGTTGGGCTTTCAGGTTGGTGGCTGGCACGTTATAACGGGGTACCATTCGTCTTCGAGGTTCGCGATCTCTGGCCCGAGTCTCTGGTCGCCGTTGGCATGGGTGGACGCACTTCACTGCTCCATCGCTCATTAGCGAAAATCGCAGGATTTCTCTATCGCAGCTGCGACCGTCTCGTGGTTGTCACTCCCGCCTTCAAGGAATACCTGATCGAACGCTGGCGGATTCCTGAAGACAAGATTTTCGTGGTCCGGAATGGAGTTGAAACCAGTCTTTTCAGCAGGCTCACTCCCAACGCCGCAATTCGACGCGAACTGCGTGCGGAAGAGAAATTTGTCGTTTCTTACATTGGTACCATGGGCACTGCGCACGGTTTGGAAACTCTGCTGGAAGCGGCCTCCGGGTTGCGTGACAGCGCACCCGAAGTTCTATTTCTGCTTGTGGGCGAAGGCGCCGAGAAAGCGCGCATCGTTTCGTTGGCACGCTCTCGTGGACTTTCCAACGTACATTTTGTCGATCAGCAGCCCCGCGAAAGAGTCCCGGCTTATATCACGGCCTCGGACGCCTGTCTTGTGCTGCTCAAGCGCGCTGAACTTTTCAAAACCGTTCTCCCCACGAAAATGCTGGAGTTCATGTCATGCGCCCGCCCCGTCATTCTTGGGGTTGATGGTCACGCGCGAAAAGTTATGGAGCAAGCCAATGCAGGGATTTTCATCACTCCAGAAGACCCCGCCGCATTGGCGGAGGCGGTCATGCGACTCGCCGCCAATCCTGCGCTGCGCGAATCCCTGGGCCGCAACGGCCGCCAGCATATTCTCCACTATTTTTCCCGCCACGACACCGCCAAGGTCTATCTCGACGTATTACAGGATTTGTTGGCAAGAGGTGAAGACGGTGCCACAGCCGCGGCTTAATACAATGTAGGCGTGGGTGCCCGTGCGGTCGTCCCACGCTATGGAATAGCTATGATACTCGCGGCCGTGGCTGCCTGCATCGCCGCCTCTATCGCACGTCCGGCAAAAACCTTGGTCGCGCTAGTGGGAACAAAGAGAATATCGTCCGCTTGCATGGTCACATCCGGTGCTTTGGCTCTCAGGATTTTTTTTAGCTCCACCGGAGTTTCACTTAATCCACTGGCGGCTCTATGGATAATTCTGGTACCACCCAGATTAGCCGTACGGGTGGTGCCGCCGGCCAGCGCGATCGCTTGCAGCACGGTCAAATGCCCGCTGTCCATGAGAAATCCACTCGGCCTTCCGACATCCCCCACCACGTAAACCAAATCCGCCTTGCGTACGATGATTGTGTCCCCTGGCAAGACCGGAATGTTGCTCTCCGGATTGTCGGTGACGTTGCGCGAAAGTGGAACGGTAATCGGTTTGTCGGGCTGATCGCGACGTGTGACCGTAATACTTCGGCCCGCTCTTTCGGTGAATCCGCCCGCGGCGGAGATGAGATCGAAAAGGCGCTGCTGGCCAGGAACTGGATACACTCCCGGCCTCGCTACTTCGCCTAATATGCTCGCGCCTTGAGATGCATATTGGTCGACAAACAATGTGACGTGGGGATTTTTCACGAAGCCGCCGTCAGAAAGCCGCTTCTGAATGAGGCCCTCGGCTTGTTCCGCCGTCAGCCCAGCTATCGGAACATAGTCGATGAGCGGGAGGTAAATTTCGCCTTTGCTGCTGACACGAGCCTTGGTGGTGAGCTCGGGAACGTTGTAGACGCCTACGTCGACCAGGTCTCCGGCCTCGAGTCTGAGCGAAGAACCTGACTCCGCCGCCGCTTTTTCAGCCGGACCCGACACCGGCAGCGCTTGATTCGCTAACGGGATCGGAGCGTTTTCAGTTATTACATTTTTCGCCGGTGTCTCTGTAGTTTGCTGCTGAGCTGCAGATCCCTGTACCAGTGCGGTCAGAAACAAAAACGAAACGACCCAACCGGAGACGAACTTAGATGAACCCCATCGCGTGGACGATGTCGAAAAATCTATTGCCATTTTTGCAAGAAGTCTAGCACAGCCCGGACCCGCGACAGACCACCGTTCCCGCCCGGTGCTTAGATCACAAACATCGGGGATCTTGAGCCTTCCCGTGTCCCACCCGCGTACCAAAACAGAGAATAGTGGCGCAGTGTTGTGGGCTGTAGGATTTCATTGAGTTACACCAGTTACAACGCTTCTCAACTGGAGACATTGCATCGAGGGAAAGCGCGGCAGAAGTCCGAACGACTCTTCGCGCATTTGCACTCGAGAGAGGAGTTTGTTGACACTTTTCTACCTCGGGATCTTTGCCGGATCGCTGCTGCTGTCGTTTGTTCTGACCAGGTACGTGCGCGATCTTGCCACCACGCGCGGGTGGGTATCCGCTCCGGCTCTGGAGCGCCACCTGCACAGCCGTCCCTTGCCGCGATTCGGTGGCGTCGCGATTTTTCTCTCGTTCCTTCTTACCTCCGCGGTTGCGTTATTGGCCGGTTGGCATCATTTTGCAGTGGGCTTCGGGCTCTCCTTCAGAACTCTGCTCACAATTCTGCTGCCCGGTTGCCTGATCTTTGGGCTCGGCGTATATGACGACATTCATTCGGTAAGCGCTTACGTCAAGGTTGCGGTTCAGGCGGTAGCCGGTGCGATGTTGTTTGCCGGTGGTCTGCGCATTCTCGATCTGCCAGTACTTTTTGGCAGTCGTCATTTTTCGTGGTTCGTAGGTCTTCCGCTGACCATCCTCTGGGTACTCGCTATAACGAATGCCTTCAATCTTATTGATGGACTTGATGGTCTGGCTGCGGGCTCGGCCCTTTTTTCCACCATCGTTGTGTTCGCGGTAGCCCTGATTTCAGGTTCCTCTCTCGTTTCGCTGATGGCGCTGGCTCTGGCTGGCTCGACTCTGGGCTTTCTCCGTTTTAATTTCAGCCCGGCGACGATCTTTCTCGGAGACTGCGGAAGTCTCTTTATCGGGTTCATGTTGAGCGCGCTCGCTCTCCAAGGTGCGCAGAAGGCACCGACGATCATCGCAGTCGCCATTCCCGTCGTCTCGTTCGGTCTGCCGATCTTGGAAACTGCTCTTTCCATCGTCCGCCGCTTTCTCGGAGGCCGGCCCGTTTTCACGGCGGACCGAGAACACATTCATCACAAACTTTTGCAACGCGGCTTGTCTCATCGCCAGGTCGTCATCACACTTTATGCCGTGTCCGCTTTGTTTGCCCTGCTTAGCCTGTTTCTTTTGTGGCCGAGCGGCGATATGCTGGGCCTGGTTTTAGCGGTGCTTGGCACCGGCATATGGATCGGTGTGCAACATCTCGGCTACCTGGAGTTTGGCGAACTGCGGCGAGTGGCGCACCGCACCATCGAGCGCCAGATTCTGATCAATAATCTCGCTGTCCTCAGGGCCGCGGAAGAGTTGAAGGTCACTTGCGATTACACACAACTCTGCCGAATCCTGGTGGCCGCGCTCGCAGGCAATGACTTCGATGCCTTCGATTTGCGATTACAGGCCAAATCCGCCGACCTTCCCACCGTCAGCGGGTTACATCTCATTTCGCGGTGGGGAGAGGCTCCTTGTTTGCATTGGACCAAGCCGGGCACCCAGTTTTCCAAGGAATCGACCAGCGCGTGGTGTCTGACTTTAGAACTCGTGACCTCGCGGCACGGCCACTGTGGCTCGATGACCATTTATCGCCTCTATACGGACCGCGAATTGCAGTTCGATATCAACCTGCTCACTTCTGTGTTCCCGGTAGCTTTGGCCGATGCCCTGGATCGTGTCTCAACCCCGGCTCTGGAGATCGTGCCCCCGCCCGAACAGGTTTCCGAATTGGTTGCGGCGCACGCAAGCTGAAATGGGCTTATCCACAGCCCTGAACCAGTGCTGTCACTTCTAGAGCATCGAGCGCCCATTTATTTTTCTCCATTCGCTCGCCAAGCCAAACGAAGACTCGCGGGAGGAAATCCGACAGATGGCAGAAAAGCTCACCGGGCAGGACATCCATTTCATTACCTTGCCGACTGCCGTGTTCTGTGTCGAATGTGAGTTGATCAGCAAGAACAACACCCCGTACTGCATGGCTTGCGGATCCCGGGCCCTGCTGAGTTTGTCGCGCGTGCTCGGAGGATCTTTGCGCGGATTGCAAACGGCTCATCTGATCGCGGACGCCGAATTAGATCGCTTGGTGCGCGAACTGCTTCGCACCGTGCCTCCGACAAACTCAGAAAACCGCACTCCCGCTTCGTTTGCTACCCTTGCTCCGTCGCGGAGCCATGCTCGAGCCATGGTCTCGCAGCCGGAGCAAAACATGGGACACGTTTCCAGCAACCAACTTGAGCTTCGTCCCGAAGAAATCGATTTGGAGCCGGCCATCAGCGTGATTGCTGAACGCGCCCAGGCATTGACGGGAGCTACCGGGTCCGCTATCGCATTGCGGCACGGAGATGAAATCATCTGTCGCGCCCGGACCGGCCGCACCGCGCCAGACCTCGGAGTTCGCCTTCAAACCGACTCCGGAATCTCCGCCGATTGTGTGCGCACCGGCGAGATCGTGCTTTGCCATGATGCCGAGCGCAATCCATGTGTCGACCTGGCCAGCTGCCGCCGTCTGGGCGCGCGCTCAATCCTGGCCGCCCCGCTGCGCCATTTTCGCAGAACATTGGGTGTGTTCGAGGTTCTGTCCGGCGCACCTCATGCTTTCGACCAGCGCGATGTGGCCACCATGCAGCTGCTTTCGAGCCTGATGGTCGCCGCCATCTCGCGCCTGTCCAGCCTGCACAATCATTAAACGCGGCTGAGTCGAGCCTCTGCGAAGAACGACCCAGAGGGATCTGAAATATCGATTGGATTGGGCAGAATATCTCTTAAGCTGGCAATTGCGCTTGCGGCGCTACAGTCTCGTTCATTTTGCAATTACCCCGACACTGCTTCGGTCCCCACATCACCCCCAGCGAATGGAGGATGAGGGCGTCTCCAGCCGTCAATTTGCTCGGGTCCGCAACAATCTGGTAGGCATAGTGAACCAGTGGATGCAAGGTGATACACCAAGGCTCGTGTCGGATGATCCCCTCGCAATGCTGGCAGGCGGCCTGCGCATGATAGCGGTTGCTGTGAAAGATGGTTGAGATGTTGTCCGACATTTGCAATTCCTGAGCCTTGTGAATGGAGCCACCCTGCTTACCGGAGGGCTCTCGAAGGCTGCCCCTGAACCGCATCGTAGTACGGGTTTTGCTTCATCAGAAATTACGGAAGTCACATGCGTTTGTGATCGGCATCACTCCGTTGATCTTTACTGCACTCGAAGGCCCGATTGAAGGTTAGAAATCCCTCACGGTATGGTGGGAAAACTTGGCGTTAGACCTTATCCAACCCCGAGTTCCTAGGAAGATATTTGCCTGGTATGGACCCTCAGAAGAAGCGTGCAGAATTGCATCAGCGAAGCTGCACTTCGGAGACTACAGATGAAAACAGCGCTCGTCAGCCGCTACACCCTGCACCCTCACAAGAACCGCTCTAATAATCGATCCCCTTTAGAAAATCGGGCGACTGCACGTACTGATAGCGATTGGGATCATTCTTAACCAACGAATCCGCGTATTGGTTCCATACGGTGCCGTGCGCGCCGGTATTGTTGTCTTGCACAACCGTCTGATCCAGAAGGTAATTGGAGAAGTTCTGGTTGCTTCGGGCCTGGCTATCCCACCTCGCCTCGACGCTGGCATTGTGGGCGTCGTTGGCGGCGTGGGCGGCGTCCGCCTGGGCCTTGGCGTTTGCGCCGATCTGGTGAATTCTTCCAATCTCCGCTTGCGTTTGCGCCTGAATAACGGAGCCGTTCTGCCGCCAACTGTTGGCGATTGCGGTTATGGTGGGCCACTCTTTGTCCGCAAGCGCCTTGGGCACGTTTCCCTGATCTACCGTGATGGCCCAGCTCCCCCCTGTGATGGGGCGAAGCGCCGACACCAGAATGCTGGACGCCATCACTCCCTTGCCATCATGGGCATCGATGTCAGCCGTCAGCAGTACCGAATCGGTCACCATTTGCGACGTCGCCATCTTTTTCGTGCTGGTGATGTTAATGCTGGGCATGGGGATCTGTTGCTTTTGATGAACCTGTTGCGCGACGGCGAGAAACGCCTGCACCAGATCCCCGCCCGATGGATACGCGCTGTAAGCTCCCGGCAACGGCCGGCCACTCCTGAGTGACATCTGAGTTTGCGGATTTCTGGGGTCGAGGATGGGCCAATAGACGCCGAGATGGATCGTTTCCCCATTAGGGCCGGCGGCATGCACACCGCCGCGCGCTGCACTCGTGATCTGCCACCCGGCAGGCAGCCCGATGCTACCACTTCCATCGGGAAAGGGAGTCTGGCGCAGCGGCGGAACCGGATCCGCACCCTGCCCTGCGGCTGCCCCTGATGCCGCTGCCGCCGGCTTCGCCGAATCCACCTGCCACACCTCATTCAGCTTCTTCAGCATCGGATTCGCGGTCGTACCAAATCGCTGGGCGTCATCGTAGATCAAGGCAGCCGCAGGTTGCTTGCCGCTCGCCATAGACACAATCACCATACCGGCAATATGTTTTCCGCCCTGGCTCTTTGCCGTCACCGTGAAAAACGTGGCCACCGAATCGCCGCCCCCGGCCTTGAAGAACTTGCCAATCTGCGGACGCTCGCCAAAATGGCTGTGAACATTGCGCAGCATGGTCCCCATCGCCCCCTGCAGCGAAGTCTGTCCAGCCACAGGCCCGTAGACGATCTGCCCACCCCCAGGATTGTCGATGGTCGTCAGGCCGTTCGAATTCCCACCCTGGCCGTAGGCAGCGGTCAAGACCACGGCCGCGGACAGCAAGGCCACCATCAATTTCGTAAACCGCAGGATTTGCACCCGAGCCATGCCACTCTCCTTCTCCAAGACGTTAAATATGGCGATTCAACCACAAGACTGCGCCCTAAGCCTAGTCATCCAAGCCGTGTTGTCAAGCGGATTCACCAGCGAACCCAACTATGAGCCTAGCCCAGATTCAGGAAAATCTTGTCAATAGGCAAAATTTACACGATCGGGCTTAACTCGTTGCAACGAAGACAAATATATTCTGGCAAAGTTGGCGGGTTTACCTATTTCAAGTTGATATAATAGAAGCAGACAGTCAAAGAAAGGAACGCGGCCTCAAAGGCCGCGTTTTTTTTGCCCCTATGAAATCCAAGATCAAACCCAAGGCCAGAATCAAAATCAGGATCAAGAATGGCAAACGTCGCGGCGAGTGGGCCGAGTTGCAATTCATCGCCGCCGCCGCTAAACACAGCCTCCAGGTTTTCAATCCCTGGGGAGACTCCGCCAGTTACGACGCCGTCATTGAAACCCACGGCCACTTCGTGCGCGTGCAAGTCAAATCCACCACCTCTCGCCGGCCCGAAGGCTGCTACAAATGCAACGTCCGCCCCGCCCGCGGCCGTCATAAGCGAGGAGACTTCGATTTCATCGCAGTTTACGTCATCCCCGAAGACCTCTGGTACATCATCCCGGCTAAACGCATCTTCATCCCCAAAAAGTCCGCAATCATGCTCTACACCACCCACCCCACCAGCCGCTGGGCCCCCTACAAAGAAGCCTGGGACCAACTCCGCAACCACCGCCGCCGCCCGACGCCATAGCCCGAACTCTAATCCTGTCATCTTGAGCGCAGGATTTGTCCTACCTTGTCGGCGGGCGAGACAGGTGCGGGGTGCCCCATCTTTCGCCGCGAAAGGTGCGAGCCTCGAACTCAACCAGCAACAGCCACTCCCAAACACCGTCACTTCTAACGCTGTCATCCTGAGGCCCTGGTTCTTTGTGGGTCGAAGGATCTATGGACTCGTCGGCGGGACCTCACCCTCGATCTACCTCGGTCCGTTGTGGAATTACTTCCTGTTAGCCCGTCACTCGCCCGTCATCCTGCCGTCCTAGAGAACCGGTTGCGAATGGGTTGTTCCCATTGGGCTGGACCGCTGCATCAGGCGATAGGTCGACTCGCCAAGAAAGGACCAGATTCAGATATGGCTGCCCGATAACGGACATCTCGTTTTCGGAAACGGACGGTATCGTGTCCTAACACGGCCCTTCGCAAATGTTTGGATCAATCTTTTCAGTAGCACAGCCGTTTTTGACTTATGGTCTGAAATTTGCTCGAACGTAAGTCGTACCGCTACGTCTAGCCGAAGGTCTTAGCAGACGGTGGGACCGAGAGGAGCGTCTTCATGGGGACTTTACTTCAGGATGTTCGCTATGGTTTGCGCATGCTGGTCAAGAAGCCCACATTCACGATCGTGGCTGTCCTGACGCTGGCTCTGGGCGTGGGAGCCAACACGGCCATTTTCAGCATCGTGAATGCCGTGTTGCTGCGTTCTCTGCCCTACCGCGATCCCGATCGTTTGGTAAGAATCTACTTTAACGAGCCCGGCGTAGGATTGCGGGACGTTACGTTTTCCAAGCCCGAACTGGATGACCTGCAGACGCGAGCGGGTGTCTTTGAAGATGTGACGCCGATCTTTGAGGGTAGCGAGAATTTGACCGGCACCAAACAGCCCGAGCGTGTCGAGGGGGTCAATGGCAGTTTCAGCTACTTTTCCATGCTGGGTGTGATCCCGCAAATTGGACGGTTGTATGGCCCGCAGGACTTCGCGCCTGGTTTCGCTCCAGAGGCCGTGATCAGCGATGGCCTGTGGCGCCGTGGCTATGGCGCCGATCCGAATGTTGTCGGCCGTACCATCCGGATCGACGGTGATCCCCTTACAATTATTGGGGTTCTGCCACGCGGATTTCGCCATCCTGGACCGACGGTTTCCGGCGACGCGGACGTGTTTGGCGCCGGCGGATTTAGCGGAGATCCCTTTCCCCCGCCAATGCGTGGTACCCGGATTTTCATCAATGGAATCGGACGACTTAAGCCTGGCGTGACACTGGGCCAAGCTCAGGCGCGGCTCACTGCCATGGCTGCCGAATTGCGCCACGACTTTCCCACCGATTACCCGCCGCAGGCGCAATGGACAATTGACATTCAACCATTGCAAGAAACTTTGGTGGGCAATGTCCGGCCCATGCTGCTGGTGTTATTGGGTGCGGTAATCCTGATCGTTTTCATCGTATCGTTGAACATTGCCAATCTCCTCTTGGCGCGCGCATCGGGGCGACAACAAGAGATGGCGGTGCGGTTGGCGCTGGGGGCGAGCCGCGGCCGCATGGTGCGCCAGATGCTGACCGAGTCCTTGCTGCTATCGCTCATCGGCGGTGCCGCGGGAATCGCAACCGCGGTTGGTACTTTAGGATTCATTCCGCGCTTTGTGCCAGCGAACGTTCCCCGGCTCAACGAAGTACGAATCGACTGGGTGGTGCTGGCGTTCGCTCTGCTGATTTCCATTCTTACCGGCTTAGTGTTTGGACTTGCTCCTGCGCTTCATTCGGCAAAAGTCGCTCTCTCCTCGGCCATTCGTGAAGGCGGTCGCGGTTCCGGCTACAGCACTACGACCGGCCGATTGCGGGATGTTCTAATCGTCTCGGAGCTGGCATTTGCCGTCATACTGATGGTGGGAGCCGGCTTGCTGCTGCGTACGATGCGGGATCTGTTGCAGGAAAATCCAGGCTTTAATCCAACTCAAGTGGTCACGGCAAACACCTGGCTAGGAGTTCCCAACGATCCGAAGATGGATCCGTATCTCGGTATTCCTGGTAAGGCCACCTTTGATCGTGAGTTGCTGCGGCGCATGAAGGCAATTCCGGGAGTAGAACTCGCCGCAATCACCTCATCTCTACCGGCCACCAATAGCAACCCCAACGCGGTCGATGGCGTAGCGATTGAAGGCTTCGCGATTGAAGATAGACCGGTCGAGTCCTCGCAGGATCTGCGCGCCGAGAGAATTCGGATAAGCCCCGATTATTTTAAGGT